>ERZ1370068.1379-contig-1127_pt1 | contig 53052 bp, 94 predicted proteins | sample MGYA00561227_ERZ1370068 | MGnify/ENA primary metagenome ERZ1370068 (study PRJEB38410, sample SAMEA6850437) | metagenome | study: Metagenomic assessment of the ecological functions of the soil: analysis of the soil microbiota associated with the... | reverse complement strand
GTAGCCGCTTCGTTCAGTTACGTATTGCTCTCCCGCGCTCGCTGCGCCGCGGCGGCAATGGTCTTGCTCGTCATGACGGGGACTCTTCGGATCGGCGAGGCCCGGCCTTCCATCACGAGACACGGTTCGGTCGCTCGCCCGCGTGACGGCGTTCAGTCTCGCGAGAAAGCGTCGCGGTGAAGGCGATCGTGCCAGGGCCGCGCTTCGAGAGCCGGACGACGATGGCCTGATCGACGGCGGAGGCGAAGACTTCACGCGCGTAGATCGTCGGCCGATGGCAAAGGTCACGCGGGCGATGGCGCTGGCGAGATCGAGATCCCGCTGATACCCGTCGGGGATCCCGTCGTCGAGAACTGAGCTCCAGATCGCCGAGGGTTGGTAGGGCGGCATCCGCCGCGGCGTGGCGATGATGGCCTTGTCGGCCAGCGCCTCAGCCTCGGGAGCTTCCCTCGAGGAGCAGGCGCCGTAGCTCGCCACCACCGCCGCAGGGCCCGCCGGGTTCAGGCGATCGCGCTTCTCGCCGGCCCAGATGGTGTCTTCGTTGAGCTGCAGCCGCTCGCTGACGACCCGCCGAACACCATCGCGCCGAGCCGCCCGTTGCCGATCGGGAGCGCCTCGTTCCAGTTCGTCGCGGGCTCGCGTGCCAGAGCAGGAGATCCTGATCCGGTTGAGTTGCCTCACTTCCGCCTGCTCCTCTGATCGCCTGGCTTCCACCTGTCTTCCGATTTCGTGGCTTCCGCCTGTCTTCCCGATCTCGTGGCTTCCGCCTGTCTTCCCGGGATCTCGTGGCTTCCGCCTTTAGGCGAAGAAGTAACGCCACCAGACCAACGACAACCAGACGCCATCACCGCGACGCTTTCGGTTCGAGCTCCAGGACCACGATGATATCGATCGGATCGACGGCGTCACGCGGCAGCGTCAGGACCGTTCCCGAAGTCCCCGTCTTCGAATTCGACGGCCCGGCCGCCGTTGAGCAGCTTCGTGGAGCGCCCGCGACGACAGCGGCGGAGGCAAAGAGCGAGGCGTCCGAGCGAATCGAGCACGTGGACATGCACGCGTTCGCCCTGCGCGTAGTCGACGCCCCATGTGTGCAGGCGTGATCGGGCCGCCGCGGGTGCCGTAGATCGATTCGCCGTTCTTCGCCATCCAGGCCCCGACCTCCTGCAGGCGCGTGACGAACTCCGGCTGGATGCGTGCCGTTCGGCATCGGACCGACGTTGAGCAGGAAGTTGGCGTTCGAGCCCGCGGCGCGCTGGACCAGGTAGCGCACTAGATCCGCGCGTGCTCTTGCAACTGCGGTCGGTGATGTTGCAGCCCCACGCGCCGTTCATGGTCTCGCACGTCTCGAGCGGCAGCTCGCCGATCTCCGAGTCGCTCGTTGAAGCTCGGCGGTCTGTCCGCCCGGCAGGTCCTTCTCGAACATCTGGAAGTCCTCGCCCGGGTTGGCGGCCGGCGGTGATGGTTCGCGCCGACGAGCGCCGGCCGGCTGCAGCTGGTGGATGAGCGCGTAGGTCTCGGTCGAGCGCCAGTCGGCGTCCGGCCGGTCCCACCAGCCGTCGAACCAGATGCCGGCGATCGTCGCCGTAGTTGGTGAGCAGCTCGCGCAGCTGCGCGTCCATGTAGTCGAGATAACGGGGCCAGCTTGCCGTGCTCCGGACGGCCGGCGTCGCTGGCCGGTGCGGCCGCGCGGGAAGTAGTCGGGATGGTGCCAGTCGAGCTGCGAGTGATAGAAGAACAGCTTCAGCCCTGCTTGCGGCACTCGTCGGCCAGCGCCTTCAGCACGTCCTTCTTATAAGGCGTGCGCGTCGACGATGTTGTAGTCCGATCACCTTCGAGTCGAACATCGCGAAGCCGTCGTGATGCTTGCTGGTGATGGTGATGTAGCTTCATGCCCGCGGCCTTGCGCGAGCCCGACCCACTCGGCGGCGTTGAATTCCGTGGGATTGAACAGCGCCGGCAGCCTTCTCGTAGTCGGCGATGGGGATCTTCTTGTTTTGCATCACCCATTCGCCGTCCCCCAGGACGCTGTAGACGCCCCAGTGCACGAACAGGCCGAACCGCGCGTCCTGGAACCATTCGGCGCGCGGCGAGGTTCTCAGGCGCCGGCTTGTAGCGCCGTCTGCGCGCGCAGTGGCGCCAGGCACAGCAGGGCGCCGGCGCAAGCCATGAAGTACCTTCGTCATCCCTCATGGGAGCGGGAGCATACCCCAGGACTCGCTATTGAACCCTTGTCGCAGCTTCCGCCTTTAGGCGGAAGATCATGGGCTATGGGATAATCAACACGTCGGGGCGTAGCGCAGCCTGGTAGCGCATCTGCTTTGGGAGCAGAGGGTCGGGGGTTCGAATCCTCCGCCCCGACCAATTTTCCAGCGTTTTGGCGCGTCTCAAAATCTGTCGGTCACGGAGCAGAGGGTTGGGGGTTCGAATCCCTCGTGGATCGAGCGTCGGCTGACAATTGGCTGACAATCGGTAGCGTGCCAAGCCTGCTCGTTCCCCACTTTCGTCACCCAATCTGAACGCTGGTTTCATCGGAGTGCTCGAGGCGCGTGACTCGTCGTGTGCGCGCCTGGCGCATCGACTCTGCCAGCGAGCTCGCGCGCGTTCATGCAGCGCTGGGGCTGCGAGTGAGCCAACGGCCTTGGACCATCTCAAGGTTTAACGCGGCGTGACGGTCGCGGTCTGTCCAATCTCTCAACGCGCTTCTACGCCGCCGGGCGTCAAGAACGATAGCGAGCACGCGCGCCACGCGGCGGGAGGCAATCTGGGAGGAGACGACCTTCTGCGCGTCGCGGCGGCGTGCTCAGATCAAAGTCGGGCCGTTTCGAGCAGGCTGTCCGTCAGAAAGCTGGACGAGCCGGAGCAAGTCTTTGATACGCGATGCGTGCTCATCGTGTTAGCTGCCTTTTCGATACACACAGTTGATGTCCCAGTGCCCAGGCGTGGGGTCGGCGCTGTTTTCCATCGGCGCCTGGATCACCGTCGGGCGGCCCGACGCGATGGCGGCGGCGAGCGCGGGACCGAGTTCCTCGGCGGCCCTGATGAACACCCCGTCGGCGCCGTAGCCCTGCGCGATCTGCGCGAAGTCGGTGCGGTAGCGGGCGCCGTCGGCTTCGAACAGACAGCCGAACTCCCACCCGTAATGCATGTTGGTCAGGCCCGCGATAGTCCCGAACGCTGCGTTGTCCATCACCAGCCAGACCACACCTAGGCCGGCCTCCATCGCGGTGGCGACGACGGAGGGATTGCTGCCGAACGCACCGTCGCCGACGAGCGCCACGACGGCGCGGTCCGGCTGCGCCAGCTTGACGCCCAGCGCCGCCGCCGGCCCGAAGCCCATCGTCGCGCAGGCCGCTCGGCGTGATGAACGTGCCGGGCACCGTGATCGGAAACTGCTGCGCCGACACCGTTCTTGTTCCAGCCGACGTCGGTGACGATGTAACCGTCCTCGGGGACTGCCTGCGCAGCTCGGCGAGAATGCGCTCGGGGCGCATCGGATACTGATTCGAACTGTACACTGGTCGGCCCAGTTGGCGGCGAAGACGCGGCGCCCTTGCGCGATCTCGAGGCGCGAGGAGCCGCGATTGCGATGCTTGATCCCCGTGGCGGCAGCGACCAGCGCCTGCAACGCCAGCTTCGCGTCGGCGACGACGCCGAGCTCCGTCGGGGAAGTTGCGGCCGATCTCCGCGACGTCGGCGTCGACGTGAATCAGCCGCGTCGGCGGGATGTCGAAGGTGAAGCGCGGATCCCACGAGCTCGAGTTGGCTTCGGCGAAGCGCGTGCCGATCGCGAGGATGACGTCGGCGGTGCGGCACTTTCGTTGGCGATCGGCGTGCCCCAGAAGCCGGTCATGACCGAGGAGCAGCGGGTGATCCTCGCGGACGCACGCCCTTGCCCATCAGGCTGTGCGCGATGGGCAGCTCCAGCAGCGTTGGCCAGCGCGGCCAGTTCGGCTGACGCGCGCGCCGAGAGGACGCCGCCGCCGGCATAGAGCACAGGACGTTCCGCCGTCGCGAGAACCTCGCACGATCCGTTCGGCCGTTGCGGCGTCGATCGTGCCGGTCGCGCGATTTCTGGTCGGCACCTTGCTGAAGGCGTCGATCGGGCAGGCTGGTCGAGAACACGTCCATCGGCACGTCCACCAGCACCGGGCCCCGGACGGCCCGTCGTCGCCAGATGGAAGGCGCGCTCGATGATGCGCGGCAGATCGCGCGCGTGCTCGACCCGATAGACGCGCTTGCAGAACGGGCGGTAGATCTGGCGTACTGATCCGCGTCCTGGTGCAGGTTCACTTCCTGGTGCGGATGCCGTCCGTGGAAGTACGACTGGACGTCGCCGGCAATGACCACCATCGGGATCGAATCGAGCGCGGCGTTCGCAACCCCGGTGGCGGCGTTGGTCAGGCCCGGGCCGAGATGCGTGAGAGCACGCCGGGCTTACCGGTCGCTCGCGCGTAGCCGTCGGCCGCGTGCGCGGCGACCTGCTCGTGCCGCGTGCTGACGTAGCGGATCCGGCTGCGTCCGAGCGCGTCGAGCATCGCGATGACCGTATGCCCGGTCAGACCGAAGACCACTTCAACTCCGAGCCGCTCGAGATAGTCCGCCAGCAGATACGCCGCAAACCGCGTCTCGCTCGTCGTCGGCAGCGGTTCGGGAATGGCATGGATGGCTGTGCTCATGGGGTGGCTCCGGGAAACTCCGGTCAGCGACGGCCGAGGTATCCTTTGCTCCTCGGGCAGCAGTCGGGCTGGCCGCCGAGCATTCCGTCGCCACCGTCATGTAGCGCTTCACGACCTCATTGCCCACGACGTAGGGATGCGGATCGCCGGGTTTGCGCTTTTCAACGAGGCGTAACTTGACGTCGGACTTGTCCAGCTGCGGATGTCGAGAGCATCACGTCGGCACCGGCTTTCTCGGCGAGGTCGCGGAACCGTCGAGCGCTCTTGTCGTACTCGTCGGCGCTGAACTGCATACCCGTGCCTCCCCACAGCGCCGCCAGATGTGTGTCGTCCCACCGTCCTTCACGGGAATGAGCAGTGACAGGCCGCCGGGCGTATGTCCGGGAGTGACGAACAGCGTGATCGTCTCATCGCCAAGCGTGAGCTTCTGGCCATCGACGACGGCCATGTCCCGGACCGGTTTGGGCCCGCGAAAGTTCTGGTTGTTCTCGATCATGTCCCAGTCGGCGGCGCTGAGCATGACGTGGGGCTTGAACGTGTCCTGCAGATACTTCGCGCCGCCGACATGGTCCGCGTGACCATGGGTCAGGATCACGCATTTGATGTTCGCGGGATCCAGGTTCATCTTTTCAACCCGCCCACGATTTCGTCCTGACCGGAGTTGTCGAACAACGTGTCGATGAGGATGATGCCCTGGGATGTGACAACCGCCCACGCAGACGGAGATGCTCCGTGCTGCATCTTTTCGCCCACGTGAGCACAGATTGTCGAAAACCTTGACCGGCTCAGTGTGGAATTTGGCGGGTTCTCGATCGTTATCGGGAGGATAGATCCTGCCGAACGGCAAAGAGGCGCCGATGAGCAAACGCGAGCAGAGGTGATCGTAGAGATCGGAGACCTCGTACTCCGGCAGCCTTCTTGGCGGCGACCAAGTGGTCCCTGGCCGTCTCTGTGGTGGACTGCGCACGTCCACTTGCCGCGCCAAACGCCGCGGCGAGGCCTCCGGCGAACGTCAGGACGCCCAGGTATTTTCTCATCCAACCTCCCGCCTCCTACGGCAGATTCTTCAACCAGAGGTTCCGAAAGGACGCCGTGTTGTCACCTCGGCCTTCGAGCTGAATCGAGAGGACGCCCTTCGGCAAGAACTTGGTCGGATGGTCGTCGATGAAGACGGACATCAGCACCCCATTGATGAAGAACATCATCGTCCGGCCGCGCGCCACGAGGTGCATCTGGTTCCACTCGCCAGGCTTGTAGGCCTTCGTCAGCGTCGCCCCATCTGAAAACGTGGCCAGGAGCTTCGGCATCTCACCATCGGCCACTGCAGCACGCACGATCTGGCCGGCCTTTGCCCGGTCGGGGCGGGGCCGCACACCATTCCGGCTCGCACCCGAGCAGCACTCGATGAGGGCGCCGACGTTGGCGTTGCCGTTGTCGAAGTCGGCCTGGTAGCCGCGCGTCTCCCACTTGATCGCGGCCGGTTCGGCTCCTCGCCGAGCCGCGTGGCGCGAAACTGGACGCCGCTGTTGGCGCCAGCTCCATCTAACTTGACTTCGAACTTGAACTCGAAATCCTGGGGCTCGGAGCCTGTGCACAGCAGATACACGGATCCCGTCGGAGGATCGGCTTTCGATCGCACCACGATGGCGCCGTCCTCAATGTGCCAGAGGTCCGTCGGACCGTCCCAGCCGTTCAACGTCTTACCGTCGAACATCTGAGTCCATCCCGGATGGTCGTCGAATTTGATGGGGTCGGCTTCGACGTACCGGCCGCCTCCCCTCCCCGGCCGGTCTGCCCCGGCGCTGCCGCCGACGGCGGAGGCGTTGATGTCGCCGGCGCCTGAGGCGGAGGGATTGGCGCGGGCGGCGTGCCGGCCTGCGCGGGACCTCCGCGCCCGCCACGTCCGGTGCCTGGGGGTGGCGGAATCGGCGGATCGTTCGGATTCTTGGCCATGACCGAGCCAGAGGCCACGTCGGTCTGCACCGGAGTCTCCATGAGTTCCGAGCGTGTTCCGTCCGGATCGAACAGGTGAATCAGCCAGTGCCGGTTGTTGCCGACGGTTGCACGCACGCGCACGTCGGAATACTTTCCGCGCTGCTGCGTGAGATCGCGAGCGACGCGGGCGTCCTTCACTTCCAGGCCCATGTGATACACGGCGCCGTAGACCTCGCGCGTGTACTGATCCTTGGTCGCGGGGTCGTTCGGATCGAGGGGCGGATCCTTCGTTTCGAGATTGCGATCCGAGCTGGGCAGCTCGACGTATTCGCCGCGCCCGACGTCGCGTCCGTTGGCAAGTCCGATTTTGTCCGCATAGAACCCGGCCGAGGCGGCGCGGTCCTTACTCATGATGCCGACGTGCCAGATGTGGGTTGTCACGCGGCCGGGATCGAGAAGCTTCCCGCGCAACGCGCTTTGCCTGGAGCCCGGCACGTACTGCAGGAAGTCGAGACTGTTTCCTTCGGGATCGACCACGCGAAAGACGGGATTGCCATCCGGTCCCTTCTTGATCGCGGTCGGATTCAAACCACGCTCCACGTACGTGGCGCGCAGCTTTCGAGATCGGAACTCTGGAAGACGACGCGTGCCTGTCGAATCAGTTCGCCCGGTTTCAGCGTCGGCGTGATCTCGATGTACTGGTCGTCATTCACCTTGAAGTACGCCGACGTGATGCCCGCGTCATCCTTGACCGTGAAGGCTTCGGGCAAGCCGAGCACGCCTTGGTAGTGCGCGCGTGACTTCGCCAGATCCAGCCGTCTTCCAGGTAACCTGCGCAATGCCGACGATCGGCACGGTGGGTTGCGCCGGGACGGTTGAAGTGGCCGACTGTGCTGCCCGGCCACCTTGCGCATGCAACTCGAACGGCAGTGTCACCGCCACGGCGGCGAGCACCGCGAGCGAAACCATGGCGCGTTGTCTCATCGGATCTCTCCTTCGCTTCAACCGACTACTGGGTGTGGCCGCTGGCGCGCTACAGTTCTCTGCCGTTCCGTGCATCGAACGCGCGGAAGGAATCCGGCGTCGGTTTTGGACATCAGGTCAATTTGCGGGGCAGCGGCCCGCGCGTCCGCTGCTCGTCTTGGGATTCGGCGTGATCGGTCCGGCGGCAGCCAACTCGTCAAACGCGATCTGCTGCAGCTTGGTGACCTGTGCACCCGAAAGGCCAAGCTCCATACCCGAGCACTCGTCGCTGCCGAGCGAGCGCGGATCTCGGCCGGTCACGCGTCCGAACACCATCAGCGCCTCGAGGTAGTAGCCGTAAGTGCTGGCGTGATAGCTGTCGTTCGTCCAGAGGTTGATCTTGCCGGCGTCGATGCCGTCTAAAGGGTTGCCGTCGGCGAAGCCGACCGCCACCGCGCGGTTGAACGCCTCGCCTACCGGCACCACCTTCGCGCCGGCGCCTGCCGCCGCCTTGTCGTAGGCAACGCGGATCTCTTTTGCCATCACTTCGATGGGCTTCCCCTTCCACGCACCGGTGTCCCGAAAGACCTGATCGGGACGCGACCATGTCGAGGTCAGGAAGAGCTCCACCTTCGGATTGCGCACCCGCACGAGATCTCCGAGTTCCTTGCTCGCCGCGATCAGCTTTGCCGAATCGCCCGGTTTGTCCTGATCAACCAGGCTGTGCCCGTGCGCGATGACGACGTCCCAGGCGCGGCTGCTGATTTCAGCCTTCTTGCTCTGCACATGGAACTCGATCCCGACGCCGCCTCGCGTTTCGAGCGCCACGTCGAACTTGAGTCCCGCCTGCTCGGCAAACACTTTGAAAAGCGCCGGCACGCCGCCGATACCCTCGTTGTTGAGATCGGTGACGGTCTGATTTCTGTAGTAATGCACCGCCGATCCGGCACCATAGGTGAAACTGTTGCCGACAAACAGAATGCTGCCGCCGTCGGCAGCGCGACCAACCAGGCTCTGCGCTGGGGCTGTCCCCTGCACCTGCATGCCGTGAGCGACGGCGGCGCTTACCGCTGCGGCGAGTGCTCCGGCAATCAATACGCGTAGCTTCATGGTCTGAGTCTCCGCTTAGAATCCGACGTCTTTCAACAGCCTCGTAAAGAATTCGTAATCACGCTTCACGCTCGCGATATAGACGTCCTTGGGCACCTCGGTCGGCACCATGGGTCGCAGCAGGCTCACGGGCTGCGGTTTGCCTGGTAGGTTCACGAAGTACTCGCTGTAGTGCAGAAAGGATCCACAGTAGTTGATCGCCTTCATGTACTCGAAGCGCCATCTTGAACGGCACCATGCCCTCACCGGGCGCGACGGTACTCGGCGGTCCATGGCCAGTCGGTGCTCGGATCGGATCGCCGCGGTCCCTGAGGCGTGTCGGTCTTCTTCGCCCACCGAATGTCTTTGCTCGCGATCGACAGCACGTTCTTGTGCATGAACCGAATCGATTCCCACACTCCGGGCCCGCCTTTGAACGTCGCGTGGCCAAGATCGAAGTCCATGCCGACGTACTTCGGTGTCGAAGTCTCGGATCAGCAGCCAGAGATCCCACGCGCCGCCGCCGATGTTTCCGGCGCCGCCTTCGACGTGGAAGACCGCCGTGGTGCCGTAGCTTCTCGTTCAGCTTCGCAAGCTTCTCGATCTTCGATTTCCAGACGTCGAGTTGCGGTTGCAGATCCTTCGAGTAGTCATGCTGCCCGAGCGGCGGCGCCTGGTAGTAGCGCAGACCAAGCTTGCTCATCGTGTCGAGAAACGCTTCGGCGAATGGCGTCTCGACGTCGCGGACGGGCGTGATGATGATCGGCGTCTGCAGGCCGGCCTTCTTCGCGGCCGCGATGGCCTTCGGCAGATCCCGCGCGACGTTCTCAGGTGCGACGTGGCCGCCGTTCCGCACCGTCCACCCGATGGCCGGCCAGCCTGCCTTTGCCGCCGTATCGGCGGCCTCGTCATAATCGGCCCACTGCAGGGAGATCGAGTAGAGCGTCAGCAAGGGCTTGCCGCCGGCAACCGCGGTCGGCGACGGCGTCAGCACGCCCTCGAAAGCCGGGCGGGCGCGCGCCACGGCCACGGCCCTGCGGCCTGGCCGGCCGGAGGTTGCTGGCCGGCTTGAATCGAGGACGCCGCGGCGATCGGCACCGCGCCGAGGGCCTTCAGCACCTCGCGCCGCGTGCGCCGGTTATCGTCCATTGGCGGCGGGAAGCTTGAACGCGATCAGCTGATCGGAAATCGGCAGACCGCTGCCGATTGCGGTGCCTCCCGAGGCCGCGATCACGACGTACTGCGCGCCGTCCTTCCCCTGGTAGGTCATCGGTGTGGAGTGTCCGCTCGCCGGCAGTTCCGCGACCCACAACTCACGACCCGGTTTTCGCCTCGAAGGCCCTGAACCTGTGGTCGTTCGTGGCGCCGATGAACACCAGCCCGCTCGCGGTGGCGATGCTTCCGCCCATATTGCGCGTGCCGGTCTTCAGGCCGATGTCACCGAGTTCTGCCAGCCCCTCGTTGACGCCGAGTGGAACCGTCCACGCGATGTCGCCGGTGTTGACGTCGATCGCTACCAGCGCACCGTAGGGAGGCGCATAGCACGGAGCCATCTGGCCGCTCGGCAGTCGATAGCGCGAACTGCTCCCCCACCTGTCCGCGCCCTCGACCACCCTGCCCGCCTCTTCCCCCTTGTGGCGGAGCGGCTTGCGGCGCGCCGCCGCCGGCGGGCTGTGCGGCATTGCCAGCCTCAGCAGGCGCGGCGTTACCGCCGCGGCCTTGTCCACCGCCGCCGCGGCCCGAGCCGAGCTGCCCGCTCACGTAGTTCCCGGTATTGTGCAGATTGATGAAGACGAGTCCCAGCTGCGGGTTGTACGACAAAGGGCCCCAGTTCGGCCCGCCCAACGACGAGGAAACCGAACCATCGGCGTGTTGGTGATCGGCAACGCGTAAGCGGAGGTCGGCTGAATTTTCTTGGAGTCCCAGAAGTCGGTGCAGAACTTCTCGATCTCCGGTGTCAGCTTGCTGATGTCGTCGCGCGTCATGCCGACGCGGCCGATCGGCCCGGGCTTCAACGGAAACGCCTGCGTCGGCCAGGCCTGATCGTCCGGGTTGTCGCTCCGCTTGACCGGCCGTTCTTCCATTCCGTAGATCGCCTCGCCGGTCGCCCGATCGAAGATGTAGACGTAGTTCATCTTGCCCGTCTGCAGATGCGGCGGGGATGGTCCGGCCTTCGCGACGCACGTCGATCAGGATCGGCGGCGTCGGCATGTCGAGGTCCCACACGTCGTGATGGACCAGCTGGTGGATACCACTTCAGTTTTCCGGTCGCACCGTCGAGCGCAATGATCGAATTGCAATACAGATTCTTGCCCGGCGAGGTGTCCGCGTGATTGGATTCGCCGGTCGATCCGAACACGAGGCCCGGTGGATTCGTCCGCCGTCAGATTCGACCAGACGTTGCACCCGCTGCGATCCTTCCAGGTGTCGCCGGTCCAGTCCTCATGGCCAGGCTCGCCCGGCCACGGGATCGTGTGAAAACTCCAGACCAGTTTTCCTGTGATGGCGTCCCATGCCCGAATGTCGCCGCGCGGTTGCGGCGGCGGGCCTTCGCCGGGTCGCGCGCCGCTGATCAGCAGATTCTTGTAGACGGTGAGAGGGTTCGGAAGCGTGAAGGTCTCCCGCGACTTCTCTCCGACTTCTGCCGACGCGACTCCCGCATACACGTCGACTTCGCCGTTCTTGCCGAAATTCGCGGCCAATTCCCCGGTCTTCAGGTCGAGGCCGACCAGGTATCCCTGTTTCGTCGCGAAATACACGCGCGGTCCGACGGTGCCGTTGCCCTTCCAGTACGTCAGGCCTCGACCATGAATGCGGCGCGGCGACTTGTACTGCCAGAGCACTTTGCCGGTTTCCGGCTCGAGCGCCGTGACGGTCGACTCCAGCGTTTCATCGTAGGGGCGATGCCGGCGTCGAGACGTACATGACTCCGCCAATCAGAAGGGGCTGGACCTCGAAGCGATAGTCCAGGCTCAAGCGCGCCGGACGGCTGCGAGCCGCCCCCGTAGCTGAAGCTCCAGGCGCGCTGCAGGCTGGCCACGTTGTCGCGGCGTAATCTGCGTCAGCGAGCGAAAAATTCGAGTTGTGCTGATAGTTCGGCCACTGATCCGCGCCGCGCGACGGCGCCGGGGCGGGCGGCTTCCGCGCGGCTGGTTTGGAAGCCCCAGGGTTCTGCTGTGCGCCGAGCGGTGAGGAGATGACCCAGACGACGACGGCCCATGCCGCCAGGTTTCTTTTCGTAGCTACTTGCCGGCTCCTGGAAACGGCGCGGCGTCACGTCCGCGGGTGTAAGCCCCATGGCCCACTTGATACCTTCGAGCACCATCTTCTGCAGCCGCGGGTCATCCCACGTCGCATCGAGGTGTCCCCATCCGATGTTGAACACCCGGCCCTTCCCGTACTCCTTGGCCCAGACCACGGGGAAGTCGCCGTCCTCACGGCGCGCGCGGTTGGCCGGATCGAGCGCGTCGGGATCCAGCCGAAGGATGACGTGGACCTTCGAGCGCGAGTACGGCTCTTTGAAGACGGGATGCTGCTCGGTGAACATGAAGGTCGGGCCGCCGAACGCGTCGGCCCCGGGAAACTTCGGATCTTCCACGATGACCTTGCTGTTGGCGTTGAACTCAGACGCCATGAACCCGCCGACCATCTCGCCGAACTCGGGCCAGTTCAGGAATGCCACGCCTGTGGCGTGGCCCACGATCAGCCCCTTGCCCTGATCGTGCACGTAGGCGAGGAGATCCTGCCTCTGCTTCTCGGACATGGTGCCGAAGCCGCTCGGCAGCATGAAGACCGCGTCGTAATAGGGAAGGACCCGGGCGTTGACACTGCGCCCTTCATACGCGATCGCGCCCGACAACCGGCTCGGTCGTGATCAGCTGCGAGTCGGTCCGGATCATCGTCGCGTAGACGCCCGACTTGCGGCCGATCTGCTCCACTGTCGCGAGGGCGTGCGAGATGGAGTCGTGGTGAAAGCCCGACTGCACGTCGGCGACGGCGAGCAGCTTCTTCATCCCGGGCCAGGGGTCGGTATCGCCCCTGCCACGGCCGCCCCAGCCTGTCCTCGTCCGGCCGGAGGTGCCGGCGGCTGCGAAGGCGTGACCGCCGTCCCATTGGCCTGGCGCCCGGCAGCGGGCATCGGATAGATCGCGAATGTGAGGGCCGCGGCGAATGCCGCGGCCCTCAGACGTCTGGACATTTGGATTCTCCGAACGTCTAGAACACGTAAGCTTCAGCGCGAACTGCATGATTCGCGGATCACCGGAGGTGTTGGTGATGCGACCGCCATTGGCGTTGTCCAGCGTGACATTCGGGTTCGCCCAGTTCACGTGGTCGAACAGGTTGAACGCCTCGACACGGATCTCGAGATGTGCTGCCCCTGAGCAATCCGGAGGTTCCGGAGAACCCGAGGTCGGCCGTCCAGAAGCCCGGACCGTAGATCGAGCCGCGAATCGTGTTGCCTCGGCAATCCAGCGGCCGGGTTCGCAAAGGCCGACATGTCGATCCACTGCAGCTGCGTATGGTTCGAAACCCACACCGGATCCGCGAGGTACGGGTTGACACCGGCGACGAGCAGCGGCGTCTGGTTCGGCTCACCCGTGAGGGCGTTGTCGCTCGTGACGGCAGGCGTCAGAGGCGATCCGCTCCGCTTCTGGACAATCAGGCCGACCTGCCAGTCCTTCGTCAGCTGTCTCGTGAAGCCACTCCCCAGCCCCGGGCTCAGCAGCACGGAGCTCACGTTCAAGATGTGCCGGCGGTCTGATGCGCACGCACCTTCCGCGAGCTTGATATCCGGACGGGGATCATTGAACGGATCGATGAGCGTGCCTGGGATGGTCCAGGAGATGTCGGTTGTCGGCTCCCCTGGTTCACGCACTTGCTGAACGTGTAGTTCGCGTTGGCGCTCCACCCTTGACTCAGCCGCTTCTGGAGGCCGAGACGAAGGCCGTCGTAGTGGCCCTCGGCGTCCGGATACATCTGCTGAATGCCGGCAAAATTACCCGCGGCATTGACATTGTATTTCGCGCCTTCGACCGGATTGACGAGCGAAAGAACGGCGCGCGCCAGCCGGTTGGCCGCGCTCGTATTCGAACACAGCCCCGGAGCCGTCAACGCGTACTGCCCCGCGACGCAGTTGCCGGGGATGTAAACAGCCGGATTTTCCGCGTAGCCGCCAATCCAGATGTGGCGCTGCTGATTGCCAGTATAGGTGGCGTCGAGCAGCCAGCCGCGCGCCACTTCGCGCTGGTGCGACACGTTGTACTGGCACGACTGCATCGGGTGTGAGTCGACCGGCATGCTGACGTACACCCCGCTCGTCGGGAATTGTGCGTTGCGCGTCGGCAGCTGGACCGGTTCCCCCATGTGCGGATAGTTGATCGCGGCAAGCGGATCGCCGCCTGGCGTCGAGTTCCACGGATTCAGGAAATCGATCGGGCAGCCATTCCTGTTCGGCTGTCCGGGACACGAGCCGGGCCGCAGCGCTGACACGGTATTGCCGAACGGCGCGTTCAGCATGTGATGCGCCGTGGTCCACAACTTCGGCGAATCGTAATAAATGCCGAAACCAGTGCGGATGGTCTGCTTGCCGTCGCCGGCCGGATCGAGGACGAACCCCACTCGGGGAGCGATCTGCTTGTAGCTGGTTGTTGCTGTTGGCGTTGTTGGTCGGGAACCCGGGATCACCGGCGAAGATCAGACCGGCGGGCGCGTTCGGGTAGGCGACGCTGTGAATGCCCTTGTCGAAGTTCTCGCGGATGAAACCCGTCGTGAAGCCGTTGCGGTCGCGAGGGGCGAGGAACGGTTCCCAGCGCACGCCGTAGTTCAGGGTAATCCGCGAATTGAGCCGCCAGACGTCGTTCGCGTAGGTGCCGATGGCATGCACGTACTCGTTGTTGATTTGACTGCCGCCCTGGATGTGCGCGGACGGGTAGCCGAGCAGGAAGTCCGCCAGGTTGTAGCCGCCGCTCGTCTGGGCCGTACCGCTCGTCATGAGCCCGTCGAATGTGAACTGGCCATCGGCCTGGAAGGGCCCGTCGCCATCCGAGCTTGGCCGGGTCCACGACCCGCCGAAGGCAAACGTGTGTGCGCCCTTGACCCAGGAGAAATCCTGGGCAACTGATGGCGTGTCCACGAAGAACTGACCGGTATTGCCGGAATTGTAGATGCCCAACTTCAGCATGTCCTGACCGGGGATGGCGCCCGTCGTGTACATGAAGGACTTCACTCCCAGCATGCCAAGGGTCGGTGTGCCCACGCCGTTTTCGCGAATCGCCTTCGTATGCTGGAACGCAACGCGGGTCGCGGACACCAGGTGTGGCGTCATCACGTAATCCAGCCCTGTCGCAATGGTGTGCGACAGCGCCCGGTTGCCACTGGTCGTGGCAACCAGGTCATTGTTCCAGGTTGCGGGTTGTTTGAGAGTACGCGAAGAAATCCCGTCCGAACACGCGCGCTTTCGGCGTGACCTGATAGTCGACCCGGCTGACGTACTGCTGATCCTTGCTGTTGGCCGGCTGCGCGACCGGATAGCGTCCACACCCGTCAGGATCCAGCGCGGGGTCCGGAAGCGGCACCATCGTCTTCACGACTTTCAACGTCACGGGATTGAACAGCGCGGGATCGATCTGATTGTCGACAAACGGCGCACCCAGCGTGCGGTTCGTCCCGCCGCGGCAGGCCGCCGCCATCACCCGGCGGAAGTCGCCCTTGAGCATCTCGGCAGTCGGCACGAACAGGTTCCTCGCGACGGGCGCGGCGTTGTTGATCGTGCCCTGAATGCCGGCGAAGAAGAACAGCCGATCGTGCATGATCGGCCCGCCGATCGTGCCGCCGAACTGGTGCCGCTCCAGGCCGTCGTCCTTGCCGGTTCCGCCGTTTTCTTTCTTGTCGAAGAACGCGATCGAATTGAACCGGTGATCCCGCATGAAATCGAACGCGTTTCCATGAAACGCGTTCGAGCCTGATTTGGTCACCGCATTTACGGTGGCGCCCGTCGACATGCCGTAGCGAGCGTCCCGGACTCCGCTCTCCGTGCGGAACTCCTGCAACGCGTCCGGAAACGGAAGGACGTTGCCGGCGTTCAGCTGTGGATCGTTGTTGTACCCTCCGTCGACGAGATATTGCGTGCTGTTGCTGGTGCCGCCGGCGACCGAAATCGCCACCTGCCCGGGAAAGCCCCGGTTTCCGGCCGTGGTCCCACCCTCGACCGCACCGCCCTGCAACACAAGCAACTGCGTCGCGTTCCGGCCGTTGAGCGGCAGGTTGACGATCGTTTCCTGGGACGTGACGGACCCGACGCTCAGGCTTTGCGTCTGGACCAGACTCGTGTCCGACACCACGGTGACGGTCTCCGACATGCCGCCCACTTTGAGCGTAATCTTCAGCGACCGCGTGTCCCCGACGGAGAGCACGATTCCCGTCTGTTCGAAACCTCGAGAATCCGCTCAGCTTCGAGGAGATCTTATAGGGACCGATCGGCAGGTTCGTGAAGGTATACGCGCCGGTGGTGTTGGCAATGACGAACCTCGACATGCCGGTGTCCGTTTGTGTGACGGTGACTTCCGCGCCCGGAAGCGCGCCGCCAGACTCGTCGACCACCGTCCCCGACAGTTGGGCGACGGTTTGAGCGTGCACGACCGACGCACACGCCAATGCGAGAACCACAAGCCACCAAAGACGACGTCGAATCATGCCGACTCCTCCCTGCTTGCTGACTTCAACCGACACGGATGGACACATGCCGAGCGCTTATGGCACCCATGTCAGATCCTCAGACCGAGCACACCGTAGCACCGTTCCCCTTGAATGAGACCGTGGTGTTACGGTGCCGTTACGGTTACCAGCCTGACGAGAAACGGACCGGCAGTCGAATCCCCGGTCAACCCGCCGCCGCGGTCGTGGACGTACCGCACGGCACACGGCAACGTCACGGGCTGCGCTGGAAACGGTCGACGGCATCGACAAGGCAGAAGCTCGAGGAACAGCCCGAGGCGCTGCGCTTCGATTGACCGGCTACGCGTAACGCAGCAGAAGATCGGTCATCTGGCGCGCGTCGTCGATCGGAATCTGTCCGGGCGCGGACGCTTCCTTGCCGACGGCGAACGCCATGTCCGACCCGTAAGAGAAACCCGGCCACTCTGGTGATGCTGCCGAGCCTCCCCATCGACATCGTGCACAAGCGGCAGGTCGGGAAACTCGCGTCTGGCGCGAATCGTCACGTCGAGCAATCTGAGGACGTCGTCTTCCGTGCGCGGCATCACGGCCAGCTTCGCGATGTCTGCGCCAAGGTCACGCATCGCACGAATCTGGCCGCTCAGCACATCGTTTGCGGGCGTCTGCTCGAAGTCGTGCATCGCCAGGAGCACGCGGACCCCGCAGGTCCTTGGCCACAGGGATGAGCGCGGCGAGAAAACTCGGCTCGTTCGCCAGCTCCAGGTCGACGATGTCGATCGTCTTCGACCGCAGGACGCTGTCAATCAACAGCCGGCGGGTCGATGATGGAATGTCCTGTGCGCCGCCTTCGCTCTTCGCGCGCAGGGTGAAAATGATCGCGGTGTCGGGCGCAATGCGCCGAAGCACGGATGCACATTCGAGCAGTCCTTCACTGGTCTGGTTGCGAAGGAAGTCGGCACGCCACTCGATCAAGTCCGGTTTCAAAGAGACGGCGATCCGGGCCTGTTCGGAAAGCGACGCCAGGTCCGCGGGCACGAGCGGAATACAGAACAGCGGCTGCGCGCCACCGCATCTGCACCTCGCGAATCCGCAACGGCGAGGAAACGGTCGGCCTCATACGTCGTGGCTCACGCCCGTAAAATCACAGGACCGAGTTGAACCACTCTTGCACATGTCGGGTTTGTTCGACCGACGCGGCGCGGGCGGGCGCATTGGCCGCGCCATAGCCGTCGTAGTGCTGCCGCTGAACGATCTGGAAATGAAACCGGCCCTCGAAGGCATCGGTGTAGGCGTGAAAGTAGTCGCCGCCGCCAGCATTGTCGTAGGCGATGTCGAGCCCGCGCATCCGCTCGACGACAGATGGAGCGAGCGAGACCCTGGTGACGAGGTCGTCGTAGTAGTTCCGCGACAGCGACACAAACGCCACGCCGTTCGCGCGTAGGCGCCCGACGGTTTGGAAGATGTCCTCGCAGGCGAACGCGATGTACCCACGTCGCCGCTCGGCGACGTTGGCGGCACGCCTCCTCCGCCGCGAACGCCGACACGGCTGACCGCAGCGTTCAGCACCATTCGCACCAGGCGGCTGTCGTTCGATACGCCGCGGCTTCGGATGAGTCCGAACGGCTCGGCGATTTGCACACCGGCCGCAGGCGTCAGGCCCAGGACCGCGCTGGCGAACAGCACCCACGTATCAAGCTGTTCGACGCCCAATCGCATCGCGACGTGATCGACGGTCTTCAGACCACAATCGGTGACCGGGACGGGCGGAGGCTCGGAGATGAAGTCGGCCTCGACCGTGTCAAACGGCGGCGGCACGAACTGCAGCAAGGTTCCTCCGGGCGCGACGATCGTGGGGAGTGGCAGTTCCTGCGGACCTCGACGGCCTTCGTGGCGGGCCGACAACAGTGCCGTCCCGCGATTGGCCGCCTGCGCCGGGTTGTCGGCCAGCAGCCCGAGACAACACACAGAGGCGCCACGCTCCTCGAACCGCCGGCGCGCGTCAGAGCCGAGATCGGCGTTCAGCAGGAGATGAATGTCGCCCTGTCGGTAGAGCGTCACATCTTTGGTGCGGTGGCGACCAAATCGGGCGAACCCGAGCTTCTGGAAGACTGCTGCGAGTCGCAGCGCCGTATCCGCATCTACTCCGAACTCGACGAAGCTGAAGCCATCCAGCGGAGGCGGGTCAGGCGGATCGAACAGTGACACGTTGCTCAGAATTCGCCTTGGAACAGCGGCGGAGGCCGTTTCGGCCGCTGGCCGCTCCAGACGCTGCCGGACGACGCTTTCCAGGAAGAGCAACGACCGCATCGCGTCGGTGGCGGTCCGGCGGTTCGGGATGGCGCGGAAGAAGTCGTGGGCGCTCTCCAGACACACGGTACCGCCGTAGCCGCTGATCAGCACGTTCTCCAGGAAGCTCACGACGTCCAACTCGCCTTGTGCCGGGAAGGCGCGATGCCAGGACGACTCCCCCCGTCGCCCCGGGCCCGCTGTCCGTCGGCCATGGCCACGAAGAAGATCTGGTTGCCTGGTATGGCCCGGATACCCTCGAGCTCCCGGCGGATGTCAGCAAAGTGTGAAAGCTGTCAAGGCGAAGCCCGAGATGCGCATGTGTCGCCTGCTGCAGGATCGACCACGCGTCTTGGTAGGTTCGAATCCAGCGAGAGGTCGGCGACGCCCCGAACGCCACGCGAAGATTCCGACGCGCCGCGCGATCGGCGAGCGCGTGCAGGTGCTTCGGCCGCGAGCGCCGGATCGGCGAGCGCCGCCGGGGACGAATTCGCCGTTAGTCCCAGCGTCGGCACGCCGGAGCGATTCCAGGAGATCCAGGTTGCGCTCGGCTCGTTCCAGGTTGTGCTCGAACTGCACCGCTGGGACCGCTTCGAAATCGAGCGACGGCTTGTACAGATCGAAAGCAACCCCGAGATCCTCGGCGATGCGACGGGCCTCACGGGCCGTGCCACGAAACGCGATGAAATCGGATTCGGACAGCTCAACGGCCTCGAACCGCGCCGCGGCGGCGGCCTCGAGCTTTTCCCGAAGGGTGCCAACCATGGACGCGGTGGCAATGGCGCGACGCATTACTTCACTCTCGAAAACACAACGCTCAACAGCCTACGTTCAACCTGACGATGTGTCAACGCAGCTGCGCGCGCTCCATCGGCGGCTCATGACATGGAAACAGGTCAGGATCGATCGGGGCAGCCGGCCCGAGACCATCATCATCACCGCGGCTCACGGCGTGCCGTCCGCAGAGGCCTGCGGACAGATAGCGCTTCGTGCGGTCCAGGCATTCCCGGGCGAACCGCGCGGCGCCCAACTCACGCTGTCGCACGCGATGGGGCAGTTCGATCGCACAGACAACACCATCTGGCAGGTGCCGCAGGATCCCGGCGATATCCACGGCGCCCTCACCCGGATAGAGCCGTTCCTCGCGCATGGTCCGGCGCGCTTCCTCGAGCGTCGTCGGAACGTCTGTCCGGTCGTCGGCGATATGGACGTAATTGAACCATTGAGCCGGCAGGCGATCCAACTCGTCGAGGGACGTTCGCGCACGGTGAAAGTGCATCGTGTCCACCATGATTCCGGCGTTGTCGCGATGTGCAGCCTTCAGCACGTCGCGCGCGCCGGCCAACGTTGACCAGTTCGTCGTGCTCACGAACTCGAGGTTGACGGTCAGTCCCAGGGAGTCGGCGAGATCGCACAGTTGCCCGAAGCGGTCGACAACGATCTCCCGATCCTTGACCCAGATGCTGGAGAGCGACGTGCCGGGCACCCAGCGCGACGGCGGCTTCCATCGCGGGAACATACTCGTCAGGTTGTCGGTCGTCGACGATACGCGCGAGTTCGATGTCCAGGAACATGTACGCCCGTCGAATCCAGTGCCGCCTTCGTTTCGCGGAACAGCACCGGATCCGCGTGCAGCTCGTAGACGGGCTCACCGGACAGATGCAGAGGGATGGTGCGAAGACCGACGTAGTCATAGCCGGCGGCTGCCGCGACGCGAACGAGTTCCGGTGGCGGCGACGTCGAGGAGCGTCAGGTGGGCCAGCGAAAACTTACGCGCGGCGTCATCGCTCCGTCGGTTTCGTTGCTGCAACATCGGGAACACGCGGCGCTCGACTGGCGGACATGGCGCTTCGGACGGTAGCACCGCGATAAGCTCCGCCTCTAGTGCGTTACCGTAGCAGCACGGTTAACAACGGCCCGCGGGCGGCGCGATCGGCATAAGAGTCGGCCCTCCAGGGTCGTTTGCAAACTACATCGCTCAGCTACCGCGGTGGAACCGTCGGTCGACCGCGAGCTGTCCGCCATGCTGGCGGCGCGCAGGAGGTCGTACTGGGCCTTCGCCATGGGCACCGCGTGCGGATCCCCGAGCTCATGCAGAGGAAGACGATAGGTCTCGCGCGCGCTGAGAGCGGCCAGCGACGCGACAATCGCGATCGTGAAGGTGATCGAGCCGACGATCAGCGGGACGTTCGATCCCGGAGGCGCGACCGTGGCGAAGAGCGCCGGCGTGAGCGCGCTGATCATTGTTCCCACATTCTGTGAAATGGCCATTGCCGAGACACGCATCCGCGCCGGAAACATCTCGGGATAGAAGCTCGGGAAGATGGCGTTGTAGCCCTGATACACGACGCCCCACATGAGGAGAGACGGAAATGATCGCCAGGGGCACGTGGTGGATGCTGATCGCGTAGAGATACAGAAATGAGAGCAGACCCGAACCGAGTGCGCCGAGGATGATCGGCGGCCGCCGGCCCACACGGTCGGACAGGTTGCCGACGAACGGAATGATGAGCACGGCGAGGGCATTGCCGAGCACCGGAATCCACAAATAGACGTCCGGGTGGAAACCGATGCCGTAGGCTGGTTGCACGGCGTAGGCCGCGCCAAAGATCGTGGCTACGACTGCAACCGTATTCATCAGTGCCACGCACACCACGCGGATCATGTCGGGCCAGCAGTACTTGAAGGCATCGAGGCCGGGCGCCCGCGACACGGTCCCCTTCTTGTCCTGTTCGGCAAAGACGGGTGTCTCGTCCACCTTGCGCCGGATAACATAGCCCGCGACGATCACGACGGCACTGAGCAGGAACGGAATGCGCCAGCCCCACGAATAGAAGGCTTCGGCGCGCATGTAGTGCGCGAGCGGCAGAAAAACGGCTGCGGCCATGATCTGGCCGGCCTGCACGCCCTGGAGCGTGAAGCTCGCGAAGAAGCCGCGGCGGCCGAACGGTGCGTGCTCCAGAATCATCGAGCTCGCGCCGGAGATCTCGCCGGCTACCGCGAACCCCTGGACAAGACGCAGGAGCACCAGCAGCACAGGCGCGAGCACGCCAACTTGCTCGTAGGTCGGCAGCAGTCCAACCGCCATCGTCGAAGCGCCCATCAGGAACATGCACATGAGGAGCACCTTCTTGCGCCCATGCGTGTCACCGTAGTGACCGAGCACGAAGCCCCCGATCGGCCTGGCTACATAGCCGACTCCGTAGGTGGCGAGCGAGGCGATGATCGCCGCGGTCGGATTGCCACGGGGGAAGAACAACTGCGGGAAGACCAGCGACGCGGCAGTGGCGTATATGAAGAAGTCGTAATACTCCAACGCCGAGCCAATCCAGCCGCTGGCCGCAGCCTTCTTGGACTGTCGGATATCCTGCGCCGAGCTGTCCATTCCGTCCTCCGAGTTCCCATGTGGCGCCGTGGCGTGTCAGTAGGCTGCGGCGATCCGGTCGTGGCCGGCAAGAGGCGGCTCGCGCAGTTCCAGCCGACCGAGTAAACCATGCTCGACGGCCGCACTCGCGCCGAACTGGATTCGCGCGTACAGCCGCGGAGGCGGCGCTTGGCGTTCGCGCGCCGACGTGGAGCCCTCCGCCGACCTGACCTTTGCCCACGCCGAACCGACCCGTGCGCGCGGCCTCGTCGAGCAGAAGGTGATTGCGCCGCGCGAGCTGAGGCTGCCGAACGCCAGGCGCAGGCACTCCCAGAACACGCACGCCGTCGATCGAGTGCCGCCTTCGTTTCGGGGAACGGCACCGAATCCGCGTGCCGCTCGTACCCGGCCTCACCGGACAGATGCAGAGGATTGTGCGAAGGCCGACGTAATCATAGCCGGCTGGATGCCGCGATGCGAACGAGTTCCGGTGCCGGGACGTCGAGGAGCGTCAGGTGGGCCAGCGAGAATTGTGCGCGCCGTCATCGCTCGGTCGGATTGTCCGCGGCGCATCGCCTTCGTCGCATCCGCCCGCCTCCATGGAGTGTGAACCCGAATCGCGCTCGCCCGAGCGGGCCAGACGATCAACCTACTTCGCGACCTGGCGTGAGTCAACTCTGTAACCGTAACCTCGCGACGCGAGTATCGCCGCACCGACTCAGTATCCCTCTATGCTGAATCGCAGTGACCAAGCCTCGGCGTTGCCTTCGTTCAGCGCAGGCTCCCTCGTCGCGAAAACCGCATCATCCCGCTCTATCACCAAGTCGAGCAGGTGATTCGCTACCGGATCGCAACACGACAATATGCCTCGGGACTGCGGCTCCCCTCGGAGCACGACCTCGCGCGCGAGCTGAAAGTGAGCCGGGTCACGATCCGGCGAGGCCCTTGCGCGAACTGTCCCGTGAGAACCTGCTGGTGAAGGCTCGGGGCAAGGAGCACGTTCGTCGCGGCAGGACTGCCGCAGATGCTCCAGCCGATCAAGCTACAACGGCTTTCTGGAGGACATCTACGAACGCGTCGAGCAACTCAAGGTCGCGACGGTGGAAATGGCTCGGGCGCCAGTCAACGACAACGTGCGCGCGATCCTGCATCTCCTCCTGCCGGCCGCGACGGAGGTCGTTGAGATCAAGCGCTGTCGGCACGTCGAGCGGCGAGCCCTTCTCTTTCACCGTCAATTACCTGCCGACGGATATCGGCGCACGAGTAGATCCGGGCGCGTTGAAGACCTCGCCGCTCAACGCGGTCCTCGAACGCGCGCTGAAGATTCCCATCGTGCGCGCGGACGAAACCGTAGAGGCGGCGGCCGCCAACCCCGAGGTCGCACAGCAGCTCGGCATCCGAGTGCTCTCTCCGGTGATGCACGTCACCCGCGTCATCGTTCACAGACCGCGACCGGGCTTTGGAGGTAGTCGAGACGTTCTATAGGGCCGATAGATGTCCACTATTCGGTGCTCTCGGAGTCGCGTCAAGCGCAACGGCAAATGGACTTGGCGGCACGGACGCGCCGACCACACGGCACGCGTGACTTCCGCCGGAAAGAGCCGCTCGTGGCAGACGCGCGCGCCGAGTAATAGATGCGAAATGAATGGCCGGCAACATCAGCGTGCTGTGACCAGCGACAGACGAATCGACGTCGGTGAGGCAAATCACCCAGCCGCCCGCCTGAAGCCGACGTTGCGCCGGCGTCAGCGACCGCAGTCAACTTTGTAACCGTATCCTCGCGCGTGTAACGTCCAGGGGCCACGCACCAGTGCATAATTGGCCACAGATTCTCGACACTAGGATTCAGCGGCTGTCCGCCGTAAGGATGGAGAAGACGTGCGCATGACCGGTCGCATCATGATGGCTCTGTTCGTGCTCTTGCCAGCCGCGCTCGCAGGCCAGAACGACTGGCGCTCATACGGACAGGATGCGGCCGGCACACGCTACTCATCGCTGACCCAAATCACCGCAGGCAACGTCGCGGCGCTGAAGCGCGCGTGGGACCTACGATACCGGCGAACCTGCCAACGCTTTTCCAGACGACGCCGCTGGTGGTTGACGGGCTGATGTACCTCAGCACGCCGACGCAGCGGATCGTCGCGCTGAACGCGGCGACCGGGCGTGAGGTGGACATACGACCCGGCGCAACAAGCGCCCGGGGACCCATCGCGGCGTGTCCTACTGGCCCGGAAGCGGCGCCGCGAAACCGCGGATCTTTTTGCCACTGGCGACAACCGTCTGCTCGCGCTCGACGCGAAGACCGGCTGAACCGGTCGCCAGCTTCGGGCAGGACGGTGCGAAGGGATCTGCGCGCCGGCGTTGCTGACAAGTTCCCTGACGCGCTCTTTTACGTCTCGTCGCCGCCTGCGATCTATAAGAATCTCGTCATCATGGGTCCGCGGACGGCCGAGAGTGCACCGAACGGCAAAGGGCCCGGCTGGCGATGTCCGCGCGTTCGACGCGATCACCGGGAAGCTCGTCTGGAGCTTCCACACGCTGCCGCGCCCAGGTGAGCCCGGCTACGAGACGTGGGGTCCGAACTTCTGGGAGGACGGATCCGGGCCGAGCGTGTGGGCCGGCATCACCGTCGATCAGGATCGTGGCCTGGTGTTCGTGCCGACCGGTCAACCGGGCGGCGGCAGTCCGCCTGGAGAATCGCGTCGGCATCAACCTGTGCGCGAACTGCGTGCCTCGCGCTCGATGCCGCCACAGGTAAACTGAAGTGGTATTTCCAGACGGTCCATCACGATCAGTGGGACTACGACGTGCCCGCTCCGCCCGTCCTCGTGGACGTGGTACGGAACGGCCGACGGACTGCCGCCGTGGCACAGATCACGAAACAGGGCATGCTGTTCATCCTCGACCGCATGACCGGCAAGCCGATCTTCGGCGTCGAGGAACGACCCGTGCCTACCGGCCAGCCCGGCGACGGCACGTGGCCGATGCAGCCCTTCCCGCTCAAGCCGGCGCCGCTCTCGCGCAACATCACTGCGGCCCGAATGAATTGAGCAAAGATCTCGCCGGAAGCCGAGGCGTACTGTCGTGCGGCGATGGGGGCCGCGCGGTTGCTCCCATACGCACGCACAGCGCCTTCATTCCCAAGCAGCATCGGCGGCGGCAACTGGGGGCGGCGTCGCGTTCGATCCAAAACTGGGGCTGGTTTTCGTGAACACGAGCGAGCTGGGACGCGCACCAGGTGGCGGGGGCCGCGGCCGCGGTGTTGGCGCGGCGCGCGCCCGCCGGCCTCCCAGCCAGCCGGCCAGCAGCCGTTTCGTCGATCCCAACTACCTGCCGCTGTAACGCCCCGCCGTGGGGAGTGCTGACCGCGGTGAACGCCAATACCGGCGACGTGGCGTGGAGAGTTCCGCTTGGCAGTTATCGTGGAACTCGAGGGAGAAGGGCATCAAGGGCACCGGCGCCCCGAATCTCGGCGGCCCTATCGTGACCGCCGGTGGTCTTCTGTTCATCGGCGCGACCAACGATCGACGCTTCCGCGCGTTCGATTCAAAGACGGGCAAGGAGCTGTGGGTCGAAGACATGCCGGGTCAGGCGATGGCAGTCCCGATCACATATAGGGGCGAGTGACGGCAAGCAGTATGTGGCCATTGCGGCTGGCGGACCTGGTCTACTGTCCGGAGTTTTTCCCGAGGGGATGCCGAGGTAAACGGAACGATCGTGGCGTTCAGTCTGCCACGCTGACACCTTCACCTGTATGTCCGCGGCGGCGGCGTGGTACGCTGCAACAGGAGGGGACACGCCCAAAGACCGCAACGGAGTGCCGGTCACCATGTATGCATTGGCGACGCACTGGGCGAGGCCCGATGGCGCTGGCAGATCAAATTGGGGACGACGCGCATCCGCGACACCTGATTGTCAGCAGGGAGCTTTCGTCCGGTCGGCATTCTGCTGTCTTCCAAGCGGTGGATCCATTCTCCCAGCGCCACGTTGCGTTAAAGACCGCGACGCAGCAAACCGATCGAAACGCTTTGGCCATTGTGCGTGAGGCAGAAATCCTGAGTCGCCTCGACCATCCCTAATATTGCAAGATTGATCGGCTTGGATTACGCGAACCGTTCGGCCGGCCTTTTGACCGAATTCGTTTCGGGCCCCACTCTCGACAGTCAGCTGGCTCATGATTTCGATCGAGGGGCTCCGCAACTCGTCGAGCTCATCGTACCAGCTGTGTCAGGCCGTGAGCGCCGTGCACGGAGCCGGGTTCGTGCACGGTGATATCAGCTCCGGGAATATCCTGGTCGCGCCGGACAACAGGTTAGTTCTGATTGATTTTGGCGAGAGTCGGCCAGTTGGCGCTCCCAGCACACCGGCGCGAGCAACTCCAGAATTTGCTGCTCCGGAGTTATTCCGAGGAGCGCCAGCCAGCATCGCTAGCGATATCTATAGCTTGGGGGTCCTCATCTCGCTGCTGGTGCGTAGCCAAATCGACAAAGACCCATCAAGCATCATGCCGCTGCAGCCCTCGGCTGCCGCAAGAAACTCGATCGACTTTACTTGACGTCATCGAACGAGCGACGGAATCTGACCCCTCGCGTCGCTATGCTACCGTCGAAGAGATCTTATCTGCCAGTTCAGCCACCTCGCGGGCCCGCGCACTGAGCAAGCCACGTAGCAGGCGCACGAACTCCTGGCCATTGGCGCGAGGACATCAGCGGTACGCTCGACGTCGAGTACGCCGGAGGATTCGCGAGGATTCGAAAGTTGTGCGTGTGAGCAGTTTTGCGCCAGAAACCCGCGTCTCGAGCGCGGTCGGCTGACAATTGGCTGACAATGCGTAGCGGCTCGGGGTTTTCTGGGGTTGCCCCAGGTTGCGAAATTCCTAAGAAAAACGAGGGGCAGCGGTTTCCCGCTGCCCCAATTGCCCCAGGGTATGCTTTGGGAGCAGAGGGTCGGGGGTTCGAATCCCTCCGCCCCGACCAATTTTCCCAGCGTTTTGGCACGTCTCAAAATCTGTCGGTCACGGAGCAGAGGGTTGGGGGTTCGAATCCCTCGCGGATCGAGCGTCGGCTGACAATTGGCTGACAATCGGTATCGCGCCAAGCCTGCTCGTCCCCATTTCGTCACCCAATCTGGACCCTGGCTTCAGGCGAGAGATCCCGAACGCCTTGGCGACCTGTCGCTGTGACCGGCCCTCCACCAACACCTGGTGGCGGAATGACGTGCCTGGTCCATCCTGAGGATCCTCCAGCGGACCCGAAACGCCCTGTTTCGGCAACCGCGATCAGGCCCTCAGGTGGATCACTTTCCGAGCGGCGAATGGATCATCTCCGAGCGGCGCGCCCAGGTCGCGACAACCTGAGGCTCGGCCCCTCGCCGATCCGTCAGATTTTCAGCCGCCGGAACTGTCAGATTTTGGCCCGGCGTTGACATTCCCCAAGGTCTGGGCTTCGGCTCTGACCAAGTTCTTCTCGTTCTCAGTTCTGTTTCGCTCACCCCTCTTTTTGCGCATCTGAAATCGCTTTGGGCACCGCGGCGCACATCATCACTCTTGCTGCTACTTCTCGCCACGAAGGAGGCCGGAAACAGCGCACCGCCCCAGGCGCGTAGTAGTAAGGTGCGTGCGACATCTGAACAATTTTACGCCCGTCTGGACCGGTGGAGAATTTGTCTCAGCGCAAGCTGGCAAGCGAATCGAGGACAAGTCGGCGGTTGACACCGAACGTCGGGGCACCCTACGCTGGTTTCATGAACCTGCAAGTTCCGCCCGAACTCGAAGCGAAGCTGACGCGCCTAGCCGCGGAGACTGGCCGCACGGCGGACCAGGTGGCGCTCGACCTGTTGGCCAGCTCGATCGACCATGACGAGTGGTTCCGCGCCGAGGTTGAGAAGGGTCGCGCCTCCGCACGTGAAGGCCGACTGCTCGAGCACGACGACGTCGCGGCTCGGATGGATCGGCGCTATCGCGGCTGATGCGCGTCCGCTGGACGACGGACGCCGCGGACGACCTCGAACGCATCTGCGACTACATCGCCGAAACCAGTCCCGATTCGGCACATCGGATAGCTCACCTGATCGTCGACGGCATCGCTTCCCTTCACACCTTCCCGAATCGCGGCCGGGCTGGCGGTGTCAATGGTACGCGCGAGTTCCCGTGTCCGCGCCTCTACCCTTCGTGGCCGTGTATGAGGTAGAAAGACTGAAGCTGCAGGTGCTGCGAATTCTGCACGGCGCGCAGCGGTACGCCGCCGCAGTGACTGGAGATTGGCCCCACCCTGTGACATCGAACGTTTGGACCTGGTTCGGGAGCCGTCAGCAATCGCCGGCTTCAACGGTTGGCAGCTGACGAGCGCCTTCTAGTAGCGTTCGTCGCGCACGATCGTTACGACTTCACGCACGGCGCGGATGATCGCGTCCGGAGCTTCAACCGAATACCGTGTCCACTGTTGGGAACCAACACCTGACGTCCGCGACGAGAACGCCCCGCAAATCGACGCTGGAGATCCAATCCCATCCTTCGTCGCGCGCCCGCTTCGACTGAATGCGGATCCTTGATCGGCCTGCCTTGCGTCAGCACGATGAGAGGCATGGTCCTTCGAGGCCACCCGTCGAGCGCACCAGGTCATCGGTGGCACGCCCGGGACCTAACTTCGCGTCGGCAAGCAAGACCTTCACGTTGACGTCCAAGGCGCGCCAGAATGTCCCACTCATCGGCGCTCCAATGCGTTGGGCGGTGGTCCAGGATCAGATCTCAGGAACCGCATCATACCCAGCCGGCCTAAGATGATCGAGAGTCCACTGAATGACCGAACGTGGAACGGCGGTCTTCATCGATGGGGCATGCCTTGTATCGTGCCGGCGAAATCCTCGAGCGCGGTGATCCGCGAACACCATGCCGGACATACCCTCGCCTGGGGCATATGGTGATACAGGCGGATGATGTGCCCGCCAAACGAGGCGCCCACTAGGACAAAGAGGCCGCTTGAGTCCTGCGTTCTCCACGAGGTGATACAGATCCCGCGCGGCCGCGTCGCCCCAGGCAGGGTCAGGCCCTGGATCACTCCAACCAACGTCAGCGCGGTCTTACCAGCACGCGGCGTAAGTGCAGATACGCCACGCTGGTTGGCGGGTCCAGACGCGCGGCCAGCCCCCGTACTTGCCACTGACAAAGACTACCGTCGGACTGCCTTCGCCGGTGCAGTGGATATTCAGTGCTTCGTCCACCGATGTCAACAGAGTGCCCAATCTGCTTCAGCACCTGACTATCGCGCCAGGCGCCGATGTGCTCGCACATCGCAGCGGCCAGCAACACGAGGGCAGCCAGCATTGCGACCAGCCTGACGCCAACGCGAGCCAGGCGGTAGGCGGCTCTCCAGGCACCTCCTTCAGGCATGGGCGTGCCTGCCGGAAGGCCGGACGAGAAGCCAAGTTCCGAGGAGTGCGGCAGGCCCAACCAGGAGGACCATCCGCGGGGCCAAGGGGTCTCCCGGCACGGCAATCGCCGAGGAAAACGATGACAGCGCCACACGCCACGACGATGTATCCCGCAGATCGATGCACTCGGATCCAAAGCGCACGGTCGGAAAGCGTGCGGCGAGTGCGGATGCCGCATCGCGAGGTTTGGGCGAGTTCTGGGAGGAGATTCCCAATGCTGATTATCGTGAAGCCCAACATCAGCGGCACGATTTGAGCCGCCCACTCTTGCCCCCGGAGCATACCCAGTAGTCCGGCGACAGCACCGTTGCGTGCACACCCTACGACAAAGACCATGAACCGCAACATGATGGCGTCGTAGATCGCCAATACGTTCACCGCGCTCGTTTCATCGACAGGGTGCCTGACGCTCAGTCCTCGCAGTAGTGCGTCAGTCACGACGACCGCCGTCGGCAACAGAAATGCCATCATCGGAGCGCCCAACCAGACAGCGCCTCGACCGGGAACGCTCCAAGAAGGAGGGATCTCTTGGGGCAAGCCCGGAATACAGAGCCAATGCGCCCAGAGCGTAGCCAGCGACGACAACTAGGAGATGTGGCGATCGCAGCGAGCGCATCTCATGCCTCCTGGTGGCGAGTCCGGGCGGACTTACGGATGCGACGAGAGGCGCCGCTAGTGGGGCGAGTCCACTCGACCAGATGTTGTATTAGGTCTTGGAAAACCGAGGTGTTCAGCTCGTATCGGATTTCTTGGCCGTGTCGCTCGGTCATCACGAGACCGGCCTCCCGGAGCACGGCGAGGTGACGGGAGATTGTTGGCCAGCTTGAATCGAATCGATCGGCGATCTCTCCCGACGTGAGGGGGCCGTCCCCTTAACAGCCGAAGAATCACCCGCCGAGTTTCGTCACCGAGGGCGCGGAACACCTGATTAGAGCTACTCACGTCTCCTCGCTCCTTGTATAATTAGCACAGTAACCAATTAAGACTCGACCCGTCAAGAAGAATGAGAGTGGGTCAACTTGAAATCCAGCGCGTCAGAGAATGGTGCTTGGCCTCAGGTTGGACGAGCGGCGCTAGAATCCGGCATCTGGAGGCAAGCATGAGTCGCAGCCAGTGGCGTTCGGTTGTCGTCGTGGCCCTGCGGCTGGTTATTACTCCTTGTTGTTTGTTTCCCGCGATCCTCGTCAAGCTCAGAAACCCCGGCGCGTGGGCGCACCTATTTGCGACCTGGGGCTATCCGTCGTGGGGTCCGCTGGTCATTAGCACTATCGAAATCATTGCACTCGCAGCGCTATGGATTCCAGCCCTCGCTACATCGGCCAGCGCCGCTTTGATGATCACCACGGGCCGGCGCCACTGGCACGTGGTTGATTCATGGTCCCAGGAGCACCAGCAGCCTATCCGGGGACGATCCTTATGCTCGTGGCCGCGCTTGCTTGGTTACAGCAGACAACGGTGAGACGCGATTCGCATACCGAACCTCCGGAGCCTCGGTCAAAGTGATGACCGCACCACCGAAGAATTCGAGCCTTCGATACGGAACGGACGGTAACCCCCGGTCAGCGCTGCCCGCCGCAAGAGGTCAAGACGGCTCAGCCACTTCGCGATCTGGTTCCAACTGGTGAAATTGAGGCCGCCATTCAAATCCAAACGACTTAGCTTCGTCAGGGAGATCGACACTTTCGCCTTCTGGTTGCGCGGGGGTTGCGGATGATGGCTGCGTGTCGAGGCGATCGACGTCGCGCCGGGACATGTCTGGCAAGTAGGGCGCGTAGACCCGAAGCGTCGTCGAAGGTGGCGGGACGACCGTAGCCGCAGCAGAACCGGTTGAACTTCTTCGGTCTCTCCAACCAGGAGGGCGGCTGGCAGAGCCGCCTGCCGCCCATCATGCCGGCTTGGACCAGTTGGAATCGCACCGGCGGTAAACTCCGGGAATGGTCGACTTCGACGACCTCTCGTTCATCCGCGGTTCTGAGCGGCCACTCGAACTCACCGGCGCGATCGGGTCCGCCGATCCCGCTCATCATGGCCTTCGTGCTGCTGGTCCTCTCGGCCAGCGCGCTGTGGTCATTCCTCTGGCGCCCGAAGGCCTCCCCGCCCGTGGCGGCGCCGGCGAGTCGCGCAGACCAGTGTCGATCTTCCGCGCCGCGCCGCGCCGAGCCAGGCGAAGCGATCGACCTGCCACCCGCTCGACCAGAGCGACGCCGTCGTGAGGACGCTCGCCCAGCGCCTGTCGTCGCAGCCCGTTGCCGCCGCCTGGCTCACGACCGACGGCCTGATTCGTAACCTCACGGTCGTGGTGACCAACATCGCCGATGGAGACACCCCGGCGAAACACCTCCGGCCGCTCCGCCCCGCGGGATCTTTCGCCGCAAAGACGTCCGGCGGCTCGATGTGGATCGATCCGGCGAGCTATCACCGCTACGACGCCATCGCCGCGGCGGTGGACGGACTCGACGCGCGCGGCGTGGCGCGCTTCTACGCCACCGTCAAGCCGCGCATCGACGACGCATGCCACGAGCTTATCGGACCCGACGCCGATTTCCATCGAACCCTCGAACGCGCGATCGTCATGCTGCTGAAGACGCCAGTCCGTCGATAACAACGTCCGGCTGCAGACGAGCACGGTGTCGCACGCATTCGCGAATCCCGCGCTCGAGGAATTGCCGAAGGTCCAGCGCCAATTCCTCCGTATGGGACCGCAGAACGTGCGGATCGTGAAAGCGAAGCTGCGCGCGGTCGCCGGGTTCCTCGGCATTCCCGAAACGGCGCTGCCGCCGCCCGACCCCATCACGACCGCAACTGGCGGCCGTTAGCGTGTACCGACAGACGCGCTCCAGTCAGGGTCACTTCTTTCTGTACAGCTACTTACACCCGTTCGGCAGATCCGCAGGAACCTGTTCGGTTGCGCGGGGATTGCGGATGGTTGCTGCATATCGAGCCTATCGACCTCGCGCAGCGGCTGCGCGCTCGGCAGGTAGTGCGCATACACGCGCAGCGTGATCGACACGTCGCGATGCCCAGAGTTGGGCGCTACGTAGAGTGATCGGGGCGTGCCTGGGGTAGGAGTGTTGCGGTACGTGTGCCGCAGGTCGTGGATGCGCATGTGGCGGAGTCGGCCTTTTTCCAGCACGCGCTTGAAGACGTGCCGGACGTTGCGCTCCTCGACTGGCGTGCCAGTCAACGACGGACGCACCCACGGGGCATCGGTCGCCTTTCTTGAGCCACCGCTTCCGCTGTGCCCGTCGCCACGCCAGGAGCGTCTCCTCCCGCACTAGCACGGACTCTCCATCTGGAGCTGTGCGGCTGGCGATCCGCTGGAGCTTCTCCTGACCGGCTGAGAAAGCTGTCGACTTGTTCCGTTTGCGATCGCGCCAACAAGGAAGATGATTCCGAGTCGCGCGTTCCACCGGCGCGACTTCAAAATCACCGGCTGACCACGTGACTCGACATCGCGGTCCAGCCGGTATCCGGTCCACCGTCCTTCAGGTCCGCGCGTCGCGACCGCGTCGTCAGCTCAAGGCTCTTGTGAGTCGAGTCACTCATCCACACCGTCAGGAATGCCGGGGTGTTTCCACGTAGGTGCATCCGGACTCTCGCGCCGAGGCCCGCGCCTCGCCGGATCGGCGAACTTCACTCGCGTCATTCTCAAACCAGTAGTGCACGCCCACGAACGCGGTGCCGAGAGTCTGCACCGGCGTCAGCGCGGTCACGTGGAATGGCGGCGCCGGCGACAGGCTCGCCTGCCCTGCTGCCGCACCTACCTCAAAAACGTCACGCCCGCCACGCTCGTCTGGTATCAAGTCGCGTTCAAGAACTACCGCGCTTCGATTGCTGACGACGCTCCGCCCCTTCCGACAAAAAACACCCTTCAACATTCGTCATCCGACAGCGCGAGCGAAGCATCCGTCCGTGACGGTGAACACCTACATCGGTGCGATGAACCGCCTTCGTGCATGCTTCCGCCAGAAGGTCACGTCGCGGAGCGGGCGTCAAGCAGCCAAAGCTGCGCGTTGAGAACCGCGTGTTGGTTGTTCTAACAGAGGCGCAGATGCGAGCGCTCATCGCCTACAAGCCCACGTCGCTCTGGTCACCCAGCGTGAGGCCCGGCGCTTCGCCATGTCACGGCGGCGCTCGATCGTCTGCCGGCCTGTGCCGTGATAGTAGTCAGCGACGAACTGACGCTGCTCCCGTTTCAACTCTTGCAACACCGACCAACCCTCTCGAGCCGCTGCCCTTCGATCGCGAGTCCTTCGCCTGGCTCGTGGGGTGGCACACCGGAGCCGGCCGATGCGACAGGAATCCGCGGCTCGCCAAGAGCGACATGCAAGGGCTCGCACCGGACATCCTCAAGCTAGGACAGACTTCGCGACCACATAACAGCATGCTGGGCTGGCGGCGTGGCCGCTATCGCGCCGTCGTTCTCCAACGTCCTGCCGATGCGGCTGAGCGTTTCGCTCGCCAGGTCGTCTGCGGACGGTCGATTCCGCCGATCGAAATACGAGACGAGTCGCCGCCGCATCTCACGTACCGTTCGCCCTGTGACCCAACCCCGTCGTCCAACCACTCGAGCAATCGCCTGAACGCAGCGCGTGTGAGTCGAGGTTCTTCTCGCAGGATGTCGTGTAAAGGCACGTGGACGCTGCTGTTCTTTCCGGATCGGGCAAGACTGCTCAGTTGTCACCTCTCGTGGCGGGAGAGTCACAGCCCTCCTGCGGATCGCGTTAGTGCTGAGGCGGGTTTCACAATGTCTTTCTTCGTGCCGCCGACGATCGTGATCAACTCTTCCTGCTCCTTCGTCGGAACCTTGAACTTGTCGAGGGTCTTCCGGAAGTCTGCCACCATCGCGCGCCACTGGGCTTCGTTGATGTTCAAGCGATCATGCGATTCCTTCATCGATCGACCGCTGCATTCTGCAGGGACCGCCGGTGCCTTCGCATACGAGCGCAGTGACGTGGAATTTGAGACCTGCCTTGGGGACGCGTCCTCGCGCCTCGCTGATGGCGGGATTGGCGTTGAGTGTGTCGTTGACGAGCAACCGCTCGATGAAGTCGTCGACCACGGTGGCGATGCTGTAGACGCCTCCGAGCCGCTCGTACGGGACTTCGTCGCCGGCTGAGCCGCGTGAAGGGCCAAGAGCGCCTCCGCGGACGCCGTGGACGACGCCGGGTTCTGGCCCGTCACCAAGCGCCCATCGGTGATGGCGAAGCTGGCCCAGTCCGCCGCCTGCTCGTATCGACCGCCCAGCCGCTTTAGCTCGTCTTCGACCAGAAACGGCACGACGGTCGTGAGCTGGACGGCGGCCTCCTCGGAGTTCGTGAAGCCGGTGACGCGCTTGCCACGCACGAGGGGCTGACCGTCGATCGTGACGTGGCGCAGCACCGCGGGCGCGTGGCAGACGGCGCCCACGGGCTTACCCGCCGCGTAGAAGCTTTCGATCAGGGCGATGGACGTGCGGTCCTCCGCCAAGTCCCACAGCGGCCCGTGCCCGCCGGGATAGAAGACGGCATCGAAGTGCGCGGCCGTCATCTCCGAAAGGCGGCGTGTATGGGCGAGGACGTGTTGCGCCGTCGCATCGCGCTTGAATCGGGCCATGGCCGCGGTCTGGTGCTCCGGCTGATCGCTCTTGGGATCGATCGGCGGGTGTCCGCCGAGGGGGACGCGACTGTCACCTCAGCGCCAGCGTCGGTGAAGACGTAGTACGGGGCGGCGAACTCCTCGAGCCAGAAGCCGGTCTTCTGGCCTGTGGTGCCAAGCGTGTCGTGTGACGTAACAACCATCAGGATCTTCATGAGGTGCTCCTCTCAGTCGTGGTGCGGTGTGGGTGCATCCGTGGACGTGGTCGCGACGGTGCGCGACGGACGGCGCGCAGCCTTGGCAGGGTCAGAGGTGTCCGGCGGTGCGGTGAGCGCGGCCATCAGGTCCGCCGCGGTTCGATGCGTGAGTCCACCGGCCGCCTGGCCGCTCCAAAGCGAGATGAGATCCGCGCGACCCTGCGCGATGGCGGCCTCTCGCAGGGCGCCGATGACCCACCCCTGCGCGGGATACGGCAGCCGTTCAGTCCCCTGCAACTCGTCGTGCAGTCGGTTGCGAATGCCCCGCGCCAAGCGTCCGGTGTAGACGCGCGAGAGCACCGTCGTGGTGCGCGCGCCTGCGTCGAGAAGCTGCGCGCGGTGGATCGCCGGCGCGCCGGACTCGTCGCAGGCGAGAAACGCCGTCCCGATCTAGTGCGGCCTGCGCGCCGAGCGCAAGGGCGGCTGCCACCCCGCGGGCGATCGGCGATGCCACCCGCCGCAATCACCGGTACGCCGACGGCGTCGACGATGCGGGGACGAGTGCCAGTGTCCCGTGCAGGGAGTCCTCGGCGGCGGCCAGAACGACGGCCGGTGGCCGCCGGCCTCGAAGCCCGAGGCCACGATCGCGTCGACGCCTGCCGCTTCCAGCACGCGCGCCTCGTCAACAGTCGTTGCGGCGCCCACCACTGCGATGCCCCGACGCCGGCAGGCCGCGATGACCTCGGCGGACAGCACGCCGAACACGACGCTGAAGACGGCCGGCCGGGCCTCCACGACCGCCCACGCCTGCGCCTCGACGTCGTGGACCTGACGGGCCGTCGGGGCCGACGGCTCGAACCCAAGCTCGGCGAAGTAGGGACGCAGGCGATCGTGCACGCGGCGGACGGCGTCCGGGTCAGGCGAGGCGCCGCCCGGGTCGTGATTCGAAGCCCACAGATTCAACGCAAACGGCCGCGACGTTTGCGCGCGAATAGCCGCAGCCGTCTCCAGAATCGAGTGCGGCCCGAGGTGGTGCGCGCCGAACGATCCGAGTCCCCGGCGTTGGACACCGCCGCCACCAGATCGGAGGCGGAGTAGCCGCCCCGAATGGTCCCTGGATGATCGGGGAGGTCAGCCCAACGCGAGTGACGAGCGTGTTCGAGGTCGGCATGGCAGCTCCTGTCGCGGCCGCGCCTCAGATTCACCAAGGTATCGCGCAGCCATGTAGTAACTGTAGGTAACCACATGGCACTCTGCAATCAGATTGCGCTATGCTCCTAGTGAATCGCGTTACCGTTTGGTAACGAGGAGGGACGATGGTTCCGAGACGGAAGACCCGCGTGGTACCGCCACCACCGGTGTGCCCGCTGACGACCTGCATGCGGGTGCTGGGCGGCGCCTGGACGCCCAACGTGCTGTGGTATCTGCGGGAGACGCCACGGCGCTTCTCCGAACTGAAGAACGACCTCTCCGGCGTCTCGGCCAAGACGCTCAGCGCGCGACTCCGGAAGCTCGAGCGCGACGGCGTCGTCCACCGCGAGGTAAAACCGACGTCGCCCCCGACGGTCGATACCGACTGACGTCGCTCGGAGGACGGTTGATTCCGGCGATCGAGGCGATCGTGGACGTCGGCCACGAGTTGAAGCGGCTGAGGGCCGTGCGCTAGGTGCTTGGGTCGGCCGTCCGTGCGCGGCACCGACTCGAAGACGACGTGAGGATGTTGACCGAGTCGGGCGGCTCGGCCATCGGACGAGTGCTTGCTGACCGATCGGGCAGCAGGGAGCGTTCTTCAAGGTCGCAGCGAGCAATGCCGAATGGCAGCATGTGTGTCGTGCCGCCGCTGCCCCTCTGCCAGGCGCCTACGCGCGACGTTCCGGGAACGCCGCATCGACGGCGCTCGGCCCCATCTTCTCCAGTGCCGGCGATCGAACGGAGCCACCAAGCGGACGCAGAAAGACCGGCGTCGCGATCGGCAGGAATGGCGGACTTTCGCTCGCCGAGGGCCTCTTCATCTCCTGATACGAGGGCCTCGTTCCCTGCTGCAGGCGGTAGGCCTGAGCATCAGGCCATGACGCGAACGTCTCACGGAACTCCGCGCGTGTCGCGGCACGAGTAGCTGAAGGTGACGAAACGCTCGATCGCAGCGACTCTTGGTCTGCCTCGCGCGACCTCCACCCTTCCTCGAGGGCGTGACCGCGAACCCGTAGACCTGGGGCGAGACCGCTACCGACTTCGAGCGTCTGAGGTCGAGGTTCTCGCCACCATCGGCACCTTCCGCGTCGTGCCCGAGCGCGATCTCCAAGCGCGCGGATGGCACGGGTGCCGGCGATGGGCATCGCCCGACTGCGCAGCCCGGCGACCTCCGGTCGCTCCTCGACCAGCGTCTCATTCAGTCGCACACCGTGGTCATCAACGACCAGCCGGAACGCGTGCTTCGTGCTCACCGACCGGGGCAAGGTGCTGCTCGATTCGCATCGAACGCCCGACCCGACTGCCGCGCGCGGGCAGCGATGCACTACGCCGGGCTCGTCAAGCCGCGGAGCTCGCGCATGATGCGCAGCTCTACCGAGTGTTCGAGATTGAAAGGGCAAGCTGGAGGACCATGGTGCGCGCGTTCGTCGGGTCGTGCTCGACTACGACCTCAAACGCGCGAATACCACGCCTACGTGCACGAACAGGAGGAACGAGGCGTCGACGCAGCGACCGCCCGCAAGGCCTTCGCGAACGAGCACAATCTCCCGTTCGTCAACGGACACATCCGGCTACCCGACGTGCGCCTTGAGTACCCAGATGCCGGACGGCCGTGAGGAACACCGCGACCTCGAGTTGGCCACGTGAGCACTACTCGCGTTCGCAAGTCGCCGGAAAGCAAGGCGCCGGCTTCCGTGTCTACCGCAGTTCTGGCGTGCGACTAACCGGCTCGCCAAAGACCCGTGGCGCTCCAGTTGTTCCGCGCGATCCAGAGTGGGATCCGCTGAACTGCCGGACCCACTACATAGACCCAGGCCAGCGCGTCGTCGTCGGTAAACACAAGGCGACTACTCGTTACCGAATACAGGTCTGCTCTCGAGCCCGGAACTGGAGATCTCTTCAACACCGGACGAGGACATGTCAGCCCGATGGAAGCCTGTCGCAGGAGTATCCGAGGTTGAAGGAGCACGCTTGGAAATCGATCTGGCGGTGATCGATGGTGTGCTGCAGATTTCGATTACCGTTGCGAAGCCAACCACTTAACGGCGAGCGCGTCACGTCCGTCGATCCCCGTAACCCACTGTAGAAATCGACAAATCGATCGAGCTACGTCACGGTTACGTCACAGTTCCGCGGCGTTGAAGCGATCACGCCTCCAGGCGTGTCCGTTTCGTCGATCCCCGTAACTCACTGTAAAGTTCGGCGAATCGCTCGAGCTGCGTCACGGTTACGTCACAGTCGGCGCGACGTTGAAGGAACAGGTGTTCCATCTTGCGGGCGCAGATTGAGGCCTGGACGATGTGAGCTTATCGGAGTATAATGTGAGTTGAAAGTGAGCGTGATTCGAGTATGGCCAGAGTGCAGCCTGTTCTGAGCGCGACCGAGCTGGCCCTGGTTGACCAGATGGCCGAATTGACGCATTCGAAGCGCACCGACGTCATCAAGAATGCGCTAGGCGTACCCACTGGTTCGTTCGGCAAGCGCTGACCGGCGGCCGGGTGATCTCGCGCAAGCCAACGGGCGAGGAAGTGACGCTTGAAACGGCGGAGTTGAGTGCGCCTCGAAGGGAAAGGCAACCGCCTCAGTCCGGAGGAGCTGGGACTGCTGGCGAAAGAGCTCGCGATCGCACCCGATTCGATCGAGGCTGCCCGCATCAAGGGAACGGTTGACGAGGGGCTTCTACGGCATCTGAGCGGTCATGCCGAAAGTGCGCCGACAGAGCCTTCCTCCCGCGCTGTTCCAGCATCTGCTCGAACGCATTCAGAGCCGGAAGATCCCCGCGACGCAGCTCTTCGAGTTGCTCGCGACATGGCTCGACACCGAGCCTGATGTGCCCGAGGGTGAGTGGTACAAAGCGCTTTTCCGGCATGACCGTGTGCGGCGAGAGCGAGCTGATCAAGACATTTCTGCTTCCAGGACAAGCCCCGAAAGGCAAGCGCGTTTCTTGAGCCAATGCGGGATCAACGCAATCAGACATGTCGGAGACCGCATCTTCGGCCGCAGCATCGACACAGGGTTCATGGACAGCGCAGCGGCACGCCACACCTTGGAGAGCGCGTCCAGCATGAGACTCCAGACGAGCGCGGGCCGTCGTCCGAACGCGTCGAACAAGCGGGGCGCGAACAGCCACAAACCCGCCTTGCGACTGCCGGAACGTACGCGAGTACCGACTCAGCGACTGAATTCGGCGGTGCGTCTACGCGCTTAGGATTCGAGTGAGCAGATCGAGTAGTGCTGGAAGATCGGCGAAGAGGCTGGACGCCCACGATACTTCTGATACAGCTCTCCGGTCGTGAGGTTGCTCGACGACCCTGCAGGCCCAGTTCGTCGAGCGAGGGCTTGGATATCGTCGATGCCGGACAGCCAAGGCGCGCCCATCGCTTCGAAGCTTTCGACGAGAGTTGTGAGGCTCGCATCGCCGGTGGTCTTCGTGATCACCGACTCGGTGAGATAGTCGAACGACAGCCGGAATCGTCTTCACATGCCGCTTCAGCTGAAGCATCGTATGCTTGTCGTTCGCGAGCGGCATGTACGTCACGTTGCCTTCCCAGATGAAATACGTGGGCATGTCGAACGCGAAGCCGTTCGACCGCAGCAGATCGATGAGCCCATCCGTCACGTAGTTGCCTGGAATGAACGTCACGTCGGCGTCGATGCGCGCGTCCGGAATAGCAGCGCCGCTTCAGTTCGATCGTCGCCGGATCATCGATCTCGAATACCGGACGACGGCTGATTGCTTGCGGACGGCACGCGTGTCGAGCCCGGCGCCGAGGATCACGACCTGGCCGATCCCGCCTGCAATCTGCGCGTCCAGCATGTCGTCGAAATATCGGGTGCGCGTCTTGACCATGTCCTGACCGCCGGAAAGCGCGACGAGACGCGCTCGGCGGCCTGGCGGCTCGCGTCGCTGAGGAAGAGCTCGACTACGGAATCAGTGTAGATAGGCGTGGGCTCTCGGTTTTCTTCTGCCCTGATATTCAGCGACGACAAAAGCTGTGCCGCTGACATCCTTGATCGTGGACATGAGTGCCTCCTCTGAAATCAGTGCCCATCACGATAGGAGTCGGAACGCATTCTCTTTCACAGCGAGGCAGGTTCCGCGCGTCGACGGAGGCACGGGGCCCGATCACGATCATCCAGCAGTCAGCCTGCCCGGCGCGCCAGCCCGCCGTGAAGCCATTCACGACGCTCCCGATGGGTGTCCTGTTTCTGGGTGTCGAGAACTTCTCAACAAGGCAGCGCAGTCAGCCGCCGCCGCGCTGCCTCGGATACTGGCGATGTCGATCTTCTTCATCGGCGTCATCGCCTCGAAGGCACGCTTTGCCTCCCGCCACCAGCCGCAAGCGCATCGGTCAGCACGCGCGCGTGGTCTGGCAGGAGAGCCCAGCGATCCCCGCACCAAGGCCGAGATGGGCGTGGCCGATCACGTGCTCGAATCGATCACCGGCCACCTGTCGCGCCGGATGCTGGAGCACTACTCGCACATCCGGATCGACGCCAAGCGCCAGGCGCTCGACGCCCTGGACGTGCAGCGTGGCCGCGTGCTGCCGGTGAGCGGGCAACGGCAACGGCGGTGAGCCCGCAGGACGACGACGCGAGAATCGCGGCGATCGTCGAAGTGCCCGAAAGCGTCACGTCACAGTCACGTCACAGTTTGACTTTTGCAGCGGTTCGCCGCCCTCCGGTAAACTGTTGATTCCACTCGAACGGAGAGATGTCCGAGTGGTTGAAGGAGCACGCTTGGAAATTGATTCCGCTCGCGCGTGCTGACGCACACCGAAACGCACCAACGCACTTCCGATCAACGACTTCCCGCAACAACGATCTGCTTCAGCGTGTCCCCGTAAATGACGGTGTTGCCCCAGGGTTTCGGGGGTATGTGACACAGTTCTGACACAATCCCGCTTGTCGCTTACGCGCACGCACACCGACGAATACCGCTTGATGCGCAGAGGGCGCTGATTCCGCCACGAACAGTTCGCGCTCCTCGATTCACGACTAACGCTATTTCATTCGTGCGATCGTCGCGCGCGTTCTGCCGATCGGCCCGTGTGCGGTGTATTCGAAGCCGATCGGCAGCTTCAACCCGTAACCGACCGCGTTATCGAAGGCGATATGCGCGATCCAGCTCAGCGCCGCCGTCATCGCGAATGAGCCATGCCACGCGAGTCCCGCGGCGAGCAGACCGACTGGGCCAGGCGCACAAATGCCCGACGTTGTACGACGCGGCCCCGACCCGTGGACCGAACACATAACCGACCATCGACAGGTCCGGAAGCAGAAAGAGCACGAAGAACCACATCCAACTGCCGTGCGTGGCAGTGACTGCCCAGAGCGTAAGCACTAGCAGGGCCGCGGCATCGGCACGGATCCAGCGCGAGATCCAACGATCGAACATGTCCGCTACCTCAAGGATGAGAAGACCGCTGAACGTCATCGCGCAGCGCCTCGTGAAACGCACGTGCGAGCGGCAAGACGCATGGCTGATTCAGGATCGTGAGTGGGTAAGTACACGACGGGACGGGTTGCCGAGAACTCCGCGATCGCGCGAAGCGTCGCTTCCGCAGCGGCGTCATCAGGGCTGACGCCGTCGACGCGACAAGCGAGCATCAGGCGCTGATCGTACGAAGCATCGCCCGCCAGCAAATATGTCGTCCCGTGATCTTCCACGAGAACCGAGACGTGATCCGGCGTGTGACCAGGCGTCGCCACCGCGACGACGTCACCGGCCGCGGTCAGACGCCGGCTGGCAAGGAACGGCCCGTACGCTTCGGCAGTGAGATCGAGCGGCGCCGGATCGGACCAATGCGGCCAGCGATTGGGAAGATATCCGCGCAGCCGGCCCATCCACCCGCGTGCCATTCTGAGTTCGCCTCGCGAGACGAGTATCTCCGGTGTTCGGAAAATGCGCAAGGCCGCCGTCGTGATCGACGTGCAGGTGCGTGAGGACGACGCGTTTGACATCTGCGTGTCCCATGCCGAGCGCGCGTAACTGTGGACCGATCTCCTCCTCGCGCTCGAGACGAAATGCCACCTCCCATCGGTGATAGGGATGGAGCGATCGGCCGGCTTCGAGTAGAGTGCATCCCCTGGCCGGTGTCGACAACGATGACGCCTTCCGGGATGCTCGACGACCCATGCATACGTCGGAGTCAGGGTGTCCAGTGCCAATCGGTCACGACCGCGAGCCGGCGCCGCATCCCGCGTCCCCGGCTCTCCACCTGCGCCGTCCTGATCCGAACGGAGCCGGTCCGAACGGCGAGGAGTTTCATGCCTTCACCAAGATCGCTCGCACGACGTCGTGGATGATCGAAATGCACCATGTGACCGGCGTCCGGGACGATGGTGACTGACGTCACTGGGTGCGGCGATCGTCGCGGGCAAGCGGTTCACGATGGCGAGAGGATTCAGCGCATCGTCTTTCGCCGAACACATAGTGGACGGGCGCCGCGACGCGCGGCGGATTGGCGAAGAGGTCCAACGAGTTGACCTTCCGGCATCATCGCGCGCTGGATGCGATTCATGTTGCGCAGCGTTCTGATCGCCCCAGCCACGCCGTACGTTCGAAGCAGGCTGAATGCCATTCTCGAAGCCAGCGCGGCGAACGTTCTTCCGTGTTCGATGGCGCCGAGGTCCGCGAGCACGCGGGCGCGCTGCTGCAGCGTCGCCGGATCCAGATACGGCGGCTGAGGCAGGGTGACGGCCCTTTTCCTCAGCCCGCGACGTGCGGTCTGGACGGCACCGCGCGTCCGGATGAACACGTCGGCCGGCGGCGTCGCCAACGGCCGTCTGCGAGTCAGGTGAGACAGTAACAAGCGCCTTCACGTGCCGGGCTCCTCCCCTGCCGCCTGCAACGCGACCGTTCCTCCGAGTGAGATCGCAAGCACCGTCACGCTCTGGTTCGCCTCGTCGGAAAACCATCGAAGGACCGCACGAAGGTCCGCGACCTGCTGGCGCAGGCTGACGTTCTCCGTCTCGCGGGACGGCGCATTACCGCAGCCCCTCTGTTCCCAGTAGCCGACCAGGAAATCGCGCTCGAGATTGAGAAGCCGCTGAAACTTCGGCACATCATTGAGGAGCGGCAGGCCGGGGCCGCCCTGAACGATCAGCAGCGGAGGCCGCCCATCGCGTTCGGCGCAGAGACGGATTCGTTGGCGAGAGCCGTTGATGTCGAGATCGACGGTTCGGTCAATTGCGTGTCGTGTCATGGTTGCCATAATCACTAGAGTTCCTTAATGCGGGTGTCAGGCACGACCAGAGCGAAGTCCGCGCCGAAGGCCTGGACGGGTGTGAGTGCGCCGACGCGAGGTCGCGCAGCTGCGACTCGACGGCGCGCACCGCTACATGGGCGGCCGCGCCATAGCCCTCGCCCGTCTCCAGGATCGCGGCCGCGTGATGGCCGTCATCGTCGGCGGCGTGGGCCCAGATGCGTGAGCGCAGCGCGTCGACGGCGGTGGTGGATTCAGCGGGCCCGGCTGGTCTGGAAGCGCGCGCGGCTGTTCTCGCGAGAATCCTTCCGAGCATCGGGCCGGCGACGCGCATCGCCGCAGCGACGGTCCTGGAGAGCGGAATGCCCGTCGATGATGTTGGCGATACCGGTCGATTCGTGCGCAGCGACGAGCTCGGCCATCGGCGCCGCAGCGAATGGCATCGGGGATCCATCGGCGTGCGTCACCTGCCACGTGGGTGAGGCAATTGCCCGTGTCTGTAAGGCGCCGTGGTAGATGACGCGTCCGCCGGCTGCCATCGTGGCCGCCGCGCTGAGCGTCGCGCCGCGGCTCCGTCCGACGGTCTTCGTCGCGAACGACAGCCGCAACGAGGTGGCGCTCGGGAGGCGCATCTTGATGTGCGCCGCGAGGGATTCGCCGAACACCACCCCATAGCCGACGCCGGCGATGATCGCGACGCCGGCCGTGCGCGCGGCAGAGTCGCCCGCCAAGGCCCGGCTGAAGTCTTCGATTTCGCCATTGACGTCGAGGTATGAACAGCCCGCGTCGAGGCATGCGCGTCGCATGGCTGGACCGGTCTGCCGGTACGGGCCGGCGGCGAGCAGCACGCACCGCACGTCGGACAGTGCCGCGCGCATCGAGGCGCCGTCCTCAAGCGAGGCGTGTCGCGTCATGAGGCCGGTCGTCCGTCCGAGTGTGGCGAGTTGCGCAGCGTCGCGGCCCGCGAGCACCGGCCTATGCCCACGACGCAGAGCCTCGTCGAGAATGAGTCGTCCGGTCTTGCCATGCGCGCCGTACGGCATCCACTCTGATCGTGCAGGCACCATGGTCCCTCTCTTCGCGCTCCCGCGGGGCGTTGGGTTAGCGAACGCTAACCACACGGAGAAAAAAATTACGCGCCAATCTTTCGAAACAGGGCGACGAGGTCAGGCTTCCACCGAGTCGCCGGTCCAGGGTATCACGCCGACCTGGAGCATGCGCGCGATTTCTGCGAGCGTGCCCTGCAGGCTCGCGGCCGCGACCTCGGCCTGTATTCGTCGCCCGTTGGGGCCTGAGCGGGGCGCCGCACCCATCAGGGATCGCGCCAAGCCGATCATCGTGTGCCGGCGAACCGCCGTACCCGACTTCGGCCAGAGCACGCGTGCGTTCTCCGACAGAAACGCCATCGCTTCTGGATGCTCGTCCACCAGCTCGAGGACCTGCCCGATGTATCCGTCCAGCTTGGCGTCGAAGCTGCCCGCGGCGGCTGACGGCCGCATGGCACTTCGTCCACAAGCGCTGGTGACAGGTCTCGAACAGGTGCAGGGCCAGTTGCTCCTTGCTCGCGAAGTGCTTGTACAACGCTGGATTCGTGTAGCCGCTCTCCCGGGCGATGTCACGAATGCTCGTGCCATCGAGACCCCGATCCCGCGAACAGCTTCATCGCGGCGCGCAGGAATCTGTTGCTTCGCCGGCGGGTCATTCTCGCGGACGTAGAAAGGCGGAATCGCCATATCGCGAAGGTTAGCATACGCTAACCACAGAAATCAAGCGGCGCTCCGATCCGCGCCAGCCGCCGTCCCCTCCCACCAGCGCGATGTTCTTCGGAAACATCGCCGCCACTTCCCACGACATAGTAGGACGCGCGTGGCTAATTCCTTTCGAAGCGGCATTAAATCTCCGCTCCGCGATAGGGCGCAAGTCCACCGATCGAATCGCGCTGGCTCTGGATCGCGGGAGATTGATTGGTGCCCGAGGAGACCGCGCGCACCTTCGCAATTTGCCTTGGCTGACAGCCACCAGGTGCCGCGGATCGCGCCAGCGTCATGGCGGCGCATCGCTTTCTTCACAACTCCGGTTCAAGGCGTTTGAGGTTGCGCATCAGCAGTGATGCCCAATCTCTTGCAGAAGCCCGTAAGTGATCGGGGCACATTCGAAGGTCTGACACAATCGCCGCGGACCTCAGTGTCCACGAAGACGGCAAACCGCTGAATTCAAACAGTCAATTGCGGCGGCCACTCTGTTCTCGCTCCTGCGCCGCGAGAACGCCCACCGCGTGATTCCCATCCATGACACAGCGGGGGATCTCCGCGCCGCCAGAACGCCGTCCCAGCGACGTGGGCAACGCGATGAATCTCTCGCCCGGGTAGTGGGTCAGTTTGAAATTGGCGGACATTCATAGTCGAAGTGACGTTCAACGCCTTCGCGATTGAATGGGTGTTCCGCTTGTCGCAAAATGACCGAATACACGACGGCATGGCCGGCAATCTGGGCGGTCAGAAATGCTTCCCCTCCTGGAAGATCTACGTAGGTGAATTTCACGAGCCGATCGCCGGAAATCACGCTCGTCCATTCATCTTCCATGACCACGCCTTTTGGCTCGGCGGACCTGTAGCTCCTCGATGGCCTCGCGGGTCGTCCGGAGTTCTTCCTCGACAATCCTTTGGAATGCTTCCGCCTGCTGGCGTAGCCGTTCGACGCGCACGAGCAGACTGTCGGGCTCACCCGAGAAGGGCGACGATTTCTTCGATGGCCCAGACATGGTCGGCTGAGTCCAGCCTCCATCGCTGGCGTCACGCGAAGCGTCTGATGCACGCGGCCGAAGTTGTAATACATGAAGTAGAGTGCCACGGCTGCCGCGTGGTTCTCGATCTTCTTGAGAAGGCGTTTAGTCAGCCGCGTGAAACGGCCGCATCGACATCCGCATCGTGAGGTTCTGGCGCTCCACGTAGGACGTGGAAATGTGTTTCGGGTCGGGCTGGCCGGTGACAACTTCCGGACTTGCAGCCGAGGCACTTCCGCAGGGCTATGCCGCTTTTCGGGCTGAGGGCCCTCCCCGTAGATGCTTCGTGAGCGTGGCGTAGTCGATGTCCGCGCCGAAGGAATCTTCGACGGCGAAGCCAGATAGGGCTTGTGGCCCGTCTGTCGTGAGCTGCGGCGCGATAACCGTCAATCGTCGCGCGCCAGCGCTCCGCTTTCACCACGGGCTGCCAGACGATTGGTCTGCAAACCGCCGATCTGGCGACCGGCGGCCGGCTGCTGCTAAGCGAAGGGCGCACTACACGCGACCAAGACTGCCTTACTCCGCGTGCTGGCCTCGGGTTATGCAGATCGGCGCAGTCGCCGACGCCGACGCCAGAAATACCCAATTCAAACAAGGATCCGGGAGTCAATCGCTCATCGGATGTCCACCTGGGGCCGAGCGGTTTGGCGTTGTTGCTGCGAAGGCGCCGTGAGGCCGACCGCGACAGGCTGGTCGGCCCACTGTTAACTGAACTGGGCAGTCGACCGCGTTGTCTATGATCCGGCATGGTTGTCGTCGTGGTCAAGCCGTAAGCGCCCTCGTCAATTGCGGTCTGGCCGGAAGGAGCGCGAGCGGCGCGCCGCCTATCAAGACCAGGATAATCGAGCTCACTACGAAGTTCGTCTCGCTGACTCGGGATCTCGAATCAGAAGCCACGTCATTACGACCGCGTGGGCAAAGTTCGACCAGGCCGCAGGAACGCGATCAAGCTCGCGATGCGCCGACGGGTTTCGCGCCGCCAGCAGCAGAAAGACGCCGAGCGTCGCATACAGGCTCATCATCATCGTGTCGCTGGTATCAGGTGACCCGGGTCCCGAATGCCACCAATTGTGAGAACAGGGCTGCCAGGAAGAGTCCGACCACGACCATGAGCAATCTTCGGTGCGAGTTCTCGATGCACGATCTCCTCCGGAGGTAAGGTTCGTTGGGTCGCTTCATCGCGGCGCGGAAACTGTCTCAGCGTACCCAGCAGTCCATAGGTGGCCAGCCAGCCTGAGTCCCGGGTTTATCCAACACGCCCTCGACGGGTTCAATCATCTTAAGGCCGACCCGTCCCTGTCTTGCCGCAGTGTCCATGCGGGGTCGGCCGAGACTGTCTGCGCTCGTCCGGTGGGTCAGCTGCGCTGATCGTTACCCGCGCAAAACGCCGCAGGAAGGACCAGTCGATGAAGCTGTCGGCAACGGTGAAGGAGGCCGTTGCCGATGTCCAAGTCGAAATCTCGCAAGAAGAAGGCCGCCCAAGCGCGTTCTGGCGCTCCCCGATCTCGAACACGCCAAGACAGCCGTCCTGAACAGCCCGACGTCCGCCAGCGGCGCTGGATCAGAGAGACGGAGATTGGGCACATCGGTTCCGGGAACGATTGAGGATCAGCAACTGCTGCTTGACCAGGAGGGATTCGGCGACCACGGAAGGGGCGCCACCGGACCAGCGAGTTGGGCAAGCGTCGTTAGCAGATGCAGAACAAGGACGCGCCAGATCGCGCAGTACACAATTCCATCAAGATGACATATTCCTGAAAATCCAGCAGAATCTAGCAATTCGCCAGCCACAGGCAGCCGGCTTAGTTTGGAGGTGTCGGTTATGTCGCACTTCGCGCGCATGGCTCGAGTCTCTGGCCGATTTGGGCCGCAGTCGTGGTGTGCAACTCGCAGCTTGCTGCAATTACGCCACAGCAGTCCCGACGCGAGAGCCCCCAAAAGAAGGTCCCTCTATTTCGAAGGTCTGCCAAGACTGGAGATGAAGTTCATCAGGCGCGCGCCCTGTCCGAGGCGACCAGCCCCCGCATCGTCACCCTGCAGCGAACGGCGTGGTGGTGAGTACCTCCGGCCTCGATGTCGATGGCCCGTCCGACCTGGCGAACGGTTTTCCATCGACGCGCGAGAGAGCTCTTCAAGTATCAGGGGCGTTATTCTCGGCTCTGCTGATGCCAGTGTCTTCACCGCGGATCAACAGCGCATGCTGGCCGACTTTGTGACGGTGCGGGGTGGCGGATTGCTGGCGGCGCTCGGCGGAGAAGAGTCCTTCGCCGAGGGGCGGCTGGCTCGAGATGCCAGTGTCGTATCTCCTGCCAATCGCTTTCGATCCGAATCGCAATGGCCATTCTCCCAAACTCCGCTCACGGTGAACGTCCAGCCGACCGACGAGGGAATCCGATCATCCTGCGTTGCGGATTGCCGACGACAAACAGCGGGCCGCTCGAATGTGGCGGCAGCTGCCGCCTCTCACGATCGTCAACGCCGTCTATCCGCGTCCTGGCGCCGAGAGATCCTTCTGACCGGAACTGATCGCGTGGTCGAGAGCAGGTGGTTTTGGCTGTTCAACAATACGGCGCGGGCCGCGTTGTGGCGTTTACACCGCAGGACTCGTGGGTGTGGGTGATGCACGCAAAGGTCGGAGTCCCGCCTCACGAGCAATTCTGGCGCGCGCTGCTCTCCTGGCTGGTAGCCGGTGTCTCCTGACGGTTCGTTCTGAGAGGGTGCAGCCAACGATTATTTCGGTCCAACTGGCGCTGGTTCTCGTCCCAAATAGGTCCTGTGTAACGCCGCAGTGTTTAGCCACGTCGCGCCCGCCTCGCTCAGCTCTTCGATCTCTTTGCGGAGGATGATCGGCTCAATGTTTATGCGGGTGAACTCGAAGTGCGCCCACCAGGTGCGCCCACCACTGAGCCCGGATTAAGGGGGATTGAGGGAACTCAGCTGTTGGTAAATGCGCGCAACTAGTCAGGACTAATCGACTGCAGGAGCGCACCGCGTCGCCGCCAGTTCGATTCTTTCGCGGCTCACTTCTTTCGCTATAAGGATTCTTCGATCGAGCCCACGGAATTTTCGGCGACGTCTAATCGCATCACGATTTGCTGCCGATCACCCTGCTGCCGATCACGTAGCCCCATCGCACCGAGCCGAACGTGATCAGCGTCAGCAGATACGAGAACACGCCTTGCACGCAGCGCGCATCCGTCAACCCTGCGTCGCGCAACGTGGCGGCGTATTTCGACGTGTGCCGCACGTCGACGATGAGCACGCGCCCGCCAGGCGCCAACACGCGCGCGATTTCGCGCACGGCGGTCTGCCGCTCGCCCGCGTTGTAAATGTTGTGCAGCGCCATGCTCGAGAGCACCACGTCGAAGCTGGCGTCAGGGAAGGGAAGTTTTCGCGCATCGCCGGTGTGCACTTCGACTCTATCGGCGACGGCTTCGATCATCGCGTTGCGTAACGTGCCCGCTGCGTTGTTGCCGCTGAGATCTTCCTGCTGCCATTTGTCGATGCCGACGGCGCGGCCGGTCGAGAGCCGTTTGGCCGCGCCGATGAGAAACAATCCCAGCCCGCACCCCACATCCAGCACGCGCTCGTGTCCGTTCCAGTTGATCTTGTCGAGATATGTGTCCCGCTCGCGTATCTTCCCGATCTTGCTGTCGTAAATCATCCACAACGCCATCGCGCCGCAGCTCAGGCCGGCCCAGCATCAACGGCCGGGCGATCACCGCGATGACATCCTGCCGGGACCACACGCCCAGCAGCCGCGTGATCAGCGAGATGATCCCCAGCGCCGCGACGATGAGCATGTTGCGCACCGCCAGCGGCGCATCCAGGCCGTAATTGGGAGTCCGATTTTCATTCATCCTTTGCCTTTCATGATCCGGGGCAATCTAATCACTCGGCCTGGACGATGACAAATCCGTCTTCCGGATCCGCAAGATCGCGGTCGTTGACATAAGAGGCCACGAGGAACACCGCGAACTCCTGTTCCAGGCCCTCGGGGCACATGCGCCCTCCAGTACCCCGTACGATGGCGGCTCCATTCTGATGCTCCGGGTCTTCCACGGGCGCGAAGCAAGGGAAGGGCGCGATCCGAGCACTCACGCTGCTCGTCGAAGGCGCTCGATCTGCCGCAGCCACTCGTTCAGGTGGTTCCAACTCGCGAAAATGCAGGCTCACCTAGTTCTCGTGCACGGTCTATCCCAGAACTTCGACGCTCTCCGCCTGCGCCATGGCTCTGTCGTCATCCTCGCCACGGCGTGCGTGAGGAGCTCACGATGAGGGGTGGCCGCGTCGCCCGAAGGCGCCGCCAGAAGTCCAGGTCGAGCTCGTCGACGTGGCGAGTCCCGACGAGCTTGAACGGAGTCTTGGACTCATTTGACGGCGCGATGGCGGTGTTCGACGGGCATGGAGCACATCCGGAGCGCGCTATGGGTCGACTCGAGGTCGGCCCACAAACAATCGACTTCAGAGAAATGGCCGAACGCCGACTGCGGTTTCCGCCGATCATGTTCTTGGCAGGCATGCGACACTTACTCGTCGGATCGCAAGGGACCAACCGTCGCCCATGCCCTTCTCGCAGGAGGGGCAGCGACCGTGGTGGCAACGCTCGGTCCGGTCGGCGCGGTGGAATCTGCCGTTCTGGCTGCCGAGCTGCTCGGACATGTTCTACATTTCGTCCCTGAGTCTACCTGGGCGAAATCCGGTGGAGCGAGCTATTTTGGATGTCTGCGTCGACTGCCTACGTCGCACAAGCGACGATCGAGCTAGGCGAAAGCAGCTGCTTTCCACTCTCTCCAGCGCAAGTCGAGGAAGTCGTCGGCACGGCCGGCGTCACCTGACATCCTTTGATCCGCACTGGCTGCTTCGAGGTTTGGGAGCACCTCAGCGCCATCGGAAAGAGACCTTTGGCGGACGTTGAGGTTGGTGGACTCGACACGCGTATTTTGACCGATAGCGTGCTGCACTTTCTCGGTTGGGTCACGCTGACATGGTGTTTCTCGCGCACCTTAAGTGCGAGGTGGAAGAAAGCGTCATGAGCATTCTGGGGTGCGGGGTTCCGCCCAGACGTCGGCGGTGACTCTGGAGCGCGGCGGATTGGTCGGCGTCAGCCCACAGGGTCTGCCGCCGGTTAGCGTGCCGTTCATCTCAGCGGCGGCGAATCGAATCCGTAGCGCGTGTCCGAGCAGTAAGCGGCGGCGGAATCGGCAGGTTGCAGTCTCTGGCGCTCCAGATCTGGCGCACCGCGCTTTGACTGATGGACAGCTAACAAGGCGTTGGGGTCGATACAGTCATACGCCGCGGCTGAACTGAACATCGGCCCGCGAGCAACGCCGATCTGTTTGCTTGACGCGCCGTGTTCGAGTGGCGAGGCAGGCATGATTACCGCCGATGCAGACGGCCGGTTGTTTCCTGGAACCGCAAGTCAAAAGGCGCTCGTATTTCGACCGTGTGGCGATATTTCTCGTCTGGTGCATCTTGCTGGTGCTTTGCTGGCCGCTCGCCTACTCCGGGCTGGTGGTGTATGCCCCGCTCGTCTGGATCCTTCTGATTCCGTTCCGCATCGTGGGCATTGCGGTTGACGGCGTGCTCGGCGTGGTGCGTGGCGTCGTGATGCTCTGCGTTTGAGGGCTGCTGCGCGGGCCGCGAGCCCTCTGACGCTGACCTGGCAGGGTCGGTTGGTCGGCCCGTCACCGGCACGCGCGCGCGCGTCTGCAGACATCGGCCGCTCCAAGGATTCGCGCAGGAACGATAGCCACTGGGCGACTTGTTACTTGAGGAGTGATCGCCGCGGACAGACGGGAAAAGGCGTCGCCAGACCGCGGCCGACGTGATCCAGAACCTCGCCTATTCTGCCAGACGGCCGCCAGCCAGAGCTGCTCTACCGGAACCCCCATCCGTTCAACGCTCTCCTGGGGAAGATTCTACGGGCCTCCGCCTGGTTCCGCGTTATGCTGCGGGCCTGGCAGGGTCGGCCGAAACATCCTGGTCAGCCTATTGGGCCGGTTAGCCGGACCAAGACTGCATCTGGATGAATAGAACGTGGCCTGACATCGACGCCGTCACGAACCTCGTCGATGAAATTTGCAGGCACGCAATCCTGCTCCGGTTTCGGCGGCTTGGGCGTGAGGATGTCGAGCACAAATCCACTGCGCGCCGATCCTGACGACATTGCGTTTACGGTCGTCGATCGAGACGTTGAGAGCGCGACTGAGCGCTCGCTCTCCCAGGCTCTTGACGCCCTCGGCGCCGGTCATTGGTGAAGAGGCGGTTCACGCGTCGGCCTGGATTCGCTGAACCTGCGTGCGTTTCTGACGGACCGCTCTGGCTCCTCGGCCCAATCGATGGAACCAGGACTTCCCCGCCCGTGGTGACGGCGGTTTTCGGCGTCATGCTCGGCACGGGTCGCGGCAGGGCGTGCGCAGGCGGCCTGGATTCTGCTGCCCGCGCGAGGGCAAAATCTCTGTCGCTGAGGCCGGGAGCGGCGCCGAATCTGAATGGCGGCGCGAGCCACCGTGCGCACCTCCATCGACGCGGCGGCCTGCCTCGTGGCGCCCCGCTGGTTCGTTACATGCCGGGCTCTCTTTGGAAACCAAACGACGCACGCCATGAGAACGCGCCATGCGGTAGAAGCCCCTCGGTGCGCTGCTGTAGATACTGGACATCCTGGGAGCAAAGCGGACTT
>ERZ1370068.6279-contig-5272_pt1 | contig 53057 bp, 52 predicted proteins | sample MGYA00561227_ERZ1370068 | MGnify/ENA primary metagenome ERZ1370068 (study PRJEB38410, sample SAMEA6850437) | metagenome | study: Metagenomic assessment of the ecological functions of the soil: analysis of the soil microbiota associated with the... | reverse complement strand
GTAATACTTCGTTCAGTTACGTATTACTCACGCGACGCGAGTGCGCGCGGCTGCCCGCAGGTTCTCCTGACGAGGGGTTCATGCATGCCGCGGCCGTCCGGAGACGTGGGCGACGCCCTGACGCTTGCGCGATCGATCTCGGTCAGCCATGGCCGTCGATGCGTGCGCCGGCGAGGACGCACACCTCGCCGCCTTTGGTCTTGATCATCGTTTGCGGGCGGCGCACTGCAGCGGCGTCGTCTTGCCGGCGCCGTTGGCGCTGCAGGATGGTCAATGATGCCGCCCTCGGCGACGGCGAGATCGGATGCCGTGGAGAACGCGCGTCAGCCCGTACTGCGCCGCCACGGAACCTGCGAACGTCGAGCAGCGGCACCAGGCCACGCGCTCAAGCCGCGACTCCCAGGTAGCAGCCACGAATCGCGTCCTCGGTGGCCTGGACCTCGGCCGGCGCGTGCCGTCGGACGATCTTCTAGCGCGCCGAAGTCGAGCCGCTGCGGCGACGCCGGTCGGAGATGCGCATCACCATGTAACAAGCGCGTGCAGCGACCGGCAGCATCGATCCGGTCGAGCTCGGAGCGGATCCGGCGCGGCAGCTCCGAAAGCTCAGCGTCTCAGACCACCTCTCGTGGTTTCCGAGGGCGCCCGCAGGCTCGTCAGAGCAACGGCAGCTTCAGCTCGCTCGCCAGCGCGCGGCCGAGACTCGACGCGCTTTGCATCGCGGAACGGCGAGGTCATGCGACCGGCGAGTCGGCGAGCGCGCCGAGGCCGACGACAGCGCCAGCTCGGCCGTCGACCGCGCTCGCCGAGTCGCTGCTTCCTCGCGGCGAGCTTCGGGCAGGCGCAAGCGCGTTGGCGAGCAGAAGCCGCTCGGCGGCGCGCGCAGTGGCGGCCGACGCGGGACGTTCTCGAGCACGCTCATTCGGTCGGAACAAGGCGACGTTTATGGAACGGTCCGGCCGATGCCGAGCGCGGCGATGCGATGCGCGCGGCATCTGCGAGCAGCGCATCGGCCGTCGAAGGCGATCGAGCCGCCGCTGCACGCGTACAGGCGCGACAGGCAGTTGAACATCGTGCGTCTTGCCGGCGCCGTTCGGCCCGATGCAGCCCGACGATCTGCGCCGGCGCATCGACCGCGAACGAGACCCGGTCGAGCGCGACGATTCCGCCGAAGCGGACCGACACGTTCTCGACCTCGAGCAACGGCTCGGACATCGAGCGCGCGTCCGCGCTGCGTCGGCGCGACCGGACATGTCGATGCCACCATGGCGGCGCGCCGATCACGCAGACTGCGAACAGGTCATGACCCTGCTCGTTCACCGGGATGTGATACCCCAGGCCGAACCGCGCCGCCCGTCGCGGCGCGATCATGAACGTCAGCGCTCGTCCCAGTTGGCGCCGACGCCGACGTCGGCGACGAGCGGCACCGCCAGCGTCGCGCACGCCGAGCCATGATCGCGCGGCACCGCCTCGCCGGCCCACGTCGAGCTCGGCCTCGGGCACCTCGAACGACCAGTTCGTCGTGCACCTGCATGATCATCCGCGTCGCGCGCTGCTTCGCGGTCGAGCGCGTCCTGCACCGCGATCATCGCCAGCTTGATCAGGTCGGCCGCCGTGCCCTGCATCGGCGCGTTGATCGCCTGGCGCTCGGCGCCGCTCTTGCGCGGGCCGCTGCCGCCGTTGATCTCGGGCAGGTAGACGCGCCGGCCGAACAGCGTCTCGACGTAGCCGTTCGATCGCGCGCCGACGCGCGGTCTCGTCCATGTAGCGCTTGCACGCCGGCGATAGCGCGCGAAGTAGCGCTCGATGTAGGCGGTCGCCGCGCTGCGCTCGATGCCCAGGTTCTGCGCCAGGCCGAACGCGCCCATGCCGTAGATCAGGCCGAAGTTGATCACCTTGGCGTAGCGCCGCTGCTCGCTGCGTGACCTCGGCGCAGCGCGCCGCCGGCGAACACCTCGGCCGCGGTCGCGCGGTGCACGTCGATGCCGTCGCCGAAGGCGTGCAGCAGGCCGGCGTCGGCCGCTGATGTGGGCCATGATGCGCAGCTCGATCTGCGAGTAGTCGGCCGAGAGGATCGACCGCGCCCTGGCGGCGCGATGAAGGCCTCGCGCACGCGCCGGCCCTCGGCGGTGCGGATCGGGATGTTCTGCAGGTTCGGGTCGTTGCTCGACAGCCGCCCGGTCACCGCCACCGCCTGCGCGTAGGTGGTGTGCACCCGGCCGGTCGCCGGGTTCACCATCAGCGGCAGCTTGTCGGTGTAGGTGCCCTTCAGCTTCGACAGGCCGCGGTGCTCGAGCAGCTTGGCCGGCAGCGGATAGTCGGCGGCGAGCTCGGCGCAGCACCTCCTCGTCGGTCGACGGCGCGCCGCTCGCGGTCTTGCTGCTCGACCGGCAGGCCGAGCTTGCCGAACAGGATCTCGCCGATCTGCTTCGGGCTGCCGAGGTTGAACGGCTGGCCGGCGATCTCGTAGGCCTCCCGCTCCGAGCGCCAGCCATGCGCTCGGCGAGCTCGCTGGCTCTGCGCCGCGAGCAGCGCCGAGTCGATCAGCACGCCGGTGCGCTCGATCCGCGCCGAGCACCGCCGAGGTCGGCATCTCGATCCGCTGGTAGACGTCGGCGCAGGCCGGGCTCGGCCTCGATCTGCGGCGCACAGCGCCTGGTGCACGTGCAGCGCCATGTCGGCGTCCTCGCACGAGTACTCGGCGGCGCGCGCGACCGTCGACCTGCGCGAACGGGATCTGGTTGCGCGCCCTTGCCGCAGACCTCCTCGTAGGTCGAGCGCCGTGCGGCCCGAGATGGCGGAACGGCCAGGCTCTCGAGGCTGTGCGCCTTGTGCGCCTCGCAGCACGTAGCTCTCGAGCATCGTGTCGTGCGCGTAGCCGCGCACGCGCGATGCCGAGCGCTGGCGAAGACGTGGCTGTCGTACTTGACGTTCTGGCCGACCTTGGCCGCGTCGGCGTTCTCGAGCCAGGGCTTCAGGCGCGCTGAGCACGCGTCGCGAGCGGCAGCTGGTCCGGCGCGCCGGCGTAGCTGTGCGCGCAGCGGGACGTAGGCGCGCCTCGCCCGGCGCGACCGCGAGCGACAGGCCGATCAGGCGAGCGCGGATCGGGTCGAGCGAATCGGTCTCGGTGTCGAGCGCGGTGAGCGCGGCCGCCTCGATCCGGCCGATCCAGGCGTCGAGCGCGTCGAGCGTCGATCACGGTCTCGTAGTTCTTGACGATCGGCTCGGACGGCACGCTGTCGGGCGACGTCGAGCGGTCGATCGCCTGCGCCGCGCCGGCGCCGCGGCGCGCCGCTCGCGCCGAGCGCGGTCTCGAGCTCCTTCCGCATCGAGGCGAAGCCGTAGCGGTCGTAGAACGCGAGCAGCCGTCGAACGTCGATCGGCGCGCAGCGCCAGGCGCGTCGAACTCCGGCCAGCCGAGGACGTGGCCCGCTGAGGTCGCAGTCGGTCGACGACGGTCACGCAGGCGGCGGCCCTGCGGCAGCCAGTCGAGCGCCTTCCGCAGGTTCTCGCCGACGACGCCTTTCATCGTCGGCGCCGCGGCGATCACGCCCTCGAGCGAGCCGTGCTCGGCGATCCACTTCGCCGCCGTCTTCGGCCCGACCTTGTCGACGCCCGGGATGTTGTCGACCGAGTCGCCGATCAGCGCGAGGTAGTCGACGATGCGCTCGGGCGGCACGCCGAACTTCGGCGGCGACGCCGGCGACGTCGAGCGTCTCGTTGCTCATCGTGTTGATCAGCGTCGACGTTCTCGTCGACGAGCTGCGCCAGGTCCTTGTCGCCGGTCGAGATGACGACCTGGAAGCCGCCCTCGCGGCCATGCACGAGATCGTGCCGATGGCGTCGTCGGCCTCGATGCCGGGCACCGTGAGCACCGGCCAGCCGAGCAGCTTGACCGCCTCGATGATCGGCCTCGATCTGCAGCGCCAGGTCGTCGGGCATCGCCGTGCGCGTCGCCTTGTACTCGGCGTACCAGTCGTCGCGGAAGGTCTTGCCCTTGTCGTCGAAGACGCAGGCGCCGTGCGCGCGCCGGGTACTGCTCGCGCAGCAGCTTCATCATCGAGACGACGCCGCGGATCGCGCCGGTCGGAACGCCGCCGGGGCCGCGCAGGTCGGGCAGCGCGTGGTAGGCGCGGTAGAGGTAGCTCGAGCCGTCGACGAGCAGCAGAGGTCCGGTCCACCATGCAGCCCATTGTGAAGGAATGGACACTGCACGCCCGGCGCCGGCCGCCTAGAATCGACGCCATGAAATCGCCGTGTCGTCGCCGTCGCGCGCCTGCCTGCGGCGTTCGACGCGCCGGTCGCGACGCCGCCGACGTCGCCGGCACCCCGGCGCCGCCGGCGGCGCCCGCCGTCATCCGCCGCGCGATGCTCGAGGACGTCGAGCCGACAGCCAGACCGCGTCGGCGAGCCGATCATCAAGCGCACCGTCATCGACGACAGCCGCGCAGCATCGAGGAGCTGCGCGTGCGCGGCCAGCTGCACGAAGGTCACCGGTCAGCCGAAGGCCGCGCGCGCCCGAGCTACGAGATCCTGACGCGGCGACGGCGCGCACGATCCGTTCGCCGACGGTCCCGGCACGTCGCGCGGCGCCGGCCGGCAAGCGCGTCTGGAACGTCCTGCGCTTCTGACCCGTGCCGGACGGATGGCGGTCTACACCGGAGGTCTCGTTCGACGAGGCGGCAGCGCTGATCGGCGGCGTCTGGGCATCGGCGCGCTGACAGGCGCTCGCGCCTTGCGCCGGCGGCATCGAGAACACCAACTACTTCGCCGACACCGCGTCGGGCCGCTGCGTGCATCACCGCTGTTCGAGCGCCTCGACGCCGACGAGCTGCCGTTCTACCTGCAGCTGATGAAGCACCTGCGCCGACCGCGCGCCTGCCGGTGCCGCGCGCCGCACGCCGACGCACGCGCGGCGCGCTCCTGCTCGCGCTCAAGGGCAAGCCCGCCGCGGTCGTCGACCGCCTGCCCGGCGAGCACCATCTGCGCCCTGACGCCGCCGCACTGCGCCAGCGTCGGCGCGCATGCTCGCCGCGCATGCACCTCGGCGCGCGCGACTTCGCGCCGGCAGCAGCCGAACCTGCGCGGCCTGGCGTGGTGGACGCGAGACCGTTCGCCGATCGTCGCTGCCGCACCTCGACGCCGACGCCAGGCGGCGCTGATGCAGGACGAGCTCGCGCTACCAGCAGCCACCTCGCCGACGTCGTCCGGCGTACGCGCACGCTGCCGCGCGGCGCGATCCACGGCGACCTGTTCCGCGACAACGTCATGTTCGACGAAGCGACGCGCTCGCCGGCGTGTTCGACTTCTACTTCGCCGGCGTCGACAGCTTCGCTGTTCGACATCGCCGTGCGCCTCAACGACTGGTGCATCGACCTCGACATCGGGCCGCCTCGACGAGGACCGCGCCGGGCGCTGCGTCGCCGCCTACGACGGCGCTGCGCCCGCTCGAGAGCGCCGAGATGCCGCCTGCTGCCGGCGCTGATGCGCGCGGCGGCGTTCCGCTTCTGGCTCTCGCGCCTGTGGGACCTGCACCTGCCGCGCGACGCCGTCGTGCTCGACGGCGCACGACCCGGACACTTCGAGCGCGTCGCTGCTGCAGCGGCGCGAGACGCCGTGGCATCCGGCGCGCCAGCGCACGGCGGCGCCATGAAGCTGCAGCTCGTCGCCGCCGCGCCAGGGCGTGGTCTGGGTGCCGGAAGGCGCTTCCCGGGTCTTCGTGCGCCAGCCGCTTCGGCTTCGCGGCGCTGTTCGCGATCGTGCGCTGTTCGTCGTTCCTGCTGCTCGAGCCTGATTCCGGTCGTCGGCGCGATCCTGCTGCCGATGCTGCCGCCGACGGGCGTCGCTGCTTCATGATCGCGACGCCGGCGCGCCGACGCAGGCAGAGCGCCGATCCCGGGCGCGATCGTCGATGCTGCTCGCGGGCCGGCCGGCACGCGCCTGGTCGCGCTGCTCAAGCTCGGCGCTCGCCTACGCCGCCGCGAGCCTTCGTGCTTCTGGCTCGCCAGGCGATCATCGGCGGCGGCGCGGCCTCGAGGCCTTCGCTCGAAGTCGCTGCCGCGACGCCAAGACCGCGCCCGCACGGCAGCCGCGGCCCGCTGTCGCCGATCCCGCGCCTGCAGTATCGGCGCTGCGTCCTGCGCCTGGCCGTTCGCCGGCGGCGCTGTCGGTCCCGTTCTGGCATGCGCCGGCGCTGGTCGTCTCTGGGGCGCGCCAGGGCTGGGCCAAGTCGCTCTTCTTCAGCACCGTCGCGATGCTGGCGCAACAAGGGCGCGTTCGCGGTCTACTGGCCTCGGCTGGCTCGGCGCTGCTGGCTGGTCCTGCTCGCCGTCGTCAGCCTCGGCGTCGCGCCTGCTCGGCTACCGCAGCGCTCGACGCTCGTCGCGACGCCGCTGACGCTGCTGCTGTTCTCGACCGTGTTCTACGCCAGCCTCTGGTTCTACCGTCGCCGACTGCTTCGCGACCCGGCACGACGCCGATCGCGCCGCGCGACGCCGGGCGACGCACCGATCCACTCACGAAAGCGCTCCATGAACAAGTCGCCATCGTCACCGGCGCCGGCAGCGGCATCGGCCGCGCCTTCCGCGCTCGCCCTGCTCAAGCGCCGGCTGGCACGTCGCGCTCGCCGGCCGCCGCGCCGACGCGCTCGAGGCGACGCGCGCGGCAGCCGCTGGCGGCGCCGCCGCGCGCGCGCTCGGTCGGTGCCGACCGACGCCGACCGACCCGGCCGCGGTGCAAGGCGCTGTTCGCACGACGCACGAGCACGCCTTCGGCCGGCTCGACGTGCTGTTCAACAACGCCGGCACCGGCGCGCCGCCGATGCCGCTCGAGGAGCTGACGGTCGAGCAGTGGAAGGCGCGTCGTCGACATCAACCTGACCGGCGTCTTCCTGTGCACGCAGGAGGCGTTCCGGATGATGAAGGCCAGTCGCCGCGCGGCGGCCGGATCATCAACAACGGCTCGATCTCGGCGCACGCGCCGCGGCCCAGTTCAGCGTCGCCCTACACCGCGACCAAGCACGCGATCACCGGCCTGACCAAGGCGACCGTCGCTCGACGGCCGCGCGCTACGACATCGCCTGCGGCCAGATCGACATCGGCAACGCCGCCACCGAGATGACCGACGCGCATGAAGCAAGGGCGTGCCGCAGGCCGACGGCACGATCGCGGTCGAGCCGACGATGAACGTGCAGCACGTCGCCGACGCGGTCGTCCACATGGCGAGCCTGCCGCTCGACGCCAACGTCCAGTTCATGACCGTGATGGCGACGCAGATGCCCTTCGTCGGCCGCGGCTGAACGGCCACGCACGTAACCAGTTGGGTCGCGCGCTGACACGAACGGATGCAAAGGCGCCGTCGCGCGCGCGCGGCCATGGGCGACAATCTTTCGCATGGCCTCGATCACTCGCCCCCGCCGGCCTGAGCGCGCCGTTCTCGTCGCTCCCGTTCTCGTCGCCGCGCTGGTCCGCGCCGGCTGCGCCGTCGTGAACGTCGCCGGCGCGGCAGTGAGCGTCGCCGGCGGCGCGGCCGCGGTCGCCGCGGTTCGGTCGGCGGCGCGGTCGTCGGCAGCACCGTCAAGGTCGCCGGCAAGGTGGTCGAGAAGACGATCGACCTCGTCGCTCCGGGCGGCGCCCCGCTGGCGTCCGCCAAATGAACCGTTCCTCGATGACCGACCACACATCCATTTCATCGGCGGCGAAAAGGGCGGCGTCGGCAAGTCGCTGATGGCGCGCGTCCTGGCGCAGTACCTGATCGACCAGCGAGCTGCCCTTCCTCGGCTTCGACACCGACCGCTCGCACGGCGCGCTGATGCGCTTCTATCCGGCGTACGCGTCGCCGGTGGCGGTCGACAAGGTCGAGTCGCTCGACGCGATCGTCGAGGCCGCGGTCGACCAGCCCGGGCCGGCGCATCCTGGTCGACCTCGCGGCGCAGACGCACGATCCGCTCGCCACGCTGGATGGAAGAGGCCGGCGTGATCAGCCTCGCCGACGAGCTCGGCATGAAGCTCTTCTACTGGCACGTGATGGATTCGGGCAAGGACTCGGTCGACCTGCTGCGCCGGCTGCTCGACCGCTTCGGCACCGGCCTGCACTACGTGCCTGGTTCGCAACCAGGTGCGCGGCGCCGACTTCAGCGTGCTCGAGCAATCGGGCGAGCAGGCGCGCGCGATCGGCATGGGCGCGAACGTCGTCTCGGTGAAGAAGCTGCAACGAGCAGCGCGATCCAGAAGATCGACGCCGCCAGCAGCAGCTTCTGGCAAGGCCAAGGCGTCCGACAAGGACTCGACCGGCCTCGGCCTGATGGACCGGCAGCGCGTCAAGATGTGGCTGCGCGACGTCTACCGCGAGATCGACGACGTCGGCGCCTGAATCGGCGCGATGCACCAGCCGAAGGCGGCTTCGTCGCCGGCGCGACCGCACGTCGTCGCCGATGCCGTGGCTGGCGAGCGGGCCGCGCGCCGCCGACGTGCCGCGCTTCGCGCTCGGCGTCGCCTCGGGCCAGCCGCGCGCCGACGGCATGGTGCTGTGGACGCGACTCACCGGCGCACGCCCTGCCCGGGCGGGTCGCGGTGCGCTGGGAGGTCGCCGACGACGAGCAGCTTCCGCAGCGTCGTCGCCCGCGGCGAGCGAGAGCGCCGAAGCCGGCTGGGCGCACAGCGTCCACGCCGAGCCGCGCGGCCTCGAGCCGGCGCGCTGGTACTGGTACCGCTTCCGCGCGCTCGGCCAGCAGAGCCCAGTCGGCAGGCACGCGCACCGCGCCGGCGGCCGACGCCGCGGCGACGCTGCGCTTCGCGATCGCGAGCTGCCAGCGCTACGACGTCGGCCACTACGCCGCCTGGCGCCACGTCGCCGGCGCGAGACCTCGACCTGGTGCTGTTCCTCGGCGACTACATCTACGAGTACGGCCGCCCGCCGCGGACCCGATGCGCCGGTCTCGAAGGCGGCGAGATCTTCACCCTGGCCCAGTACCGCGCCCGCTACGCGACCTACAAGAGCGATCCGCGCTGCAGGCCGCGCACGCCGCGGCGCCGTGGCTGCTGGTCTGGGACGACCACGAGGTATCGAACGACTACGCCGGCGCTGCACGGGCAAGACCTCGCGGTCGACTTACGCGCGCGCCGCGCCGCCGCCTACCGCGCCTACTGGGAGCACATGCCGTTCGCCGCAGGCGGCGCGGCCGACCGGCGCCGACGATGCGCATCGTCGGCCGGCTCGACTGGGGCACGGCTGGCACGGCATCCATCTCCTCGACGACCGCCAGTACCGCGACGCCCAGGTCGTGCCCGCTGCCCGGCCGGCGGCGGATCGAACACGGTCGCCCTGACGCAGTGCCCGGCGCTCGCTCGATCCGGCGCGCACGCTGCTCGGCGCCGAGCAGGAGCAATGGCTCGCCGACGGCTGGGACCTGCGCGCGGCCGTGGAACCTGGTCGCGCAGCAGACGCTGATGGCGCGCATGGCGTGGCAGCGACCCGGCCCAGGGCGGCGTCTACTGGACCGACGGCTGGGACGGCTATCGCGCCGGCGCGGAACCGCCTGCTCGGCACGGTCGCGGCGAAGAGAGTCCCTGGCGTCGTCGTCTTCGGCGGCGACGTGCACAGCAACTACGTCGCCGACCTCAAGGCCGACTACGACGACCCGGCGGCGGCGGTCGTCGCCAGCGAGTTCTGCGGCACCTCGATCACGAGCCTGTCGCTGCCGCAGCGCGCATCGACGCCGCGCTCGCCTTCAACCCGCACATCCGCTACGCCCGCGCCGACCAGCGCGGCTACGTCAGCTTCGAGCTCGATGCCGGCCAGCTGCGCGCCGCGCTCAGGTGGTCGACCGGCCGCTCGATCCCGACAGCGGCGGCATCACGACCGCGGCGCGCTTCGTCGTCGACGCCGGCAGGCCCGGAGCCCACCCGGGCTGAATCGGCAAGCCAGCGGCGTTCGCCCTCGCCCCGCGATTGCGGGGGGCGCGCTGTTGACATCACGGGAGCGCAGGCGCAGATTCAAAGTTCCTCGACGCGTCGCGGCGCCGACCCCATTACACGAGGAGAAATCCCATGCTGAAGCTCGCTCTGCCCTGTTCGCCTCTTTGCTCGCGGGCGGCGCCAGCGCCGCGTCACCCTGCTGACGGCCACGCTGACCAACGCCGCGGAGAACCCGCCGACCGTTCCGACGACGGCGGCCGGAGCCACCGCGAACTTCCTTCGGCACGGCGAACTTCGTCATCAACGACGCGATGACCTCGATGACGTTCTCGGCGACGATCTTCGGCATCGACGTCACCGGAAACCAGACCGCCGACGTCAACGACAACCTCGGCAGCGTCGCACATCCATGCCAGCCCGACCGTCACGCCGACCACCAACGGTCCGGTCGTCTGGGGCTTCTTCGGCTCACCGTTCAACGACAACAATCCCAACGATGCGGTCGTGACGCCGTTCGCCACGGGTGTCGGCGGCACCTTCAGCGGCAAGTGGGACGGACCCGAAGGCAACGGCACGACGTTCGCGGACGCAGCTGGCCAACATCCTCGGCCGGCCACGCCTACATCAACTTCCACACGACGCCAGTTCGGCGGCGGCGAGATCCGCGGCAACATCACGCTGGTGCCGGAGCCCGAGACCTTACGCTTCTCCTCCTCGGCCGGCCTTGGCGCTGCTGGTGACACCGGCGAGGCGGCGCCTGGACCGTCTGGCCTGGCCATGGCCGGCCTGCGGCAACGCTGCCGGCCTTGGTCACCGCGGCGAACAACGTCTTCGAGAGCTCGCTCATCTGCGCGTTGACGTCGCTCGACGGCGGTGACCGTCGCCTCGCGGTCCAGAGCAGGCGTTCGCTCCGCCACGTCGGTGAGACTGACCGTTGGCGGCGTAGCCCTGGGTCACGTTGCCGCCGCCGACCGGCGCTGAGACGCCGATGCCGGCGCCGCCGCTCGAGGCCGAAGCCGAAGCCGCCGATGCCGATCGACATGCCCTGGCTGACGCTGCTCGAGGCGACCGCGACGGTCACCACCAGCATCGCCTTGGCGCCTGCGTCGCGCGCCGCCAGCAACAACTGCGGATCGACGGCGCGGGTCGGCCGAGACCGGGAAGTTGGTCGGCACGAAGACCGGTATCGCGCCCTGCGCGGCGACCGCGCTCGCGATCTGGTCGCGGCACAGCTGGACCACGCGACCGCCTCGAACGCGTCGCAGGCGACGAGGACGCGCGCGCCGCGCAACGAGCCCGGGCTCAGCTGCGGGTCGCGCCACTCGGCGTCGAGCTGGGTCGAGGCGCAGCCGGCGAGCGCCATGAGCGCGGTGGCGAAGCAGCGAGCGCCGGACGTTCATGCTCGAGAGAGTCATGTCATTGTTCCTTGCGGACGAAATCATCGTACCGGCGTCGCCACGCTTCGTCCTCCGAGGGGCTGGCAAGCGTCCGTGGCCCCTCTGACCCGCGCCGTCAGTCGACCGGCGTCAGCTTGGCGACCGCCGAGCGCGAGCCACTTCATGCCGTGGCGGCCGAAGTTGACCTGCGCGCGCGCGTCGTCGCCGCCGCCTTCGATCGTGACGATCGACGCCTTCGCCGAACTTGGTGTGGAACACGCCCTGGCCCCGGCGCGCAGGCCGTGGCGACGGCGCCTTGGGAACGATCGCCGGCGCGTCGAAGCGCGGCTCGACGCGGCCGGTGCCGACGATCGAGTGCAGCGCCCGAGCCGCGCGCCCACGCCTGGCTGGTAGTCGCGCGCGAAGCCCGAGCCGAAGCGCCTGGTTGCGCGGCGTGATCCACTGCAGCGCCGCCTCGGGCAGCTCGTCGACGAAGCGGCTCTTGACGTTGTAGCGCGTCTGGCCGTGCAGCATGCGCGGTCTGCGCTGAAGCTCAGGTAGAGCCGCTTCCTGCGCGCGTGATCGCGACGTACATCAGGCGCCGCTCTTCCTCGAGGCCGTCGAGGTCGGCCAGCGAGTTCTCGTGCGGGAACAGGCCCTCCTCGAGGCCGGTGATGAAGACGCAGTCGAACTCGAGGCCCTTGGCCGAGTGCACCGTCATCAGCTGGATCGCGTCCTGCCCGGCCTGCGCCTGGTTGTCGCCGGCCTCGAGCGACGGCGTGCGTCAGGAACGCGGCCAGCGGCGACATGATCTCGCCGGTCTCGGCGTCGGGCGATCCGCGGCGGGCGATGACTGCCCGCGTCACGACTGCGCCGGCTCGTGACCTCGGCCGGCTGGCGCTCGCGCCGAGCGGCGATGCTCGTCGCCGCGACCTCGTCGACCGGCAGCGCCACCGCGTCCTTGCCGAAGCCTTCCTGCGTGACGAAGGCCTCGGCCGCGTTGACCAGCTCCTCGAGGTTCTCGATGCCGGTCGCTGGCCTTCCCGGTCGGTCTTGTAGAAGTCGACCAGGCCCGATCGCCTGCAGCATGTGCTCGATGATCTCGCGCAGCGTCAGGCCGCGCGTCTGCTCGCGCATCGCGTCGATGCAGCGCGATGAACGCGCGCAGGTTCGCCGCCGCCCTTGCCCGGCACCGCGCCGACGCTCTGCCAGAGGCTGCGGCCGCTGGCGCGCGCCGCGTCCTGCAGCTGCTCGATGGTGCGCGCGCCGATGCCGCGCGCCGGGAAGTTGACGACGCGCAGGAAGCTCGTGTCGTCGTTCGGGTTCTCGATCAGGCGCAGGTAGCGACAGCGCGTGCTTGACCTCGGCGCGCTCGAAGAAGCGCAGCCCGCCGTAGACCTTGTACGGGATGCCGCGCGTTGAACAGCGCGCTCTCCATCACGCGGCTCTGCGCGTTGCTGCGATACAGCAGCGCGATGCTCGCTGCGCGGCGTGCCTTCGCGGTGCAGCTGCTGCGCCTCCTCGATGAACCACTGCGCCTCGGCGAAGTCGGACGGCGCCTCGTGCACCCGCACCGGCTCGCCCGGGCCCGGCCTCGGTGCGCAGGTTCTGCCGAGGCGGCGCGAGTTGCGCGAGATCAGCTCGTTGGCGGCGTCGAGGATGTTGCCGAACGAGCGGTAGTTGCGCTCGAGCTTGATCACCGTCTGCACCCGGTACTCGCGCTCGAACAGCGCCATGTTGCCGACCTGCGCGCCGCGAAAGGCGTAGATGCTCTGGTCGTCGTCGCCGACCGCGAAAGAGCGCCGAGCCGTGCTCGGGCGGCCGGCGAACATCTTCAGCCAGCGCGTACTGCAGGCGGTTGGTGTCCTGGAACTCGTCGACCAGGATGTGGCGGAAGCGCCGCTGGTAGTGCTCGCGCAGCGGCTCGTTGTCGCGCATCAGCTCGTAGGTGCGCAGCATCAGCTCGGCGAAATCGACCACGCCTTCGCGCTGGCACTGGTCGTCGTAGGCCTCGTAGACCTCGGGCCAGCATCCGGCGTCTGCTCGTCGCTGACCTCGATGTCCTTCGGGCGCAGGCCGTCGTCCTGGCGGCGGCGATCGAACCACGTCACCTGCTTCGGCGGATGGCGCTCCTCGTCGAGGTTCATCGCCTTGACGCACGCGCTTGACGGCCGAGAGCTGATCGGCTCGAATCGAGGATCTGGAAGCCCTGCGGCAGCGCGGCCAGCTTCCAGTGCGCGCGCAGGAAGCGGTTGCACAGGCCGTGGAAGGTGCCGACCCACATGCCGCGCACCGGTGATCGGCAGCATCGCGTCGAGCCGCGACCAGCATCTCCTTGGCCGCCTTGTTGGTGAAGGTCACCGCCAGCACGCCGCCGGGCGACAGCTGGCCGGTCTGGATCAGCCAGGCGATGCGCGTCGTCAGCACGCGCGTCTTGCCCGAGCCGGCGCCGGCGAGGATCAGCGCGGGCTCGGCAGGCAGCGTGACGGCGGCGAGTTGCTCGGGATTGAGGCCTTCCAGCAGGCGCGAAGGGCGGTCGACGACAGAGGGGTGGTTCACTTGTCCATTCTAGGAGCGCGACCTCCGCCCCTTCCGTAGAATGCCGCCACGGCGCCCCTGGAGGCGCCCGTTTTTGCGCGAGCACGTGCCATGGAAATCTTCGACTACGACAACGTCCTGCTGCTGCCGCGCAAGTGCCGCGTCGAAAGCCGCCGCGAGTGCGACCCGTCGGCAGGAGTTCGGCCGCGCCGCTTCGCGCTGCCGGTGGTGCCGGCGAACATGAAGACCGTCGTCGACGAGCCGATCGCCGAATGGCTGGCGGCGAACGGCTTCTTCTACGTCATGCACCGCTTCGACGTCGACAACGTCGCCTACGCGAAGAGCGATGCGCGACAAGGGCCTGTTCGTCTCGATCAGCTCGGGCGTCAAGCCGCCCGACTACGCGGTGATCGACCGCGCTGGCGAGCGAAGGCGTCGGCGCCGACTACATCACGATCGACATCGCCCACGGCCACGCCGACACCGTGCACCGGATGATCGAGCACATCAAGACGCAAGCTGCCGAAGGCCTTCGTCATCGCCGGCAACGTCGCCACGCCCGAGGCGGTGATCGACCTCGAGAACTGGGGCGCCGACGCGACCAAGGTCGGCGTCGGCCCGGGCAAGGTCTGCATCACCAAGCTGAAGACCGGCTTCGGCACCGGCGGCTGGCAGCTCTCGGCGCTGAAGTGGTGCGCGCGGGTCGCGACCAAGCCGATCATCGCCGACGGCGGCATCCGCGACCACGGCGACATCGCCAAGAGCGTGCGCTTCGGCGCCTGCATGGTGATGATCGGCTCGCTGTTCGCCGGCCACGAGGAGTCGCCGGGCAAGACGGTCGAGGTCGACGGCAAGCTGTTCAAGGAGTACTACGGCTCGGCCTCGGACTTCAACAAGGGCGAGTACAAGCACGTCGAGGGCAAGCGCATCCTCGAGCCGATCAAGGGCCGGCTCGAGGACACGCTGCGCGAGATGAGGGAAGACGTGCAGAGCTCGATCTCGTACGCCGGCGGCACGAAGCTCGCCGACATCCGCAAGGTCAACTACGTGATCCTGGGCGGCGACAACGCCGGCGAGCACCTGCTGATGTGAGGCGCGCGCCGTGGCGGCGCGGCGCATCTGCGCCGCGCTACGCTGCCGCCCATGCACCGAACTCGCCAAGTCCTTCGACCCCGCCGCCATCGAGGCGCCACTGGGGCCCGCTCTGGGAAGAAAGCGGCGTCTACGAGCCGACGCTCGATCCCGCGCAAGCCGTCGTTCTCGCATCCAGCTGCCGCCGCCGAACGTCACCGGCACGCTGCACATGGGGCACATGCGTTCCAGCACACGATCATGGATGCGCTGGTCCGCTATCACCGCATGACGCGGCGACAACACGCTCTGGGTGCCGGGCACCGACCACGCCGGCATCGCCACCCAGATCGTCGTCGAGCGCCAGCTGCAGGACGCCGGCCTCAGTCGCGCCACGACCTCGGGCGCAAGAAGTTCGTCGCCCAGGTCTGGGACTGGAAGGAGACCAGCGGCTCCACCATCACCCGCCAGATGCGCCGCATGGGCGACTCGGTGGCCTGGGAGCACGAGTACTTCACGATGGACGAGCGGCTCTCGGCGGTCGTCACCGACACCTTCGTCTCGCTCTACGAGCGAGGGCCTGATCTACCGCGGCAAGCGGCTGGTCGAACTGGGACCCGGTGCTGCGCTCCGGCGGTCTCCGACCTCGAGGTCGAGAACGAGGAGCGACGACGGCCGATGTGGCACATCCTCTACCCGTTCAGCGACGGCCCGCAGCCCGACGCGAACGGCAGCCGATGCACGGCATGCACATCGCGACGACGCGGCCCGAGACCATGCTCGCCGACGGCGCGCTCGCGGTGCATCCCGACGACGAGCGCTACAAGCACCTGATCGGCAAGCTGGTCGACCTGCCGCTCTGCGACCGCAGGATCCCGATCATCGCCGACGACCTACGTCGACCGCGAGTTCGGCTCCGGCTGCGTCAAGATCACCGGCGCGCACGACTTCAACGACTACGCCGTGCGCGCTGCGCCACGGCATCCCGCTGATCACGATCTTCACGCTCGACGCGAAGATCAACGAGAACGGCGCCGGCGCGCCTACCAGCGGCCTGGACCGCTACGACGCGCGCAAGGCGGTGCTGCGCGACCTCGAGGCGCAGCGGCTTCCTCGAGAAGGCGGTGCCGCACAAGCACGCGGTGCCGATGCTGCGAGCGCACCGGCGAGGTGGTCGAGCCGATGCTCACCGACCAGTGGTTCGTGGCGATGACCAAGCCCGGCCGCGACGGCACGATCGATCGCCAGCAAGGCGATCGACGGCGGTCGAGACCGGCGCGGTGAAGTTCTATCCCGAGCAGTGGGTCAACACCTACAACCAGTGGATGAAGAACATCCAGGACTGGACGCATCTCGCGCCAGCTCTGGTGGGGCCACCAGATCCCGGCCTGGTACGGCGACGGCGGCGAGCTCTTCGTCGCGCGCAGCGAGGACGAGGCGCGCGCCAAGGCCGAGGCCGCCGGCTACAGCGGCGCGCTGACGCGCGACCGACGACGTCCTCGACACCTGGTACTCGTCGGCGCTGGTGCCGTTCTCCTCGCTCGGCTGGCCGAAGGAGACGACGGAGCTCGGCGCTGTTCCTGCCGTCGTCGGTGCTCGTCACCGGCTACGACATCATCTTCTTCTGGGTCGCCCGGATGATCATGATGACGCTTGCACTTCACCGGCAAGGTGCCGTTCCGCGACGTCTACATCCACGGCCTGGTGCGCGACGCGCAGGGCAAGCGGATGAGCAAGTCGGAAGGCAACGTGCTCGACCCGGTCGACCTGATCGACGGCATCGCCCTCGAGCCGCTGCTCGAGAAGCGCGCGACCGGCCTGCGCCGGCCGGAGACCGCGCCGCGCGTGCAAGAAGGACACCGCGGCCGAGTTCCCGAACGGCATCCCCGGCTTCGGCGCCGATGCGCTGCGCTTCACCTTCTGCTCGCTCGCCAGCCTCGGGCCGCAACGTCAACTTCGACTCCAAGCGCTGCGAGGGCTACCGCAACTTCTGCAACAAGCTCTGGAACGCGACCCGCTTCGTGCTGATGAACTGCGAGGGCAAGGACTGCGGCCTGGCCGAGCACACCAAGGCCGAGTGCGCGCCCGGGCAGCCGTTCCACAACTACCTCGAGCTTCTCGCAGGCCGACCGCTGGATCACCGGCGAGCTGCAGCGCGTCGAGGCCGCGGTCGCCGCAGGGCTTCGCCGAGTACCGGCTCGACGCCGTCGCGCAGGCGATCTATTCCGTTCGTCTGGGACGAGTACTGCGACTGGTACCTCGAGATCGCCAAGGTGCAGCTGCAATCGGGCGAGCGAGGCCGAGCAGCGCGGCGACGCGGCGAACGCTGTTGCGCGTGCTCGAGACGGTGCTGCGCCTGCTGCATCCGATCACGCCCTTCATCACCGCCGAGCTCTGGGAGCGGGTCGCGCGTCGTCGCCGGCAGGAAGGACGCGGCGACGCGAGCACGGCATCGTCCGCGCGCCCTACCCGAAGGCGCAGCTCGAGCGCGTCGATCCGGAGGCCGACGACTGGGTGGCGACGCTGAAGGCGATCGTCGGCAGCGCGCCGCAACCTGCGCAGCGAGATGAACCTGTCGCCCGGCGAGCGCGTGCCGCTGAACGCGATCGGCGACGCCGACTTCGTCGCGCGCGGCGACGCCGCTGCTGAAGTCGCTGGCGCGCCGTCTCCGAGGTGACGATGTTCGACGACGACGCCAGCGTTCGCCGACGCCTCGCGCGACTCGCCGGTGCGCCGTCGTCGGCGCGACCCGGATCGCGCTGCACGTCAAGATCGACCGCGCCGCCGAGATCGCTCGCCTGACCGAAGGAGATCGACCGCCTCGACGGCGAGATCGCGCAAGGCCGAACGCCAAGCTCGGCAACGAGAGCTTCGTCGCCCGCGCGCCGGCGGCGGTGGTCGATCAGGAGAGCGCAGCGCGTCGCCGACTTCACGGCGACCATGTCGAATCGGCTTCGAGATCAGCGAGCGCCGCCTGGAATCGTCGTGCTCGCTGAAGTCGCGCCGGCGCTCGGCACGGTCGCGCCGACTCGAGCAGCGCTCGTCGATCCGGCGCGCCACCGCCCAGGCGCTGCGCTGACGCGACTCGCGCGTCGTCGCCGCGACGCGCGGCGTCACCTGCAGCGTCTCGATGCCGTGCAGCGGCCGGTGCGGATCGAGCGCGCCGGGCTCGACGCTGTCGAGCCAGGCCGCGGCGATGCGGCCGCTCTGCAGCGCCGTCGCCAGCGCGGCCTCGTCGAACAGGCCCGAGTGGGCCGTGCTGCACGACCACCTGGTTCGATCTTGCTGTGGCGCAGGAACCGGTCGCCGAGCAGGCCGTGGTAGCGGCTGAAATAGTCGAGCTGGACGCAGACGCACGTCGGCGCGCTCGACCAGCTCGCGCAGGCCGGCAGTGCGTCACCTGCCACTGCGCTCCACGACGGGTCGCTGGCATGCAGCGCCGGGTCGTAGCCGAGGACGCGGACGCCGAAGCCGAGAGCAGCCGGGCGATCGTGCGCGCCGCCGGCGGCATGCCGACCAGGCCGATGGTGGCGCCGCCGAGCTCGCGGCCGGCGAGCGATGCCGTCGGCGGCGCGCACCGGCACCCGGCGCAGCAGCGACAGCATCGCGCCGATGACGAACTCGGCCTCGGCGCGGGCGCTCGCGGTCAGGCTGCGGACGACCTCGACCTTGCGCCGCTCGCACGCCTCGAGGTCGATGTTCTCGGAGCCGGCGCTGACCCGGCCGACGGCGCCGCAGCACCGGCGCGAAATCGAGCGTCTCGGCGTCGATGCTCACCGAGGCCGGCACGATGACTGCCCTGACGTTGTAGAGGGCGCGGCGAAACTCGCGCGGGGCGAACGCGAGCTCGGGCGCGAAGCGAAGCTGGTGCCGGGACCCGAGCCAACGCATCACGTCGGCGTCGATCGGGTCGATGACGAGCAGGTCCACGGACGCGTTCCTTTCCCTGCCGATTCGACCTTGCGTGCCAGAATTCATGACGACTTCCTGGCATTGTAAGTAGATGTTGGTCAGACACGCGATTTTCCCGGTGGCCGGGCTGGGCACCCGATTCCTTCCCGCGACCAAGGCGCTGCCGAAGGAGATGCTGCCGGTGGTCGACAAGCCGCTCATGCAGTACGCCGTCGAGGAGGCCTACGCCGCCGGCGTGCGCGAGATGATCTTCGTCACCAGCCGGCACAAGCGCGCCATCGAGGACCACTTCGACCGCACCTTCGAGCTCGAGGACGCGCTCGAGAAAGCGAGCAAGGCCGAGCTGCTCGCGGCGCTGCGCGCAGGTCAAGCCCGACGACATGGAGTGCGTCTTCGTGCGCCAGGCGCAGGCGCTCGGCCTCGGCCACGCCGGTTCTGTGCGGCCGCCACGCTGGTCGGCGACCACCCGTTCGCCGTGCTCCTGCCCGACGACCTGATGATCGGCACGCCGCCGGTGCTGGCGCAGATGGTCGAGCAGTTCGCCGCGCGCGCAGGCGTCGATCGTCGCCGTGCAGGAGGTGCCGGCGGAGCAGACGCGTCGCTACGGCATCGTCGCCGGCCGCGCCGTCGGCGAGCGGCTGGTCGAGATCGACGCGGATCGTCGAGAAGCCCGCGCCCGAGGTTGCGCCGTCGCGCCTCGGCGTCGCCGGCCGCTATACTGCTGACGCCGCGCGTGTTCGACGAGATCGACCGCCAGCCGCGCGGCGTCGGCGGCGAGATCCAGCTCACCGACGGCATCGCCGGCCTGCTGCGAGCACGAGAAGGTGTTCGCCTATCGCTACCAGGGCAAGCGCTACGACTGCGGCAGCAAGGAAGGATTCCTGCAGGCCAACGTCGAGCTCGCGCTCGCCGATCCACTCAGCTCGGCGCCGACTTTCGCGCCTTTCTCAAATCGCTGTCGCTGTGAACCGGAGCGCCGCGCGGGCGGCGTAGGCCCGCTCGGCGAGCCCGGCGCTAGCGACGCCGCAGGTAGTGAACGAACTCGTCGTTGGCGCTCGTCTGCTCGAGCAGCTCGTTGCCGGTCTGGCGGGCGAACGCCTGGAAGTCGCGCACCGAGCCCGGGTCGGTGGCGACGACCTTGAGCACGTCGCCGCTCGCCATGTCGGCGAGCGCCTTCTTCGCCTTCAGGATCGGCAGGGGGCAGTTCATGCCGCGGGTATCGATTTCCTTTTGCGCTTCCATGCGTTCAGACCTCGCTCAATCCACGTCGACTTCGGTGGCCCGCTTGCCCGGCGGCAGCTCCATCCACTGCGGCTCGATGCCGCGCGAGCGCAGCCAGTCGGCGAGCGCGTGGCCGGTGCCGGCCGGCCAGCAGTTGATCGTCGGCCGGCGCGAACAACCGATGAGTCGACGAGCTCGGGCGAGAGCACGATCTCGCCGCGCGCCGCCGCGTGGTAGGCGATGATGACCTGGTTCATGCGCAGGAACTCGTAGACGCCGATCAGCGACAGCGACTCGACCGTGAGCGATGTCTCTTCCGCCGACCTCGCGCGCGATCCCTTCCTCGGGCGTCTCGCCCGCCTCCATGAAGCCGGTGATGAGGCCGAAGAACTTGCCCGGCCAGGCGGCGTTGCGCGCGAGCAGGATCTGGCCGTCGCGATCGACCAGCTCGATCACCGCGGCGAGCACCGGCGTCGGGTTGTTCCAGTGGGTCCAGCCGCACGCCGGGCAGCGCAGCCGCGTCTTGTCGCCGCCGTCTTCAGCGACCGAGATCGGCGCGAGCGCGGTCGCGCAGTTGACGCAGAACCGCGTCTCGAAGGTCATGCCGGGAAGACGCCGGTCGAGAGGTAGCGGTCGCCGCGATCGCAGACGACGAAGACGATGGTCGCGTTCTCGACGCTTGCGGCAATCTGCAGCGCGACCCAGCACGCGCCCGCCGCCGAGATGCCGGCGAAGATGCCCTCCTCGCGGGCGAGCCGTCGGGTCATCTCCTCGGCATCGCTCTGGCTCACCAGCACCAGCTCGTCGACTGCCTTCGGGTCGTAGATCTTCGGCATGTATTCGGCCTGCCACTTGCGGATGCCGGGAATGCGCGAGCCCTCGCTCGGCTGCGCGCCGATGATGCGGACCTGCGGATTCTTCTCGCGCAGGAAGCGCGACACGCCGGTGATGGTCGCCGGTCGTTCCCATCGCGCTGACGAAGTGCGTGATCCGCCCGCCGGTGTCGTTCCAGACCTCCGGGCCGGTCGTCTCGTAGTGGATGCGCGGGTTGTCGGCGTTGGCGAACTGGTCGAGCACCACGGCCCTTGCCGTCCTTTTCCATCTGCGTCGGCGAGGTCGCGCGCGTACTCCATGCCGCCCGAGCGCGGCGTCAGGATCAGCTCGGCGCCGAACGCCTTCATCGTCTGCGCGCGCTCGACGCTCAGGTCCTCGGGCATGATCAGCAGCATGCGGTAGCCGCGGATCGCCGCCGCCATCGCCAGGGCGATGCCGGTGTTGCCCGAGGTCGCCTCGATCAGGGTGTCGCCGGGCTTGATCGTGCCGCGCTCCTCGGCGCGGCGGATCATGCTGATGGCCGGCCGGTCCTTGACCGAGCCGGCCGGATTGTTGCCTTCGAGCTTGCCGAGGATGACGTTGCCGCGCGCCGCGTTGTCGGCGCCGGGCAAGCGCACCAGGCGCACCAGCGGCGTCGCGCCGATCACGTCCTCGATCGTCGGATAGTTCGGCGTGGAGTCGCTCATGGGGGTGTGCCGGCGTTGCCTGGTGCCTCGGGTCGGAATCGAACCGACACTCCTCGCGGAACGGGATTTTGAGTCCCGCGCGTCTACCAATTTCGCCACCGAGGCCGGTGCTGTGCGGCAAGCGGGCAGTTTGCCACACGGGCCGTAGACTCACTGCCCATCGCCTACTGCCTCGGACGCCCCGCATGTCTGCCGCTTCCACCTGTCACGCAGGCGCTGCTTCTCGCCAACGTCGCGATCTTCTTTCTCGACCAGCTGCTCGGCCGCAGCGCTGGTGCAGCTGTTCGGTCTCTGGCCGCTCGGCAGCGGCGGCTTCTGGCCCTGGCAGATCGTCAGCTACTCGTTCCTGCACGTCGACTTCAATCACCTGTTCTTCAACATGCTGGGCCTGTGGATGTTCGGCGGCGAGCTCGAGCAGGTCTGGGGCCAGAAGCGCTACATGCAGTTCTACACCGCGAGCGTCGTCGCCGCGGCGCTGACGCAGCTCCTCGTCAACTGCCTGCTCGGCGCGACCGCGCCGACGATCGGCGCCTCGGGCGGCCTGTTCGGCCTGCTGCTCGCATTCGCGATGATCTTTCCGAACCGGATCATCCTGCTCTTCTTCGTCATCCCGATGAAGGCGAAGTGGCTGGTCGCGCTCTACGGCCTGGTCGAGCTCTACCAGGGCGTCTACGTGCATCGAACTCCGGCGTCGCCCACTTCGCCCACCTGGGCGGCATGCTCGGCGGCCTGCTGACGATCCGCTACTGGCGCGGCCAGGCGCCGTTCGGCCGGCGCTGACGGCCGGTCCGGCGGAAAAAGCCCCTGCGGCACGCACGGCCGTTGCGAGCGCGGATCATGCTTCGCTGGCCAGCTCGTGGAGTCCGTATGGTCCAGGCCGTCGCATCGCTCGGCCCTCGTCGCGCCGGCCCTCGCACCGCTTCAGCTCGCCCTGGCTGCAGCTGGGCGATCGGCCTTCACCGCCTGCCTGGTCGCTCTGCGTTGCCGCGGCGGCGAGAGCCTGGACCGGCGCCGAGCCATGGCCGACGTCGCCGGCCCGCGCAAGCCGCTGGCCCGGCATCGAGGCGCACAAGGCAGCGCTGGCGCGCGCCGATGCCGCGGTCGTCGGGGTCGAGGTCACGCGCGGTCGAGGACGCGCGCTCGATCGCGACCCTCGGCAAGGAGCGCCAGGGCTCGGGCGTCCTGATCGGCGACGACGGCCTGGTGCCTGACGATCGGCTACCTGATCCTCGAGGCCGACCACGTCGACCTGGTCGCCGGCGCACGGCCGGCGCGTGCCGGCGCGCGTCGTCGCCTACGACCTGGCCTCGGGCTTCGGCCTGGTGCAGGCACTGGCACCGCTCGCCGCTCGCGCCGGTGCGCGCTCGGCGTCTCGTCGGCGGTCGCCGGCGACGAGCCGCTGCTGGTCGCGAGCGGCGGCGACGAGGCCGACCTCAGCATCGCGCGGATGGTGTCGCGGCGCGCCGTTCTCCGGCTACTGGGAGTACCACATCGAGGGCGCCCTCTTCACCGCGCCGGCGCGCACCGACCACAGCGGCGCCGCGCTCTTCAACGCCGACGGCGAGCTCGTCGGCGTCGGCTCGCTGGTCGTCGGCAACGCCGCGCGGCAACGCGGCCGTGCCGCTGCGCGGCAACATGTTCGTCCCGGTCGACCTGCTGAAGCCGATCCTGCCGGAACTGCTCGAGCGCGGCAGCTCGCGCGGCAGCCGGCGCGCCTGGCTCGGCCTCAACTGCGTCGAGATGGCAGGGCCAGGTGCGCGTCATGCGCCTGTCGCGCCGACAGCCCGGCGGAAGCCGCGGGACTGCGTGCCCGGCGACATCGTCGTCGCCGTCGACGGCACCGCGGTCAGCGACCTGGCCTCGCTCTATCAAGACGTCCTCTGGCGCGACGCGCGCGCCGAGCGCGACGTCGATGCTCGAGATCCGGCGCAGCGGCGACGACGATGCGCCTGCCGGTGCACGCGATCGACCGGATGCAGACGCTCAGCCGCCCGCCCGGGCGTCTGAGCGCCGCGCGGCGCCCGGTGCGCCGGGTCCGGCGCTTAGTAGCCGCGTCGGCCGGTCGATCTCGTTCGGCAACGCCTCGCCGCGCTGAGCGCGCGCACGCTGGCGACGAACTGGTCGGCGATCGTCTCCGGTCGACGGCTGCGCCGCGATGTGCGGCGTGATCGTGATCCCGGGAACGCTCCAGAGCGGATCGTCGCCGGGCATCGGTTCCTTCCTCTGCACGTCGAGCGCAGCGCCGCTCGAGGTGGCCCGAGCGCACCGCCGCGATCAGATCGGGCTCGACGACGTGCGCGCCGCGCGCGACGTTGATGACGTAGGCGCCGCTTCGGCATCAGCGCGAAGGCGCGCGCATCGAGGATGCCCTCGGTTTCGGCGGTGAGCGGCAGCGCGCAGACGACGATCTCGCTCGCCGCGAGCACCGCTTCGAAGGTCTCGGGCGAGCGCCGGTTCCAGCCGCGAACGACCAGGCCGCAGCGCTCGAGCCAGGCGGCGATCTCGCCGCCCATCGCGCCGGTGCCGAGGACGACGACGCGGTGGCGCGCCATCGCCACCGGCTGGCGCGACCAGTCGCGCTGGCGCTGCTGCGCTTCGTAGCGCTCGAGGTCGCGCGCGTGGCGCAGCGCCATCATGACGACGAACTGGGCGATCCCCGCCGCCTGCTCGCGGTCGACGATGCGCGAGACGACGAACCTGCGGCGCGAGGTCGGGAGCGAGCAGCTTCTCGACCCCGGCCGCGACCGAGCAGACCCAGCCGAGCGCGCGGTAGTGCGCGCCGGCAGGCCGCTCGGCATCTGCCAGCCGAGGACGACGTCGACGTCGGCCAGCTCGGCGTCGCGCAGCGCCGAGCGGTACTCGATCAGCTCGAGCTCGGGCGCACGGGCGCGGATCGCGTCGATGAACGCCTGTGCCGGCATCGGCTGCGTCACCAGCAGGATCTTCATGCGATGAAGTTGCCGCAGTTGGCCGAAGCGCAGCGTCGGCGTCGGCACCGGCCGCGGGCGACGCCGGCCGGGTCGGCGCCCGCGGCGACGCCGCGCAGCTGCTCGCGCAGGAAGCGGCGCAGCAGGGCGACGCCGCGGTCGCTGGTGCGCAGGTGCTCGGCCGAGTGCGACGTGATCGCGCCCTGGCTGACCTGCGCTTCGTAGTCGCCCGGAAACTCGCGGTGCTCGGCATCGCTCAGCTCCCACCAGAACTTGCCGTTCATCTTCGAGCGCATGCGGCCGATGTCGCCCGGCTGCTCGACCCGGCCGGCGACGTAGATCCGGAAGTGGGTGTCGTCGATCGGCAGCACCCAGCCGATCGATTCGACCGCGCCGTTGCTTGCCCAGGCGCGGGCTCGGCACGACGCGCAGCGTCGGCAGCGCCGCTTCGGTGACGCGCCGGAGGCGCCGGCCGTCGTCGAGCGTCGCGCCAGCTGGTCGACGCGCACGCCGCGCTCGGTCGTGCTCCACTCGACCTTCGGCATCTGCGCCATCGCCGGAACGAACTGGTGGCCCGAGAAGACGCCGTGCAGGATCGGCACGTGCAAGCTGTCGACGATGTTCTCGAAATGCTGCAGCCAGTTGCAGGGAATGATCTGCCGGCCCGCCGCCGCCGAGGCTGCGAGTCGTCGGCCTCGAGCGATTCGCCCGGAGCGAGCTGGTCGAGGACGTCGATGCCGCGGCAGGAGCGGCTTCCTGTCCGGCGGGCCGAGGTAGGCGAACACCAGGCCGTAGCGCTCCTCGAGCGGATACCAGGGCTGGCGCACGTTGGCCGCGGAGCTTGCCGCCGTCGGGCTCGCACGGCTGGTCGAGGCAGCGGCCGTCGACCGAGAACATCCAGCCGTGATAGCAGCAGCGGATGCCTTCGCGCTCGACCCGGCCGTAGTAGAGCGAGGCGCCGCGATGGGCGCAGCGCGGATGGACCAGTCCCGGCGCGGCCCTGGCCGTCGCGAAACAGGATCAGGTCCTCGCCGAGCACGCGCACCGGGCGCGGCGTCGCTGCCGGCGTCGCCTGCGAGGCCGACCGGATGCCAGTAGCGGCGCAGCAGCTCGCCCATCGGCGTGCCGGCGCCGACCTCGGTCAGCTCCGGGTCGTGCAGGTCGCCGGCGCGAGGCCGTAGGCGTGCACCTTGATCCACGCTCACTCTGGTTTGGCGCCGGAGGCCTTGATGTAGTTGATCCACTGTCGGCGCGTCGCCTGGCGAACGCTGCGGCGAACTCCTCGGGCGTATTGCCGAGCGGCGTCTGCCCCTGCTCGATCAGCTTGGGCAGCACGTCGGGCAGGCGGATCGACGGCCGCGATCTCCTTCTGCAGGCGGTCGACGATCGCCTTCGGCGTGCCCGCCGGCGCGTACGCGGCAGCCACCCAGATCGGCAGCTCGAAGCCGCTCGTAGCCCCTGCTCGGCGAAGGTCGGCACGTCGGGCATCGCCGACGAGCGCGCCGGGCCGGTCATGCCGATCGCCTTGAGCTTGCCGGACTGCACCTGCGGCTTGGCGCCGACCGGGCTGGCGAAGGTGACGTCGAGGCTGCCGCCGATCACGTCGGTGATCGCCGGCTGCTCGCCCTGTACGGCACGTGGGTCAGGCTCACGCCGTGGTCCCTGGCCAGGATCTCGCCGTAGACGTTGGCCGACGAGCCGATGCCCCACGAGCCGTAGGAGATCGGCCGGTTCTGCTGCCTGGCCCAGGCGACGAAGCCTTTCAGGTCGCTGTAGCCCGCGCGTTGCCCGGCGCGGTGAGCAGGACGCTGCCGAGCGAGACCTGCGTGATCGGCGCGAAGTCCTTGACCGGGTCGAACGGCAGCTTGCCTGAACAGCACCGTGTTGTTCACGTGCGTCGACATCGTCGTGATCATGAAGGTGTAGCCGTCGGGCGCCGCCTTGGCGACGACGTCGGCGCCGACGATCGTGTTCGCGCCCGGGACCGCGTCGACGATCACCTGCTGGCCGAGGCGCTGCGCCGAGCTTCTCGGCGATGATCGCGGTTGCAGCACGTCGATCGCGCCGCCGGGGTTGAACGGCGAGACCAGGCGGATCGGCTTGATCGGCCAGGCGCGACGGCAGCGGCGCGCTCGCCTGGCCCAGGCGGCGTCGCCGAGGGCGAAGGCCACGCCGCCAGCAAGCAGCGCAGGTCGCGCGATCCGAGCGAGCTCGCGCAGCGGAGCACACATGGGCATCTCCTGCCTGTTGTCGTCGTTGGGCCCATTGTTCGGCGCTACCCGTCCGGTCTCAATCGGGGAAGCGCGCAAGCCCTCGGCGACGGTCGCGATGACGCAGGACGATGCCGAGCTCGCTCCTTGAGGCGGCGGTTGACGAGCCGGCGCGATTCGCCGAGGAAGCTCATCTGCAGTCGGCGTGAGCGTCGCCGCCGCCTCGCTGCGCGAGAGCCGCGTGGCGGCCGCGCCAGGCCGTAGCAGGTCGGCGGCGAGATCGAAGTAGTCGCCCATGCGCAGCTCGCTGTCGTCGGCTGACGTTGACGACGCCGCTGCGCGCCGGCCGCGCATGCAGCGCGGCGACGCAGGCGCGCGCCAGGTCGTCGGCGTGGATGTGGTTGGTGTAGACGTCGTCGGCCGCGGCCAGCACCGGCGTGCCGCGGGCCAGGCGCTCGCGCGGATCGCCGCCCGCGCGGTCGAGCGCATAGATGCCGGGAATGCGCAGCACCGTCACGGCGACGCCGCTGCTGCGGCCGAGTGCTCTGCAGGCGCGCTTCGGCGTCGACGCGGCGGCGCGCGCGGTCGGTGGCGGGCGCGAGCCGCCGCGTCTCGTCGACGCGGGCATCGCCGCGGCAGTCGCCGTAGACGCCGCTGGTCGAGCCGTAGACCAAGCGACGAAGGCGCGGCGAGCGGGCGAGCGCGTCGATCAGCCGGGCGGTGCGCACGGTCGTCAGCGCCGGTCGCGCGCCGGCGGCGCGAGGTGCAGCACGGCGTCGGCGAGGCCGGCGAGGCGCGGCCGAGCGTCTGCCGGCCGGTCGAGGTCGCCGCGCAGCGGCACGATGCCGGCGGCGCGCAAGCGCGGCGACGCCGGCTCGGGCGTCGAGGTCAGGGCCAGCACGCGCCAGCGGTCACGCGAGCAGCGCCGCCACGCGCAGGCCGACGTCGCCGCAGCCGACGATCAGGAGGGTCGGGCGGCGCAAGCGCCGAGGGCGAACGGTCGGGTTCATCGAAGCAGGCAAAATCCGCGATTCAGTCTAGGCGACGCTGCCCCTCGCTCTTCCCCTCCCTCATGTCCTTCACCGTCACCGTCCAGCCCAGCGGGCGCAGCTTTCTCCGTCGAGCGCGACGAACCCATCCTCCAGCGCCGCGATCCGCCAGGGCGTCGGCCTGCCCTACGGCTGCCGCGACGGCGCCTGCGGCTCGCTGCAAGTGCCGGATGCTCGAAGGCCGGGTGATCCACGGCGCCCACCAGCAGAAGGCACTCAGCCACGAGGAGGAGGCCGCGGGCCTGATCCTCTGCTGCCAGGCGGCGCCGCAGACCGACATCGTCATCGAGGCGCGCACCGTGCCCGGCGCCGGCGAGTTCCCGGTGCGAAAGATGCCGAGCCGGGTGTCTCGATCGACGAAGCCGGCGCCGGACGTGGCGATCCTGATGCTGCAGCTGCCGGCCAACGACCCGCTGCAGTACCGCGCCGGCCAGTACGTCGAGTTCATCCTGCGCGACGGCTCGCGGCGCAGCTACTCGATGGCCAACGCGCCGCACAACCAGGGCGAAAAGCCCCAGATCGAGCTGCACCTGCGCCACCTGCCCGGCGGCAAGTTCACCGACCACGTCTTCGGGGCGATGAAGGAGAAGGAGATCCTGCGCGTCGAGGGGCCGTTCGGCAGCTTCTTCCTGCGCGAGGACTCCGAGAAGGACTTGGTGCTGCTCGCCTCGGGCACGGGCTTCGCGCCGATCAAGGCGATCATCGAGCAGCTGATCTGAGAAGAGCAGCCAGAGGAAGGCGATCCTCTACTGGGGCTGCCGCTCGCAGGCCGATCTCTACCTGAACGACTGGGCCGAGGCGGCCACGCCGCCGCCTCGCCCACCTGCGCTACGTGCCGGTGCTCTCCGAGCCCAAGCCCGAAGACGCGCTGGACCGGCCGTACCGGCCTGGTCCACCAGGCGGTGATGCACGACCTGCCCAACCTGATGGAGCACCAGGTCTACGCCTGCGGCGTCCCGATCATGGTCGAGTCGGCGCAGCGCGATTTCATCGCCCGCTGCGGCCTGCCGGACGACGAGTTCTACGCCGATTCGTTCACGTCGGAGGCGGACAAGCACGGGCCCTAGGGCCGGCCGTCGGTGTAGGCTGACTTCGCCGCGAAGTCGGGCGCGAAGCGCCTTCCGCCGGCACAGGATTTCCGAACAGAGAGAGACAAGCAAGACATGAAGATCCCACCGTCCCGGTCCTGACGGCGCGCTCGAGCGCGGCGACCGGCGGCGATCCGTCGGAGCCGGCGATGAACGCCGGCTCGCCCTCGCCACTCTGGCGGCCGGCGCCGCGAGCGCCCCCGTTCACGGCGGTGGCGCAGTCCCGGCCGCTCCGCTTCGTCGTGCCCTATCCGCCGGGCGGCCCGCTCGACATCGTCGCGCCGCGCGCTCGCCGAGCGGGTGAAGGACAGCCTGGGCGTGGTCATCGTCGAGAACCGGCCCGGCGCCGGCGGCAACCTCGGCGCCGACGCCGTCGCCAAGGCGCCGCCCGACGGCAGCACGATCGTCATGGGCGCGGTGGCGACGCACGCGATCAACCCCTGGCTCTACGCGAAGCTGCCCTACGACCCGATCCGCGACTTCACGCCGATCACCGGCGTCGCCCAGGTGCCGAACGTGCTGGTGATGAGCCCGGAGGTGGCGAGCCGGCTCGGCATCGCCAGCGTCGCCGACCTGGTCGGCCTACGCCAAGAAGAACCCGGGCAAGCTCAACTACGGCTCGGGCGGCAACGGCAGCGCCGGCCACCTCGCCGGCGAGATGTTCAAGGCCCAGGCCGGCGTGTTCATGGTCCACATTCCCTATGCCGGCGGCAACCCGGCGCAGCTGGCGCTGCTCGCCGGCCAGGTCGACCTCGAACTTCGACAATCTCGCCGCCGCCTCGGCCAACATCAAGGCCGGCAAGCTCAGGGCGCTCGCCGTCACCACGGCGCAAGCGCTCGAGCGCGATGCCCGACGTGCCGACGATCGCCGAGGCCGGCAAGTCGCTCGGCCTCGGCAGCTTCGACATCGACACCTGGTTCGGCATCTTCGGCCCGGCCCATCTGCCGGCCGAGGTCGACCGCCCGGCTGAACAAGGCGTTCGTCGACGCGATCGGGTCGAGCGAGCTGAAGGCGCGCCTCGCCGGCCTGTTCGCCGAAGCCATGGCCAGCCCGCCCGACCGGTTCGCGGCGTTCGTGAAGAGCGAGCTGGGCAAGTACGAGAAGGTCGTCAAGGCCTCCGGAGCGCGGATCGAATAGGACAATCGCACCCATAGGCTTTCGTACAAACCGATCTGCAGCGCGAGGTCGCGACGATTCTGGTCGAAGCGCTCAACCTCGAGACCGCGGCCGACGCGATCGATCCCGAAGCGCCGCTCTACGGCGAAGGCCTCGGCCTCGACTCGATCGACATCCTCGAAGTGGCGCTCGTCGTCTCGCAGCGCTACGGCTTCCAGCTCCGCTCCGACGACGAAGACAACGTGCGCATCTTCCGGTCGCTGGCAAGCCTCGCCGAGCACATCGCCGCCAACCGCCAGCCGGCGTAACTCGCCATGCGATTCCGCCCCGTGCTGGTCGGATTGGTCGGCGCGGCCTACCTCGCCGGCTGCCACTGGCTGATGACGAGCGCGCCGACCTCGCGCTGGAACGCCGTGGTCGTGATCGGGCCGATGCTCGGCCTGCTCGCCGCTGTTCGCGGCCCGGCGCGGCGCAGCGCCTGTCGCCGGCGCCGCCGCCCTCGGCCTGGCCGGACTGGTGCTGCAGGCCTGGCAAGGCGGCGGCCTGGCGCCGACGCACGCTCTACCTGACCCAGCACGTCGCCATCCACGCGGCGCTGGCGGTCATGTTCGCCCTCACCCTGCGGCCCGGCCAGGAGCCGCTGGTGACGGAGCTGGCGCGGCGCGTCCACGGCGGCCTGGCGCCGGGCGTGGCCGCTATGCGCCGCAAGGTGACGATCGTCTGGAGCGCGTACTTCGTGCTGATGGCGGCGATCTCGATCGGCCTGTTCCTGTTCGCCCCGTTCGACGCCTGGGCGGTGTTCGCCAACCTGCTGACGCCGCTGGCGATGGTGCTCCTGTTCGTCGGCGAGTTCCTGCTCCGCTATCGGCTGCATCCGGAGTTCAAGCGGGCGACGCTGGCCGACGCGATGAACGCCTATTCGCGGCCGCCGCGCGGCGCCGGCCGACCGCGCGCCATGACCAGCGAAGCGCTGCTCGGAGCCGGCCCGCTCGAGGCCGACGATCGCGCGCCGCGACGGCGTCGCGATCGACCGGCGCCAGTACCTCGCGGACGCTGCTGCCCTGGCCGAGCGGCTGCCGTCGACCGGGGCGATGCTCAACCTCTCGGTCGACCGCTACCGGTTCGCGGTCGGCCTCGGCGCGGCGCTGCTCCGCGGCCACGCCTGCCTGCTGCCGCCGAATCACACGCCGCACACGGTCGAGCGGCTGCGCTCGCGCTTCGCCGGCGCCTATGCGCTGGTCGAGGCCGAGGGCGAAGGCGACGGCCTGCCGAGCATCGTCCACGGACCCTGCGGCGCGGGTCGGCGCGACCGTGCCGGCCAATCCGCGCCTGGCCGCGGATCGCGTCGCCGCCTACGTGCTCACCTCGGGCTCGACCGGCGACCCGGTGCCCCATGCCAAGCCCTGGGGCCTGCTCGCAGCCGGTGCCCGGGCCGAGGCGGCGCGACTCGGCCGAGGCGACGGGCCGCGAGTCCCTCGCCGGCTTCACCCTGGTGGCGACCGTGCCGGCGCAGCACATGTTCGGGTTCGAGTCGAGCGTGCTGCTCGCCCTGCACAGCGGCGCGGCGTTCGACGCCGGTCGGCCCTTCTATCCGGCCGACGTCGTGCCGTGCTCGCCGCCACGCCGGCGCCGCGAGGACTGGTGACGACGCCGTTTCACCTGAAGGCCCTGCTCGACTCCGGCCTGAGCATGCCGAAGGTCGAGCTGATCCTGTGCGCCACCGCGCCGCTGTCGCCGCAGCTCGCGGCGCGCCCGAGGCCGCCTTCGCCGCGCCCCTGGTCGAGATCTACGGCTGCACCGAAGCCGGCCAGGTGGCGAGCCGGCGCACCACCGCCGGCGCCGAATGGCACACCTTCGCCGGCCTGACGCTCAGCGGCAACGACGATCGCGCGGTGGTGAGCGGCGGCCACGTGCCCGAGCCGACGCCGCTCGCCGACGTGCTGGAGGTGCTCGGCCCCGGATCGCTTCCGCCTGCTCGGCCGCTCCAACGACCTGGTCAACATCGCCGGCAAGCGCAGCTCGCTCAGCCATCTCAACTTCCATCTCAACGCGATCGAGGGCGTGGTCGGACGGCGCGTTCTGGATCCCGCCGGATGCCGCCGATGCCGCCGGCATCACCCGCCTGGTGGCGTTCGTCGTCGCCCCGGCCTGGGCCGAGAGCAGATCCTCGCGGCGCTGCGCGACTCGCATCGATGCCGCCTTCCTGCCGCGCCGGATCGTCCCGGTCGAGGCGCTGCCGCGCGAGCCGACCGGCAAGCTCACCGCGGCCCGGCTGGCCGAGCTGGCGGCGGCGCACGGCGCTGGCCGGCAGCGCCACTGACGGTGCGAAGCGGCATGGACGTGCAGCTCCGGCAGCGGATCGACATCGCCGTCGACCACCCGGCGTTCGCCGGCCACTTTCCCGGCGGCCGATGCTGCCCGGCGTCGCGCTCGTCGCCGAAGCGATGGAGGCGGCCGTCGCCGATCCGGCGCTGGCCCGGGCGATCGGTCCGGCGCCGCGGCTTTCGGTGGTGAAGTTCCTCGAGCCGGTCGGGCCGGGCGCGTCGCTCGACATCGCCTTGCGGCTCGAAGCGCGAACGGTCGCGTTCCGCATCGGCGACAAGGCCGGCCGGACCGTCGCCACCGGCCAGTTCGCGCGCGCCGACTCTCGACCCCGGGCTGCGCGCGATGAAGAGCGAGGGCAGCGCCACCGCCGCGGCGAGCTGGGCCGGCCAGCGCGAGCGCAGCAACCTGCCGGCCCTGCGGGCTGATGCGCTGGATCGCGGTCGCCGCCGGCCGCCGGGCGACCCGGCTGCTGCTGCTATCCGATCGCCTTGTATTTCTTCTTCGCGAGCCGCGGGCCGCGCCGCAATTCGCGCCGCTATCTCGAGCGCGCCCTCGGCCGGCCGCCGACCTGGCGCGACGGCTATCGCCACGTCCACAGCTTCTGCGCGACCGTGCTCGATCGGGTCTACCTGCTGCGCGAGCAGTTCGACGAGTTCGCGTTCGAGGCCAGCGGCGTCGAGGCGATCCTCGAGCCGACGGGCCGCGGCGAAGGCCTGCTCGCCTGCGGCGCCCACTTCGGCAGCTTCGAGGCGCTGCGCATGGTCGGCGTCGACAAGGGCCTCAAGGTGGCGATGATCATGTACGAGGACAACGCCCGGCTGATCAACGACACCCTGGCGGCGATCGCGCCGAACGCCGAGCTGCACACCATCCCGCTCGGCCGGGTCGACGCCATGCTCGCCCTGCGCCGCTGGCTCGAGGACGGCGGCCTCGGCGGCATGCTCGCCGACCGCACCTGCCTGGCAACAACCCGCAGCGTTCGAAGACGGTGGTCCTGCCCTTTCTCGGCGCGCCGGCGCGCTTTGCCGACGGGCCGTTTCGCCTCGCCGCGCTGCTGCGCCGCAAGGTCGTGTTCATGGCCGGCCTGTATCGCGGCGGCAATCGCTACGAGCCTGCGCTTCAGCGAGCTGGCCGACTTCTCGATCGCCACCTCGGCCGGCGAGCGCGACGCGCTGATCGCCGCCGCCCTGGCGCGCTATGTCGAGACCCTCGAGGCGCTGTGCCGCGAGGCGCCCTACAACTGGTTCAACTTCTTCGACTTCTGGGACGAGGACGAGGCCGATGCGCAGCCCCGCGCCTGATCGCCGCCGCGTCGGGCGCCGGCTCGCGGCGCTGCTTGCCGGCCTCGCCGCGGCGGCGGCGACATCGGCGGCGGGCTTCGACCTGACGCAGCTCACCACGCAGCTCGCGCGCGTCAAGTCGGGCGAGGCGACCTTCACCGAGAAGCGGCGCGTCGAGATGCTCGACCGCACCCTCGAATCGTCGGGCCGCCTCGTGTTCCGCGCGCCCGACACCTTCATCCGCGAGACCTTGAAGCCGCGGCGCGAGAAGCTCGAGGTCACGGGCAACGTGCTGACCATGAGCCTGGGCGAGCGCAGCCGCACGCTCCAGCTCGACAGCGCGCCCGAGGCCGCGGTCATCGTCGAGGCGGTGCGCGGCACCCTCACCGGCAACCGCGAGTCGCTGGAGCGACTGTTCGATGCCAGCGTCTCCGGCAGCGCCGAACGCTGGTCGCTGGAGCTGGTGCCGCGCGACCTGCGGCTGCGCGGCCAGGTCGCCTCGGTGCGGGTCAGCGGCCGTGATTCCACCGTGCGCGAGGTCCAGGTGCTGCTCGCCGATGGCGATCGCTCGACGATGACGATCGAGCCGCTGCCCGGCGCCGCGCCATGAGCTCGCCGGGGAGCCGCCCGAGGCGAAGGCCGCAGGGCATGGCCCGACAGCCGGTCCCGATGAGCGCGCGCGTGAGCGACGCCGGCGCGACCGTCCCCGGGCGGCGGCGCGGCGGCGCGATCGCGCGTCGCGATCTGGCTGCTGGCGCTGGCGATCGCGTTCGCTCATCGCGCTGCGCAGCCGCTACGTCGCCGACCTGTCGGCCTTCCTGCCGTCGGCGCCGACGGCCGAGCAGGCGGTCCTGCTCGACCAGCTGAAGAGCGGCAGCGCCTCGCGCCTGATCCTGGTGAGCATCGAAGGCGGCGATGCCCGCGAGCCGCAACGCCGCGTCGCAGCGCCTCGGCGCCCGGCTGCGCGCGACGCCGCAGTTCGCCTCGGTCGACAACGGCGACAGCGCGCCCTGGCAGCAGGCCGGCCGCTTCGTCTTCGCCCATCGCTACGCCCTCAGCCCGGCGGTCGACGCGGCCCGCTTCCAGCCCGAAGGCCTGCGCGCGGCGATCGACGATACGCTTGTCGCTGCTCGGCACGCCGGCCGGCGCGCTGATCAAGCCGATCCTGCTGCGCGATCCCACCGGCGAGACGGTGCGCATCGCCGAGGCGATGACGCCGGCGCAGGCGCCGAAGATCGAGGACGGCGTCTGGGTCTCGCGCATCGGCGCCGCGCGCGCGTGCTGCTGCTGACCACGCGCGCCGATGGTGGCGACCTCGACGGCCAGCAGCAGGCCCTGAGCGCCATCCGCACTGCCTTCGCCGAGGAGGCGCAAGGTCCCGGCGCGAACGCCGCGGCCGGGGCAGCACTGCGTCTCGAGCTCTCCGGCGCCGGCAGCTTCGGCGTCGCCGCGCGCGAGCGGATCAAGAGCGAGGTCGAGCGGCTCGCGATCTGGGGCGGGGCGATCATGGTCGTCCTTCTCTGGCTCGCGTTCGCCTCGCTGCGCGCCCTCGCGGTCGCCCTGCTGCCGGTCGCCAGCGGCGTGCTCGCCGGCATCGCCGCGGTCTCGCTCGGCTTCGGCCAGGTGCACGGCATGACGCTCGGCTTCGGCACCACCCTGATCGGCGAAGCGGTCGACTACGCGATCTACTACCTGATCCAGGCGCGCGCGCCGGCGGCGCCGCGGCGACGGAGCGACGATGCATCGCACGCCCGGCGCTGGCTGCGCGAGAGCTGGCCGACGGTGCGGCTCGGCCTCCTCACTTCGCTGATCGGCTTCGCCGCGCTCGTCTTCGCCGGCTTTCCCGGCCTCGCCCAGCTCGGCGTGTTCTCGCTCGCCGGCCTGCTGGCGGCGGCGGCGACCACACGCTTCGTCTTTCCGCTGATCGCGCCCGACGGCGCGCCCGGCGCCGGCCTGCGCCGGCAACTCGGCCGGCTGATGCGCCGCGCCGCGGCAATGCTGCCGCGGTTGCGCTGGGGCATCGTCGCGCTGGCCGTGGCAGCGACGGTCGCGCTCCTCGCGCTGCCCTCGCCCTGGCGCGGCCAGCTCTCGGACCTGAGCCCGATCGCTGCCGTCGACCTGGCGCGCGACGCGGCCCTGCGCGCCGACGTCGGCGCCCCCGATGCCGGCACGCTGGTGGCGGTGTCCGCGGCCGACGAGGCCGGCGCGCTCGCCGCGGCGGAAGCCGTCGGCACCCGCCTCGACGCCCTGGTGAAAGCAGGCGTGCTGCAGGGCTACGCCTCGCCGGCGCGCTTCCTGCCGAGTCCGGCGACGCAGCGCGCCCGCCTCGCTGCCCTGCCCGACGTCGGCCACGCTCTCGGCGCGGCTGGCCGAAGCGACCGAAGGCGGCGCGCTGCCGGCGTCACGCCTGATCGCCTTCGTCGACGAGGTCCAGGCGGCGCGCAGGACCCGCCCTTCGATCGCAGGCGCTCGAAGGCACGCCGCTCGCCACCGCGGTCGATGCGCTCCTGCTGCGCGGCGATGCGAGCCATCCCTGGCGCGCCCTGCTCAACCTGCAGGCAGCGCCGGGACGGACGGTCGACGCCGCCGGGTCCGGGCCGCGATCGCCGGCGTGCCGGGAGCGCAGCTGGTCTCGATCAAGCCCGAGCTCGACGCGCTCTACGCCCGCTACCTGCGCCAGGCCGAGTGGCAGGCGGCACTCGGCGCGGCCGCGGTGGTGGCGCTGCTGGCGCTGGCGCTGCGCAGCGCACGCCGCCTGGTCGAGGTGCTGCTGCCGATCGCCGCCGCCACCGTCGTCGTCCTCGCCGCCCTGGCGGCGAGCGGCGCAGCGCTCGGCATCCTGCACCTGGTCGGGCTGCTGCTGACGGTGGCGATCGGCTCGAACTACGCGCTGTTCTTCGACCACCTGCGCCGCGCGCAGGAGGTCGACGAGGACACGCTCGCCTCGCTGCTGCTCGCCAACCTGACGACCGTGATCTCGTTCGCCCTTCTCGCCAGCTCGCAGATCCCGGTGCTGCAGGCGGTCGGCGCGGTGGTCGCGCCGGGCGCCCTGCTCTGCCTGGTGTTCTCGGCGAGCTTCCTCGGCCGGCCCGAGCCTGCCGAGGGCGCATGGGAAAATCGCCGCATGACGCTGCCCGCCTACGTCAAGGCCAGTGCCGCCGTGCATGCCGCCGCCGGCGCCGCCGTGCTGCTGTCGCCGCCGACCTGGCCCTGGGCGCTCGGCGCGGTGGCCGCCAACCACCTGGTGCTGACCGGCGGCGGACTCTGGCCGCGCTCGACGCTGGCTCGGCCGCAACTGGACCCGCCTGCCTGCAGGCCGCGGCGGCGCGCAGCGAGATCGCGATCACGATCGACGACGGGCCTGACCCGGAGGTCACGCCCGCGGTGCTCGACCTGCTCGATGCGCACACGGCGCGCGCGACCTTCTTCGTCATCGCCTGCGCCGCGCGTCCGGCATCCTGCGCTCTGCCGCGAGATCGTGCGCCGCGGACACAGCGTGCAGAACCACAGCGACCGCCACGCGCATCACCTTCTCGCTGCTCGGGCCCGCGCGGCCTCGGCACGCGAGATCGGCGCGGCGCAGGCACGCATCGGCGACGTCACCGGCGTCGCGCCACGCTGCTTCCGCGCCCCCGCCGGCCTGCGCAACCCTCTCCTCGCACCGGTGCTCGACCGGCTCGGCCTGCGAGCTGGTGAGCTGGACCCGGCGCGGCTTCGACACGGTGCGGCGCGAGCCGGCGGGCGTGCTGGCGCGCGCTCTGCAACGGCCTGGCGCGCCGGCGACATCCTGCTGCTGCACGACGGCAACGCGGCGCGAACCGCCGCCGGGCAGCCGGTGGTGCTCGTCGTTCTGCCGGCGCTGCTCGAGCGCGTGAACGCAGCCGGCCTGCATCCGGTCACGCTGCCGGACGCCCTGCCCGAGCCGCGCGACGACGCGACCGGCAGCTATCGCCGCGGCAACGCAATGAGCCGACGCGGCTGCCGCCCCGGCGTGGCCCGCGCTGGTCGAGCGGGCGAGCGCGTCGTACCGGCCCGCGGGCCGCTTCGCCCTGAACTTCGCTCGCGGCAAGCTGCGCTGGGATCCGGTCTTTCGCCATCTCCTCATCCACGGCCTGATCGCGCCGGGCGCGCGCGTGCTCGACATCGGCTGCGGCCAGGGCCTGCTCGCCAGCCTGCTCGAGGCCGCCGAAGAGGAAGCCCGGCGCGGCCGCTGGCCCGCCGGCTGGGCGCCACCGCCCGGCGGCGTGCGCCTCACCGGCATCGACCTGAGCGCGCGCGAGGTCGCCCGCGCCCGCGACGCGCTCGGCGACGGTGCCAGAGTTCGTCTGCGGCGACATGCGCAGCGTCGCCTTTCCTCCGGCCGACACCGTCGTCATCCTCGACGTGCTGCACTACGTCGAGCGGGGCGAGCAGGACGAAGTGCTGGCCCGGGCCCGCGCCGCGCTCGGCGACGGCGGCACGCTGCTGCTGCGCGTCGGCGACGCCGCCTCGCGGCGCCGCTTCGCCGCCAGCCAGTGGGTCGATCGCCTGGTGTTCCGGCTGCGCGGCAGCCGGGCGCGGCCGCAGTCCGGGCGTGCGGTCGCGGAGTGGATTGCCCATCTCGTCGGCCTCGGCTTCCAGGTGTCCGAGCGGCCGATGTCCCAGGGCACGCCGTTCGCGAACGTGCTGCTGGTCGCCACCCTCGGCCCGCCGCGGAGCGAATCCTGAGTCCGGCCGAACTCGACCACGCCGGCATCGAGGCGCTGGTGCCGCACCGCGGCGCGATGTGCCTGCTCGATCGCATGGTCGCCTGGGACGCGAACCGGATCGAGTGCCTCGCCGGCGGCCACCGCGATCCGGCGCATCCCTTGCGCAGCCGCGAGCGGCCTGATGGCCGGCACGGCGATCGAATACGCCGCCCAGGCCGCGGCCCTGCACGGCGGCCTGATGGCCCAGGCGTCGGGCCGGGCAGCGTCGCGCCGGGCTACCTGGCGAGCGCGCGCGAGGTGCGCCTCGGCGCCTGGCGGCTCGACGACCTGCCCGGCGGCCGAGAACGATGCGCTGCGCATCGTCGCCGAGCGCCAGGCCGGCGATGCCGGACGGCTCCTCTACGCCTTTCGGGTCGAGCACGCGGGCCGCGAGATCGCGTCCGGGCGCCTCGCCGTCGTCCTCGACGCATGAGCACCGAGCCCACCCTCGGTCGCCGCGCCCTCGTCACCGGCGCCAGCGGCGGCATCGGCCAGGCGATCGCCGAGCGGCTGGCGCGCGACGGCGCGCACGTCATCGTCCATGCCAACACCCGGCCTCGACGCCGCCGAAGCGATCGCCGGGCGAATCGTCGCCGACGGCGGCAGCGCCGAGGCCGGTCGCCTTCGACGTCACCGATCGGGCGGCGGCGCAGGCCGCCTGCGAGCGCCTGCTGGCGGCAGGCGCGATCCAGATCGTCGTCAACAACGCCGGCATCCACGACGACGCCGCCTTCCCGGCGCTGCGCGAGGCGCAATGGCAGCGCGTCATCGACGTCTCGCTCAACGGCTTCTTCAACGTCACCCAGCCGCTGGTGATGCCGATGATCCGCACCCGCTGGGGCCGGATCGTCAACCTCTCGTCGGTGGCGGCGATCGCCGGCAACCGCGGGCAGGTGAACTACGCCGCCGCCAAGGGGCGCTCAACAGCGCCACCAAGGCGCTGGCGCTCGAGCTCGCCAGCCGCGGCATCACCGTCAACGCGGTCGCGCCCGGCCTCATCGCCGCAGGCATGGCGAGCGCAGATCGATCCGGCGATGATCGAGCAGCATGGTGCCGATGAAGCGCGCCGGCAGCGCCGACCGAGGTCGGCGGCGCTGGTCGCCTTCCTCGCCTCCGACGAGGCCGGCTACATCAGCGGCCAGGTCGTCTCGATCAACGGCGCGATGATCTAGCGCGACGCCGGCGCGGGCTACTTGGTCGGGCCACCCTCGCCAGCGGGCGTGAGCTCGCCCTTCTTCCTCGCTTCCTCGGTCTCGGCCTTGCGCTGCTCGCGCGACTTGGTCGGCTTGCGGGCGCGCATCGGCCTGGTCGGCCTTCTGGGCCGAACCGGCTGGCGCCAGCTGGCCGGCCTTCTTCGCTTCCTCGGTCTCGGCCTTGCGCTGCTCGCGCGTCTGGTCGGCTTGCGGGCCGCATCGGCCTGGATCGGCCTTCTGGGTCGCACCGGCTGGCGCCAGCTCGCCGGCCTTGTTCGCAGCCGCGGTCTCTGCCTTCGCTGCTCGCGCGACACCGGTTCCGACGCGCCTGCGCGGCCGCCGACTGCCAGGCCAGCGCCGCTGCGGTCGCCAGCGTCGCTACAAGAATGAATTTCGAAGACATCTGCACTCCAGTACTTGTGCGCGGGCAAGGCTGCTCGCATCGCGAGTTTCGCCTCGCGGACGGGCGCCGGCAATGTCCCTATGGACAGTGCTGCTAGCCGACGTGCCGGCCGAACGGCGGCGGGCCGGCCAGCCGCCGGGCCGACGAGCGAAGGCAGGCGATCGAGAAACGCCGGCCATCAGCCGCAGGTGCGTCCGACCGCTACTGGGCTCCCTGGCCGGCGGGCACGAGCTCGCCCTTCTTCCTCGCCTCGACCGTCTCGGCCTTGCGCTGCTCGCGCGTCTTGGTCGACGTGCGTCTTGGTCGTCTTGGACTGGGGCGCGCCGCTCCCGGCCCGCAGGCGTCAGCTCGCCGGCCTTGTTGGCGGCGGCGGTCTCGGCCTTGCGCTGCTCGCGCGACACGGTCGAGCTGCTCGGCGTGGCCGATTTCGACACCGGCGCTCCGCCCTGACCGGCCGGGGTCAGCTGCCCCGCCTTATTCGCGGCCGCGGTCTCGGCCTTGCGCTGCTCGCGCGACACCGGGCTCGATAGCCTGGGCGGCGGCCGACTGGCAAGCGAGCGTCGCGGCGGTCGCCAGCGCCGCCACGAGGATGAATTTCGAAGACATCGCCACTACCTGATCGGATGCGCGGGCAGGCTGCCTCGCACCGCGAGTGTCGCCCCAGGGGAACGCGACAGTGACAAGCTGCCGACGATGGTGCAGTTCTCGCTAGGCCGAAGGGCGGCCGAACGGCGGCCGGCCGGCGAGCCGCCGCGCCCAAAGCGACGGCAGGCGCAGCAGGAAGCCGGCCATCAGCCGCAGATGCATCCAGGTCAGCAGGCGTGTTGTCGCGGCCGTAGCGGAAATGCGACACGCCGCCCTCCTCGGGTCGCAGGTACTTCACCGGCGCCGCGACGTTGATCGGCCGGACGCCGCGCCAGGCGAGCCGCACCACCGCCTCGGTGTCGAAGTCGAAGCGGCGCATCCAGCGCTGGCCGCGCATCACCTCGACCAGCGGCGTCACCGGATAGACGCGAAAGCCGTACGAGCGAGTCGTCGATGCCGGCGCCCAGCGTCTCGAGGTTGGTCCACCAGTTCGAGACGCGACGGCCGCGCACCCGCAGCAGCGGCGCCGAGGCGTCGAACACCGGCCGGCCGAGGACCATCGCGTCCGGGCGCGGCGATCGATGCGCGCATGAACGCCGGGATCAGGTCGGCCGGATGCTGGCCGTCGGAGTCCATCGTCAGGGCATGCGTGAAGCCCGGCCGCCCGCGCTGCCGTCCAGCGCATGCAGCACCGCCGCGCCCTTGCCGGCGTTGCGCGGCAGCACGTCGACCCGCAAGCCCGGATCGGCGGCGGCCAGCGCGCGCAGGCCCTCGGCGGTGCCGTCGTCGCTGCCGTCGACCACCACCCACACCGGCGACCACGCGGCGCGCGCCGCCTGCACCGTCGAATACACGGTCGGGCCGGTGTTGTAGCTGGGAATGACGACCAGGTGCGTCGGTCGAGGCGCTCATCTGGCCGAGCTCCTCGCGCGCGAAGTAGCCGCTCCACCGCGCGCAGCAGGCTGCGGTGGTCGGCCTGCGGCTCGAAGCGCCGGCCCAGGCGCACCCGGATCACGCACCGGCGCCGGCGGCAGCCGCCAGCAGCGGCCAGCCCTTGCCGCAGGTACGGCGAATCGCTCTCGATGATCACCGTCTGGATCGGCACCTGGGCCAGCTGGGCGATCAGCGTCATGCCGGGCTTGAACGGATTGATCGGCGGCCGCGACCGTGCGCGTGCCTTCGGGGAACATGCACCAGCTGGCCGCCCTCGCTGCAGGCACTCGACCGCGTCGCGCACCATGCCGCGGCCGGAGTCGTTGCGGATGTAGCCCGGCCAGTCGCGCGCCGCGCGCCGAGGAAGACGTTGCGCACCAGCTCGGCCTTCATGATGCAGACGCCGCGCGGCAGCCGCGCCACGACCACCATCGCGTCGTAGCATCGCCGGATGGTTGGCGGCGACGATCAGCCCGCCGGGCTCGTCGCGCAGCGGGTCGAGGGCGCTCGAATCGACCTCCATCATGCCGAGCCGCTCGGCCGTCGCCCAGCCCGGAGCGGTAGATCCAGGAGATCGCGCTGCGGCCGATCCGCTCGGCGCGTGCGCCGCGGCAGCAGCGAGCGACAGCAGCGGCGCGACCAGGGCCCAGACGAGCGACACCAGCCCGAGCTGGGCGATGCACGAGCGCGAACAGCAGCCGATGACGCAAGCGCCGGGACCGGGGCCGGTCCGCGCTGGTCAATCTTCCGCCACGACGCGCTGACTCGATGCCGCGAAGATCCATGACATGCCGAAGCCGGCGGTGAATGCGTGGTCGGTGCGGACCAGCGGGCTGGGCGCGAAGGCCGCGCCGTGGAGGTTGTCGTGGCGGACGAAGCCGCCGACGCAGAGATTGCCGTAGCGGCGCGAGAGCGCGGCGATCGCCCGCCAGCCGGAATAGCCGCCGGGGCGTCGTAGGCCGGCCGCGTCCGGCGTCGCGAACTCCGGGTCGACGCCGTAGAAGTACTGGTGCTGGCGCTGGTTGCCCCACAGCGGCCCGATCAGCGCGCCGAGCTTCCAGCCGCCGATGAACTCGCGGGCGTCGAGGTTGAGTGTTCGGCGAGAGGGTGAGGCCGGCGCCGTGCGGATGGCTCTCGAGCGTGATCGCCTGGCGCAGCGGCATGCGCGAACTCGAGCTTCATCCGCCTGTCCGCGGACTGCCAGAGCTCGACGTTGAGGTTCGGGCCGATCTCGAAGGTGGCGGCGAGGTCCGGCATGCCCTCGACGGGCATCGTTGTTGCTGGCTGCGCGTCGGCACCGACGCCGAGACGCTGATGTCGATCGTCACCCGGTGGCCGGAGAACAGGATCGCCCGGGCGCCGTCGCTGTCGGCGCGCAGCAGCGTGCCGCGGTAGGCGATGTAGGGCAGCGGCAGGACGAAGAGGTTCGACTGGTCGGAGCCGCGATAGTCGGGAAAGCGCACGCCGGCGACGCCGATGCCGAGCTCCCAGAGCGGCTTTTCGCTGACGCCTGCGGGCGCCGCCGGGTCGCCGGGCTTGTAGACCGGGCCTTCGATCGACGGCCCCGGCAGCGGCAGCTCCTCGGCCTTCGCCGGCGCGGCAAGGGCCGAGGCCGTGAGCAGGAGCGATGGCCACGAGACCGGCTCGGCGCGCCCGCCAGGGCGAGCTCACGACGCCGGCACCTCGGCGTCTCGGATGTTGAAACGGCGGCGCTTCCAGAACGCCCAGCTCCGCGCCGAGATGGCCGAGCGACACCAGGTAGTAGAGCGCCTTGCAGGGCGAAGATCGAGGTCCAGATCGGCGTCTTGCCGTAGATGTCGCCGGCGAGCAGCGAGATCAGCGCCTCCTTCACGCGGAACGGGTTCTGCCGGCGCCATGAAGAACTCGCGCATCGTCGGGCTCGAGACGCGGAAGATGAACCACGAGAACTGCGCGCGGCCCGCGCCGCATCTGCCGGTCGAAGCGGCGCCGCGCGGCCGCCGCCTGGCGCGGCCGGTCGAGCGTCGCCTCGCACGACCTCGGCGCCGGCGAAGGCGCTCTGCATCGCCAGGTAGACGCCCGGAGGAGAACACCGGGTCGATGAAGGCGTAGGCGTCGCCGAGCAGCAGGTAGCGCTCGCCGCTCGACGATGCGGCTGCTGTACGAGTAGTTGCCGGTGGCATGGACCTCCGACGACGAGCTCTGGCGTCGGCGAGCCGCTCGGCCAGCGCCGGGCAGAGCGCGATCGTGTCGGCGAAGAACTCGGGCAGCGGCTTGTCGCGCGACTTCAGGTAGTACGGCCAGCAGACCGCGCCGATGCTGGTGACGCCGTCGGCCAGCGGGATCAGCCAGAACCAGCCGTGGTCGAACCAGAAGATCGTGATGTTGCCCTCGAGCTGGCCCTCGAGGCGCCGGGCGCCGCGGAAGTGGCCGTAGAGCGCCGAGCTGTTGTGCTTGCGGATTCTTCTGCTTGCAGCGGAACTGGTTCGCCAGCAGGGTGTCGCGGCCGGTGGCGTCGACCAGGAAGCGGGTGCGCCAGGCCGCGTTTCGTGCCGCCGTCGAGCTCGGCCTGCGACCGTGGCGCCCTCGGCGTCGAACTCGACCTTGCGCACGCGGCAGCCCTCGAGGGCGCGCGCGCCGCTTGCGGGCGGCATTGCGGAACAGCAGCTCGTCGAGCTCGGAGCGGCGCACCTGCCAGGCGTACGGCATCGACTTGTCCCAGGCCTCGGCGAAATCGATCATCGCCTGATGGTCGTGGTCGGGCGAGACGAACTCGGCGCCGTACTTGGTCATGCCGATGCGCTTCGACCTCCTCGCGCACGCCGAGGCGGTCGAACAGGGCGGCGTTGGCGGGCAGCAGCGACTCGCCGATATGAAAGCGCGGATGGCGTCCTTCTCGGCCAGGATCACGTCGCGGCCGCGCCTCGGCGAGCAGCGCGGCGATGGTGGAGCCGGCCGGGCCGCCGCCGACCACGAGAACCTCGCAGTCGAACGCTGCCGGCGAGGGCCGGAGCAGGCGGCGGGAGTCGCGGGCGGCAGGGACATGATTCGGTGCGATTCAGTGGCGGCCGCGGCCACCGTCCAGCCCAGGGTTGATCGGGGCGAATTCATCGTCGGGGGCCCAGCATCCCGCGTGCCCGAGTGGATCTCTGTCGCGGCGGCCTCAGCGCGGCGGCAGGCGCGAAACTCGGGCAGCGCCTCGGCCGCGGCGGCGTGGGCCACGAGGGCCGGATGCGTGCTCGCGGCGACGACCTCGGACATCATCGACTGGGTGAACCCCAGACCACGGCGATCGTGTGATCCCGGCCTGCAGTGATCGTGTCGCGACCGGCCGCCAGCGGCGTGTCGGACGAGCGTCGGCCCTCGAGGCGTCGCCAGTGCGGCGCCGAGCTGGCCGCGCACCCGCTCCAGCCACGCCGCATGCTGCTTCTCCACCGGGCGCAGGGTGGTCTCGTAGACGATCTGCACCGCCTTCTCGCAGCCGGCCAGCGCCAGGCCGGTCAGGCGCAGGTCGTGCTGCGCCGCGCGCCCGTCCTTCGGCAGCAGGCTGGCTCGCGGCGCTGCCAGCCGTTCGGCATAGTCGAGGATCAAGCCGGAATCCATCAGCACCTCGCCGTCATCGCAGACCAGCGAAGGCGCCTTGACCACCGGATTGATCGCCGCGAATTCATCGTACTGGCGGAAAGACCGAGATCGAACGATGCTCTGAACGGCAGGCCGAGCAGGCGAAGCGAGATCGCCACGCGGCGCACGTACGGCGAGTCGAGCATGCCGATGAGCTGCAGCACGGCCTCCTGGGCTTCGACCGATGCGACGCCGGACGCGAGGCTAGGCCGCGCCGGGGGTCGAGTCGTACTCGATGCCACCGGTCATCGGCACGATCACGTTGTAGAGGGCGCAGGCGATGATCGTCGTGATGTACGCGACGATCAGGTAGATGACCGGCAGGATGAAGGCGAGCCCAGAGCGGCATGCCCTTCGTTTGCGTGCCCGGCGAGCGAGCCGATGCAGGAAGAGCGGCACCACGGACGATCAGCGAAGCGACCGCGGAAAGGACCGCGGCCGACCTTGCCGTTCTGATGCGGCGCGACAGGCGGGAAATCTGTTGCTTCATGGCGGGCGCCCTCCTGCGCCGGTGAGAACTTTCGCGACATCCGGCCGACCGGTCAAGGCCGCCGGGCCCGTCCCGCACCCGGCTCATTCGCCGAGGTAGGCCGCCCGCACCTTCGGATCGGCTGAGCAGCGCTTGGCATCGCCGCTCATCGTGACCTCGCCCGAGTCCATCACGTAGCCGCGCGTCGGCGAGCTGCAGCGCGCGGCTGGCGTTCTGCTCGACCAGCAGGATCGTCGTGCCGCGCTGGTGGATGTCGTTGACGACCTCGAAGATCTTGTCGACCATGATCGGCGACAGGCCCATCGACGGCTCGTCCATCAGCAGCACCTTCGGGCCGCGCCATCAGCGCGCGGCCCATCGCCAGCATCTGCTGCTCGCCGCCGCTGACATCGTGCCGGCGAGCTGGTTGCGGCGCTCCTTCAGGCGCGGGAAGATGCCGAACACGCGCGTCGATGTCGGCGTCGATGTCCTGTCGTCGTTGCGCACGAACGCGCCCATCTGCAGGTTCTCGGTGATCGTCATGCGCGAGAACACGCCGCGGCCTTCGGGCACCATCACCAGGCCCTGCTCGACCAGCAGTCCCACGGCCCCTGGCCGCGCGATCGACTTGCCCAGGAACTCGATGTCGCCGCCGGCCGCCGGCTGGGTGCCGGTGATCGCCTTCAGCGTGGTCGTCTTGCCGGCGCCGTTGGCGCCGATCAGGCTGACCAGCTCGCCCTCGCGGACCTCGAACGACACGCCCTTGACCGCCTGGATGCCGCCGTAGGCGACGCTTCAGGCTGCTGACGCTGGAGCATGACGTTCCGCCGATGCGGTCATGCGTCTGCTGCCGGCTCAGTGCGCCGTGTGGCCGGCGCCGAGATAGGCCTCGATCACCTTCTCGTTGCGCTGCACCTCGGCCGGCGTGCCCTCGGCGATCTGCTTGCCGTAGTCGAGCACGGTCACGCGGTCGCACAGGCCCATCACCAGCTTGACGTCGTGCTCGATCAGCAGGATCGTGCGGCCGTCGCTTGCGGATCCGGTCGATCAGCTCGCGCAGCATCACCTTCTCGGTCGCGTTCATGCCGGCCGCGGGCTCGTCGAGCGCGATCAGCTTCGGGTCGGTGGCCAGCGCGCGCGCGATCTCGAGCCGGCGCTGGTCGCCGTAGCTCAGGGTGCGCGCCTTGTACTCGGCGAAGCCGCCGATGCCGACGTAGTCGAGCAGCTCCTGCGCGCGCGTCGGCGATCGCCGCCTCCTCGGCCTTGAAGCCGCGGCGTGCGGAAGCACCGCGCCGATCAGCCCGGAATGGGTGCGCACGTGGCGGCCGACCATCACGTTCTCGAGCGCCGTCATGTCGGAGAACAGGCGGATGTTCTGGAAGGTGCGCGCGATGCCGGCCTTCGCGACCTCGTGCACCGCGCGTCGGCTTGTACGGCTTGCCGCCGAGCTCGAAGCTGCCGGACGTCGGGCGTGTACAGGCCCGTCAGGACGTTGAAGAAGCGTGGTCTTGCCGGCGCCGTTGGGGCCGATCAGGCCGTAGACCTGGCCGCGCGTCGATCGTGATGCCGACGTCCGACAGCGCCTGCAAGCCGCCGAAGCGCTTGAGACGCCGCCGACTTTGAGGACGATTTCGGCTTCAGGCATGTCGGGTCCCGCTCGGATGCCGTACGGTTGGTGGCCTCGCTCGCGTCGGCCCGACCGGCTGCGGCACCGACGGGTCGGATCGGCGGGTCTTCAGCGGCGCGCCGTCGGCGCCAGCTTGCCGTGCTCGGGCGAGGGCCAGCAGGCCGCGCGGCCGCGGCCAGCATGATGCGCGATCATCGCCAGCGCGATCAGCAGCTGGCGCAGGATCGACGCGTCGAGCCGGCCGCCGGTCAGCTGCTGCAGCGGCCCGGCGACGTAGCGCAGCACCTCGGGCAGCGCCGCCAGCAGCAGCGCGCCGACGATCACGCCGCGGCAGGTGGCCGATGCCGCCGAGCACGACCATCGCGACGATCATCACCGACTCCGGCAGGCTGAACGACTCGGGCGAGATGAAGCCCTGGAAGCTCGCGAACATCGCGCCCGAGACGCCGCCGAAGGTGGCGCCCATGCCGAAGGCGAGCAGCTTCAGGTTGCGGGTGTTGATGCCCATCGCCTTGGCCGCGATCTCGTCCTCGCGGATCGCCATCCAGGCGCGGCCGATGCGGCTGCGCTCGAGGCGATAGCAGATGATCACGCGCGAGCACCACCAGCGATCAGGAACAGGAAGTAGTAGTTGGTGACCGTGGGCACACTCGAAGCCGAACACAGTGCCGGTCTTGCCGAGGTGGATGCTCGAACATCGTCGATCGTCGTCGATCGCCGGTCGATGCCTTTCGGGCCGTTGGTGATGTTGACCGGCGCGTCGAGGTTGTTGAGGAACACGCGCACGATCTCGCCGAAGCCGAGCGTGACGATCGCCGAGGTAGTCGCCGCGCAGCTTCAGCGTCGGCGCGCCGAGCAGCACGCCGAAGCAAGCCGCGCCACCGCCGCGCCGAGCGGGATCACCACCCACCAGCGGCGTGTGCAGGCCGTTCGGGAACAGCGCGCGGCGATCGCGGGAAGGTGTCGGTCAGCTGCGGGCGAGGCGAGCAGGCCGAACATGTAGGCGCCGACCGCGTAGAACGCGACGTAGCCGAGGTCGAGCAGGCCGGCGTAGCCGACGACGATGTTCAGGCCGAGCGCGAGCAGCACGTAGAGCAGCGCGATGTCGATGATGCGGACCCAGGCGTTGCCGAACTGCTGCGCGAGCGAGCGGCAGCGCGAACAGCAGGCATCGCGCCGATGATCAGACAGAGCTGAGCTTGTTGTCATGCTCATGGCGTGCCCGACCTCAGGCTCGGTCGGCGACGCGCTCGCCGAGCAGGCCCTGCGGCCGCAGCGTCAGCACGAGGATGAGCACGATGAAGGCGAAGATGTCCTGGTAGTGGCTGCCGAGGACGCCGCCGGTGAGGTCGCCGATGTAGCCGGCGCCGAGCGACTCGATCAGGCCGAGCAGCACGCCGCCGACCATCGCGCCGGCGAGGTTGCCGATGCCGCCGAACACCGCCGCGGTGAAGGCCTTCAGGCCCGGCAGGAAGCCCATCGTGTGCTGCACCGAGCCGTAGTTGGCGGCGTACATCACGCCGGCCAGCGCGGGCAAGCGCGGCGCCGATGACGAAGGTGGCCGGAGATCACGGTGTCGGGCCGCACGCCCATCAGGCGCGGCGACCCGCGGGTTCTCGGCGGTGGCGCGCATCGCGCGGCCGAGCTTGGTGCGGTTGACGAGGTACATCAGGCCGGCCAGCGTGATCGCGGTCGACGACCAGGATCAGGATCTGCACGTTGTTGATGACCGCGCCGCCGATGTGGTACGGCTCGCCCGGCAGGAGGATCGGGAACGACTTGTAGTTCGGCTTCCAGATGATCATCGCCGAGCGTCTGCAGCAGCAGGCTCATGCCCATCGCCGTGATCAGCGGCGCCAGGCGCGGGCGCGTTGCGCAGCGGCCGGTAGGCGATCTTCTCGATCGCGAAGTTCGAGCACCGAGCAGACGATGATCGCGGCGACCAGCGCCGATCAGCAGCAGCAGCCAGCCCGGCAGGCCGAGAGCCGGCGAGCACCGTGACCACGGTCCAGCTCGGTGAGCGCGCCCACCATCAGCGACTTCGCCGTGGGCGAAGTTGATCAGGTTGATGATGCCGTAGACCATCGTGTAGCCGAGCGCGACCAGCGCGTACACGCTGCCGAGCACCAGGCCGTTGATGATCTGCTGGATGAAGGTATCCATGGACGGCCGGTTCGAGGCTCCTGCGCTGAGGCTGCCCGACTCTAGTAGCAAAACCCCGGCCAGCGCCTTGGGGAATCAGCCTAGCGGTTCGGTGCCGCAGCGACGGCGCTAGGCCGGCGCCGGCCGCCGGCGGCGCTCACTCGGGCTCGCGCGGCGGCATCGTTCAGGGCGCGCAGCTCGGCCAGGCGCTCGCCGATGCGGATCTCGAGGCCGCGGTCGACCGGCTCGTAGAAGCGCGGCGGCTCGAGGTCGTCCGGCCAGTAGCGCTCGCCCGCGGCGAAGCCGCCGGCCTCGTCGTGGGCGTAGCGATAGCCCTTGCCGTAGTCGAGCGTCCTTCATCAGCGCGGTCGGCGCGTTGCGCAGGCGCAGCGGCACCGGCCGGGTGCGGTCGGCGCTTGACGAAGGCGCGGGCGGCGTTGAAGGCCGGTGTAGACGGCGTTGCTCTTCGGCGCCATCGCCAGGTAGACCACCGCCTCGGCCAGCGCCAGCTCGCCTCCGGCAGAGCCGAGCCGCTCGTAGGTCTCGGCGGCGTCGAGCGCCAGGCGCAGCGCCCGCGGGTCGGCGAGGCCGATGTCCTCGCTCGCCATCCGCACCAGCCGGCGCGCCGCGTAGCGCGGGTCGACGCCGCCGTCGAGCATGCGCACGAACCAGTAGAGCGAGGCGTCCGGGTCGCTGCCGCGCACCGCGCTTGTGCAGCGCGGAGATCGGTGTCGTAGAACTGCTCGCCGCCCTTGTCGTAGCGGCGCAGCTGCTCGCCGAGCGCCTGCTCGAGCAAGCGCTCGTCGATCTCGGCGCCGACGTCGCGCGCGCGTCGGCGACCAGGTTCTCGTAGGCGTTGAGCAGGCGCCGGGCGTCGCCGTCGGCATAGCCGATCAGGCGCTGGCGCGCGCGCCTCGGTCAGCGGCGGCGCGGCGAGCAGCGAGCGCGCGCGCGGTCGAGCAGCACGGCCGAGATCGGCGTCGTCGAGCGCCTTCAGCACGTGCACCGTGGCGCGCGACAGCAGCGCCGAGTTCACCTCGAACGACGGGTTCTCGGTGGTCGCGCCGATGAAGGTGAACAGGCCCGACTCGACGTGCGGCAGGAACGCGTCCTGCTGCGCCTTGTTGAAGCGGTGCACCTCGTCGACGAAGACGACCGTGCGCCGGCCCTGCGCCTGCGCCGCCTGCGCGCCGCTGCGACCGCCTCGCGGATGTCCTTGACGCCGCCGAGCACCGCCGACATGCGCGATGAACTGGGCGTCGAAGGCGCTCGGCCATCAGCCGCGCCAGCGTCGTCTTGCCGGTGCCGGGCGGGCCCCAGAGGATCATCGAGTGCAGCCGGCCCGACTCGAAGGCGACGCGCAGCGGCTTGCCGGGGCCGAGCAGGTGCTGCTGGCCGATGACCTCGTCGAGCGTCTTCGGCCGCAGCCGCTCGGCCAGCGGCGCGCGGCGCCGGAGGGGTCGGCGAAAGGGAGTTCGAGCGAGCTGGGCGGCAAGGCGGAGCGCCCGCGGCCGGAAGGCGACGGGGCGGTTTCGATTCTGCCCTCGGCGCCGAGCGCCGCATCGGCCACGGGACATAAGATGCGCGCCTCGCTCCCCTGCGCCCGCCCGGCCTCTCTGCATGACGCGTCCGACCTTCGCTGCCATTTCCTCCGTGCTGGTCGAGAAGTTCAAGGTCGACGCGGCGAAGATCGAGCCCGCGACGACCCTCGAGCAGCTCGGGCTCGATTCGCTGGCGCTGATGGAGTTCGTGTTCGCGGTCGAGGACCGCTTCGACGTCCGCATTCCCGAAGAGCGCCTCGACCCGCGCCAGGCCGGCGTCACGCCTCGAGCAGCTCGCGCGTCCTGATCGACGAAGGCGGTCGCGGCCCAGCCGGGGAGCGATGCCGCAGTCGCCTAGGGCCGTCCCATGGCGGTGACTGCACGCCCTGGCCCGCGTCGGGCGAGCCCGTTGCCCTCACCGGCGCCGGGGTGGTGAGCCCGATCGGCAGCACGCTCGCGGCGTTCGACGCGGCCCTCTTCGCCGGACGCTCGGCGGTCCGGGCGCAGGCCTGGATCTGCCCGGCATCGAGCTGCCGCCGGTGCCGGTGGCGAGCGCCGATTTCGATGCCGCGGCCGAGGTGGCGCCGTCGCGCGCTGCCGCTCGACCGGGCGACGGCGATGGCCCTGGCGGCGGCGCGCGACGCCGCCTGCGGCCGCCGGCCTCGCGCCCGGCGGCTCGATCCGGAGCGGCTCGGCATCTTCTGGGGCAGCGGCATGGCCGGGGCGGCGACCTTCGAGGCGACCTGCCGCACGGTCTACGCCGACCGCCGGCGGATGCGGCCGACCAGCGTCGTCACGACCATGCCGAACCGCGCCGCTGTCGAGATCGCCCTGGCGTTCGCCGCCCGCGGCGCCGCGCTGGCCTATGCCTGCGCCTGCGCCTCCTCGGCGGTGGCGATCGGCGAGGCGATGCGGGCGATCCGCGCCGGCTGGATCGACGTCGCCATCGCCGGCGGCAGCGAGGTCGATGCTGACGCCGGGCGTGCTCGCGAGCTGGCAGGCGATGCGGGTGCTGCGTGCCGCTCGGCGCGATGGCGAGCGATGCCGCCGCGGTGGCGCGCCTGCTGCCGGCCGTTCGCCGCCGAGCGCAACGGCTTCGCCCTCGGCGAGGCGGCGGCGGCGTACGTGCTCGAGTCGCCGGCGCATGCCGCGAGCGCGCGGCGCGCGGGCCGACGGCGATCTGCTCGACCGGCTATGCAAGCAACTGCGACGGCGTCCACATCACTCAGCCCGACGCCGCCGGGCCAGGCCCGGGCGATGCAGCGCGGCGCTCGCCGACGCCGGCCTGGCGGCGAGGCGACGATCGGCTACCTCAACGCCCACGGCACGGCGACGACCCGCCGGCGACGCTGCCGAGGCTGAAGTCGATCGCCCGCGTGTTCGGCCCGGGCGGCGTGCCGGTGAGCTCGACCAAGGCGATCCACGGCCACCTGCTCGGCGCCGGCGGCGCGGTCGAGCTGCTCGCGGCGCTGCGCGCCGCTGCAGCGCCGGGCGCCTGCCGCCGACCGCGAACGTCGACCCCGATCCGGGTTGCGATCGATCCCGGTCACAGGCGCCGCCGGGACAACAGCGGGCTGCGTGCGGCGATGGCTTTCGTTCGCACCGGCCGGGACGAACGCGCAGTGCTGGTCGCGGTGCGAGGCGATCAGGCGCGAGGCGCGGGCGCGAGAATCCGGCCGATGACCTTGGCGCCGTGGTTCGCGTCGGCCCCAGCCCTCGCCGCGCTACCCGCCGGGCGATGCCGGCTCGTCGGCGGCTGATGCTGGCATCGATTGCACAAGCGCCGGCAGCGTCGCGCGCAACCGGCGGCAAGGCTCCGCCTGATCGGCATCCTCAGTGCCGCACGCCCGCCAGGAGCAACGTCCCATGCTGATGTTCATCGCCGCGCTCGCCGAACTGGGTTGGGTGGAGGGCAAGACGATCACCCTCGTCCGTCGCAGCGCCGAGCTGCGCGCTACGACAGTCTTCCGGAGCGTGCGCGGGAACTGGTCGGCCTCGGCGTCGAGCTCCCTCGTCGTCAACGCGGGCGTGACCGGCGCGCTCGCGAGGCGAAACCGGCAGCCGCGACCATCCGATCTGGCGTCGGTGTCGCCGACCGGTGAAATTTGGACTCGTCACGAGCCTGGTGGCAGCGGCAACGTCACGGGCTTTGCCGCAGCCACGACCGACTGGGGCAGAATTGCCTCGAGCTGGCACGCGAAGCTATTGGCCGGCGCGAACCAGTTGCCATCATCGCCAATCCGACCAAACGTGAGCTATCGGACTATCGCGGCGGGCGCGGCGGATGTT
>ERZ1370068.3000-contig-2123_pt1 | contig 53070 bp, 62 predicted proteins | sample MGYA00561227_ERZ1370068 | MGnify/ENA primary metagenome ERZ1370068 (study PRJEB38410, sample SAMEA6850437) | metagenome | study: Metagenomic assessment of the ecological functions of the soil: analysis of the soil microbiota associated with the... | reverse complement strand
GTAGTACTTCGTTCAGTTACGTATTGCTCCACCCTGTTAGGTGGGGCACCAGGAAAGCGGCTGTAGGTGAGCCCCGGTTGCTGCCGTCGCGGTGGCGCTCGGTGTAGCTGCGCAGGTTCTTCAGCGCCAGGAGCGGCGTGATCGCCACCGGCTGCGAAGCCTGCCGGACGATGCTGTTCACGCACGCGTGGTAGACCAGCGCGCTTCGCGCGGGTCGTAGCCGATGAAAAGGCGCATCATGGAAGCAGATTCTTGTAGGTGAACGTCCCATTCTTGTCGAGCATCGGCCTCGAGCCACGAGACCGGCCTCGCCAGCGCCTGCGCGCCGGCCGCGTCGCCGGGCACTTAACCTGCAGATCGTTCAGGCTCATGACCAGTCTCAGAATCGCGTCAGCGCGGAGCAGCGCCACCTGCTGCGGCGGCACCACGAGCGCCGTCTCGCCGTACCATCGCGAGCTCGGCGATGCTGCCGACGTGCGGTCGTCACGCAGGGCAGCGCCGACCAGCATCGCCTGGATCAGCGCCTGCGGCACGCCCTCGTTGGCGTAGGAGGGCAGCGCGAAGACGTCGAGCGCCTGCAGCCAGGGCAGCGACGTCGCGCCTGGTTGCCGGCGAAGCGCACGTGCGCTCGCGTCAAGCCGAGTCTCGTCCACGAGCCTCGCAGCGCCTCGCGCTGCGGTCCGTCGCCGACGATGACGAGCGCCGCGCTCTCCGGCAGGCCGGCGAACGCCTCGACGAGATAGCGATGCCCCTTCCAGCTGCGCAGCGTCGCGACGATGCCGACGAGCGTCCCGTCGCCGCGGCAGGCCGAGCGCTGGCGCGCGCGCGGCGTCGGTCGCCGGGGCGGAAGCGCTGCGCGTCGATGCCGGTCGGCACCGATTCGATCCGCGCCGGCGGCGAAGCCGTTGCGCTCGACCAGCTCCTTCTTCGAGCGCCTCGCCGGTGGTGACGATGTGCGCGGTCGCGCTGCGTGTAGAGCCAGCGGCGTGAGCGGGTTGCGCGGCACGGGCGCCGAGATGTGGCGCGTGCGCACCATCGGCACGGGCCGGCCGAGCGCAAGCGAGCGCGAGCGCGGTGAGCCAGGAATCGGTCGAGCTGTGCGTGCTGACGACGTCGCAGCGATTGCTGCTTGCAACCACTCGTAGCAGGCACCTGACGCCGTTCAGGCGCTTCTTGCGCGATCGGCAGCGCGATCGGCGGCACGCCCCAGTGCCGGCGCTTCGGCGCAGATGCGCGCTTCCGGCGGGCACAGCAGCTGCACGTCGTGGCCGCGGCGCATCAGGCCCTGCGCTTCCGGACAGGACGCGGATCTCCTGCCCGCCCCAGCCGAGCGAGGACTCGGTGTGGACGATCCTCATGCGCCGGCGGCGTCGCTCGCTCGGCGGCGTACTGCGTGCGGTAGAGCCGCGCGTAGACGCCGTCGCGCGCGAGCAGCTCGGCGTGGCTGCCGATCTCGACGATGCGGCCGCGCTCGAGCACCGCGATGCGGTCGGCGCGCTCGATGGTGGACAGGCGGTGCGCGATGACGATGCGTGGTGCGGCCGCGCATCAGCGTCTCGAGCGCCGCCTGCACCTGGCGCTCGGACTCGGAGTCGAGCGCCGAGGTCGCCTCGTCGAGGATCAGCACCGGCGCGTTCTTGAGCAGCGCGCGCGCGATCGCGAGGCGCTGGCGCTGGCCGCCGGAGAGGCGCAGGCCGTTCTCGCCGATCAGGGTGTTCAGGCCCTCGGGCGTCTCGCGGATGAAGGCCATGGCGTGCGCCGCCTCGGCGGCGGCGATCACCTCGGCTTCGCTCGGCGCCGCCCATCGCGGCCGTAGGCGATGTTGGCGTAGATCGAATCGTTGAACAGCACGACCTCCTGGCTGACCAGCGCGATGTTGGCGCGCAGGCTCTCGAGCGTCAGCGTCCTGCAGGTCGTGGCCGTCGAGCAGGATGCGGCCCGCTGGTCGGGCGAGTAGAAGCGCGGCAGCAGGTTGACGAGCGTGGTCTTGCCGCCGCCCGAGCGGCCGACCAGCGCGACGCGTCTCGCCCGGGCCGGATCTGCAGCTCGATCGCCGTCGAGCGCCGGCTCGGTGCGCGTCGGGTAGGTGAAGCCGACACTTCTCGAAGACTCACCTCGCCGCGCGCGCGCGCCCGAGCTGACCGTGCCGCGGTCGTCCTCCACCGGCGTGTCGATCATGCCGAACACGCTCTCGGCGGCGGCGAGGCCGCGCTGCAGCGGCGCTGTTGATCTCGGTGAGGCGCTTGAGCGGCGCGAGCAGCATCAGCATCGCGGTGAGGAACGGCGGCGAACTCGCCCACCGTGGTGCGGTTGGCGAGCGACTCCTGCATGCGCGATGTAGATGATGATCGACAGCGCCACCGCGGCGAAGCATGTGGGTGATCGGGCGTGGTCAGCGCCGCCGGCGATGTCGGCGCGCATGTTGAAGCCGCGCAGCGCCTGCGCCGCCGTGCGCGAAGCGCCGCGCCTCGTAGTCCTGGCCGCCGAACACCTTGACCACCTTGTGGCACTCGATGGTCTCCTGCAGCACGTGCACCAGGTCGCCCATCGCGCGCTGCGCGCCGCGCGACATGCGCGCGCAGGCGGCGCGAGATGCAGCCGCACCGTACAGCGCGATCGGCGGCACCGATCGCGAGCGCGATCAGCGTCAGCTTCCAGTTGAGGTACAGCAGCCAGCCGAGCAGGCCGACGATCGCGATCGAGTCCTTCACCACCACGGTGAGCACCGTGGTCGCCGCGCCGGTGACGCCGGCGACGTCGTAGGCGACCTTGGAGAGCAGCGCGCCGGAGCTGTGGTCGTCGAAGTACGTCGCCGGGAAGCGCACCAGGCGCGCAGAACATCGCCGCGCGCAGGTCGAGCACCACGCGGTTGCGCGACCCAGTTCATGCAGTACGACGAGGTGAAGGTGAGCGATGCCGCGCAGCACGAAGATGCCGATGATCGGCGCCGGCGAACAGGCGAGCGGCGGCCAGGTGCGTCGGCCGCCGCGCCGAAGCCCCGGTCGAGCAGCGGCTTGATCAGCGCCGGAAGCAGCGGCTCGGTCGCCGCGGCGAGCGACCATGCCGAGCACCGCGAGCGCGAACACCTTCGCGTGCGGGCCGCACGTAGGACAGCAGCCGGAGGTAGAGCGTCGCGCGCGTCTCGGCGTTCATGCGCGTCTGACGAGCGAGGCCGTAGAGCGTCGGCGAGCGTCCGCGCCATCGCGTCGATGCCGAAGCGCTCGGCGGTGGCGCGCGCCGCCTGCCCGAGCGCTCGCGTGCGCACCGCCTGCGTCGGCCGCCTGCATCAGCCGCGCGATGCCCGGCGACGTCGTCGGGCTCGCAGACCCAGCCGTTGACGCCGGGCTCGATGATCTCGGCCGCGCCGCAGCGCGAGCTGACGATCGCCGGCAGCCCCATCGCGAGCGCCTCGAGCGCGGTGTTCGGGAACGGGTCGTAGCGGCTCGGCAGGATAAAGCAGTCCGCCGCCGCGTAGAGCGGCCGCACGTCCTCCTGCCGCCGAGGAAGCGCGCGACTTGCCGAAGCCCCGGCGCGTTCTGCCGAGCCTCAGCGCGCCTGGTCGCGTCCCGCCGACGACCAGCAGCCAGAGCGACTCGTTCGCCGGCTGCGGCGAGCGCGTCGATCGCCGCGTCGAGGCCCTTGCGCGCGAAGCCCGAGCCGACGAACAGGAACAGCGTGTCGCGCGGCCGGCAGCCGAGCTCCGCGCGCGCCGCGCCGCGCAGCGCTCGCGCGTCGCGCGGGTGGAAATGCTCGAGGTCGACGCCGTTGTAGATGACGTGCAGCTTCTCGGGCGCGACGCGGAAGCGCGCGCTGGATCTCGTCGCGCACCATGCGCGAGTTGCAGATCACGGCGCGCAGCCGCGGATGCTCGAACATGCGCCGCTCGGCGCGCGCAGACGTAGCGGTGATAGGGGTTGAGCGCAATGCCGAGCCGCTCGAGCGGCCCGGCCGCGGCGCGCGCGCAGCTCGAGCCAGCGCCGGTGCACGCCGTCGCCGGCGCGGTAGAGGTCGCAGCCGGGGATGCGCTCGTGCGACTGCACCACGTCGAAGCCGTCGCGCCGCCACGCGGCGCGCGCGCGCGCGCGAAGGACCAGTCGCGCCACAGGCTGCCGACGTAGAACGGATCGACCCGCAGCACGCGGCGCGCGCCCCAGCCCTCGGCGCTGCGCGAGATCAGCGTAACCTCGGCGCCCGCGCGTCTCGAGCGCCGGCAGCGCGCGCGCGACGAAGCGCTCCGCGCCCGCCGTAGGGGTTGTAGCGCTGGCGCACGATGGCGAGCTTCACGCCGCGCAGCAGCTCTCGCGCCGCGGCGTGCACTGCGGCGTCGACCGCGGCAGCGAGCGTGAGGCACTCGCTCACCTTGCCGCCGCCGCAGCCGTCGATGCCGCAGGGCCGGCAGGTGTGCGTGCTCGTGCACCACGCGGCTGCGCGACGTTCCACGGGCCCCACTCGATCTCGCCGCTCGGCCCGAACAGCGCCACCGTCGGGCGTGCCCATCGCCGCGGCGAGGTGCATCGGCATCGAATCGACGCCGATGAAGAGCGTCGCCCGCGCGGTCAGCGCGCCGAGCTCCTTGATCGACAGCTTGCCGGCGAGGTTCAGCGGCTTCGCTTCGCGCTTGCGCGAGGATCTCGTCGCATCGAAGCGCGATCTCGTCGGTCCGGCGCCGCGGTCATCACGACGCGGTGCCCGTCGGCCGCGAGCCGGTCGATGAGCTCGGCGTTCGTTCTGCGCCGGCCAGCACTTGAAGTGCCAGCGCGAGGCCGGATGCATGATGAACGAAACGCGCCCGCTCAGCGAGTCTCGGCGACTGCGTTGCTCTCGCGCGTCCGTCCCGGGCACGAACGTCGACCTTGCGCTCGGCCGATCGCCGGGCTGCACGCCGATGCGGCGCAGCGCATCGAGGTTCACCTCGACCATGTGGCGGCGGCTGCGGCGCAAGCGGATAGAGGTGCGTGAAGCTCTTCTGCCCAGAACGCGCCGCGGCTCGGCCATCGTCGGCGCGACGCTGTAGCGCGCGCCGAGCGCGCGCGCGAGCCACGCGCCGCGCGGCTGCTCGGACGAGGTGCACGAGCAGGTCGTAGCGCCGCTCGCGCAGCTCTGCCAAGCAGGCGTCTTCCTTCGACGAAGCCGCGATCGAGCGCGCCCATCGGCTTGCCAGCTGCGGCCGACCGCGTGCAGCTGCGAGAGCGCCGGATGCCCTCGCAGCATCGGCGCGGTGTCGTCGTAGACCAGCGCGTCGACCTCGAGCGCGGCGCATGCGCCTTCAGCGCGGTGAGCACCGGCGGCCGCGAGCAGCACGTCGCCGTGGTGGCGCAGCTTGATGACCAGCGCACGCCCGCATTCCCCGAGCGGAACCGCGTCTTTCACCATTCAGCCGAAGATAGCAGAATCGGTCCATGCGTTTCCTGACGCTCGCTTGCCTCGCCGCCGCGGCGGCACGCTCGCCAGGGTGTCAGCGCTCGACAGCGATGGCCGGCGCATCGAGCTCGCGCGGCCGGCGCAGCGCATCGTCAGCCTGGCGCCGCGACGTCACCGAGCAGCCTTTCGCCAGCCGGCGCCGAGCAAGCTGGTCGCGGTGTCCGAGTACAGCGACTACCCGGACGAAACCAGGCGCCTGCCGCAGGTGGCGAGCTCCGGCGGCGTCGACCTCGAGGGCGTGCTCGCGCTCAAGCCCCGACCTCGTCGTGGCGTGGCGCCTCGAAGCCACGGCCGCGGCCCCTGGCGCGGCTCGAGACGCTGGGACTGCCGGTGTTCTACAGCGAGCCGCGGCGCCTCCGCACAGATTCCTGACAGCATCGAGGCCCTGGGCGAGCTTGCCGGCACCGCCGACACGGCGCACAGGTCGCCGCCTCGTTACGCGAACAATTGAAGGCCTCGAAGGCGCAATACGGGTCGAAGCGCGCGGTCAGCGTGTTCTGCCAGATCTCCGAGCGGCCGCTCATGACGCCTCGGCGGCCGCCAGTTCGTGTCCGACGCGATCCGAGCTCTGCGGCGGGCGCAACGTGTTCGCCGATTCGCCCGTCATGGCGCCCCAGGTGAACATCGAGGCGGTGCTCGCGGCCCGACCCGGAAGCGATCATCACCGCGAGCGCCCGTCCGATCGGACCGCTCGTGGCGAGGAACGCTCTGGCGGCGCTTTCCCGGCATGCGCGCGGTGCGCGCCGGCAACCTCTACGCGGTGCCGGTGAACGAGATGCACCGCCACGGGCCGCGGCGATCGGCGCCACGGCGCTCCTTTGCGGCTACATCGACGACGCCCGGCTCAAGGCTGCCAGCCCACGCTGATAAAAAACGCGGGGCGCGGTGTTGAAGCCGTGGACGACCTGGTAATCCTCGTCGAAGCGCGTTCTCGAGCCGCGCGGCGAATGAACGAGGTTCTTGTTGTACTCGAAGCGCGCGAGGCAGATTCACCACCGCCGTAGCCGGCAGCTCCACGCGCTCAGAAGCGTCGCGATATCGTGATGTCGGGCGCTCGACCACGACGCGGCAGCTCGCCGCCGAGGCGCCAGCGGCCGAAGCTGCGGAACGCGGCGATCGATCCGAACGCCTTCGCCCGCCGGATAGCGCCGCGCGCTCGATGTCGCCGGACTCCTGCTCGACCGCATCCTGCAGCCGGTGAGCGCGGCGCGCACGTCGATCCCGGCGATGCCGCCCGCTGTAGGAAGTCTCGACGCCGATCGACTTTCGCTTGCCGCGGATTCTGCGCGGTGAAGGCTCGCGTTGTCGAAGGTGATCGCGTCCGGTAGTCGGTATGGAAGGCCACCACGCGCACCGGTTCGCCGCCGCTCGCCCATTGCGCCCCAGCTCAGTCGGTGCGCGCGCGCCCTCCGGACGCAGCTGCCGGGTTGCCGCTCGAAGCCGAAGCAGAGGTCCTGGAAGGTCGGCGCGCCGGGAACGACGCGGTGCTCGTGCTCTGCGGTCAACCGCCAGGCGTCGGTCGAGATCGAGACCGTAGCCGAGAAATAGGTGTCGGCGTTGCCGAAGTCCGAGTACTTGTCGTTGCGCGCATTGACCTGCAAGGAGTGCGCGCCCAGCCTCCCAGAGATAGCCGAGCCGCGCGCTGTCGGCGTCGCGCTGTGCTTGCGCCCGAAAGCCGGAGTTGTCCAGCTCCTGCTCGAGCGCGCTCCAGCGAGCGACGCACGCCGTGCGCCGGCGCGAGGCTCACGTCGTTGTTCCAGATGAGCTGGCGGCTGCGCGATTCGAGAGGAAGGCGAAAAGCGCCGTCGAGAAAGTCGGTGCGGTAGTCGGTTCCTTCCGCCGCGGTGATCGCGGCTCTTCCAGCAGCTCGAGCAGCTGGGCGTCCCAGTAGAGCTACGCCATGCCGAGGTCCTGGTCCGCGTCTGGACCGAGGCCGGCCCGGTGAAAGCTGTCGTCGTAGTCGATCTTCGTGCGCGTGCGCAGCAAGCGCACGCCGAGCTCGTGGTTGCGCGCCAGGCCGCTGCGCGATGGCTCCGCCAGACGCATGCTCTCGTTGCGGTAGCCGTCGTCGTCGGGATTGGCGAGCGGCGCCAAGCGCGGATCGATTGCCGAGAAGCCGCGCGTATCGAGGCGCAGCGCGGAAACATTGAGCCGGGTGGCGCCGAACTCGCCGCCATAGCCCGCGACCGAGCTTGGTGGTGTCGCGGCTTCCGACGTCGACTTCGCCGTACGGCAGCGGTAGCTCCCGAGCCGCGGCGCGTGAACACCTGCACCACGCCGCCCGATGGCGCCCGAGCCGTACAGGCTCGAGACGTTGCCGCGCGCGATCTCGATGCGCTCGATATCGTCGAGCATCGGAGTGCTGGATGCGCGGTGGTGCCGAAGCCGCATCCTCGACGCGCACGCCGTCGATCAGCACGAGCGTCTGCGCGCTGCGCGCCCCGCGAAGAATAGGCTGGTGTTTCCGCCGAGGCCGCCGCTTTGCCAGACACCTCGACGCCCGCTTCGCGCCGCAGCAGCGTGGCAGGTCTGACCGCACTGCGAATCGCGGATGTCCTTGCGCGTGAGGACGGTGGTGTGCGGAATGGCGTCGCGGATGCGCTGTTCGAGTGCGCGAGCGCGGTGACGACGACGGAGTCGTCCTCGGTCTGGGCAGAAGCGAGCGAGCGAGCAGGCAGAGCGGCGGCGCCAGCGCGCCTGAGGCAACGTGCCAACATCAGAGCAATCTCCCCTCTTCCCGGCGCGCGTCCCGCATGCCGGCAAAACATCATCGCAGCCGCGCGCTTCGAGGCGCGCGGCCGACCTGATCGGCCGGTCATCCGGGCTGGCGCATTCTCCGCATCGCCTTCCCGTGGAGAAATCCACGGTGGCCGTTGATGCGGCTTCACGCGCTTACCGTTGCGGGGGCAGCTCAGGTTGCCTGGAGCGGCGTCGACTGCGGCTCTCGGTCCCTGCTTCCCGTTTAACCCGCCCGGTTTGGAGCGCCGGACGGGCACCGACTTCGGCGGCCCGATTATAAGGAGGCCGGCTGCGCCGCGGCAAGGTCGTGAAACACATGCAGAATGCGACGCCTTACTGCTTGACGCATGCGTGAACTTTGCTACGATATTGGCTGCCCGTGGAGACGGAGTTCAACTCGCTGGAAGCGAAGGTCGGCGCAGTTCGTGTCGCTGTGCGAGCGGCTGCGCGCGGAGAACAACGACCTGCAGCAGCAGCTCGCCGCGGCGCGCACCGATGCGCAGCGCCTGCACGAGAAAATCGACGGCGCCGAAGGCGCGGCTCGAAGGCCTGCTCTCGCGACTGCCGGGCTGAGCCGAGCCGCATGGCCGACAGCCGCGAAGACAGTCGAAGTGAACCTGCTGGGCCGCACCTACCGCGTCGCCTGCGACGACGGCGAGCGCGAGGCGCTGATGCAGGCGGTCGCCTACCTCGACGCCAAGATGAACGAGATCCGCAAGGCGGGCAAAGTGATGGGCGCCGAGCGCATCGCGGTCATGGCGGCGCTCAACGTGGCGCACGAATTGCTTAGCGTCAAGCTCGGCTCGGGCTTCGACCTCGGCCAGGCGAAGCGCCGCATCGTCGGCGATCGAATCGCAGCTCGACGCGGCGATTGCCAAGCAAGAGAAATTGTTCTAAAAGATCCTGTTCCCTGCTGTGAGCGACCGGGCTCATATTTTCCGAACCGATAGCTTCCTCAGGTTGCGGACCTAGTGTCACTGTTGTGATCGTCCCACGCCTCGCGCGTGCCGGACGAACCTGATGTGACCGGAAAGCGACCACCCTGTTTAGCCGGGGTTCGGGAGCCGAGCCCACCGCCACGAGCGGGGAACCTTTCCGCTTCCGCTAGAACGAGACCTGCAATCTCCATGAAGTACTGGCTGATGAAGAGCGAGCCCGACGAGTGCTCGATCGACGACGCGCTCGCGGCGCCGGACCGCATCACGCCGTGGAGCGGCGTGCGCAACTACCAGGCGCGCAACTTCATGCGCGACAAGGACTGAGAGTCGGCGACGGCGTGCTCTTCTACCACTCGAGCTGCCCCGAGCCGGGCATCGCCGGGCTCGCCGAGGTCGCCTCGCGCGGCCTATCCCGACGAGACGCAGTTCGACCGCAAGAGCCCCTACTACGACGCGGCGCTCGAAGAAGGAGGCGCCGCGCTGGTTCAACGTCGACGTGCGCGCGCTGCAGCAAGACCCGGTTGATTTCCTTGGACGAAATGCGAGAACAAAAGCCGCTGGCGAAGATGGTGACGCTGCGGCCGGGCAACCGGCTTTCGATTACCCCGGTGACCGAGGCCGAGTGGAAGCACATCCAGAAGCTGCTTTGAAGAACGACACGCTGCTGCGCGCGCTCGCGCGCCAGCCGACCGACTACACGCCGATCTGGCTGATGCGCCAGGCGGGCCGCTACCTGCCCGAGTACAACGCGACGCGCGCCGCGGCCGGCAGCTTTCTCGCGCTCGCCAAGACGCCCGGCGCTCGCCACCGAGGTGCACGCTGCAGCCGCTCGAGCGCTTTCCGCTCGACGCGGCGATCCTGCTTCTCCGACATCCTCACCATCCCCGACGCGATGGGGCTCGGCCTGCGTTCGCCGAAGGCGAAGGCCCGCGCTTCGAGCGGCCGCTGCGCGACGAAGCCGCGATCCGCAAGCTCGCGCGCGCCGGACCTGACGCCGAGCTGCGCTACGTGCTTCGACGCGGTGCGCGAGATCCGGCGGCGCTCGCCGGGCCGCGTGCCGCTCGATCGGCTTCTCCGGCAGCCCGTTCACGCTCGCCTGCTACATGGTCGAAGGCTGCGGGCAGCGACGACTGGCGCACGCTCAAGACGCATGCTGCACAGCGCGCCCGACCTGCTGCACCGCGATCCTCGAGGTCAACGCGCGCGCGGTCGCCGACTACCTCGAACGCGCAGATCGAGGCCGGCGCGCAGGTCGGTGATGATCTTCGACACCTGGGGCGGAATCGCTCGCGCACGACGACTACGAGACTTTCTCGCTCGCCTATTCACGGCAAGGTCCTGCAAGCAGCGTGACAGCGCGTGCCGCAGCATTCTCTTCACCAAGGGCGGCAATCCGTGGCTCGCGGCGATGATGCAGAGCGGGTTGCGACGCGATCGGCCTCGATTGGACGAGCGATCCGCGCGAAGCGCGCGGACTCGCCGCCGGACGCGTCGCGCTGCAGGGCAATCTCGATCCGGCCGCGCTCTTCGCACCGCCGCGAAGGCGTGCGCGCCGCAGCGCGCGCGTGCATCGATGCATTCGGCGCGGCGCCGGGACATGTCTTCAATCTCGGCCACGGCATCCTGCCGCAGACGCCGGTCGATTCGGTTGCAGCGCTGGTAGACGAAGTGCGCACTTACAGCCGCGCGTCTGCGGGCAAAACGCCGCGCGCGGCTTGACTTATGCACAATTTCCGTCGGCAGCCGGGATTTCTCCCTGAGCGGCCCGGTTTCCGAGGCATGCGCACGTCTAAGCTGCTGATCAGTCAGATGAAAAGCCAGGCTCAGCCGGACCCGCATCGGCGAGCGAACGTGCGCGTCGCAGACCGCTGTTACGCGGGCATGAAGCGCATTACCCACAGCTTTATCCACAGGGTCTAAGTCCTTGCCGGCCGCAACATTTCCTGCGCGCGGGTGGCGCTCGACGGTGCCGCTCGCCACGCTGTTCGACTACGCGCTGCCCGACGGATGTCTGGCAGTTGCAAGTCGGCGATCGCGTCGTCGGTCCCGTTCGGCGCGCGGCAGCGACATCGGCGTCGTGGTCGAAACGCTGCGGCGAGCGACGTGCTGCCGGCCGAACGCATCAAGCCGATCGTCCGCGGTGCGCGACGACGCGCCGCGCTTGTCCGCCGAGTGGCTCGAGCTGATGCGCTTTCTGTCCGCGCTACTACCAGCGTCCGCTGGGCGAGACGGTGATCGGCGCGCTGCCGCCGCGCCTGCGCTCGGTCAAGCCGCTGCCGCGCAAGGCGCTCCGTCCGCGCGCAGCCGTCGCGCTTCGCCGCGCTTCGTGCCGACGCCATGAGCTCCGCGCCGAGCAGCAGGACGCGATGCGAGCGCATCGCCGCGTCGCTTCGGCGCGCTTCGCAGCCTTCCTGCTGCACGGCGTCACCGGCAGCGGCAAGACCGAGGTCTATCTGCATCTCATCGCCGGCGTGCTCGAGCGCGGCGTGCCAGGCGCTGGTGCTGGTGCCGGAGATCAGCCTCACGCCGCAGCTCGAGGCGCGCTTTCGCGAGCGCCTTTCCCGAGGCGCGGCTCGCGCTGCATGCACAGCGGCCTCGAGGACATCGCGCGCACCTCCGCATGGCTCGGACGCCGCGCGCGGCGAAGCCGGCATCGTGCTCGGCACGCGGCTCGCCGTGCTCGCGCCGCTGCCGCGGCTCGGCCTGGTCGTGGTCGACGAGGAGCACGACACCTCGTTCAAGCAGCAGGAGGGCCTGCGCTACTCGGCGCGCGACGCTGGCCGATCTACCGCGGCGAAGCTCGCCGGCTGCCCGGTGGTCCTCGGCACGCGCCACGCCTTCGCTCGAGACCTGGCACAACTGCGCAGTCCGGGCGCTACGAGCGCCTCGAGCTGCCGAGCGCGCCGTGCCCGGCGCGCGCCTGCCGGCAGTGCGCGCTGCTCGACCTGCAGCGCGAGCCTGCGACCGAGCATGGCCTGCGGCGCTTCGCTACTCGACGCGATCGGCGAGCGGCTGGCGAGCGGCGAGCAGAGCCTCGATCTTCATCAACCGGCGCGGCTACGCGCCGGTGCTCGCCTGCGAGGCCTGCGGCTGGACCGCGGGCTGCGCGCGCTGCACCGCGCGCATGGTGCTGCACTCCGGCCGACCGCGCGGCAGCCTGCGCTGCCACCACTGCGGCGCCGAAAGCCGCGATGCCGCGCGCCTGCCCGACCTGCGGCAACGTCGACCTCAAGCCGCTGGGCCGCGGCACGCAGCGCGTCGAGGAGACGCTGGCCGCGCAGCTTTCCGCGCGCGCGCATCGTGCGCATCGACCGCGACAGCGCGCGGCGGCGCGGCGAGCTCGCGCGCACGCTCGAGGGCGTGCGGCGCGGCGAAGGCGACATCCTCGTCGGCACGCAGCTGCTCGCCAAGGGCCATGATTTCCCGAACCTCGACCCTGGTCGGCGTGCTGAACGCCGATACGCGCGCTGCTCTCGACCGACTACCGCGCGGCGCGAGCGCCTGTTCGCCGTGCTGGCGCAGGTCGCCGGCCGCGCCGGCCGGCGCGAGCAGCCGGGCGAGGTGCTGGTGCAGACGCGCTATCCCGGGCATCCGCTGTATCGCCGCGCTCGCGCGCGCACGACTTCGCGGGCTTCGCCGCAGTCGCAGCTCGCCGAGCGCAAGCGCCGCCGGCTTCCCGCCGTTCGTGTTCGAGGCGGCGCTGCGCGCCGAGGCGACAGAAGCTCGACACCGCGATGCGCTTCCTGCGCCGACGCCGCGGCTGCGTCGAGCACGCCGGAGAGCGTCCGCGTCTACGACCCGGTGCCGCACGTCATCACGCGCCGCGCCGGGTTCGAGCGCGCGCAGCTGCTGATGCAATCGCGCTTCGCGCCCCGCGCTGCAAGGCTATCTGGGCGAGCTGACGCAGCGCGCTGTTTGAACGCGCGCCGCGCGAGGTGCGCTGGCACCTCGACGTCGACCCGATCGAGTTCGACTGACGCCGCGGTCTATAATGCGCGCCCTTCCATGGCAGACGCGAAATGCTCAGGTCGAGATCATCGAAGAGGCGCTGCGCAGGCGCTCGCGCCAGATCGCGCCCGGCATTCGGCTGCGACGTTCGTCGTCGAGCGGCCCAAGCAGCCGAGCACGGCGATTTTTCCACGCAACGTCGCGCTGCAGCTCGCCAAGCAGCTCGAAGCCAGAATCCGCGCGCAGCTCGCGCAATCGCTGTCGGATGTCAGCCGCGTCACTTCCGGTCCGGCAGCTCGCCAGCCGTGATCGACAAGTCCGAAGTCGCCGGCCCGGGCTTCATCAACTTCCAGCCTCAAGGCCGGCGCCAAGCTGGAATGTCAGCCGCGATCCTCGCGGAAGGCGCCGCTTCGGCGACCGAAGCGAACCAGGCCGAGAAGATGCAGGTCGAGTTCGTTTCGGCGAATCCGACCGGGCCGCTGCACGTCGGCCACGGCCGCCAGGCGGCGCTCGGCGACGCGATCGCGGCGCTGCTCGAGTCGCAGGGCCACGCGGTGACGCGCGAGTTCTACTACAACGACGCCGGCGCGCAGATCGACAAGCTGGCGCTGCTCGGTGCAGGCGCGCGCGAAGGGCATCAAGCCCGGCGAGCCGGGCTGGCCGGAGGAAGGCTACGCACGGCGAATACATCGAGGACATCGCCAGCGAATACTCGCCGGCAGAGCGACGTCGACGATCTCGAGGCGATCCGCAAGTTCGCGGTCGCCTACCTGCGCGACGGAGCAGGACGCCGACCTGCAGGCGTTCGGCGTGAAGTTCGACGTCTACTACCTCGAGTCGAGCCTGTACACCGACGGCAAGGTCGACGCAGACGGTGAAGGCGCTGGTCGCGAGCGGCAAGACCTACGAGAAGGACGGCGCGCTGTGGCTGCGCACCACCGACTACGGCGACGACAAGGACCGCGTGGTGCGCAAGTCCGACGGCACGCTACACCTACTTCGTGCCGGACGTCGCCTACCACGTCACCAAGTGGCAGCGCGGCTTCCGCAAGGTGATCAACGTGCAGGGCACCGACCACCACAGCACCGTGACGCGCGTGCGCGCCGGGCTGCAGGCGCTCGGCCTCGGCATCCCGGCAGGACTATCCCGACTACGTGCTGCACAGCCTGGTGAAGGTGATGCGCGGCGGCGAGGAAGTGAAGATCTCCAAGCGCGCCGGCTCCTACGTCACGGTGCGCGACCTGATCGACTGGGTCGGGCGCGACGCGGTGCGCTTCTTCCTCGTCTCGCGCAAGGCCGACTCGGAGTTCGTGTTCGACGTCGACCTCGCGCGCGCAGAAGAGCGAGGAGAACCCGGTGTACTACGTGCAGTACGCGCACGCACGGGTGTGCAGCGTGTTCGCCCAGGCGGGCAGGCGACACTCGAAGACGCTGCGACTCTGGACCAGCTCGCCAACGCGAAAGAACTGCAGCTGGCGCAGCGGCTCGGCGGAGTATCCCGGAGTGCTGGCCGCGGCGGCGCAGGAGCTCGCGCCGCACTCGGTCGCCTTCTACCTGCGCGAGCTCGCGGCCGATTTCCACAGCTACTATAATGCCGAGCGCATCCTCGTCGAGGACGAGGCGCTGCGCGCGGCGCGACTCGCGCTGTGCGCGGCGGTGCGCCAAACGCTCGCCAACGGCCTCGTCGCTCCTGGGCGTCAGCGCCCCGGAGAAGATGTGATGGCCAGATCCCGGTACGATGACCGCGACGCGCAAGCGCTCGGGCGGCGGCTTCCTGCTCGGCATCTTCGTCGGCCTGGCTGATCGGCCTGGCGATCTCGCTCGGCGTCGCGTTCTACCTCAACCGCACGCCGGTGCCCTTCATCACGCGCCAAGGCCAAGACAGGCCGAGAAGGCACGCGGCGCAGGCGCCGGCCGATCGCCGGCGCTGCCGCAGCGGCGGCGGCCGCCGACGACCGGCACGCCGAGAAGCCGAAGTTCGACTTCTACCAAGATCCTGCCCGGCGCGCGAGGAGACCGTGTCGACGGAAGGAGCTGCGCGAGCGCCTGCGCGCTGCCAGAGCCAGCCGCCCGGTCAGCAGGAAGCGCGTCGAAGGACGTTTATTTCATTCAGGCGGGCTCGTTCCAGAACCCGGCCGACGCCGACAACCAGAAGGCGCGCCTCGCGATCCTCGGCTTCGAGTCGAGCGTCGAGCCGGCGAACCTGCCCGACAAGGGCACCTGGTACCGCGTGCGCCTCGGGCCCTACAAGAAGGTCGAGGAGATCAACAAGCGTACGCCAGGCGCTGGCGCAGAACGGCATCGACGCCAGCCTGGTCAAAGTGAAGGAAGCAGTAAGCGACCATGAAGACGTTATTTCGCTCCTCTTGCGCCGCTGTACCTGCGCCCTGCTCGCTCGCCGCTGGCGCAGCCGCAAGTCCGCTACACCGAGATCAGACCGCCGCTGCCGGTCGGGAGGCACGACGGCAAGATCGAGGTGCTCGGAGTTCTTCTGGTACGGCTGCATCCACTGCTACAACCTCGAGCCGGCGCGTCGAAGACGTGGCTGAAGAAGCTGCCGCAAGGACGTGCAGTTCCGCCGCGTGCCGGCGGTGTTCAACGAGCGCTGGGCGCATCGACGCCGCGATCTTCTATCACCTTCGAGGCGATGGGCCTGCTCGACAAGCTGCACCGGCCGTTCTTCGACGCGATCCACCGCGACCGCCTGCGCACCGACGAGCAAGGACGCGCTCGCGCGAGTGGCTGCAGAAGCAGGGCGTCGACCCGGAGAAGTTCGACCGAGACCGCGAAGTCCTTCGGCGTGCAGAGCAAGACGCGCCGCGCGCGCCAGCTGACCGTCGCCTACAAGATCGACGGCACGCCGGCGATGGCGGTGCACGGCCGCTACACGGTCAGCGCCGACCAGGGCCGCACGCAGCAAGGCATGCTTCGAGACGGTCAACTAGCCTCGTCGCCCAGGCGCAGCAAGCAGAAATAGCGGATGCGGGTCGTCATCGGCCGGCGCCTCCTCCGGCATCGGCGAGCGCTGCCGCGGCACTACGCGTCGCCGCGACTCGGATCCTCCTGGCCTGATTTCGCGCAGGCAAGCGGGCGCAGGCCTGCCGGGCACCGTAGGTTCCCTATAGGGTCGACGTCACCGACGTCGCGGCGCTCAGCGCGCGGCGGCGGATTTCCGTGGCGCGCCACGGCGCGCCGACCTCGCTGATCGCCAGCGCCGGCATAGGCGTGGGTACCCACTCGGATGAGCTCGCCGACATCGAAAAGCTGCGCCGGGTCCTCGACGTGTCAACGTCAGCGGGTCATCGCAGCGGCGACCCTCGCCGCGTTCGCCCCGGCGATGCTGCAGCGGCCAGCGCGGCGCGTCTTCGCGCGGGCATCGCAAGCGTCGCCCGGGGTTCACGCCGGCCTCGCCGGCGCGACGCGCCTACAGCGCCTCGAAAGCCGCCGCCATCCACCTGGCTCGAAAGCCTGCGCGCCGAGCTCCCACGGCAGCGGCGTATGCGGTGGTCTGCGTCTGCCCGGGCTACATCGACACGCCGATGACGCAGCGTGAACCGCTACCGCATGCCGTTCCTGCTCCTCTCACTGCCGACGAGGCCGACGCGCGCGCATCGCCGCGCCATCGCCTGGCGCAGCGACGGCGTTTGGCGATCCCCTGGCAGATGGCGGCCGTCTCGGTCCTGCTGCGGGCGTATGCCGGGCTGGCTGGCTGCGACCGGCTGGCCGCCTCGACGCCCCGAACGCCGAGGCGGTTTCAAGTCCAGAGACGCCGCCTGGCTGACGCGCAGCGGCTGCGTAGCTGCCGGGCGCATCGATCGGGAGCCGCCTGCGCCCGGCACGCGCGCCGCCACCTTGGCGCCTCGCGCCGTTCATGCCTGCTCGATCCAGGCCGTGCCAGTCGTTCCACCAGAGCCGGGAATCTGGCTTGCGGCGCCCTTGAGCCACTCGTCGGGCGCCGGCAGGCTTCGAGTCGTTCGTCCAGTAGCTGGTACTTGCTTCGCTGCCGGCGGATTGACGATGCCGGCGATGTGGCCAGAGCCGCCGAGCACAGAAGCGCACCTCGGCCGCCGAGGTAGCTGCGACGCCCTGTGTAGGTCGTCTTCCACGGCGCGATGTGGTCCTCCGACCGTGGAGATGAAGTAGGCGGGATGCGTCGACCTGCGCGAGGTCGATCGGCACGCCGGCGAGCGCGATGCCGCCCGGCTCGCCGAGCAGGTTCTTGATGTACATGTTGCGCAGGTAGAAGCTGTGCATGCGCGCCGGCATGCGCGTCGAGTCCGCGTTCCAGTACAGCAGGTCGAACGGAAACGGGTCCTTGCCCAGCAGGTAGTTGTTGACCACGAACGACCAGACCAGGTCGTTCGCGCGCAGCAGGTTGAAGGTTGCCCGCCATCTCGGAGCCCTCGAGGTAGCCGCGCTCGTTCATCTTGCGCTCGAGGTTCGTCGACCTGCGCCTCGTCGATGAACACGCCCGAGCTCGCCGGGCTTCGAGAAGTCGAGCAGGCTGACGAAGAACGTGCGCGCTGGCGCACGCGATTGTCTGCTTCTTCGCTGCCAGGTAGCCGAGCGTCGCCCCGAGCAGCGTGCCGCCGAGGCAGTAGCCGATGAAGTTGACCTGCTCGCTCGCCGGTCGCCTTCTCCACCGCGTCGAGCGCCGCGAGCGCGCCTTCGAGCATGTAGTCGTCGAAGCCCTTCTGCGCGAGGCGCGCGTCCGGGATTGACCCACGAGACCACGAACACCGTGTGGCCCTGCGTCGAGCGCCCAGCGGATGAAGGAATTGCTCTCGCGCAGGTCGAGGATGTAGTACTTGTTGATCCACGGCGGGATGATCACGCAGCGGCCGCTTGTAGACCTCTTGCGTGCGTGGGCTGGTACTGGATGAGCTGCATCAGGTCGTTCTGGAACACGACCTTGCCCGGCGTGGTGGCGACGTTCTTGCCCGAGCTTGGAAGGCGCTCTCGTCGGTCATCGAGATGCGCAGCTCGCCGTGGCCCTTCTCGAGGTCGGCGAGCAGGTTGTTCAGCCCGTGCACCAGGTTCTGGCCGCCGCTCGCCAGCGGTCTCGCGCAGCACTTGCGGGTTGGTCAGCGAGAAAGTTCGACGGCGAGAGCGCATCGACGTACTGCCGGGTGAAGAAGGCGACTTTCTTCTCCGACTCCGGCGACAGGCCCTCGACCTGCGCCACCGCCTGCTGCGATGTGGCGCGCGGCGATGAGGTAGGACTGCTTCACGTAGTCGAAGAGGAAATTGTCCGACCAGTCCTGCGTCCTTGAAGCGGGCGTCGCCCTTCGCCGGCTCGCGCGACCGGCGCGCGCAGCTCAGGCCCGATCATCTTCATCCAGCTCGACTGCCACGAGCCGCGCGGCGTCGATCCACCAGTTCATCGAGGCGCTCGCCAGCGAGCTGCGGGTCGGCCGCCATCGCGCGAGTACAGGTCCATGAACGCCTTGGCGATGCCCATCTCGTCGCGCATCGCCGACGGACAGGCTCTGCGCCTGCTTCTGCGCGAACTCGCTCGAGGAGCCTGCGACGGAGCGCTCGGCGACGCTCCTGGCAGATCGTTGCGCCAGTTCCTCAGGAGTTGCCGGCTGGTTCATGCCGCTAGCGTAACGCATGATCGCCGTCGGCGCCGTACCGCGCGCGTGGCACGGCCTGCGTAGTAGAGGTAGTGCAGGTGGGCGATGGCCTCGCCCATCGCGAAGAAGGTCTGGTGCGTGTCGAGCGGGCGCCGGAACAGCACGCCGAGCAGATCGCCGGCGGCTCTTCGGCTCATCACGAGGGCATCCATCAGCTCCTCGAAGCGCTCGTCGTGGTGCTCGCTCGAGCTGCGCGACTGCGCAGGTGCGCGCCGCGGAACGGCTTGCCGTGCGACGGCAGCACCAGCACGTCGGGCGGGCAGCTCGCGGTAGCGCGCGATCGACTCGAGGAACAGGCGCAGCGGGTCGCCCTCCGGGTCGATCGACCAGACGCTCGACGTTGGTCGAGATCGTCGGAAAGCAGCATGTCGCCCGCGATCACCACGTTCAGCTCCTTCGCAGTACAGGGACAGATGCTCGGGCGCGTGGCCGTGGCCGACCATCGCGCGCCAGCCGCGGCCGCCGATCTGCACCGTCTCGCCCTCGAGGATGCGGCGGTAGGAGCGCAGGGAACTCCGGCACGAGCATCGCGTAGCGGTTGGTCCGCGACGCCATCGCGCGTGGCGGCGCGCCTCGTCGAGGCCGTTCTTGCTGGAACACTGCGAGCACCGCCTCGCTCGTGTAGCCCGCGCCCGACGAGCGCACCGCGTGCGCGGTGAGGTACTCGCCCTGCGTGCATCCACAGCTCCGACGCCGAAGCGCTCGCACAGCCACGCCGGCGTTGCCGGCGTGATCCGGGTGGTAGTGCGTGACGATGACGCGTCTCACCGGATGGAATCTTTCAGTCGAACAGTGTTTCCCACAGAGCCGCGCGTCTTCGGGGTCGCCGATCCCGGTGTCGACGACTGCCAGCCACCTGGTCCTCGACCAGCCACAGGTTGATGTGGTCGAGCTGGAACGGCAGCGGCATGCTGCAGCCAGTGGCACGCCGGGCGCGACTGTCGATGCGTGTCGCCCGGGCGGCGGCAGATCTCGCGGCCAACGGATAGTCGCAGGGAGACCATCGGGATAGAATCCGCTCAAACCCTAACATGGCAACCGAGATGGAAACCGAGCGCGGCGAGTTCTCGATCAGCGAACTGGCGCGCGAGTTCGACGTCACGCCGCGCGCGATCCGCTTCTACGAGGATCACGGGCCTGCTCGCGCCGCGACGCGAGCGGCCAGCGGCGCATCTACACGCCGCGCGACCGCACCCGGCTGAAGCTCACGCTGCGCGGCAAGCGCCTCGGCCTTACGCTTTCCGAGATCCGCGAGCTGATCGACATGTACGAGCCGGGCCGCGACGAGCGCCCGCAGCTCGAACGCTTCCTCGCGCGTGCTGGAGGCGCACAAGGCGAGCCTGCTGCAGCAGCGGGCCGACCTCGAGGCGCAGCTTTCCGAGCTCCAGACCTTCGAGAAGAAGGTACGCAAAGCAGCTCTGAAGCGTAGCAAGGTTGACGTTTACGTAAACGTAAAGTACGCCTGCCCTGGCCATGAACCTTCCTGCGCTTCGACCACGGCGAGACCATCGCGATGCTGCGCGACACGGTGCGGGATTTCTCCGCAAAGGAGATATCGCCCCGCGCGCCGCGCGAGATCGACCGCAGCAACCAGTTCCCGCCCGACCTGTGGACGCAAGCTCGGCGCGCTCGGGCTGCTCGGCATCACGGTCGAGGAGGAGTTCGGCGGCACGGCGATGGGCTATCTCGCGCATATCGTCGCGATGGAGGAGATCTCGCGCGCCTCGGCCTCGGTCGGGCCTGTCCTACGGCGCGCACTCCAACCTGTGCGTCAACCAGATCCGCGCGCAACGGCACGCGCGGCGCAGAAGAAGAAGTACCTGCCGAAGCTCGTCTCCGGCGAGCACGTCGGCGCGCTCGCGATGTCCGAGCCGGGCGCCGGCTCGGACGTCGTCGGCATGCGGCTGCAGCGCCGAGCGCGCGCGGCGACCGCTACGTCCTCAACGGCAACAAGATGTGGATCACCAACGGCCCGGACGCCGACGTGCTCGTGGTCTACGGCAAGACCAGCGACAGGCGATCACCGCCTTCATCGTCGAGAAGGGCATGAAGGGCTTCTCCACCGCGCAGAAGCTCGACAAGCTCGGCATGCGCGGCTCCAACACCTGCGAGCTGGTGTTCCAGCGACTGCGAGGTGCCGGCGGAGAACGTCCTGGGCGAGGAGGCGAAGGGCGTGAAGGTGCTGATGTCCGGGCCTCGACTACGAGCGCGCGGTGCTCGCCGGCGGGCCGCTCGGCATCATGGCGGCGTGCCTCGACGTGGTCGTGCCCTACGTCCACGAGCGCAAGCAGTTCGGCCAGCCGATCGGCGAGTTCCAGCTGATGCAGGGCAAGCTCGCCGACATGTACACCACGTTCTCCGCCTGCCGCGCCTACGTCTACGCGGTCGGCCAGGCGCTCGACCGCGGCGAGACCACGCGCAAGGACGCCGCCGGCGCGATCCTCTACGCCGCCGAGAAGGCGACCTGGATGGCGGGCGAGGCGATCCAGTGCCTCGGCGGCATGGGCTACATCAACGAGACGCCCGACCGGGCGCCTGTGGCGCGACGCCAAGCTTCTACGAGATCGGCGCGGGCACGTCCGAGATCCGCCGCTGGCTGATCGGCCGCGAGCTGTTTCGCCGAATCGCAATGAGCCTGAGAACGAAGCTCTCCGAGAAGCTCGGCCTGCGCGCGCCGATCATCCAGGCGCCGATGGCGGGCGGACCGGAGCAGCCAGGAGCTGGTGGCCGCCTGCTCGGCGGCGGGCGCGCTCGGCTGCTTCAGGCTTCGCCTACACGCAGCCGGCCGAGATGGAAAAGCAGGCAGCCTGGGTGCGCTCGCAGACTGGCCGCTGCCTTCCTCGTCAACCTGTTCTCTTCGCCCCAGCCAGGCGAGATCGCCCGCAGCAGCGCAGCGCCCGGCGCTCGACGCCGTCGCGCGCTACTACGCAGAATTCGGCATGCCACGCGCCGGAGCCCGTGAAGCCGCCGTATGCGCCGGACTTCGAGGCGCAGCTCACGGCAGTCGAGCGCATACGACCGAAAGCCTTCACATCGCACTCGCCGCCTTGCCGCCCGAGCGGCTGAAGAAACCGCAGTCGATGGGTGTGCTCAATCGGCGGCAGCGCCACCAACATCGCCGAAGCGAAGCGAGCTCGAATCGCTCGGCGTCGACTTCATCATCGCGCAGGGCGGCGAAGCACGGCGGCCACCGCGGCACCTGGCCCTGCGCGACCCCTACTGATGCGCTCAATCGGGACGCTCGCCCTCACCCGGCTCATCGTGCGCGAGGTGCGCGTGCCGGTCGTGGCGGCCGGGGGAATCATGGACGGTGCAGGGATCGCCGCGGTGCCGCGCTGTGCGCAGCGCTGGTCGCAGCTCGGCACGGCTTTCATTCCCTGCCCTGAAAGCGGCGCTCGCCGGTGCTCAAGCGGCGCTGCTCGGCGGCGCGGGAAGACGATACCCGCATCACCGAGAAATTCAGCGGCATGTCCGGCGCGCGGCCATCGTCAACCGCTTCATCACGGAAATGGCGCAAGCGCCGCAGCTTCCCTTCCGGCCCAGGAACAGCATCACCAGCTGCGCCAGGCCTCCGCCAAGGCGGGCAGGCCCGACTGCATCGCGATGTGGGCCGGCCGGGCGTCCGCGCTCGCGCGCGCTGCCGGCGGCGCAGCTGATCGAGCGCCTCGAAGCCGAAACCCTGGACGCGATCCGCCGCAGCGCAGCGCTGGCCGGACTGGGGACGGCATGAACGACCCCGTCGAGACCTTACCGCGGCAATGATCGATCTGCACCGTGGCCAGACCACATGGAAGCGTGGTAACATGAACGCCAGCGAAAAGAGGAACCTGCGCGGCATGGCGGCTGTGCAGGCGAAGATCACCCACGCGCGAGCTCCTCGCTGGCGATACGGTGGCGGTGCGCCCGCGTTCGAAGTGCGCGAGCGGCGGCGAAGCGTTCGTGCACGAGATGCGCAACGCCGCCACCGGAGAGATTTCCGCCATCTGCGTCCTGACCGGCGTGCAGATCGACTCCCAGACCCGCAAGTCCTGCCCTCTTCCCGCCGGAGCTCGCCGAGCGCGCGCGCGGCCTCGTGCGTTCCGTACGAGCCTGCCCGACTGAGACTGATCTGAAGGAGGCTTCCATGCAGAACGACCCGATCGTCATCGTTTGCCGCCGCCCGCACGCCGATGGGCGCGTTCCAGGGCGAGCTGAAGGGCTTCGCCGCGCCGGAGCTCGGCGCCGCCGCGATCCGCGCCGCGGTCGAGCGCGCGCAAGCATCAAGCCCGAGGACGTGCAGGAAGTCGATCATGGGCTGCGTGCTGCCCGCGGGCCAGGGCCAGGCGCCCGCGCGCCAGGCGCGCTCGGCGCCGGCCTGCCGCTCGCCGACCGGCTGCACCACGGTCAACAAGATGTGCGGCTCGGGAATGAAGGCGGCGATGTTCGCGCACGACCTGCTCGCCGCGGACTCGTACGAAATCATGGTCGCGGGCGGCATGGAGTCGATGACCAACGCGCCCTACCTGCTGCCGAAGGCGCGCGCCGGGCTGCGCATGGGCCACGGCCAGGTGATCGACCACATGTTCTACGACGGCCTGGAGGACGCCTACGACAAGGGCCGCCTGATGGGCAGCGTTCGCCGAGGACTGCGCGCAGAAGTACAACTTCTCCCGCGAAGCGCAGGATGACTTCGCGATCGACCTCGCTCGAAGCGCGCGCAGAAGCGCCAACAAGGACGGCTGCGTTCGCCTGGGAGATCACGCCGATCGCCATCAAGGCCGGCAAGGACGAGAAGCTTCATCGAGATCGACGAGCAGCCGTTCAAGGCGAACTTCGAGAAGATCCCGACGCTCAAGCCCGCGTTCCGCAAGGACGGCACGGTGACCGCGGCGAACTCGAGCTCGATCTCCGACGGCGCGGCGGCGCTGGTGATGATGCGCCGTTCGACCGCCGAGAAGCGCGGCCTCGCGCCGCTCGCGATGGTCGTCGGCCATGCCACGCACGCGCAGGAGCCGGGCTGGTTCACCACCGCTCCGGTCGGCGCGATCAAGAAACTGTTCGAGAGAACCGGCTGGAGCGCCGAGCAGGTCGATCTCTACGAGATCAACGAGGCCTTCGCCGTCGTCACCATGGCGGCGATGAAGGAGCACGGCCTGCCGCACGACAAGGTGAACGTGCACGGCGGCGCCTGCGCGCTCGGCCATCCGATCGGCGCCTCCGGCGCGCGCATCCTGGTGACGCTGATCGGCGCGCTGCGCAAGTACGGCCTGAAGCGCGGCGTGGCGAGCCTGTGCATCGGCGGCGGCGAAGCCACCGCCATGGCGCTCGAGCTGGCCTTGAAGCGGGAACTGCAGCGCCTGACTCGACCAGGCGCGCTTCTCCGCGCCTTACGGCTTCCGCGTGGTCACGGTCGGACAGGCGAAAGTGCATGCTCGAGTTGCCGCACAAGCCCGCGTCTCGAGCGTCCCGGCGGCATCATCAACGGCCCGGCCCTGATGGCCGCGGCGGACTGCGCCATGTGGCTCGCGATCAAGGCGCAGCTCGGCGTCGAGGGCGACGCGCTCACCTCGGAGCTGAACACGGCGTTTCTCGCGCCCGCCAAGGGCGAGCACGTGTACTGCACCGCGCGCATCCTCAAGATGGGCCGGCGGCGCATCTACGGCGTCGCCGAATGCCACAGCAAGAAGGGCAAGCTCTTCAGCCACCACACGGTGACCTATGTCCGTCCGGTCTGAAGCCGACGACTGGAGATCCGCGCAGGCGGTGCGCCGCTTTGCCGCAGCGAGCAGCTCGCGCCGAACGCCGCGCGCTGGGACCGCGACAGGAATTCCCGCGCGGGCGCTGGACGGGCCTCGCCGCGATGGGCCTCTACGGCGTCGCCATCACCGAGGAATGGGGCGGCGCCGGCCTCGACTACACCGCGCTCGCGGTCGCCTGCGAGGAAATCTCCGCCGGCGACTGCGCCACTGCGACGATCGTCGCCGGTGAACAACCTGGTGGCCGGAATCTGGCCGGGTATGGCAGTGACGCTCAGAAGAAGCAGTTCCTGAGAGCCCTTGCGCGCGGGGCAAGATGCATCGGCGCCTTCATGCTGACCGAGCCGCATGTCGGCTCCGATGCGACCGCGCGATCACCACGCGCGCCGAGCGCCAGGGCGACTCACTACGTCCTGAACGGCGTGAAGCAGTTCATCACCTCGGGCAAGAACGCCGACGTCGCCGTGGTTTTTGCCGTCACCGACAAGAACGGCGGAAGAAAGGCATCAGCGCGTTCCTGGTGCCGACCTCGACGCCCGGCTACGTCGCCGCATCGAGAAGACCGCCAGCGCGCATCGAATACCGCCGCACGCATCGTATCTGCGCAGAATTGTCCAAACCGAACGCATCTTCTGGGCTAGCAAGGTGAAGGCTGTCCGGATTGTCCGGCCGACCTCAAATCCGGCCGCATCAACGTCGCGGACATCGAGGCGTCGCTCGAGCCGCCCTCGGCCGCTCTCGCCATTCGACGCGAGCGGATGCGCGGGCAGCCGCCGATCGGCCGCCAGGCGCTCAACTGCCGCGCTGGCCGACACGGCGACCGGGGCGAAGCCGCGCCGCCGGCGCTCACGGCGGTGCGGCTTGCAGCTGCGCGACGCATGCGCAGCGCCGGCATCATGGAGGCCTCGATGGCCGCTGATCGAGCTCGCGAGATGCGATGCGAGCACCAGCAGGCTTCTGCTGACACGATGCGACCCTGATCCGAGCGGGCAGTCTACTGGCGGCTACGGCTGCGTGCGCCGACATGCCCGCGTCGAAGCGCCGTGGCTGGCTCGGATGCGAGCGCGTCACTCGGCGCGACGATCTACGGCGGCACGGCTGTCGCGATGCGAGCAGTCTGGCGCGACGTGCGCGTGACGCAGATCTACGAAGGCAGCGAGCGACATCCAGCGCCTTGTCATTGGTAACCCTGAGGAACGGGCTGATGTCGATTCGCAGCCGAGATCAATCCCCGCTCTGCCGAGTTCCGCGCCAATGCCGAGCGCATGCGTAGGCCTTGTCGCCGACCTGCAAGGAGCAAGATCGACGACTGGTGTCGCTCGGCGGCGATGCCAGCGCGCGCAGAGACAGGCACCTCGCGCGCGGCAAGCTGCTGCCGCGCGAGCGCGTGCACGAGCCTGCTCGATCCCGGCTCGCCGTTCCTCGAGGTCGGCCAGCTCGCCGCCTAGGGCATGTACGGCGGCGACGTGCACTCGGCCTCGATGATCTGCCGGCATCGGCCGCGTCTCGGGCCGCGAGTGCGTGATCGTCGCCAACGACGCCACCATCAAGGGCGGCACCTACTACCCGATGACGGTGAAGAAGCACCTGCGCGCGCAGGAGATCGCGGCGCAGAACCGCCTGCCGTGCATCTACCTGCGTCGATTCGGGCGGCGGCTTACCTGCCCGAGCCAGGACGAACGTGTTCCCCGACCGCGAGCATTTCGGCCGCATCTTCTTCAACCATCGCCAACATGTCGGCGGCCGGCATCCCGCAGATCGCCTGCGTCATGGGCTCCTGCACCGCGGGCGGCGCCTACGTGCCGGCGATGTCCGACGAGTCGATCATCGTCAAGGGCCAGGGCACCATCTTCCTCGGCGGCCCGCCGCTGGTGAAAGCGGCCACCGGCGAGATCGTCACGCGCCGAGGAGCTCGGCGGCGCCGAGGTGCATACGCGCGTCTCGGGCGTCGCGGACCACTACGCGCTGAACGACGCGCACGCCCTCGTCGCTCGTGCGGCGCATCGTCTCGAACCTGAATTCACGAAAAGCAGGTCTCTCTGAAAACTCAGAGAACCGAGAGAGCCTCTTTATCCCGCCGAGGAGATCTACGGCGTCATCCCGGCCGACGCGCGCAAGCCCTACGACGTGCGCGAGATCATCGCGCGCATCGTCGACGGCTCGGAGCTCGACGAGTTCAAGCAGAACTACGGCACCACGCTGGTCACCGGCTTCGCGCACCTGCACGGCTACCCGGTGGCGATCCTCGCCAACAACGGCATCCTGTTCTCCGAGTCCTCGCTCAAGGCGACGCACTTCATCGAGCTCGCCTGCGCAGCGCGGCATTCCGCTGCTCTTCCTGCAGAACATCACCGGCTACATGGTGGGCAAGAAGTACGAGGCCGGGCGGCATCGCCAAGGACGGCGCCAAGATGGTGACCGCGGTGGCCACCGCCAAGGTGCCGAAGTTCACCGCTGATCATCGGCGGCTCCTTCGGCGCCGGCAACTACGGCATGTGCGGCCGCGCCTACTCGCCGCGCTTCCTGTGGATGTGGCCGAACGCGCGCATCTCGATCATGGGCGGCGAGCAGGCGGCGAGCGTGCTCGCGACGGTGCGCGGCAACTTCAAGTCCAAGGAGGAGGAAGAAGCCGTTCAAGAACCCGATCCGCGAGCAGTACGAGCGCCAGGGCCATCCCTACTACGCGAGCGCGCGGCTCTGGGACGACGGCGTGGTCGACCCGGCCGACACGCGCCGGCTGCTCGGCCTCGCGATCTCCGCCTCGCTCAACGCGCCGATCGAAGAAACGAAGTTCGGCGTCTTCAGGATGTGAGGTGCTGCACAGCTCGAGAAAAGGAACGGCGTCGCCCGCGTCACGCTCGACCGGCCCGAGGTGCGCAACGCGTTCGACGACGCACTGATCGCATCCTTGACAGAAGTCCTTCCTGACATTGAGAAAGACCAAGTCAGTTCGCGTGCGTGGTCCTCGCGGGCAACGGCCCGGCGTTCTGCGCCGGCGCCGACCTCAACTGGATGAAGCGCATGGCGGGCTACGGCTACGAGCGAGAACCTCGCCGACGCGCAAGGCGCTCGCCGCACATGCTCGCCACGCTCGACCGCATGCCCAAGCCGACCGATCGCGCGCGTGCACGGCCCGGCATTCGCCGGCGGCACGGGCCTGGTCGCCGCCTGCGACATCGCGGTCGGCACGCCGGAGGCGAAGTTCTGCCTGTCCGAGGCGAAGCTCGGCCTGTCGCCGGCGACCATCAGCCCGCACGTGCTGCGCGCCATGGGCGAGCGAGCTGGCACGGCGCTATTTCCTGACCGCCGAAGTGTTCGACGCCGAGGAAGCCTATGCGCATCGGGATGCTTGTCCGACTGTCTTCACCGGCAGAGCTGGATGAGACGATCGACGACCTGCTGCAGCATCTGCTTGCTGGCGGCCCGGAAGCGCACGACGAAGATCAAGGACCTGATCCGCGCGGTCGTCGAGCCGGCCGGTCGACGACGCGCTGGTCGCCGACACCGCGAAGCGCATCGCCGAGATCCGCGTTTCGCCCGAAGGCAGGGAAGGCATCGCGTCCTTCCTGGAAAAGCGCAAAGCGTCTGGTGTTCGAAAAAATCCTGATCGCCAACCGCGGCGAGATCGCCTGCCGCGTCATCGCGCACGGCGCGCGCGCCTCGGCATGCGCACGGTCGCGGTGTACTCCGACGCCGACCGCGACGCGCTGCACGTCAGACGGCGCGCCGACGCAGGCGCGGCGCATCGAGAACTACCTCGACGATCGAAGCGCATCCTCGCCGCGGCGCGCGCGTCGGGCGCGCGAGGCGATCCATCCCGGCTACGGCTTCCTGTCGGAGAACGAGGACTTCGCCGCCGCCGTGCGCGAGGCAGGCATCGTCTTCATCGGCCCACTCGCCCGAGGCGATCGCGCGCGATGGGCGACAAGTCGGCGGCCAAGCGCCTGATGGAGAAGGCCGGCGTGCCGCTGGTGCCGGGCTACCACGGCGAGAACCAGGACGCCGCGCTCCTCGCAGAAGGAAGCCGCGCGCATCGGCTACCCGGTGCTGATCAAGGCCTCCGCCGGCGGCGGCGGCAAGGGCATGAGCGTCGTCGAGGATCGAAGAGCATTCGCTGCAGCATCTGGAGGCGCCAAGCGCGAGGCGAAGTCCTCGTTCGGCGACGACCGCGTGCTGATCGAGCGCTACCTCGACCGGCCGCGCCACATCGAGATGCAGGTGTTCGGCGACACGCAGGGCAACGTCGTCCACCTCTTCGAGCGCGACTGCTCGGTGCAGCGCCGCCACCAGAAGGTGCTCGAGGAAGCCGCCGGCGCCCGGCCTGGAGCGCAGGCAGCGCAAGGAGATGGGCGCGGCCGCCGTCGCGGCGGCGCAGCGCGATCGGCTACGCGGCGCCGGCACCGTGGAGTTCATCGCCGAGCAGGACGGCGCGCTTCTACTTCATGGAGATGAACACCCGCCTGCAGGTCGAGCACCCGGTGACCGAGATGATCACCGGCCTCGACCTGGTGCGAGTGGCAGCTGCGCGTCGCCGGCGGGCGAGCAGCTGCCGCTGACGCAGGACGAGCTCACCTTCGACGGCCACGCCATCGAGGCGCGCATCTACGCCGAGGACCCGAGCGCGGCTTCCTGCCCGCCACCGGCAAGCTGGTGCACCTTTCGTTTCCCGCCGGAGACCGCGCAGGTGCGCGTCGACACCGGCGTCGAGGCCGGCGCCGAGATCACGCCGTGGTACGACCCGATGATCGCCAAGCTGATCGTGCACGGCGCGACCGCGCCGCGGCGCTCGCGCGCCTGCGCCAGGCGCTCGCGCAGGTCGAGATCGCCGGGCCTGACGACCAACGTCGACTTCCTCTAGCCGCGTCGCGGCGAGCCGCGCGTTCAGCGCGCGCCGAGCTCGACACCGGCCTGATCGAGCGCAACCGCGCCGAATTGCTTCGTCAAGCGACCAGATCACCGACGAAGTGCTCGCCGCGGCCGCCTTCGCCGAGCTCGCTGCACGAGGAGCACGCGTGCCGCGCGACGCGCGCCGCCGCCTCCGGCGATCCGCATTCGCCCTGGCATGCGCGTCGACGGCTGGCGGCTCAACGCAGGACTCGCACCACGATTTCACCTTCCTCGAAGACGGCGGTTCGACGCGACGCGCATCCGCTTCCTGGGAACGGCTGCGCTTGCCGTGGACGGCCGGGAGCACGCCTGAGGCGAGCGCCTCGCGGACGGGCGCTACTGCTGCGCCTCGACGAGCCTTCAAGGCGCGTGCCGTGCGCGACGGCGACGATTGGCACGTGCTTCTGCGACGGCGACTACCGCCGGCTTCGCGCTCGCCGGAGCTCGCCGCGCACGAGGAAGACGCGCGCGCGGGCTCGCTCGCCGCGCCGATGCCCGGAAAGGTCATCCAGGTGCTGACGCAGCCGGGCGCCAAGGTGGCGAAGGGCGAGGCGCTGCTGATCCTCGAAGCGATGAAGATGGAGCACACCATCACCGCGCCGGCGGACGGCGTGGTGAAGGAAATCCATTACGCCGCCGGCGAGCAGGTGCTCGAAGGCGCGGAGCTGATCACCCTTGAATAAGAACGGTGCGCATCGTCGAGGTCGGGCCGCGCGACGGCCTGCAGAACGAGCCCGGCGAAGTGCCGACCGCGGTCAAGCTCGAGCTGATCGAGCGCCTCGCCGACGCCGGCCTGCCGGCGGTCGAGGCCACGGCGTTCGTGTCGCCGAAGTGGGTGCCGCAGATGGCCGACCACACCGAGGTGCTGGCAGCGCATCCGCGCGCAAGCCCGGCGTCGCCTATCCGGTGCTGACGCCGAACCTGAAGGGCTTCGAGGCCGCGCGCGCCGCCGGCGCGACCGAGGTCGCGGTCTTCGGCGCCGCATCCGAAGCCGTTCTCGAAGAAGAACATCAACTGCTCGATCGCCGAGATCGCTCGAGCGCTTTCGCGCCGGTCGCCGAGGCCGCGCGAAAGCACAGCATCACGCGTGCGCGGCTACGTCTCCTGCGTGCTCGGCTGCCCCTACGAAGGCGAAGTGAAGCCCGCAGCGCGTCGCCGACGTCGCCGGCGGCGCTGCTACGACATGGGCTGCTACGAGGTCTCGCTCGGCGACACCATCGGCGTCGGCACGCCGGGCAAGACGCAGGCGATGATCGAGGCCGTGCGCGCAAGCGCGTGCCGATCGAGCAAGCTCGCCGGCCACTACCACGACACCTACGGCCAGGCGCTCGCCAACATCTACGCCTCGCTCGAGGCTCGGCGTGGCGACCTTCGACTCGTCGATCGCCGGCCTGGGCGGCTGCCCCTACGCCGGCGGGCGCCTCAGGCAACGTCGCCACCGAGGACGTGGTGTACATGCTGCACGGCCTCGGGCATCGAGACCGGCGTCGACCTCGACAAGCTGGTCGGCATCGGCCAATGGATCTGCGGCGTGCTCGGGCAGCGAGCCCTCCTCAAAGTGAACAAGGCGCTTTCGGCAAAAGCATGAAATCGCCCTGCGTGAAGGTCTGCATCGCTGGATCCCGAGCGCGACGCTCTGCATGCGGCTGCGCCCGCACGCTCGACGAGATCGCGCGCTGGGGCATGATGAGCGAGAGCAGCGCGTCGCGATCATGGGCGAGCTTCCGGCGCGCCGCGAGCGCTCCGCGCTGCCGCACGGTCTCCTTCGAGGACGACGTCCGTGACCTCTAGCATCGACTGGTACTTCGACTTCGTCTCGCCCTACTCCTACATCGGGCTGCACCGCCTGACAGGACTTCGACTCCAGTCGTCTCAAGCCGGTGCTGTTCGCGGGCATCCTCAACCACTGGGGCCAGAAGGGCCCGGCCGAGATCCCCGCCAAGCGCAAGTGGACCTATCGCTGCCTGCGTCTGGGAAGCGCAAGCGGCTCGGCCTTCCCTTCCGCTTTCCCGCCCCGCATCCCTTCAACCCGCTGCACGCACCTGCGCCTCGCGCTCGCCGCCGGCTGCGACCCGACGCGCCGTGACGCGCATCTTCGATTTCGATCTGGACCACCGGCGAAGACGCCGCCGACCCCGCGCGCTTTGCCGGCTCTGCCGCGGAACTCGAGCGTCGAACCCGCCGAAGCAGCTCGGAGGTCAAGGATCTGCTGCGCAAGAACACCGATGAAGCCATGGCCCGCGGCGTCTTCGGCGTGCCGAGCTTCGTCATCGACAGCGAAGTTTTCTGGGGCGCCGACTCGATGCGAGTTCGTCCAGACTACCTCCGCCGACCCGCAGCGTGCTCGACAACGACGAGATGCGGCGGCTCGACAGCCTTGCCCGCCGGCGGCAGCCCGCAAGTAGATGGCCAGGGCGTAGTAGCGATGATTCACGCAGACGCAGGTCTGCGTGCCGATCGTGCGGACCTGCAGTCGACCCTGTACGAGCGTAGTCAGAGCAAGAAGCCTATCGCTACGCAGCTGTTCGATCAGCGACGCGTCAAGCGTGCGCCGTCTGGGCGCTATCGTCGGCGCAGGCGCGGCAGCGTACATGGCACGGCGCCGACGTCGAGGTCCGACTCGCGAGTCACTGGCGCGAGACGAATGGCCGGGCTGAGCGACAAGAAGTCGATGGGCAAGGGTCATTCGGCGTGAGCCCGACGACGCGAAGTCAGGTTACTCTCCGGCAATCTGTACGATGGGCGGCAATCATCTACACCGTGTCGATATCACGCCCCGGCAGCGCATCGACGCGCGGTCACCACGCTACTGGCCTCCACAAGCCAGGTCGCCGCTGCAGGTGTGCACGCGGTAATGCGGAGAGGAGCTGATGGCAGCCACGCTGGACAGGTCGCACGAAGGCTGTCGAGAGCGCCGTGCGCGCAGCGCGGACGCCTGCCGGCGAAACCGCCTCGAAGTAGCCGTCAGCCGTACTTCCGCAGGTCCTCGATCACCTTGCCGTCGTTCGGGCAGGCTGCCGGGCGCGACGCAGCTCGACCTCGCCGCGCAGCTTGGTGACGTCGCGGATGGAAGCGACGAGCGGCTTCGGCCAGACCCGGCGGGACTGTTCCTTCACCTCGCACTTGAGCGTCATGCGGTCGTTGCCGGCCTCGCCCTCGACGACCAGGCGCGCGCGCAGCGATCTCCGGATGGCGGCGCAGGACGTCGGCCACCTGGCCCGGCGTGACGAACATGGCGCGCACCTTGGTGCTCTGGTCGGCGCGGCCCATCCAGCCCTTGATGCGGACGTTGGTGCGGCCGCAGGGGCTCGCGCCCGGGCAGCACCGCGGACAGATCGCCGGTGCCGAAGCGGATCAGCGGGTAGTCCTGGTTGAAGCGTGGTGATCGACCACTTCGCCGACCTCGCCCGGCGGCACCGGGTCGCCGGTGCCGGGGCGCACGATCTCGAGGAGCTGCGTTTCCTCGAGGATCATGCCGCCGGACGACGGCGCCGTCCGGCAGCAGCGATTCGTAGGCGATCGAGCCGAGGTCGGCGCTGCGCGTAGCACTGCGTGCACGCGGATGCCGCGCTTGCCGCATCGCTTCGCGCAGCGCGGGCGGCAGGTACTCGGCGCCGACCTGGGCCTTCTGTCAGGCAGGAGATGTCGGCCTTCAGTCTCGTCGGCCTTCTCCGACGATCAGCTTGAGGAACGACGGCGTGCCGACGTAGGCGTTGATGCTGCAGGTCGCGGATCGCCGCCACCTGCATCTCGGTCTGGCCGACGCCGGCCGGCACCACGGTGCAGCCGAGCGCGAGCGCGCCGGACTCCATCATCGAGCCGGCCGGCGTGAAGTGATAGGCGAAGCGTGTTGAGCGACGCGGTCGCCGGCGCGGAAGCCGCCGGCGAACAGGCCGCGCGCCGCGCGCCACCAGTCCTTGCCGCGGCCCTCCGGGCTCGTAGATCGGCCCGGGCGAGATGAAGAGCTTGGCCGAGCTTCTCCACCGGCGTGGCGTTCAGGCCGCCGAGCGGCGGCAGGTCTTCTGCAGCGAGCTGCAGATCGGACTTGCGCGTGACGGGCAGCGCTGGCGAGCGCCTTGCGCGGCGTTGATTTTTCTGCGGATTTATCTTTTCCAGAATCCTGGCAAACCCGGGCGCCTGCTTCTTCGCGTGCGCGATCAGCTTCGGCAGCGCGAGCATCAGCGCCGCTTCGCGCGACTTCGGCGCGCGGGTCTCGAGGCGGTCGTAGTGCTCGACCTTCGGTTTCTTCAGAGCCAACGCTTCCTGCGGCGGCGGTAGGACTTCACGTCGCGGAAGCTCTTGCGGCCGCCGGAGGAGAAGCCGAGGTAGAACTCCTTCACGTCCTCGTTCTCGCGCGAGCGGCTTGCCCTCGCCGTCCATCACCACGCGGCCGTTCTCGAGGATGTAGCCGTAGTCGGCGTAGCGCAGCGCGATGTTGGTGTTCTGCTCGGCGAGCAGGAAGCTCACCTTCTCCTTCTGCGTTGAGCTCCTTCACGATCTCGAAGATCTCCTCGACCAGCTGCGGCGCGAGGCCCATCGACGGCTCGTCGAGCAGGATCATGCTCGGGCGCGCCATCAGCGCGCGGCCGATCGCGGTCATCTGCTGCTCGCCGCCGGAGGTGTAGCCCGACTGCGACTGCGCGGCGCTCCTTCAGGCGCGGGAAAGTACTCGTAGACCTTCTCGAGGTCGTCGCGCATGCTCGGCGCCGTGCCGCCGCGCGTGTAGGCGCCGGTCAGCAGGTTCTCCTCGACCGTCAGGTGCTGCGAAGCAGTGCCGCCCTTCCATCACCTGGCACGACGCCGCGCTTCACCAGCGTCGACGGGGTCGAGGCTGGTCGATGCGCTCGCCGCGGAACGTGATCGTAGCCCTTGGTGACCTCGCCGCGCTCGGCGCGCAGCAGGTTGGAGATCGCCTTGCAGCGTGGTGGTCTTGCCCGCGCCGTTGGCGCCCAGCAGCGCGACGATGCCGCCCTCGCGCACCGTCGAGCGAAACGCCCTTCAGCACGAGGATGACGTGGTTGTAGATCACCTCGATGCCGTTCACCGACAGCATCACTGGAGCTGCTGCCATCTTGCATTCTCGAAGAAAACGGCCGCGCGGGCTGCGCCCGGCGCGGCCTGGACCTTCCTCTAGCCTTAGCCAGCTTTCCTTGGCGCAGTCGCGCTTGGTGATCTTCTTCTCCAGCCGCGTACTTCTCGGCCGAGGCGCGGATCATCGGCTTGATGATGCTGTTGTCGGCGTGCAGTAGACGATCCGGCTGCACCACCCACTTCTTGCCGTCCCAGGTGCTGGATCGTCGCCGTGCGACTCGCCCGGCGTGGTTGACGCAGCTGGTGCTGATCGGCGTCATGAAGCCGTCGAAGCCGAGCTTCTTGATCGCCGCATCGTCGATCGACAGGTTCTCCAGGCCCCAGCGCACCTCCTCGCCCGTTGAGCGGCTTCTTGCCGTACTTGACCTGCGCCTGCGTCACCGCCTCGACGGTCACCATCGCGGCGGCCAGGCCGCGGTTGTAGAGCACCTCGCCGATCTCCTCCTTCTTGCCGGTGCCCTGGCCCTTGTCGTAGACGAACTTGATCATGTCCTGGTGCACTCGGCCCTGCCCGCCGGCGCGAAGAACACCAGCGCGTTGTAGCCCTTGGCGCCGTCGCCTGCCGGCGTGACGTCGGGCTCGGCGCCCGACCACCACACGCCGTACATCTTCTCGCGCGGATAGCCGGTCGCGACGGCTTCCTTGATCGCGGTCGAGTTCATCACGCCCCAGCCCCACAGGAACACGTAGTCCGGGCCGCTGCTGGCGGATCTGCAGCCAGGTGGCCTTCTGCTCCACGCCCGGGTGCGTCACCGGCAGCAGCAGCAGCTCGAAGCCGTGCATCTTGGCGCGCTCCTGCAGCAGCGCGATCGGCTCCTTGCCGTAGGGCGAGTCGTGGTAGACGAGCGCGATCTTCTTGCCCTTCAGCTTGTCGAGCGCCGCCTTCCTTCTTGCCGACGTGCTGCACCAGCATGTCCGCGGCGTCCCAGTAGGTGCCGCCGAGCGGGAAGTTCCAGCCGAACACGCGTGCCGTCGACCGAATCCGCGCGGCCGTAGCCCGTGGTGATGATCGGAATCTTGTCGCTGAACGACTTGTCGGTCACCGCGAAGGTGATGCCGGTGGACAGCGGATGGAACGCGGCGGCGCCGGTCGGGCCCTTGCCCTTCAGGCGCTCGTAGCACTCCACGCCGCGGTCGGTGGCGTAGCCGGTCTCGCATTCCTCGAACGTGATCTTGACGCCGTTGATGCCGCCGTCGCGCGCGTTGACCAGCTTGAGGTAGTCGACGTAGCCGTTGGCGAACGGGATGCCGTTCGGCGCATACGCGCCGGTGCGGTACGAAAGCACCGGGAAGAACTGCTCCTTGGCCTGCGCGCAGCGACCGCTGGCTGCTGCCGAGTCGCCGCCGACTGACGCGCGGCACCGCCAGCAGTGCAAATTTCGCTTCGTTCATTTCATCCTCCTCCTAAGTAAGACTCGCCAACAAGATGATAACCCCGTCAATGCGGGAACGGCCAGAGCCGCAGCTTCTCCTTGCCGATCGCCCACAGGCGGGCCAGGCCGTGCGGCTCGACGATCAGGAAGAACACGATCAGGGCGCCGAAGATCATGAACGCCAGGTGCGAGGCCATCGCCGTCGACATCGGGATCCCCAGCCAGTGCGGGACCTGGTCCAGCAGGATCGGCAGCGCGACGATGAAGGCCGCGCCGAAATAGCTGCCCAGCAGCGAGCCCATGCCGCCGATGATGATCATGAACAGCAGGTTCAGCGACAGCGTCAGGTTGAAGGCGAGCGGCTCCCAGGCGCCCAGGTGCGACGAAGCCCCACAGCGCGCCGGCGACGCCGACAGTAGAACGCGCTCACCGCCGAAGGCGGTGAGCTTGGCGTACACCGGCCGGATGCCGATCACCTCGGCGGCGACGTCCATGTCGCGCATCGCCATCCACTCGCGGCCGATGTGGCCGCGCGCCAGGTTCTTGGCGACCAGCGTGAACACGATCAGCACGCCGAGCAGGAACAGGTACTTCTCCGACCGGCGTATCGACGCGTCCAGCCGAACAGCTCGATCGGCGCCGTCGACACCGAACCCGGAGTGCGAATAGTTGGTGAACCACTTCACGCGCGCGAACAGCCAGTCGGTGAAGAACTGCGCCGCGAGCGTCGCCACCGCGAGATAGAGCCCTTGATGCGCAGGCTCGGCATGCCGAACAGCATGCCGACCGCGGCGGCGATCAGGCCGGCGAGCACCAGCACGACCGAGGAAGTTCAGCTGCGGCACGCGCAGCACGAGGTTGTAGGCCGCGTACGCGCCGACCGCCATGAACGCGGCGTGGCCGATGCGAGATCTGCCCGCAGTAGCCGACCAGCAGGTTCAGGCCGATCGCCGCCAGCGTGAGGATCAGGAACGGGATCAGGAGCGACAGGAACACGGTAGTCGCTCGACGACGAACGGCACCACGCCGAACGCGAAGGCCAGCAGCGCGAGCATGAACGACGCGGTCCTGCAGGATCGGCAGCATCTGCTGGTCCGACGCGTAGGTCGATTTGAACTGGCCGTTTTCGCGGTAGAACATGTTGTCTAGACCCGGTCGATGTTGCGTTCGCCGAACAGGCCCTCGGGCCGCACCAGCAGGAACAGCAGCGCGAGCACGTAGGCGAACCAGTTCTCGATGCCGCCGCCGGCGAGGTCGAAGAGCCTTGACCAGCAGCGGCCCGAGGAACACTTCGGCCATCTTCTCGCCGACGCCGATGATCAGGCCGCCGACGATCGCGCCGGCGACCGAGGTGAAGCCGCCGAGGATCACCACCGGCAGCGCCTTGAGCGCCACCTGCGAGAGCGAGAACTGCACGCCGAGCTTGCGAGCCCCAGATCACGCCGGCGACCAGCGCGACGAAGCCGGCCACCGACCAGACGATCACCCAGATGCGGTTGAGCGGAATGCCGATCGACTGCGCCGCCTGGTGGTCGTCGGCGACCGCGCGCAGCGCGCGCCCGGTCGGCGGTCTTCTGGAAGAACAGCACCAGGCCCGCGACCAGCGCGCGCGGCGACCAGCGCGGCGACGAAGTCCTCCTTGTTGACGCAGGATGCCGCCCTGGAAGACGCTTGTCCAGGATCATCACCGGCTCCTTGGCGATGCCGAGGTCGATCTTGTAGATGTCGCTGCCCCAGACGGTCTGGCCGAAGCCGTCGAGGAAATAGGTGACGCCCGAGCGTCGCCATCAGCAGCGCCACGCCCTCCTGGTTGACGAGCGGCCGCAGCACCAGTCGCTCGATCAGCCATGCCAGCGACCACCATGATCACGGTGGCCGAGCAGGATCGCCAGCCCACAGCGGCATCCTTCCGGCCAGGCGCGCCACCGCCAGCGCGGCGAACAGCACCATCGCGCCCTGCGCGAAATTGAATACGCCGGAGGCCTTGAAGATCAGCGCGAAGCCGAGGCGCGACCAGCGAATACAGCACGCCCGGCCATCAGGCCGCCGAGCAGCACCTCGACGTAGAAGCCCGGCGGCGAGGCGCTCGTCGCCAGCGGCAGCGCGAGGCCGACCAGCAGGACCGCGCCCAGCGTGAGGACGGGCCAGTGCTTCTTCATCGCGCTCAGTGGCTCCACGCCGAGGTAGGCGTCGATCACCGCCTGGTTGGCGCGCACCTCGTCGGGCGTGCCGTCGCCGATCTTCTTGCCGTAGTCGAGCACCACGACGCGGTCGGAGATGTCCATCACCACGCCCATGTCGTGCTCGATCAGCACGATCGTGGTGCCGAACTGGTCGTTGACGTCGAGGATGAAGCGGCACATGTCCTGCTTCTCCTCCAGGTTCATGCCGGCCATCGGCTCGTCGAGCAGCAGCAGCGCGGCTCCATCGGCCAGCGCGCGCGCGAGGTCGACGCGCTTCTGCAGGCCGTAGGGCAGGCGGCCGACCGGCGTCTTGCGGATGTGCCTGGATCTCGAGGAAGTCGATGATGCTCCTCCACCACTGCGCGGTGCTCGATCTCCTCGCGCAGCGCCGGGCCGATCGCGCAGCGCCTGCTAGCAGGATGTTGCGAGTGCATCTTCAGGTTGCGCCCGGTCATGATGTTGTCGAGCACCGACATGCCCTTGAACAGCGCGATGTTCTGGAACGTGCGCGCGATGCCGCTCACGCGCGACCTCGTGCGGATCCATGTCGTGGTGCTGCGCGGCCCATGTAGCGTGATGGTGCCCTGCTGCGGGTGGTAGACGCCGTTGATGACGTTCAGCATCGAGCTCTTGCCGGCGCCGTTCGGGCCGATGATCGCGCGCACCTCGTGCTCGCGCACGTCGAACGACACGTCGCTGCAGCGCCTTGACGCCGCCGAAGGCGAGCGACACGCCGTCCAGCGCGAGGATGACCTCGCCGATGCGGCCTGCGCGCGCTGATTCGCCGTCCGCGTCTCAGGCCGCCTTCGCGCCGCCGCGGCGGGAAGGTCTTCGCGTCGCGGATCTTCAGGTCGGCCGAGATGGATGCCGGTGCGCCCGTCCTCGTAGCGCACCTGCGCCTCGACGTGCACCATCTGCTTGCCGCCGTAGAGCGCATCGACCAGCGTGCGCGTACTTCTCGCCGATGTGGCCGCGGCGCACCTTGCGCGTGCGCGTGAGCTCGCCGTCGTCGGCATCGAGCTCGCTTGTGCAGGATCGAGGAAGCGGTGGATCTGCGAGTCGGCGAGCTCGCGGCTCCGCGGCGAGGTCGGCGTTCACCTGCTCGATGCAGTCGCGCACCAGCGTCGTAGACCTCGTCGCGCGAGGCGAGGTCGATGTAGCCCGCGTAGGGCAGGTTGCGCTTCTCGGCCCAGTTGCCGACCGCCTCCATGTCGATGTTGATGAACGCGCAGACGCGGTCGCGCCCGTGGCCGAACGCCACCGCTTCCTTGATGTACGGGAAGAACTTGAGCTTGTTCTCGAGGTACTTCGGCGCGAACAGCGTGCCGTCGGCGAGCTTGCCGACGTCCTTCACGCGGTCGATGATCTTCAGGTGCCCGTCGGCGTCGAAGTAGCCGGCGTCGCCGGTGTGGAACCAGCCCTCGCGCGTCCTTCGCTTCGCGCGGTCGCCTGCGGGTTCTTGTAGTACTCCTTGAACAGGCCCGGCGAGCGGATCAGCAGCTCGCGCTCGGGCGTGAACTTGAGCTCGACGCCCTTGACCGCCGGGCCGACGGTGTCGGGCTTCACCTGGCCGTTCGGGCTGGACGCAGACGAAGACGCTGGTCTCGGTCGAGCCGTAGAGCTGCTTCAGGTTGATGCCGAGCGAGCGGTAGAAGCGGAACAGGTCCGGCCCGATCGCCTCGCCCGCGGTGTAGGCGACGCGCACCCGGCTCATGCCGAGCACGTTGCGCAGCGGGCCCGTAGACGAGCAGGTCGCCCAGCCAGTAGCAGCAGCCGGTCGAGCGCGCCGACCGGCCTGCCGTCGAGGAGCGCGCCGCCGACGCGGCTGCGCGACGTCCATGAAGTAGCGGTACAGCGCGCGCTTGAGCGCGCTCGGCGTCCTCCATGCGGATCGACACCTGCGTGAGCAGCGCCTCGAGCACGCGCGGCGGCGCGAAGTAGTAGGTCGGCCCGATCTCGCGCATGTCGCTCATCACGCGTCTCGGCCGATTCCGGGCAGCAGATGCAGTAGCCGGTGACGAACGGCTGCGCGTAGGAAAAGATGTTCTGCCCGATCCAGGCCGGCGGCAGGTAGGCGAGCACCACGTCGCGCGTCGTCCAGGCCCTTCCATTTCGGCGGCGGCCTGCGCGCGGTCGATCAGCGCGTGGTGCGTGAGCACCACGCCTTTGCGGACGCCGGTGGTGCCCGAGGTGAAGAACATCGCCGCGGTGTCGCGCGCCCGCGCCCTTGGCGATCTCGGCGTCGAGGAACGCCGGATCGCGCTGCAGCGACTCGCCGGCCGAGCTCGAGCAGCTTGTCGCAGCTCATCAGCTGCGGCTGCGCGTAGTGGCGCAGGCCGCGCGGCTCGTCGAAGTAGATGTGCTTCAGCGTCGGGCACTGCGGCAGGATCTCGAGCAGCTTGTCGACCTGCTCCTGGTCCTCGGCGACCGCGTACGCGATCTCCGGCGTTCTGGATCGGAAACGCCATCTCGGCGGCCGACCGCGTCCTGGTACAGCGGCACCGGGATGCCGCCGAGGCACTGCGCGGCGCACATCGCGGCGTAGATGCGCGGCCGGTTGTCGCCGACCAGCGCCGAGGTGGTCGCCGCGCTTGAAGCCCGTGCGCGGCGAGGCCGCAGGCGAGCGCGCGCACCTCGTCGGCGAAGCTGCCGCCAGCTCCAGGTCTGCCAGATGCCGAGGTCCTTCTCGCGGATCGCCGGGCGCCCGCCGCGCACCTGCGCGTGGTGCATCAGCAGCTTCGGAAACGTATCCAGCCCGGCAAGACCTTCGCGCCATCGCACCCTCCTCAGGGACAGGCTGGATTTTATAATGCGAAACGACCATTTTGCACATGGAAGATGACACGATGAAAGGCACCGAGCACTGGACCACGCAAGGGCGACATCCGGCTTTTCCTCTGGCGCAAGCCGCCCGCCGCCGGCGCGCCGCGCAAGGCACGATCCTGTTCGTGCACGGCTCCTCGATGGCCTCGCAGCCGACCTTCGACCTGCAGGTGCCCGGGCGCGCCGGATTCCTCGGTGATGGACTGGTTCGCCGCGCGCGGCTTCGACACCTGGTGCATGGACAACGAGGGCTACGGCCGCTCGGACAAGTCGCGGCCGATCAACTTGCGACATCTCGAACGGCGCCGACGACCTCGCCGCGGGCACCGACTACATTCTCGAGAACGACCGGCGCGAAGAAGCTGCTGGTCTACGGCATTTCGTCGGGCGCGCTGCAGCGCGGCGCTGTTCGCCGCAGCGCCATCCCGAGCGCGTCGCGCGCCTCGCGCTGGACGCCTTCGTCTGGACCGGCGAGGGCAGCCCGACGCTCGCCGAGCGCAGGAAGAAGCTGCCCGAGTTCATCGCCAAGAACCGCCGCCCGATCGACCGCGCCTTCGTGCACAGCATCTTCGAGCGCGACCATCCCGGCACCGCCGACGAGGCCACCATCGAGCGCCTTCGCCGACGCGATCGTCGCGCTCGACGACTCGGTGCCGACCGGCACCTACGTCGACATGTGCTCGAAGCTGCCGATCGTCGATCCGGCGAAGATCACCGTGCCGACGCATCATCATGCGCGGCCAGTGGGACGGCATCGCGGGCGTCGACGACCTGATCGAGTTCTTCAAGCGCCTGCCGCAACCCGGACAAGCAGTTCACGCGTGATGGCCGGGCATCTCGCACGCGAGCTTCCAGCAGAAGAACTACCTGATGGTCTACCACATCCTGCACGCCTTCTTCACGCAGCCCGAACCGGTGTACCGCGGATGAATACGGTGCGCTTTTCTTCTTATCAATTTTGCTTAGTCAACTGCTTCATAGGCAATCGCGCAACAGTACCTGCGCCGCCCGGTCCGTCTGGTAGGTGCCGCTTTCGCCGGGCGGCTTCGCCGACACGCCGGCGCGCACTGCTGCGCCGCAGCCTCACGCGAGCAGCTCGGCACAGCATGGTCTTCGTCGAGAACCAGCCCGGCGCCGGGCGGCACGATCGGCTGCGGACTGCGCGGCGAAGCAGTGCGCCCGACGGCTACACGCTGCTGCTCACCGGCACGCACGCACGCTCATCGGCTCGCATCTCTACAAGAACGCCGCCAGTACGACGCGCTGCAGGACTTCACGCACATCGCAGCATGCTGGCGTCGGGCCCTTACGTGCCTCGTGGTCGAATCCGCAGACAGTCCGCGCGGTGACATCGGTGCGCGAGCTAATCGCCGCCGCGAAGGCGAGGCCCGGCAAGATCGACTACGCGAGCTCGGGCAACGGCAGCGCCCAGCACCTGGTCGTCGCGCTCTTCAACGCCGATGGCGGGCGTCGAGCTCAACCACGTGCCGTACAGCGGCGGCGGCCCGGCGATGCAGGACCTGCTCGGCGGGCGAGGTGGGCGTCTCTTTCGCCGGCGTGCCGAACGTCCTCTCGCATCGTGGCAAGGCGGGACGCCTGAAGGCGCTCGATCCGTGACGACCGCGACAGCGCGCTGAGCCGGAGCTGCCCCCGCCGTGCCAGACCATGGCCGAGGCCGGCGTGCCGGGCAGCTATGAGCCACGCCTGGGCCCAATCTCGCGGCACCGGCGGGCGCAGCCGGCACGCATGGCATCGCCCGCGCAGCGGCTCTGCACCGAGATCGCACAAGGCCCTGCAGGACGCCGCGCTGCAGGCCAGCTTCCAGAACGCCGGCGGCGTCGAGGCGACGTTCGCCAGTCCTGACGCCGACAGGGATTACCGGCCTATTGCGCGCCGAGTACGAGAAGTGGGGGCCGCGTCGTGAAACAGACCGGCGCCACAGTCAGCCAGCCTACCGCCAGACCTCCGCCGCCACCTGCAATACCAAGTTCGAGCTTGCCTTCCTTGAATTAAAATCCCGGCGGTGATCGGCTGGCCCAGGCCAGCCACAGGAGCTGAAGCCACACTGCAACGAATGCCGAGGCTGTTCGAGGGCGTGCTTCGCAGCCTCCTCGATGCGCCCGCTTGAGCGCGCGTCCCCTGGTTCCAGCGCCCACGGGGTCTTGGTCGAGACCATACCGAGCACGACCTTCTTCCCCTTCGGCAGGAAGCGCAGCGGCCGGAAGTCCCCGGCGCGCGGCGAATCGAACTCCAGCAGGAAGGCATCGACCGCGAGCTCGTTGAACACGCGCTCGGCGATCGGCTCGTAGCCGCCCTCGGCCATCCACTGGCCTCGCAGTTGCCTCGGCACATGTGGATCGCCTTTGCCATGTCGCGCGGGCAGGCGGCGAGGACCTGTTGGCAGAGGCACACGTACCGGGCAGTTAGCTTGTCCGGGTCCTCGCCGCGAGCCTTCACGATCGGCGCCTGGGCATGCTCGTCGCAGTTGGGGAGCGCGGTGTCGTCGGCTGCGGTAGGTGAGCCCCAGGGCGGCGAGCTCCTTGATCTCCTCGCGGTAGATCGCCACGAGGTCAGGTAGAACTGCTCGATGTCGGGTAGACCTTCTCTGTCGGCGCTGCGCGGCCACGAAAGAAGTGCATGACGTCGGGCGCGGGGATGGTGACCTTGGGCGTGCCCTTCTTGACCACTGACTTCCAGTTGATTCGGTCGTGGTGATGCCGCGTGCTTCAGCGCGCGCACTGGCGTAGGGCGAGGGGCGCGCTGCCCTTTTCTTCCCCTCGCCGTCGCGAAAGCCGAGGATCGTGCCTGCGCGGCCAGAAACCCTCGACCGCTTTCGATGAAGCCCGGGGACAGCCAGGCGCGGCGCTGAAACTCGCCGTCGGTCACCGCCGTCATGCCGATCGACTCCTACAGCGCCACGGCCTCTTTTATGCATTCGTCCTGCACGGCGCGAAAACCCGCCGCATCGAGCGTGCGTTCCTTCGCGCTGCGTGCGGCAACGATGAAAGACGCTCGGGCCTGAGCAGGCTGCCGATGGTCGGCGTGAAAAAGTCAGTTTCATCCGGTGCGTTCCTTCCAGACCAGACTATACAATCTGATGCTGCCTTGTCCAAAATCCTGATCGTCGACGACTCGGACACGATCCGCAGCTTCACGGCTGCGGCGGTTCGTATGATGAAGCTCGAATCGGTCCTCGCCGATTGCGGCGAGCAGGCGCTTCGAGCTGTTCGTAGCCGAGCGGCCGGGCCTGGTGCTGCTCGACGTCAACGTACCGGGGATCGACGGCTTCCCGAGACGGCGCGGCGTGAGCCTCGACCGGAGGAGTGGGTGCCGATCATTTTCCTTTCCAAGCGGCGGCAGAGGACGACCAGGACCGCCGAGCGCGCCATCGGATGCGGCGGCGACGACTATACCTCGTCAAAGCCGGTCCAGCCCAGGTGGTGCTGGGCGCCAAGATGCGCGCGCTGCAGCGGCTCAACCAGGCCGGCGCAGCGCTGGTGACCCTTTCGACCGAGCTGAGCGAAGCCAGCAGAAGCTCGAATCGCTGTCGCACCAGGACGGCTGACCGGCATCGCCAACCGGCGCCTTCGGTCCTCATCGAGCGCCAGTATCGCGAGGCGAAGCGGCGCACCGAGCCGCTGGCGGTGGTGCTCTGCGACGTCGACCATTTCAAGGCCTACAACGACCACTACGGGCATCCGGCCGGCGACGGAGTGCCGCAAACCCAGGTCGCCGCCGCGCTCGCGCGCACCTGCAAAGCGGGGTATCGACATCGCGGCGCGCTACGGCGGGAGAGTTTGCGCTGCTGCTGCCGGACACGCCCCTGGCGGGCGCCCTGCAGGTCGCGAGAGCGCGCGCCGCCGGATCAGCGGGGCTCGGCATCGCGCGCGCAGAGTCGCCCGATGCTGGCGTGGTGACGTTCAGCGCCGGGCGAAGCGGGCACCAGCTTCGAGAAGGACGGGGGGCCGGGCGGGGATCGTGGTGCGCGCCGACAAGCGCTGTCGCTCCAAAAAACCAGCTCGGCCGCAACCGCTGCCGGCGATCCTAGCGCCTGCTACATGTTGCGCCGGTACTGACCGCCGACTTCGAACAGCGCGTGCGTGATCTGGCCGAGCGAGCAGACGCGCACCGCGTCCATCAGCACCGCGAAGACGTTCTCGTCGCGTGATCACCGCCTGCTGGAGGCGCTCGCAGCATGGGCCGGACTGCGCGCGCGTTGCGCGCGTGGAAATCGCGCAGCCGCTTCAGCTGCGACTGCTTCTCTTCCTCGGTCGAGCGGATCAGCTCGATCTTCTGCGGCGCCGGGTCGCCGTGCGGATTCCGGAAGGTGTTGACGCCGACGATCGGGTAGGAGCCGTCGTGCTTCTTGTGCTCGTAGTACAGCGACTCCTCCTGGATCTTGCCGCGCTGGTAGCCGGTCTCCATCGCGCCGAGCACGCCGCCGCGCTCGGCGATCGCCTCGAACTCCTTCAGCACCGCCTCCTCGACCAGGTCGGTCAGCTCGTCGATGATGAAGCTGCCCTGGTTCGGGTTCTCGTTCTTCGCCGAGGCCCCACTCGCTGGTTGATGATCAGCTGGATCGCCATCGCGCGGCGCACCGACTCCTCGGTCGGCGTGGTGATCGCCTCGTCGTAGGCGTTGGTGTGCAGCGAGTTGGTGTTGTCGTAGGTCGAGATCAGCGCCTGCAGCGTGGTGCGGATGTCGTTGAACGCGATCTCCTGCGCGTGCAGCGAGCGCCCGAGGTCTGCGAGTGGAACTTGAGCTTCTGGCTGCGCTCGTTGGCGCCGTAGCGGTCGCTGCATCGCCACCGCCCAGATGCGCCGCGCGACGCGGCCGAGCACCGCGTACTCCGGGTCCATGCCGTAGCTGAAGAAGAACGACAGGTTGGGCGCGAAGTCGTCGATCTTCATGCCGCGCGCGAGGTAGGCCTCGACGAAGGTGAAGCCGTTGGCGAGCGTGAAGGCGAGCTGCGAGATCGGGTTCGCGCCGGCCTCGGCGATGTGGTAGCCCGAGATCGACACCGAGTAGAAGTTGCGCACGTCGTGCTCGACGAAGTACTGCTGGATGTCGCCCATCACCTTGAGCGAGAACTCGGTGGAGAAGATGCAGGTGTTCTGGCCCTGGTCCTCCTTCAGGATGTCGGCCTGCACGGTGCCGCGCACCGCTCGACAGGGTCTTCGCCTTGATCTTCTGCGAGCTCTTTGTCGGTCGGGTTCTCGGCCCGAGCTTTTCGATCTGCTGATCGATCGCGGTGTTGAAGAACATCGCCAGGATCGTCGGCGCCGGGCCGTTGATGGTCATCGACACCGAGTCTGTCGGGCTCGCACAGGTCGAAGCCGGAATAGAGCACCTTCATGTCCTCGAGCGTGGCGATCGAGACGCCGGAGTTGCCGACCTTGCCGTAGATGTCGGGCCGCTCGTCGGGATCGAAGCCGTAGAGCGTCACCGAGTCGAACGCGGTCGACAGGCGCTTCGCCGGCATGTCCTTCGACAGCAGGTGGAAGCGCTTGTTGGTGCGGAACGGCGTCGCCCTCGCCCGGCGAACATGCGCGTCGGGTCCTCGTTCTCGCGCTTGAAGCGCGAACACGCCGCGCGGTGAACGGAAATTCGCCCGGCAGGTTCTCGCGCATGCGCCAGCGCAGGAGCTCGCCGTGGTCCTCGAACTTCGGCAGCGCGACCTTCGGCACCTTGGTGCCCGAAAGCGAGGTGGTCGTCAGCGCGGTGCGAATCTCCTTGCCGCGCATCTTCGACGACGTGCTCGTCGCCCGAGTACGCCTTGACGGTCTCCGGCCAGGCATCGAGCAGCCTCTGGGCTTCGGCATCAAGCTTCTCTTTTTCCAGCAGCGAATCGATTTCAGGGACTTCCTTGCCCAGCATCTCTTCGTCGCCGAGAGCTGCTGCCGCTCGCGCGCGAGCTTCGACCTGCTGCTCGGCGAACGCGTGGTAGCCGCGCACCGCCTCGGCGATCTCGGCGAGGTAGCGCTGGCGCTGCGGCGGCACGACGACGTTGCGTCCCGGAGGACACCTTGCCGCCGGCTTCGGCAGCGCGCCGGGCTTGAGCCTGAGGCCCTTCCCGCGAGCTTCGCGGCGACCGCGTGGTAGAGCGCGGTGCACGCCGTCGTCGTTGAAGCGCGCGGCGATGGTGCCGAACACCGGCATCGCCTCGGGCGCGACGCCGAAGCGCCTGCTGGTTGCGCTGCATCTGCTTGCGCACGTCGCGCAGCGCGTCCTCGGCGCCGCGGCGGTCGAACTTGTTGATCGCCACGAAATCGGCGAAGTCGAGCATGTCGATCTTCTCGAGCTGGCTCGCGGCGCCGAATTCCGGCGTCATCACGTAGAGCGACGCATCCGACGTAGCGGCACGATCGCGGCGTCGCCCTGGCCGATGCCCGCGGTCTCGACGATCACCAGGTCGTAGCCCGCCGCCTTGCACGCGGCGATGGCGTCGCCGATCGCCGGCCGAGAGTCTCGCTGCCGGCGTCGCGCGTGGCGAGCGAGCGCATGAAGATGTTGCGCGCCGTGGATCGCGTTCATGCGGATGCGGTCGCCGAGCAGCGCGCCGCCGGTCTTGCGGCGCGTCGGATCGACCGAAAGGATCGCGATCTTCAGCGCGTCGCCCTGGTCGAGGCGGAAGCGGCGCACCAGCTCGTCGGTGAGCGAGCTCTTGCCCGCGCCGCCGGTGCCGGTGATGCCGAGCACCGGCGCCGATTTGCTCTTCGCTTTCTTGAAGATTATTCCTCGTCGACAAGCCCCGAGCTCGAGCGCGGTGATCGATCTGCGCCAGCGTCTTCGGATCCTTCTGCGCCGGATCGAAGTCGCAGCGCGCGAGCATGTCGTTGATCATGCCCTGCAGCCCCATGCGCTGGCCGTCCTCGGGCGAGTAGATGCGCGCGACGCCGTAGTCCTGCAGCTCCCTGATCTCGTCGGCGACGATCACGCCGCCGCCGCCGCCGAACACCTTGATGTGCGCCGCCGCCGCTGCTCGCGCAGCAGGTCGATCATGTACTTGAAGTACTCGAGGTGCCCGCCCTGGTAGGACGAGACGGCGACGCCCTGCACGTCCTCCTGCAGCGCCGCGCTCACCACGTCGTCGACCGAGCGGTTGTGGCCGAGGTGGATCACCTCGGCGCCCGAGGCCTGCAGGATGCGGCGCATGATGTTGATCGAGGCGTCGTGGCCGTCGAACAGGCTCGCCGCGGTGACGAAGCGGATCTTGTGCTTCGCCTTGTAGACGAGGCTTCGCCGAGTCGGACAGGTCGGTCATGCGAGGCCGGACTAGCCTAGTTGACGTTTACGTAAACGTCAATCTGGCTAGTGCGGTACGACGGGTCGCGTCGCATCCACCTGGCGCTGCAGCGCGGCGAAGACGTCGTCGCAGGTGCGCTTCTCGCCCGGCCCCGACTCGCGCACCGTCTGCGCGAACACCTCCGGCGCGGATCGGATTGAGCGCGCCCGGCGGCGCTCGCCGCGATCTGCACGTCGCAGGCGCGCTGCAGCGTCCACAGCATGCAGGAAGGCCTCGCGGCACGCTCGGGCCCCAGGCGAGCAGGCCCGTGGTTGCGCAGGATCACCGCCGCGCTTGTCGCCGATGCTCGCGCACCAGGCGCTCGCTTCTCGCCCTCCTCGACGGTGATGCCCTCGAAGTCGTGGTAGGCGACCTGCCATGCAGCATCGCGCCGTAGAAGTTGTGCGGCGACAGGCCGTCCTTCAGGCAGGCCACCGCCATGCCGGTCGTGGTGTGCGTGTGCATCACGCAGTGCGCCTCTGCGATCGCGCCGTGGATCGCCGAGTGGATCACGAAGCCGGCGCGGTTCACCGGCCACTTCGGCTCGCGCAGCCGGATTGCCTTCGATGTCGATGAGCAGCGAGGTTGGAGGCGGTGATCTCGCTGTAGTGCAGGCCGAACGGATTGATGAGGAAGCGAACCTCCGGGCCCGGCACGCGCAGCGTGATGTGGTTGAAGATCATCTCGACCCAGCCCAGCATGTCGAAGATGCGGTAGCACGCGGCAAGCTCGACGCGCGCGGCGCGCTCGCGCTTCGGTCATCGGCGCGGCTTCGAGCGGGCGCACCGCGCTCTGCATGTAGATCGTCATCGGCCTAGTTTACCCCGCGAGCCGTCTGGGATGGCAGGCGCACGCCTCGCCCTGCGCCGCGTGGATCAGTCACTTCGAGGATGCCGCGGTCGGCCACCCGGTGGCCCGACGCGCAGTGCGCCCGCAGCGCGGCGAGAGCTGCTTCTCGGGGGCCTCGAGGGCGGCCGCGCTTGGCGCGCACGCGCTTCCGAGGTGCGATTGCACCAGACCGTTGACGTCCTCGCAGGACACGTGCCGCGGTCACCCGACAGCTCGAGCAGGCGCTTCGACGTCGGCGAGCGGCATGTCGAGCGAGCGGCAGTGGCGGATGGAGCTTGAGACGCTCGACATGCGCAGGCCGTAGGCCCGGTAGCCCGACGCGCTGTGCGCGAAGGTGCCGCGAGCAAGCCCTCCCGCTCGTAGTACCGCACGGTCTGGAGCATCGACGCCGCGCCTGCGTTCGCGGCAAGTCTCGTCCGACTCTCACTTGCCTTGACCCTGTAGCGGCTACAAGGTTTCGAATGACGGCGTGAGCCGACGACCGCTGCCGTTCCGCACCCACGCCGCGCGACGACCTATCCTACCGCCGCGTGCTGTGGATTGCCCTGTTCGCGAACCTCGGCGATGTTCGCCGTCGAGCTGGTCGCCAGCGTTTTCTCGGGATCTACCGCTCTGGCGGCCGACGCCGCCGACTTCCTCGGCGGACTCGGCGAACTATGCCCTCAGCCCGGGCGCCATCGCCGCTGGCGGCGCTGGGCTGTCCCGCGTTGCGCTGCTGAAAGGGCGCCGCGATGTCCCCGGTTTACGGGGTTGCGGTGCTGGCCTACGCCGGACTGGCGCGCGCTGGCTAGGCGTGCCGCCCGAGGCGCTCACGATGGGCGTCGTCGGACTGCGCTCGCGCTGGCGGTCAACTTCGGCGTCGCCGCCCTGCTCTACCGCTTCCCGCGAAGGCGACGCCAACATGAGATCGGTGTGGCTCTGCACGCGCAACGACGTCATCGCGAACATCCTGGTGCTGATCGCCGCTGCCGGGCGTGTTTCGGCACCGGCACGGTCTGGCCGGACGTGGGCGTCGCGGCCATCCCCTCGCCATTCTCGGCCTGTCGTCAGGGCCGCGCTCTCGTCGGTCCGCCAGGCGCGCGCGGAGCTGCGCGCCTGATGCAGCACCGGCGCGCCGAGCAGCGCACACAGTCACCGCGGTGCCGCGCTGTACAGTTGCGCGACCGGAACCCGGCCGACGCATGCGCTCGCCGAGCGGTACCACCAGCGCATTGCGACCAGCGATGCCGAGCGTCGTGCCGCCCACCGCGCGGGTCGAACGTCGTCAGCCAGCCTACGCGGCGAGCGGTCGCGGCGATCTGCGTCTTATCGCTTATCTCCGCCAGGAAGAACGCCGCCGTGGCGGCCGGGAACACTGCAGGCCCTCGCTTGGCGATGCTGACGAGCGCACCTCGGCGGTGTCGGTGCCAGGCGTGCCATCCTGCCATCGTCGAGAACGGCAGGCGCGGCGAAGGACCCGTAGCGTGCAGCTTGCGCCGCCGAGTTCCGTGAGCCAGGTGCCGAGGGCGCCCGCGAGCGCGTGGTTCAACAGCGGCGCCACGTGCGATGCACCAGCGACGCCCCGCCGCGGACGGCCGGTACTTCGCGGCGAGCGCGAGCGAGAGCAGCTGGGTCTTATCGCCGCATCTCCGCCAGCAGCGACCAGCGCCTATCCGAGACGAGCAGCGCTTCAACGCCTAGGACGCCTACGCACCACGGCCGCCATGCCCGCTCGCCCGGTGCTCGAGCACGTGGCAGTGGAGCATCCAGCTCGCCCGGGTTGTCGGCGACGACGGCGATCTCGGCGCGGCTCTTCGAGTCGAGCAGCACCGTGTCGCCTCCACTACCTGCCCGCTCCAGACCTGTCTTGCCGTTTCGCGAGAGCGCCCGGAACGACGTGGCCGCTGCAGGTGGATCGGATGGTGCCAGGCCGTGTCGCTGACCAGTTCCAGCGCACGCAGGACCTGCCCCGCGGCAGCGCAGAGCGGCGGACGCCCGGCGGTGGTCGTGGTGGTCGGGCACCGGCTCGCCGTTCACGGTCCAGAACATTTGCCCCCTTGTGCTGCGCTCTGGCTCCGGCACCCGGCCCATCGCGCCGCCGCCGAAGACGATACTGGTGCCTGCTCATGGCGCCTTCGGCCGCGGCCGGCGCCGCACCGGGGTTGCCAATGGCAGCGCCGCGGCGGCGGCGCGAATTCCGCGCGCGCGGCGGAGGCGCTTCCGGCGAGTAGGTCGAGCTTCGGCAGCTCGTACGCGCGCTGCCGGTAGAAGCCGTCGACGACGCGGTGCTCGCTTGCCGGGCCGCGCGGTGCAGCCGAGCACGACCAGGTCGGCGCGCATCGCCGGGGCCGAGCGCCGACACGCGCGGCCGGGATGCGGCGCCACCGGGTGGCCGTCGAGCGCGATGACGGTCGGCGGCGTGGCCCTCGAAGGCAGCCAGGCCGAAGATCCGCGCCGGGCGACGCGTTGACGAGGCGCAGCCAGATACGCTCGCCCGCCCGCACACGCGAACGCTGTCGCGCACCGACGCCGTTCACCGTCACGGTGTTGCCGACGCGGCCGGCGTGGCTCGCCGTCCATGGCGCTGCCGTGAACTCCTCGTCGGAGGCGTCCCTCGCGATCGAGCTCGCCCAGTCCGAGAGCACCCAGACACCACCTCGCGATCCACCGCCGGCGGCTCGCGTTCTTCGACGATCAGCGCGCCGTACAGGCCTGCGCCCGACCTTGCTCCGGGCTGCCGAGGTGCGGGTGATACCAGTAGGGTGCCCGCGTCCGGCGGCTCGAACTCGTAGGCGAAGCGTCCGCCGTTCGCCGTGATCGGCGCCTGCGGCGGTGCGGCACGCCGTCCATCGCGTGCGGCAGCCGCACGCCGTGCCAATGCACGCAGTCGTCTCCGGCCGCCAGCGCGTTCCTCCCACCGCAATGCGCAGCCGCGTCGCCTCTGTACATGAAGCGCAGCTCCGGGCCGGGGACGCTGCCGCCGTAGGCCCACACCGCGGTATCATCGGGATTGCCCGGCGCCTGGCCAGGCAGCTTGGCGCGCCGGCGCGCTGCGCGGGCTCCTCACGGCCCCAACTCCGCGATCGAGCAGCCGGGCATGAGCGCAGGGCCGACTGCGCCGCCGCTTTGGCTGAGGAGCGCCCAGCGATCCATCAGTGCTTGCGGTGCTGCGCCACGGCTTGCCCGGTCAGCGTGGCCGCGCAGCTCGTCGTAGCGCTTCACCTGCTCGGTGCTGGAGCAGTCCCCGCATGCGGCGGTGAGTTTCGAGGTGCGACAGCCGGTACTCGCCCTCGAGCGCCGCGGTACGCGCGCAGCTGCGCGCGAGCACAGCTTCGTCCGACCTTGCCGCTGCGGAACGAGCTGCTCCAGCTCGCGCTCGGCCGCCACCAGCTCCGCACCGATGCCGCGCGCTTGGGCTCCTTGTGCGCGTCCATGAGCTTTTTCGTCGCGGCGCGTTGCTCGCCGGTGAGCTTCAGGCTGATCGGCCAGCTCAGCACGTGCATCGGCCCTGGGAATGATTCAGCTCGGCGGGCCGCGCGTAACCCATCCCTGCGCCGTCCAGATACTGCTTCTCCCGTTCCTGCTGCGCCTGCGCTGGTGCCTGTCAGCAGCAGCATAGCGACCATGATTCCTGTCTTCATGGCGTCTCCTCGAAAGTCTGTTGCGCGGCGCGCCAGAGGCGTTCGACCATCGCCATGCACGGCGCGGACCCGCGGCGCTTGCCGTGGTCGCGTACTGCGCGCCGGTGTACCCCACCAGTCCCAGCAACCGCGCGGGGTTGTAGACCGTAGAAATAGCGCGCGATCGTCACCGCGGGTAGAGCACGATCACGCGTGTTGGTGTCGGCCCAGCGGTTGCAGCCCGCCTCGCGCACAGAAGCGCTCACTCCGACCGCGCCCGCGTTCTGGCGAGCAACCATGGAACGCGACGGGCACCGCGCACCGCCTCGGCCGCGCACGCCGCGGGGACATACGCGTGAGCCGGTCGTCCGCCAGGCTGATGGCGTGCGCGTTGCCGTCAGCGGCCTTCTGGTCAAGCGGAAAGGCTTTGAGAGAGAGAAGAGAGAGAGAGAGAGAGAGAGAGAAGAGAGAGAGAGAGAGAGAGAGAGAGAGAGAGAGAGAGAGAGAGAGAGAGAGAGAGAGAGAGAGAGAGAGAGAGAGAGAGAGAGAAAGCAATGGAGCT
>ERZ1370068.4554-contig-362_pt1 | contig 53084 bp, 95 predicted proteins | sample MGYA00561227_ERZ1370068 | MGnify/ENA primary metagenome ERZ1370068 (study PRJEB38410, sample SAMEA6850437) | metagenome | study: Metagenomic assessment of the ecological functions of the soil: analysis of the soil microbiota associated with the... | reverse complement strand
GATGTGCTTCGTTCAGTTACGTATTGCTAGCCTGATGCGCGGATGGCAGCGCTGCGCGGCTGGGTGGAGAAGGAGGCACGTCGGCGCGATCTTCCGGCGGCTGTCGGACACCGCCCGGCTATGGCACGACGGTAAGGCCGGCCTTGTTTCGCGATCCCGATTTGCAGATCGCTATCACCTGGCGAAGAAGAAACCAACGCGCAGTGGGCCGAGGACTACGGCGGCATTTCAGGGACCGCGGTCGCTTTGGAAACGAGCAACGCGGAGGCGGCGGCGGAAAGGCCGGAGGCCAAAGAAGCGGCGCGACAGCGCAGGCTGGATCGAGCGCGCCAGGCTGGCCGAATCCAGCAACAGCGACTGGAGCAACAACAGCGCGCGCGCGCATCACGAAGTTGATCCGGCGGGCTCGCCGTCGTGGCGGTAATCGCGGGTCGCGTGCATTGCCGCGATGCTCGCCAGCAAGCACGCCCACACGCAGGCTGAAAACGCCCGGCAAAGCGCAGCAGGCGAAACAATCGCAGGAGGAGGCCGACCAAGCCCGCGCGCCTCGAGAAATCACGAAGAGCCGCACAGGCCGAGGCCTATCCGCGCCCGTCTTCAGCGAAGCGCGACGCGCCCGGCCGCGAGCCCGGCTGGCGCGACCACGCGGCGCACGATCTGGCGGGTCTCGCCGCCTCGCCCAAGCACCTCTTCGAGCTGCTGCGAGGCTGTCGCCACTGGGTACCCCGGATGTTCAACTCATCTCCCAAATCGAGCCGCGGCGGCTTTAACTCGTTCGCGTTGGGCGGTAATGGCAGAACCTCGTGACCGCCGGCCAAAGGCGGGCTGGACTTCTGGAACGTGCGGGAGCTCCAAGCACGTGGGGACCCGCCGAAGGGCTTGCCGTGATCAATCGGCCTGGTGCAGCCTATTCAACAAGGTGCGCTATACCTCCCGCGCGAACCTGGGCCTGGCGGTAGCGACTTCGTGCAAGGTGTGGTATTCACCGATCTGGCGGGCAAGCGTAGTTCCCGCCCAGCGATCACGCGGGGGACTTCTTCGCCGATGGCGTTGGCGGTCGATTCTGGGGGGGTGGCCGACTCGCGGTGAGTTGGTCGGATGCCGCCGGGATCTCAGTCCACGATCTGGCCAGCGGGGAGATTGTTGGCCAGTACCCCGACTCCTACTTCGCGATTAGCCCGGACGGTAAGTGGCTCGCCCGCCAGGGATCACCGTACAGTGCTACTTCACCAAATCGGCTCGAAGGATCCCGCCAAGTCGCTGGAGTCGACACTCTGGCTCGGAAACCGGCTTCGCATTCAGCCCTGACGGCGGCACGCTTGGGAGCACATCCTGGGATAAGACGGCAATCCTCTGGGACGTGACCAGGGCCGGACCGCAGCCAGTTTGTGCTTCACCGGCCACCGGGGAGACAGTTAACGACATTTGCGTTCAGCGGATGGTCGCTGGGTCGCCACGGCGAGTACTGACTTCACCGCCCGAATCTGGGATGTTGCCACCGGTCAATCACTGGCTGAAGAGCTTCCCGGGTCGTGGTTTTTGTCACGCGGGTCGTTTAGTCGCCGACGCAGCCTTCCCTTTCTTGCACTGCAAACCTCCAACGCCAACTCAACGGCCAATCTTTATCGCCCTAACAGGCCGCCAGATATACCAGCGGCTTGGCATGCACACACGGAGTTCAGTGCGTCGCCGCCAATCGCGCGCACGACCGATTCGCCAGCGGGGCGGACGACCACCTCTGTCATCGACTGGGATGCGCTCGCTACTCCTCAGGCGTCGAAGCGATGGAACGGAACCCACCCCACCTTTGTCACGGCCCCTGGCCTACAGCCCTGACGGCTCGCTCTTGGCCAGCGGCTCCGGGTGATGGGGCCCCTCATCGTGCGATGCCCAGACGGGGGACATCAAAAGCGCGCCTCACCGGCGACAGGGGCCCAGATCCACGCTGTGGCGTTTGACGAGAATCCCCGATACTTAAGCGGCTCGCGGGGGTTATCGAAAGCAGCCGCGTCATCGTCTGGGGCCTCACGCCACCGCGCGCCGGTGCAACAACTCAAGTCCGAGGGCGTCATACACGTATGGGCAATTGCCTTTCTTGAAGAAGGTCGCAAGCTCGTATCCGAGGTGTCGAACAACATCGTGCTCTTCGATCTTCGAGTCCGGCAAAGCCGGAAGCGATCGATCCACGCTCCCCGGCGGCATCCGTCGCTTCATCGCACGACCCGGCGACAAGCGGCATCGCCTCATCGTGGCGTTCAACAACGGCGACACTGCGCCAGCCTCTCGATCCCCGACCTGACGCGCCGGGCCTGCCGGCTGGAGCACGCCCATCACCAGCTGCCCATCAGCGAGTCTTTGGCCCGCAGCCCCGACGGGCGGCTTGCTCGCCACCGGCGGCGCCCGACCGCCGCGTCGTCTGACCGCAGGCCCGCAGACGTTCGAGAGCGCTTTGCTGGCACTCCCGGCATGGACGGCGATGGTGAAAGACCTCGCGTTTACACCCTCGGAGGCCGAACGCCTGGTTTGCGTGGGCGCGGATTCCGACATCGCGGTGTGGGATCTCACCCTGTACGAAGGCAGCAAGACGATCGGCCTGGCGTGGGACGGCCCGCGACGATGACCATCATTCAGGCAGCGACCACTGCTCCTCAGGGCGAGCGTTCGCGGCTCGTTCCGGTCATTCGCCGCGCTATTCCGCGGATCGGTGGCCTTCAGAGGCTGTTGGTTTTGTTCAGTCGGGCGTGAGCGCGGTTTGAGGGCGGACGGATGGACGATGCGATCCGCGATCTTCAATCGGCTCGCGATCAACTGCGCGTTGGCAAACCGCGGCCCCGACACGGCGGGTCGCCAGCCAGTTGGCCATCAGCGTTGGATTCCTCGCCAGCACCATGCGGGTTCAGAATCGTCCGCGGAAGCGTCTCGCCATGCAGGAAGCCCGCTTGATCCTTGAATCGATCCGCCAGCCTTCGCAGGTCGATCTCTACAACCTCGCATGTACGTACGCCAGCTGATCAGCCTGACCGACCCCAGCTTTGCAGAGCCGCTGGGCGTAGCAGAAACGCGTGCGCTGGCCGACAAAGCGATCGATGCGGCGCGGCGGTCGCTCGCCGCCAGAGATGATTAAAGTTCGATCTGATCGACAGCGACCGCGATCTCGATCCGATCCGCGACCGCGCCGACTACCGCGGGTTGATGGCCGAGCCGTCGCCGCACGCCGATGCAGTCCCGAATATGTCAAGCCTCCGCCGCCAACCCGAACGACACGCTGCTTTCCCTGAAGTCGCCGCCAGCCAGGCGACGGTTCGATCAGGACGATTAGATTTACCGTTACCCGCACGCGCATCCTCGAGTTCGCGAACGACGCCAATGATGTGCTCACGGCGCGCCCGCCGCGATCACCTGGGCCTGCCGCCCGTCCAGCGACAAAGCGGAGCTCGACGCGGCGGCACAACCCACAACGCGCGGGGCGATGGAGCTCGGCAAAGGCGGCGAGTGGGACGTGCTGGCCGTGGGCATGGCCGAATATCGCGGCAGCAACTACGCGGCCGCCGACCAGGCGCGTTGAGCGCGCATGCCCACGCGAGGCAGAACGTCGCCTCGGTGAGCTGGCATTCCGCTTTCTATCGTGCGATGAGCCTGTTCCGTCTGGATAAGGCCGACGAAACGCAAACTCACCAATCGCGGCCGCCGCTGCCCATGCAAAGAACCGCTGCTTAAGGACGAGAACAACCCGTTCGCCGGAGGCACTAACGAAAACGACTTGATTCTCTGGCTGGCCTACAAGGAAGCGATGTCCTGATCCACCCACCTGTATTTCGATTACGTTTCTGATTAATGGTCTATTCGCAGCGCCTTCAGCGTGATCGGCCGAGTGCTCATGTCGAGGCGTTACCTCCGCGCCGATCCCGTTCCCCACCAACCTGTTGCCGGACGATATCCGGCAGCGCCGGGCGGCGGTCGGGACGAAGCGCTGACGCGTTCGTGCCGCCGCTTTCAAATCCGGCAACCCGATCCACCTACCCGTTGAGCCGGGGCCTGAGACATGACGATCACTTCGCCCGCGCTGTCGGCGGCAATGCGGAAGCAGGGGCAAAAGTATAGCGCACTTCAGTGGCGCAGTCGGCAGCCGTTTCGAAGGGCAGTATCGGGGGCGACAAGCCGAAGGGGGAAAAGCAAAATCGCCCGGTTTTACTGGGCGATTCTGCTCGTAACCACTTGGCGGCTAGAAGCGGCCTATACCCCAAAGGGAGTCGAACCCCTGTCCTCTGGCGAGAACCAGATATCCTGGGCCACTAGACGATGGGGGGCGCTTTAACAGCCTTTTTTACTGCCGCGCGTTATTCAAATCCGCAGGCCGCAAGTCAAGACGCCAATATCACCGCCTTCAGCAGAGTTATCCACAAAGCTCGCCCGTCTCTGTCGCTTACTGAGTGCGCGCTGCCGCTTTCCCCCGCCGCGGCTGATATGCTCCGCCGTCGCGCATGGAGGCACTCGCGCATGATTCTGCCCGGCATTGATGAGGCCGGGTACGGGCCCTTCTCGGCCCGCTGGTCGTCGGTGCTGCGTTGCCGTCGATGCGCTTCAGCGATCCCGCCTCCACGCGTAGAGCAACCGAGAAACTTGTCTCGGCCCAATCGCTCGAAGATGGCCGCAAGCTGCACATCAATGACTCAAGCAGGTGTACTCCCCTGCCGCAGGCCTCAAGGAACTGGAGCGATCGATCCCTCTGCATCGCCCGCGCGCCGCCAGCATCATCGCCGCAGGGCTGCATGATTTCCTGAAGCGGTCACTTGCTTGGGCATTCTCAATGATCTGTTCGCCCATTCACCGGTACGCCCCGCCGGAAGATGAGCGGCTGATCGCAGGACGCGATGACCGTCAGCTCTTCGCCAACGCGGCTCTGCGGCGAGATGGGGCACGCCGCGGCGGTCTACCTCGCCGCCAGATCCTCCCTGAAACAGCTCAATCACCTCATGAACCAGACGCGCAACAAAGCCAGCGCGGCTCTTCTCTCCATCTCCGCGGCATCTGGATCAACTCCTCGCCGCTACGCAAACCAACACCTCATCTTCTGCGACCGCCAGAACGGACGCGAACACTACGGCCATCTCCTCCGCGTGTTCAAAGACTGGCCGCTCCGGATCGTCAGGGGAGGGAAGACGGCTACGCCGAATACGTCCTCGAGCATCCCGCCAAAGCGCGGCCCCGCCGGTGCGGCTCATCTTCCGCGAGAGGCCGAATCGCAGGCGATGCCGGTTGCGATCCTTCCATGCTCTCCAAATGCATCCGCGAAGCGCGATTGCGACGATTCGCGCATTCTGGCGACAACACGTCCGGGCGTCAGCGCGGCCGGTTATTGCAACGACGGCAACCGATTCAGCTGGGATATCGACGCCAAGCGGCAGGCGAAAACAGGGATCAACGATGATGAGCTTATCCGCTCGCGTTGACGGCTCAACCGTCATTATGTCATCCGCTCCATATCTCAATCCGAGACACCGGGCTTTACGATATCGTCACGACGGTTGAGCGCCTCTGCGCGATTACCAGCGCCGTTTAGGCCGACGTCACCCGAACGCGAAGGAAGTTCGCATGATTCGCAAAATTTTCTCGGGGCTGGCCAGTCAGTATCGCAGCCGCCGGGAGGCGCTGCCAGCTCGCGCTGGGGAAGGGCGCAGATCAAGTGTCGTGACCTTCCGCCGACGTGAAAGAGGCTTAAATCGACAAGGAGCGTCGCAATCACGACTCAAACACGCATCGAACATGTCAGGGCAAAGGCACCCCGGTTTTTATCGCGTCGTTATTGACGAAGACGCGACTGCGTGATCCCGCGTCGGTGCCAACGGTAGCTATCTCCGAGCAGGATGTCCGCGATGTCGATACGCACGACCGCCGCGACGACGCCTTTTTCGCCGGCACGCTGCAGCTCGGTAACGAAACCGGCAAAAATCAAGTACCGCGACCTGCCCCAGCCTGTGCAGCGGCATGCCAGACCCGCATTCGCGGCAACCGCGATGTGAAATCACCTCTACCGGGAAGTCGAGCGAAGGCGCCCAGGACTTCTACCGCGCCGTGGTTGAAACGCGCGAGGCGGCGACAAGGTCTACCGCATCGCCCCGGAAGTGGCGAGCTGCTCACGACCCAGAGACGCGAACGATGCGGCGCTGGGCGTGAAGCGCATTCGCCTCGGCCGCGGCGAGGACCGATCCGCAGACCGCGTCGACTTCGACCGTCTCCCCGGTGAAGTACCAGAAACCGGCATCGGCAAATACGCCGTCGATGAGATCAGAAGTCATGCATTATCGCTCCGGAAGCAAAACCGTCTATCGAAGTGGGCGAGAGCAAATTCACACCCGCTTCATCCGCGTGGACGAGAGCGACACTCGCTCGGCACCCGCGGCGACGAAATGCAGGTGATGTTGTCAAATTCCGACCGACTCCCCGGCGAAGTGAAGGCCAGGTCAGCATAGCTGGCCAAGAGCAGCGACGTCGATGAAGTGATCAGTGCGAGCAAAGCAGCACGCGTTATTACCAGGCCGAGGTGAAGGACGACCGCAGCCGCGGCTATTCTTTACACGGTGGACGATCGCGGCCGCACGATTCGACGATCTGCCGCGTAAGCTGATCTGCGTTGACCCCAGCAAGTCAACGTCCCTTTTCGACTTTACGCGTGTCGCAAGACGCGCGTGTTTTTTTGCGGCACCGTGCCGCTTATTCGATGGAAAAGCGACGCCGGAAAAAACATTTGTACGCAGTGTCTGAAAGTCTAAGTTCCAAAGCGGAATGGGGTTATGATTTCGCAATGGCAAGGATTGGTGAAAAAATCGGTACTTTTCGGTACCAAAACGGTACTTTCGGTCCCAAAATCCGGTACTTTTCAGTCGAAACGGTACTTTTCGGTCTCAGAACAGTACCGATTTTGCCCCGGGGCTACCCTTACAGTGCATGGTGGCAAGCCCGTTCGACAGGTTCAGGGCGAGTCCACGTGCGGGGGAGCGTATTTGGTTTTCAATGAGCAACGGCAGCAACAGCAAGGGCAGTATACCGTACGAATACAGGAGAACTTACAAGCCCGCGTTCAAGTTCGCTGGCCCGGGGCGATTTGACGGCGGGGGTTGGAGGTGGGTGGGCGGATGGCGTGCGATAAGGCTTGGGCGACGGATGACGTAACGGGCAGAGCTGTGGGGTCGCTGTAATGTGAGTGTATTAAACCTGATTATTTGGGATTCGGAGTCGTCGGGTTGCGAAAGTCAAATGGACGCTCCACTTTCTCCCTCCATCAGCGGGTTGTGTCATGCCCGATGCTTGTTCAACCGGAAAGTGACCAATCGCTTCCAGATCGTCGAAGTCAATGTCCAGGGCGCCGCTGAAGATGTTGGTGATCGGGCTGCCGGTCATGGTCGCCGTGACGAAAATCCGCGAAGCCGCGGACGCGTCCTCGATACTTTCAGGGTGCATGACCAATACCGTAAGGAACCGGTTTCCCGCACGACGCTATTCACATTCAGGCCTGTTACCTCGTCCCAAGGTACTCGGCCCACCGCAAGTACTTGAGTTGTCGACGATTCCGTCTTCGTCGATGATCAAAACCCGGCCTTAGCCGCGCGTCACCAGCCTTCACGCAAGCGTACAATGCACAGGCCGAAGAACGCTACACCAATCAGAGCGATGAGTCGCTGCAAAACGGATTGAGAAAGGAGGGCTTGCCGCGCTCAACCAGCCACACGGCCGCCGCCACGACGCAAGGAACCAAGAGCATGAGAATGATCTTGCCTTATTCAATCGGACAACGATCGCTTGCGCGTGCCGCCATCCATCGCCACTCCTCGAGGCGGGCTAACCACGCCAGTTCTTCGCTCACGCGCAGGATAGCAACAAAACCCGGCGTCGGAGCGGGGCCCCTCGCAGTATACGCTGTTCAACGCCTTCCGGAAGAAGATTAGCGCACAAGTCGCGGCACCCGCCATTCGCGCATCCCGCCATTGCCTCCATCCGGCAGAATAAAATTTGGTGGGGGCGACCGCATGCCAGGCGTCATCGACCCCCGGGCTAGGATGGAGTTGCGGCGGCGGTTCAGGCCCGCGACGCTTGCGGCGTGTGGCGGCTGTGCCGAAGGGCACAGAGCAGCGGCCACCGCCGGCAGCGGCCTTTCGAGGGCGTGCCCTCGACCTGGAGATTGTCGAGAAGTAAAGCACCTGCGGGCCCGTGCTCGACGAGAACGTGTACGCTTGCGAGTAATCTTTGTGGGGAGCGTCAGGGTCGTGATGGCCAGCGTGCCCAAGGGGATACACCCTCGAGAAAACCTTCGGCCGTCATCGACGCCAGATCCACATCCAGCCGGACGTGATGCCAAACGCCACCGAGCGGCAGCGCCCGGCCGTCTGGTATTGAAGTTGCCCAACACCCGATCGCGCCCCGGATTAGCGGCAGTCTGGGCGATGTAAACCGGTGTCGCCGAAGATCGAAAAGCCGGCTCCGCCGTTGCCGTTGAAGTCGCGGCGAACATCCAGCTCCATGCTCAATTGGTGAGGGGCTGGGGAAAGGGCAAAATCCATAAACTGAAACGTCGTGGCACCTTGACGGCAAGCGCCCTGGGCTCCGGTTTCCACCACCATCGTCTGAACGACGGCGCCCGATGCTGCCAGTGCAGCCGTTCTGGCCGTTGATCGAGCCGGGGCGTAAGCGGTTGGCTCGAAACCTGTTGAAAGGGATGGTGTCGGCCCGTGCGCGGCGGCAGCTGGCCAGAAGCAATGCAACGACGAACCCGATGCGGGTGATTCTCAAAGTGCTTTCTCCAAGGTGAATTCGACTAATGGTATGATTGCCCGGAGCGTTTGTAATGGCGCTTGCACGCGTGTCAACGAAAATGATTGCGACACGTCGAATGTTCGATGTTGGATGTTGAGGACGTTCTGTCTTGTGTCTTACGCGCCCCGTCCGTTTTTGTACGTAGACGCCCTCTGCACGTGACACGCTAGTCTAACCTAGTCGTCATTAACGTGTCCTATCCGACAACCCACACAACGGAGATTCACATGTTACGCAGATTACTTTTAGGCGGCGTGTTCAGCCTCGCCGTTGCCGGCGAAACGCTGGCGGCCGATGAAGGCAAACGGGTCAAGTACCGCGATCTTCCCCCGAGGTGAAAGCCACGGTGGACAAAGAACGCGGGCAGCACGAGCTCAAAGGATCTATCTGGTCGAAGAGCCAAAGGCCAGGATTTCTACCGCGTCACCATCGATGAGAAAGGCAACGACAAAGGTCATCCGCGCGTCGGAGCCCAGGGCAGGCTGTACTCCGAGGCTGATGTCAAAGCCACGGCCGGCGGTGTCACCCATCGGCGAGAGCGCATCAGAAGTACGGCGATCTGCCGGCGGAGGTGAAGGCGACGATCGATGAGAGCGCTCGGGCGCGATCTGCCGGCGGCTGTGGAACGTGAAGGAAGGCGGGATTTCTACCGCGCGATCATCGATGGCGAGAAGACCGACAAGGTCATCCGTGTTGCGCCCCAACGGGCGATTGCTCTCACGCAGACGCTCAAGCCACGGATGCCCAGACGCTGGGCGTGCAGAAGTCGATCAAGACCGCGAAAGAACGAAACCCGATGCCGAGCGGGTGGAGTACGATCAGCTGCGGGCGGTGAAGACCGAGATCGGCAAGCTGGCCAAGGGCGATGAAGTTCAAGGATGTCATCCGCGCTACAAGGAGAACAGCAAGACGATGTGCGCGAGGTGGGTGAGGGAAATACACCCGCTTCATTCGTCGGCGAGGATTAGCGGCCAGGCCATGTGCGCGGCGAGGTGGGCCCAGGCGAGGTGGTCGAAGTTCGATCGCACGCCGGGCGATGAAAGAGCAAGATCGGCTCGCTGGCCAAGCGGGCAGGTCGAGGAAGTGATCAAGAAATACGAGCGCGGCGGCAAACGTACTACCAGGCCGAGGTGGAAGACGCCAGGGCAAGAGCTACTTCTTCGTCGTGGACGAGAAGAGGCAAAGAAGTGGACGAGCTGCCGGATTGAGATTCCGCCACAATTTGGCGCATGTGACACGGGCAGGCTTTCGAGCTTGCCCGTGCTTTTGCGGCGTTTTATTCCGGCGCGCCCACGCAACTCGGCACGGAGTTGGCGTATGATGCTCAGTGTCGTTTCGAACTTTTGGCATACGCGGTCATCTAAGATAAAAAACACCATCATGAACCGGCTTGTCCTTTTTCATTGTCCGTCAGCCACTTATCGCGATTCAATCCCGCGCGGATGAAGGGTGGACCCCTCATCACCCGCTGACTTCAAGCGCACCACCGTCAATCTCCGCACGATCGATGACAAAGGCGCTTACCGTGCAGATGTATGGTGATCCGAGCCGAAGGTGATTCCGGTTCGACCGGCTGCTCAGCTCGACCGCGGGTCAGCCGTGCAGCAGGTGCGGCGGGACGTGGACGCGCATCTGTCCAGCGGGGACGCATCGGCGGCGACGGCGTCAACATCGCCAATGATGCCTTTGACGTGGAAATCGCGGCCGCGGGTGAACTGAGCATTCCGCTCAAGGACATTCGCGGGATGTAAGGCTGGGGAGGCGATCGTCTTCGACGCACGGAGGACGCGGTGTACATGGCCAACGGCGACAACATCAAAGGCATCATCACCGGCCTGGAAGGCGGTAAGTTCAGATGAAGCAAGGCGGCGGGGATGTGATTCCCGTCGATATGTCATCCATAAAGGCGATTCATTTCGCGGCCGCGAGCAAGCCGGAGAATCCAAAGGCCGCGTTTCGCGTGCAGTTGTCCGGATGGGTCGGTGATCACACCGCGCCCGGCCGTGGCGGTTGCGGCGGACAACAAGGTGACGTTGAAGCTGGGCAGCCAGGGCGATCGCGTGCTGGAGATCGTGCAGGTGACGCTCATCGAGCAGCTCAACGGGCCGGTCTCGTGGCTGAGCAACCCGTGCGCGGCGGAGACGATTTATCGGCGAGTATTTCGATGTGGCGTTTCCGCCGCAGATGGATCGGAATTATAAGGGCGACAGGATCCGCTTCGAGACGCGCGAGTACGCCCGCGGCATCGCTTTGCGTGCACGCGTACTGCAAGCTCACCTACGACCTCGACGGCACGTTCAAGGCCTTCCGCACGCAGTACGCGATGGCGGATATTGATGCGAATAATAAAGGGGCGTGACGGTTCAGTTCTGCTCGATGGCAAGCCGGTGCACGTGGCGAAGGATTTCGCGGCGGGCAAGCTCGCGCCCGGTTGTGGTGATCGAGCTGGGCAATGCGCCAAGTCGCTGAGCATTGAAGCGCATCGGCGGCGATCCCGACTCGCCCAGGCCCGCACCAAAGTGGCACATCGATACGCAGGCGCGTTGAACTGGATCGAGCCGGCGGCTCTTGAAAGAAATCCCGCCCAAGGAAGAACCCAAGCCGCTTATCAATCCCGAGACGCGCCCAAGCCGGCGACAAAACCCGCCACGCAACCACGCGACGACACGGGTGACGACCCGTCCCGCCGAGCCTAAGAAAATCTGATCAACTTTTTTCTGGAGGATTCGCATGACTACCGTCAGGTCGGCCCAGCTCGTCGGGTGTACAGCAGGACAAGCACATGGAGGCCATCGAAACGCTCTACGCGAAAAAACATCGTGAGCGTCAGGTCATGGATATGCCCAACATGCCCGCATGGAAGGGATCGAGGCCGTCCGCAAGAAAGCAAACTGGTGGTTTGGTCACGAAATCCACGGCAGCAAGGCCGAAGGCCCGTGGCCGCACGGCGACCGATTCATCGTCAAGTTCTTCCTGGACGTGACGGCCAAAGACCGGCCCGATGGCTGGAAAGCGAATTTTAAATGAATGAAGCGGCGCTGTACACCGTCAAGAGACGACAAGATCGTGAAGAGTTCTTTTACGACATGGGCGGCTGAGCGTAACTCTCGGCCAACACTTGCTGCCGGTCGATAACACGCGGCAATCGACATGCGTGCCCGTTGTTTGGGGTTATCATTAAGAGGTTAATGCAACCTGTGTTATGAATGCGCGGCTTGGAGAACCGTTGCCCCTGTGTTGCGTAATACGGCCAACGGTTTGATGGGTCGTTCCAGGGTTCGTGAATGCGGCGTCAGGATGATGTGCGCCGACGGCAGATTAATTTGCAGGAGGCATCGTGCGCCGATCCGGGCGCGGACACGATCGTCACATGGACGTGCTGGAAAACCGGGTGTTGATGGCCGCGAGTGACGTGGTCATCAACGAGATCATGTTCAACTCGGCGACGTCCGAGACCGCCGACGAGTTCATCGGAAGCTCTACAACAAGGGGCGACGCCGGTCAGTCTGAATGGCTGGAAGCTCGCCAAGGGCGTCGATTACGCGTTCGGAAATCTAACGCTGAATGCCGGTCGTATTTGGCGGTCGCCAGCAATCTCACCCGCTTTGGGCAGAAGTATCCGGGCGTGCTCAACGTCGTCAGCCCGTGGACGGGCTCGCTGAGCAATTCCAGCAACACGATCGAGAGCTTCGCGATGCGCCAGGTACCAGCGCCAGATCGATCCAGGTGCAATACGCGGATGACGGCGACTGGGCCGTTCGCCGCCGCGGCGGTGGCCTGGATGCGCGGAAAATCAGCAGCATCACGCGCATGAACCAACGCCACCGTCACGCGCTGAACGCGCTGGATTCGCGAATGGCCGCAAAGTCGCGATCTTCAACGCCAACCAGCCGGAGTACGACGGCATCTTCGCCATCGGCGGCGTCACGACCAACACGTTCACGATTGGCGTTAGCGGATCGCCGGTCACACCGCAACCGGCGAAGCCTACGCGGTAGTGATGTCAATCACTTCGGCTGGGATTGGTTCAACCCGGCGGATGGTTTCGGCAAATCGATCGAGCTGATCAGCCAACCTGTCGAACAACAAGGGGCAGAACTGGAGCTTAGCGTCGGCGATAACGGCACGCCTGGCGCGGCCAACTCGGTCGCCTCCGAACAACATCGCGCCCGATGATCGAAGACCCGTCACGCATTTCCCGGTCATTCCCAAGTCGAATCGATCAGACCATCACCGCCAAAATCACCGACAGGCTCGACACGGGCCTGAACGTCGATCTGCTCTGGCGCAGGATGGCGCGGCGAATTTCGCCACGCTCGACATGTTCGACGACGGCGTGCACAACGACAGGGGCGGCCGGTGACGGCGTCTTCGGTGTGACCATTCCCCGCGCAGACCAACGGCACGGTCGTCGAGTTCTACGTAGAAGGCCGCGGATTCAGGGAACCGCACGCGCGCTACCCGGCCCGACCGATCCCCAGCCCGGCGCGCAGCAGGCCAATGCGGCTACCAGGTCGACGACACCGACTACACCGGCACGCAGCCGCTGTTCAAGATCATTGAAGCGGCGGCGGAGAAGACGGAGTTGGATTCGATCCGCACCAGCATACGACGCCGCCTCAACGCCCGCGATAACGGCGTTCATCAGCATCGACGGCAACGGCATCGACTACCGCTACGGCAGCCCGGCTTCCGTAATCGCCTGGCGGCGGGAGCCGCAGCGCTGAACATCGCCAACTATCCGCATCGCCTGCACCGATGCATCTGGCACAACGTCGCGCGGATCAACATCAACGCGATTTTCGGCGTCAGAAGTGGCGGCGTCGGCGATCATGTCGCGGCTCCGGGCATCCAGGGGCAGTGGGCCACACCCGTCAAGCTGCGCGTCGGCAACGGCAACTACGCCACCAGCGGCGCTCGACAGCATGTACGGCTCGTATTCTGGGTCGAGGAGCCGAAGACAACGAGATGGTGAAGAGCCATTTCCCGTTCGATCCGGACAGGAATTACTACCGCGGAATCGACGGCGGACACGCGGCCACGCTACGGCGTATCTGGGCACGAGCACCTGGCTGAACCTGGCCACGTATCACCGTATCTATCCGAAGGTCGCAATGTCGAGGAGGATGATTACACCGACCTGATCGACTTGATGCGTCTGCTTTTATCGAACACCAACAGCGCGAACCCTTGTCGCTGATGTGCTGAGAGGATCGACGTGACCCAGTGGATTGCCGCTTTATGTCGCCATCAACAGGCTGATCGGCTTAACGCGAAACTTCCATCCGGGGCCAACGGTATCGGCGATGATTTCTCGATCTACCGTGAGTGGTCGATCCGCACTTCAAGATGGTCATGCGACCTCGACAGCATCCTGAACCTAACGATTCAGTACACGCGGCGATTGCCAATCTCAATGGTCTGTTCTTCGCAACCCCAACTCCGCGGCCATGGCGGTGCAACCTCATGCATGGCATCTGCACAGCTGTTGGTTACTGCCAGCAGGTGCGCGAAGATTGGCGTCGACGGTGCTGACGCCGCAGGTCTTCAGGCCCCTGCTGCCTTTTGCCAGCAGGCGGATATCTGACTCCAGGTGCAGGGCGCAGTGAATTTCAGCGTCAACCGAGGCGAGCGGCGGCTCAACGTTCTTCCCGGTGCATCACTCGCGATCACCACCGCACCGGCGGTCGTCAGCAACTATGCCAAGATCAGCGGAACCACCGCCTGCGGCATCAATGCGCTTGACGCTGGGCGGGAATGTCAACGCCGCCGATACCCGATCAGTCGCGTGAACGGCGTCGCCGCGGATTTCGACGAGCGTCTGGGCACGTGGACGTTCGACAACGCCGTCAATGCCGCGAACCTGAAGAGCCCGGCGTTAACAAAGTGATGGTGCAGGCGGCGCGGATGCGGATGGCGCGCAAGATCCAGCGCACCTTTATCGACATCTGGTTCGACGACGGCAGCACATCCGCCAAGAGCGGCGCGTCCTTGCCGGCACCACCTGGACCCGCCGCCGGCGAAACTATTGCGTCATTACCGGCGACGTCACCGTCAGCAGCGATTGTCACGAGCCATCGAGCCGGGAACGAGCATCTACTTCCAGCCCAGCCGCCGCATCACTGTCAACGGCGCTGCGGCAGCCCAGCAGGGAAACGCCAACAGTCGCATCCGCTTCGCGACCCGCCGGAACCGGATACTGGGCGGGTCTGGTTTTCAGCAACAGCGGCTCCGGCCAACCGCATCAGCTTCGCCGACATCGCTTTACGCGGGTTCCAACAGCGGCAAGATCACCGCATCCATCACCGCTTCGCGCGGACTTCGACAACGTGGAATGAAGTCCCAACGTGCTGGCCGGTTCGGGCGTCATCGACATTACCGGGAACATAACAGCTTCCGTCTCTCCAACTCGATCATCCCACGAGCAGCGTCGAAGGATCGTGCACTTTTCCAGCGGAATACGCCCCGACCGGCTACGCCGTCATCCAGAACAACCGCTTCGGCGACCACCGGTCACAACGACATCATCGACTGGGCCGGCGGTAACCGGAAACGGCACCCAACCTGGTCATCCTCCAGATCCTCGACAACACCTTCACCGGCGCACCGGCACCGGCTTTACCGAGGCGGGCGACATTCCTCGACCTCGACGGCACCGACGTTCACATCGAGGGCAACGTCTTCAGCCGAGGGCAATCTACCCTCGAGCACCAACGACACCAACAGCGCCCATCTCCGGCGGCATGGCAGCACCAGCACCTCGAGATCGTCTCCATCCGCAACTTTTTCTACAACGTGGGCCCACGCCTTCCTCATGAAGGAAGGCAACTTTAAAAATGCGGCGGGTGTGATCGCGGAACCGCTGCTCGAGCGCGCCGAGCTTGCCCTCGGGCGCCGTGTAAGTGCGGAGCTCGAATACACGCTGGCTGCCCTGCGCGCGCATCACGGCCAGCGGCGCCAGTCGCACGCTGCCAATCAGCACTCCCGCGGTGAACACCATCACTGTCTTCGTTGTCGTCATGCGGCTGCTCCTCTAGAGTAGGCGGATGCTGGCACAGCGACCAGCGTGACTCGGGATTTGGGATCCGGATTTCGTCACACGCCGTGGCCGGTAGCCGGAGCTCTTCGCCGGCATCGCCAGGGTCCCGGCGCGGCCGGCCTCGGCGATCGACTTGGAGGCTCGGGCGGCCCCGGTGGCGGGGCGGTCCGGCGAGGCATCGGCACGACGTTCGCCGCTGCTTGCCTGGTGTTGTCCTGTGGCGCGGAATTCATCGGTCCTCCTGGGCCGCCTCACGCGATCCGGCGAAAAGGCGGCTGAAAAAGCAAAGGCCATCACCCTGGTTGGGTGATGGCCTTTTGATTTGCGTCCGTTTGTGAATTTCTTGGCTACCATCACCCGCTGCATGTCGGCACACCAAGGCCGACGCCTGATAAGGACGAGGCTAATCAGCAACGACACACGATGGGCCAGGACAGCGGACGACATCGACCTTCCTAGGAAACCAGATTCACGGGCCGAAGTCAAATGCCGGCCTTCACCCGCCGCTCCGCAGCGCACGTAACTGCCGCTCGACTCGAGGTCGCGGAAGAACTTCCGTCACGTCGTCCAGCGAAACCGGACCGAATTCGGCCGACGGGGCGTTGCGGATGTCGAGCAGCGAATGGCGGCCGTCGGCGAGTTGCGCGCTTCCATCGCGTAATAGTTGATGAGCGCGGCGGGCGGCTGGCCCACCGGGACCTGGCCGGGCGGACCCTGAGGCTGCGCCTCCACGCCAGGCTTGCGGGACGGAAACGTCCGCGAGAGGCAGTCCGCTCGGCCTCAGACGGCACCAGCGGATCGACGGGCGCGACCTTGAGCCGCACCGCCGCCGAGTGATACGCAATCTTCACGCGGTTGACGTCGATCGGTTCGGCGGCGCTGAGCGTCTGCTCGAGCGCCACGATATCCGCCGTCGCCGCGCCCTTGTCGCCGAGCGCCAGCGCCGGCCGCGGATCCGGACGTCGGCGCGCTCGCGGATGTAGGCCTGGCGCACCAGATTCAGCGCTTCCTTGTAGTTGTCGGTCACGTTCGCCGCGGAGCTCGCCGCAAGCAGCGCGAACCCATCGCGCAAATCGGCGGCGATGCGCTGCTGCGCGTAGCGAGCGCCAGCTGCGCGACGGCGACCGCCTCGGCCGGGCCCGGCCGTTGGCGAAGACGTGCTGCCGACGGCGATCATCAGGAACGCCGCGCGCTTCATCTGCGTCGGATCCTGGTTCGCCGGCGAATCGTCGCTCGAGTGGTAGACCGCATCCGGCCAGTTGCCGAACTGCACCGCCGGAATCCGCGGATCCCAGTCGAGATGTACCTGGTGATCGCTGGCGCCGTAGAACTTCTCGATGTTGTACCAGAACGGATCGCGCGTGCCCGACGGGTCGATCGATCGGGTTCTGAAACGCGTAGCGCGATGCGCCGGTTGTGCAGCTTCTCGCGGTTCGTCTCACCGACGTACTCGAAGAACTGCCGCGAGACGTCGTTGATCACGCTCGGGATCGAATACATCGTCTGGTTCAGGTGCAGCGAGTTGTGGTTGATCGTCTGATTCGCGCCGACCATGTCGGTCGAGATCGACGCGACGACATGCTGCCCGAGCTCAGGATGCTGCCGCAGGTACGCGCGCGTGCCGGCTGATCTCCGGGCACCCACAGGAAACGCACCGTCCGCTTCGGCTTCGGCAGCGTGCCGGTCGTTGATCATCTCGATCCACGCGCGCCCTGCTTCGAGTTGCGTCGCCGGACCGCCGCAGTTGTCGTTCGCGCCCTGCTTGGCGATGCCCTCGAACAGGTGCGCGGTGAAATGAAACTCCTCGTTCGTGCTGCCGTCGCCCGGGAATCGTGGCGACGACGACGTTCATCGGCGCGTCGTATTCGGCGGCCTTGACCATCGCGTGGACCTTGACGTGCTGGTGTCGCTCGAGGCGCGCCGAGCAGGTCGAGCCCCATCCGCAGCGACAGGATGAAGCCCCACGTCGTCTTCGCGGGCGGATCGGCGTCCGCCCGCCGTTGATGCCGCTCCATCCCATCTGGTCGGGACGGTCGATCGGCTTGCCCGTGCCGTTGAAGAAGCTGAGGACGCCCTCGGCGCCGAACTGGCGGACGGCCAGGTTGTGCGCCGCGCCGACCGGGCCGGAGACGAGGACGATCTTGCCCTTCGACGTTCTTGCCGTTGTAGTCGTCCGCGGTGTCGCCGCGTCCCGACGTAGACGAGCTCGGCCGTCACATCGCCGCTGCGGCTGCCGGTGGCGAGCGTCGTCGGCATGTCGCGGTAGCGCGTGATCAGCTGCGGCGGCCCGGGCTCGGTGACCCACAGCTCCGCCATCTCGCCGTCCCACTGCTTGCCGCCGAGTGGGAATCGCTCGATGTGGACGTCCGCTGAAGCCGTATTCCTTCGCCCTGTGCCTCCGCGTACGCCGACTCGCGATAGGTGCCCTGATATTCCTCGCGCGGGCGGTTGCGCTCGTACGGGCACATCTCGAGCACGTGGTTGCGCGCCTGCGCGCCGGAGATGTGCTGCGCGATGCGCGTTCAGCGTGTGCGGAGGAATCAGCGTGCGCGGATCGGGCTGCTCCTGCGCGGCGAGCGAGGGCGGCACCCACCGCCGCACAGCAGGCGGCCACAAGGATGTTTCGCATGGGCGGTAATACTACCAGCGCCGCGCCCGGCATTGATGGTGATGCAGCCGCTCTCGCGCGGCTGCGAGCCGCAGGGTTCGGTCGGCCGCGTCAACGCGTCGGGGCGATCGGGCCGGTCGGCGGCGTCTGAAAATCCACGATGAGCGCGTGACCGGTGCAGAAACGTGCGGTAGCCCGCGACGCTTCCGAGGCGTCGTCAGGCGCGGAGATCAGCGTGTCAGACGAAGTCCTTCGGCAGGTCGGCACCGAAACCAAGGCCAGACAGCGAGCGCGCGGCGGCGCGCGCCGCTGCTCTTCACCCAGCCGGCGAGGTCGCGCACGCCTGCGGCTGGCGCTTGCCGCCTTCGAACGACGCCTCGACGGCTTCAGGGAGGTGACCCGCGTCGCGGCGCCCGCGTACCACCAGATGGCCGGGAGGGTCAGATGCGGCGCCATCCACACGTCGCCGGGGTGACGCTGCCGCACCCAGCCAGGCGACAGCGGCGCGATCATCGAGTTCGTGATTCGTTTCGACTTGAGTAGGGCCCGGAGCGCGATGTAAGATCGTTCCCCGCTGGTACTGTCGGCGGCGAGCGCCATCCACAGCGAGACCGCGACCGCCCGGCCGCGAGCCGGGCCCAATGCTGGAGCGTCCACGGGCGCCGCAGCGCTTGCCGCCGCCGTTTCCGCCGCCATCGCCACGCCCACGTAGACGGCGGGAACGAACCAGAAGCCGGGCGTTCGGACATCGGTGCGAGGCGAATCAGGCCAGCAAAAACGCCGACAGGGCACGAGCCCGAATACCATGCGGAAGGCCAGCGGATATCGCGGTGCGGTTGCCAGTCCGATCGCGGCCGCCATCCAGGAGCCACACGCCGTATCCGGGTGCCAATCGGCATGACTCCGAGCGGCGCGAGCTGCTGCCAGAACCAGCGGAACGTCCCGACGATCCCGATGCCGGCGGGAGGAAACGAGCTGGCCCAGTATCCGCGCAGGAAGTCGCTGCCGATGAAGCTTGTCCCCAGCGTGACCGCATAGTTCCCGGGAGCGAAGGACGCCAGCCACAGGCCTTGCCCGGGCAACGCCGCGCGCGCCGGCGCCGCGCCACCCCATCCTCCGTCGCGCCAGTGGCGGCGATGACGAGCGCGCATGCCGGCGCAGCAACGAACAGGGCCCCGTTCGAGGAACCATTGGGCCAGGGGCCGCGCTGGTCACGCAGATCCACCACGCGGCAGAGCGTCAGAGTCGGGGCGATCCGCCGGGAGTTCGACCTGCCCAGCCGCCGCCAGCGCCGGCAGCAGCAGGCCGAAAACGCACGTAATCCGCCTGGGAGAAGTGAATTACTTCCTTCCAGCTCGAGCGCGCGTGAACGCGACCCACTGCCCCCATCACGCACTGGGAAAACGATGGCAGCTGGCGCCGACGCCGGACATCCAGCGCCGGCCGATCCATACGGCGGCGCCCAGCGTCGCGACGCCGGACAGCACGGGAATGAAGCGCAGCGCGCGCGCGCCGGCTCGCAGACCACGAGCATCGCGCGCTCGAGCACGACCAGCCATACGGCGCCGCCTGCCCAAGCGACAGCGGCCCGACCAGCCCGCCGAGAAGGATCGATCGCGAAGAGTTGATCGCGGTCATCTCCTCGTCGAGCCAGAGCATCCGGCCCCAGGACCATTTACGACGAGCAGAGCCGCGCCGATCGCGGCGACGAGCAGCGGATCGCGGTTCGGACAGTCCGGCGGCTAAGGCGAGGCAGCCCGGCGTGCTTGGAAACGGCCGGGCGACCAGCCGACGAGGCTCCTGAGGCTCCGCCCGAACGGGTGGATGCTAGCATGGCCCACTGCGGCTACACTCGCCCGACCGCATGTCGAAGAACCGGCTCGAGGCGTTCAGCGACGGCGTCATCGCGATTACTCATCACGATCATGGTGCTCGAGTTCAAGCCGCCGCACAAAACAGATCTGTCGGCGCTCGAACCTCTCGCCCCGATCTTCCCTGGTCTACATCCTGAGCTTCGTCTACCTCGGGATCTACCGGAACAACCACCATCGCACTGCTGCACGCCGCCGACCACATCACCGGCGCCGCGCTCTGGCCGAACTTATCTCTGTTCCTGGCTGTCGCTCGTTCCGTTCCGCGACCGCCTGGATGGGCGAAAACCACTTCGCCGCGGTTCCGACCGCGGTCTACGGCGTGGTCCTGCTGAATGCCGGCCTCGCGTGGAAGGTGGCTCAAAGCGAAATCATCAAGCACGACAGCCCCCACTCCCGCCTGCGCAAGGCGGTGGCCTCCGACTTCAAGGGCAATCTCTCACTTGCGCTCTATGTCGTCGCGATCCCTCTCGCCTTCGTGCATCAGGCGATCGCCGACGCCCTCTACATCGGCGTGGCCTTGATGTGGCTGGTCCTGACCGCCGGATCGAACGCAACCTCACGCCGTCGGCCACGGCGGCGACGATCCGCCCAGCCGCTGAGGGCGAGGATCACCGCCGCACCCGCAATCGCCCCGACGGCAATGGTGTTTTCAGGCGGCGGCTCACCGCCGGCGAGGCTGGCGGCGTAGGCGAACACCAGCAGCACCACCAGCCCGGCTGTCGCCCAGCGGCCGATACGATCGCAGGCCCGTGTGGCCCCTGCAGATAGAATCCGCCACGCCCGGCGACGAACATCGCGCCCTCGACGGCAATCGTCGCCGCCGGCGAGTCCTACAAGCCGAGGCCGAACTTCGGCCCGCCTGGATAGAGCGGCATGTCAGGCCGGTGGGTGGCGAAGTCAGGACCCAGTGGCTGACCACCAGAGCCGCCAGCCGGGCGAGAACCAGGCGCGAGGCCCCGTCGCCGCCATGCCGGCGTGCCCCGAACGCCGCGCCCCAGAGCACGAGCATCAAAGCGAGTGCGAATACGGGTGGATTGACGAAGTCGAGGAGCAGAAACGGGTTGTTGCCGGGCGCGGCGCGCAATGCTCGAGACCTGTCAGCAGAAGAAGAATGGCCACAGCAGGTCGGCGAGCTGCGCGGCGGCGAACAGCGCGACCAGCGACACACGCGGCACCGCCCGCCTTGGCCGCAAAGCCGAGCGAAGTGTCCGATGAACATCGGCCGACTGTCACCGTCAGAGCCTCTCCGGTGCGGCCGAAGGTGGCCCGCCAGAGGGGGCGCGCAACCGTCCAGATTGCGAAAGGGCTGAGGGGGTTAGGGCTCAGGGCTTAGAGTTAGGGAGCTCAGGGGCTCGGTCGTTAGGGCTTAGGGTTAGCCGCTACGACGATGCGGGCCCGCCGCCTCCGAGACCAGCAGGTGACGGAGCGTCCCCGATATAATCCGCGCATGACTCGCAGCCGCCTGGCGATCATGCTGGTCTCCGTGGCGACTCTGACGGTTCCGGCGCGTGCCGCGGACAGCGCATCGCTTCGTGCCGGATCGTTTCTACAACACCTACTCCGCGGCCCATCCGGCTGCACTGCGCATCAAGCCCGGGGACACGGTGGTGACGAAAACCATCGACGCCGCGGGTGTGGACTGGAATGCCAAGTCCGTCGCCAGCGGCCCCAATCCGCGAACCGGACCGTTCTTCATCGAAGGCGCGCTGCGCCCGGCGACGTGCTGGTCGTCACGTTTCTCAAACTGGAGACGAAACCGGACGATGGCCTACTCGTCGAGGCGCTGCTCGCGCCGTATGCAGCCGATCCGACGGCGATTGCCGCGCGCGTGGATCGCCGAACCGAAGCGCCTGACCTGGACGATCGATCGCGGCAAAGGGTGTCGCCCGGCTCGACCAGGCCGACGTCCAGGCCGGCGGCATCGAGCTGCCGCTCAGGCCGATGCTTGGCAGCTGCGTCGGCGTCGCACCGGCGCGAAGGAGGCCATCTCGACGGCGACACCGGGGCCCTTCGGCGGCAACATAGGACTACGCGTGGTTGAACGCGGGAGCGAAGATCATGCTGCCGGTCAGCTGAACCCGGCGCGCTCCTCTTCCATCGGCGACGGACACGCCCGTCAGGGGCGAGGGCGAAGTCGTCGGCACCGGACTCGAGACGTCGATGGACGTCAGATTCACCGTTGACGTCATCAAGCGAAGCCGATGGCGTGGCCGCGCATGGAAACCGCGACGCACGTCATCGTGCTCGGGCAGCGCGCGCCGCTGCTCGAAGCCTTCCAGCACGCGACGTCAGAGATGCAGCGCTGGCTGATGGCGGATTACGGGTTCAGCGAGCGCGGCGCGCAGACATTCATGGGCCAGGCGGCTGAATACGAAGTGGCGAACGTGGTCGATCCCGCGTTCACCGTGGTCGCGAAAATCCCGAAGACCCTGCTCCGCCGTTAGCCGATCAGCGCGGCTCCCAGAGCTCGACCTTGTTCTGATCCGGATCGAGGAAACCAGCCGAACCGGCCGTTGGGATGGGTCTCGATTTCGCCGATCTTGTCGCGCCATGCGCGATGGCTTGCGAAGCACCCCTTCGAGATCGTCGACCACGAAATTGAACATGAATTCTTTCCGCGACGGCTCAGAAGTGGGTCGGTCGCCGCCGGAAACACCGACCAGACCGTGCACCCCGCCGGCGGCATGGTGGACGGCAGGAATCCGACGCCGCCCCAGCTTTCCACCGCCAGGCCCAACGCCTCGCGCGTACCCAGCGCGCAAGCCGTTCCGAGTCGGGTGACTTGAAGAACACGCCGCCGACGCCGAGGACCGTAGCCATTGGCGTATGCTAGCATCCGCCAACTGAGCGGGAGGGCCTCCGGATGATCAAAGTCATGAAAGTCATCAGACTGATTAATCGCGTCCTGGTCGTCGTCACGTTCTCGACAAGCCTGTTTGCGGGGACGCGGCCTCGGGGCAGGCACTGACGTCCCCGGTGGTGCAACCCGCTGCAGACACCAAACCAAACGACTACGGAAACACCAAGTCCTGGTTGGCTGTCGCCCTGGCAAGCCGGCGACCGAACAGAATGCCTGCGATGTCGACGAATCAGCGACTGTGGTTGCGGCCAATGGCACCCTGACCAAGGAGGCGTGGAAGGCCAATCCAGACGCCCCGATCGACTGCTTCTACGTCTATCCACGGTGTCGACCGGACACCACCGACAACAGCGACATGAACCCTGACCCCGCGGAACTCAACGTCGTCCGTCAGCAGTTCGCGCGGTTTGGTTCGGTGTGCCGGCTCTATGCGCCGATGTCGCGGCAGGTGACGCTGGCGGGGCTTCGCAAAGTGCTCGCCGGCGGTGGGCGGCGGGACCTCACTCGATCGCGGCCTCGGCTACGACGACGTCCGCGACGCCTGGAAGGCACTACCTCGAACACGACAACAAGGGCCGGCCCTTCGTGCTGATCAGCCATTCCCGGGATCGCTTCGTCCTGATGAGGATGATCGGCGAGGAAATCGACGGCAAGCCGGACCAGGCGCGGATGGTGTCCGCGCTGCTCCTGGGCGCGGCGCTGCCGGTGGCAAAGGCAAGGACGTCGGCGGCGTCTTCAAGACGATTCCGCTGTGCCACTCGGCGACGCAAACCGGATGCGTCATCAACTACTCGGCGTTCCGGTCCAACGTTCCGCCACCGGCGAATACGCTCTTCGGGAGGGTTCCGGATCCGAACCAGGAGGCGGCGTGCGTGAACCCCGCCGCGCTCGCCGGCGGAAGCGGGGAGCTTCACGCCTACCTGGATGCCGAGCGGCCGGACCATCACCAGCAACGTCCGGCCAAGCCGTGGGTCTCGTCGGGCGCGACCGTCGATACGCCAGTGGGTCAGCGTGCCCGGCCTATGTTGACGGCGAAGTGCACCAGGAACGAGAACGCGATCTTCCTCGAAATCACGGTGCACGGCGATCCCGCGGATCCGCCGGGTCGACGACATCGTCGGTGACATCGGACCGGCGGCGCAGCTACTGGCCCAACTGGGGACTGCACCTGATCGACGTCAACCTGGCGATGGGAAATCTGGTCGACATCGTCGGCCAGCAGGCGAAAGGTCTTCGCGGCAAAGAAGAAGTGAGCCGTCAACGAAGCTTGTGCACCGTGTCGCCAACCCGAATCGGCCCGGGTTGGACGACGCGGGCGTTGATCCCGCGCAGGTGCAGCTCGCACCCGAGCGGCGAGTTGACGAAGTTCATCGCATCCAGCCCGAAACGCTCGACGAACTTGCGGCAGCCGACGGTGCGGCTGGTCCGTGACCTCGACGACGGTCGCCCCGATGGCGATGCGGGTGCCAGGCGGCAGGTTCTGCTCGCTCAAGTCGAAATCGACGAACAGCTGATCGCCGGCGAGCGACCAGCGCGCCTTGTCCTGGGCCACCAGCGCCACGACCCGGGCGCTCATGATGTTCAGCTGCATCTCTGGGATGTGGCGATCCGTCAGCGGTCATCCGGCTGCGGCGCGTTGTGCCAGGTGTCGCCCACCAGACCGACCTCGAGGTCGAGTTCACCGTGCTCCAGTTCCTCGCGCACGTCGACCGACGGCCTGCGCACGATCAGCTCCAGCCTGCCGACGTCGCGTGGCGCGGAGCGGATGTGGTCGAGACCGGCTTCGAGCGCGTCGGTCGTCAGATGAGAAATCACGCCGCCGCTCACTTCGTTCCTCCATCACTCAACGACTGATACACGAGCGCGTTGAATCGCTCGGCGATGCCGGTGGTGTTCGGCAGCATCTGGATCATCATCACCAGGACCATCTTCGTTTTTGGATCGACGCGGTAGCTGGATCCATAGCGCGCCGCCCCAGCCGAACGAGCCGAGCTGAATCCATCCCGTTGGCACCGTAGCGCTCGGTGACTTCGAAACCGAGGCCGAATCCGAGGCCGCTCGCCGAGTGCAGCGTTCCGACCTGGTTCGTCGTCATCAACTCGACGCTGCGCGGGGACAGGATTCTGGCGCCGTCGAGTGCGCCGCCGTTGCGGATCATTTCCAGGAAGCGTGCGTAGTCCCTGGCGGTGGACAACAGGCCGGCGCCGCCGGCGAAGCTCCGCCGCGGTCCGTCCACGTAGCTGCCCTGTCCCCTGGCGCCGTCCGGTGCGCGAGCGATGCGGCCGTCGGGGCCGCTCGCTGTACGCGCGGCGAGCCGGTCGCGCTCCGACACCGGCAGGAAGAACTGAGTGTCCTTCATGCCGAGCGGCGCGGTGATGCGCGTCCGGATCAACTCGTCGAGCGGTGTTCCCGACACGCGTTCGGCGATGCAGCCGAGGATGTCGGTGTTGTAGCCGTAGACCCACGCCTCGCCCGGCTGGGACACGAATGGCAGCGTCCCGAGACGATCCATCGTCGCGCAGATCGGTCTCGTCCTTGTCCGCGGTGTACCAGCCGAACCCCGCGGCCGGCCCCGAGACCTTTCGCCTCATATTCCGCGGCGACGCCGGGGTTGGTGCCGTAGGAAATGCCCGGCCGTATGCGTCAGAGATCGCGGACCGGTGATGCTGGCGGCGCGCCGGGTACGATCTTGACGCCTTCGTCGCCGCTGACCGCCACGGTCGTCGTTGCGAACGCTGGGAATGTAGCGGCCGGCCGGGTCGTTGAGGGCCAGCTTGCCTTCCTCGACCAGCGACAGGATCGACGACGCTCGTCAGCGCCTTTGTCTGCGACGCGATCCGGAAGATGGTGTCCGGCGTCATCTTGCGTTTGGCTTCCTTGTCGCGCCAGCCAAAAGGCGTGTTCAGCACGCGACCTTGCCGTCCCGCAGCACCAGCGTGACGGCGCCGCTGAGGCGATCGTCATCGACGAACTGCTGGAACACCCGATCGATCCGATTGAGGCGGTCCGCCGCGAACCCGGCCGGCGACGGCGCCGTCATCTGGGCCGAAGGCCTGGCGAAGCCGAGCGCCAGGGTCAAGGCAAACAGCAGCGAGGAATGTTCGCTTCATGGCGTCCTCACTTGACAACTTTTTGCAGGCCGAGCGCCGTCGGGTGCGTCGGTTGATACAGGCCGAGGACTCCGCCGCTCGGCAGCGGTATCGTCGTGCGAATGCCCCATCGCTCGGTCGCCACCTCTCCGCATCGCGCCTTTCGCCGCGAGATCGCTCATGGTGCGCTGCAGATCGTCGCACATCAGGTAGAGATGCGCTTCGAGCATGGACGACGCGGCCCGGTCGACTCCAGCGCCGTCGTCCGCCGGATGGACGGCGACTTCCGCCGGCGGAAGCTTGAAAATCAGCCAGCCATGGCCGGCATCGACAGCTCTTGAGCGCGAGCGTATCGGTCAGAAACGCCCGGTCCGCCGCCGGGTCGCGGCTGTAGATCAGCAGGTGCGATCCGATCACCATGGCCTTCTCCTAGTCCCGCCGCTTGAAGAGGCCGACATAGGCCGCCTTGCCCCGGACGTGTCCGGCCATCGCCGCGACGACGGCGGCGCGAGTCTGGGCCGGCGAGGCGCCGACCGCGGGCATCGTCCAGCGTGATATCCAGCGCGTAGAGCTCGAACAGGTAGTGATGCGCCGGTCCCGCCGCGGGGCGCCGGGGCCCCGATAGTAAGGACCGGTCGCGCAGGATCTGCCGCGTCCCGTCCGGCAGCTGCGCCATCGACGGCGCGCGCTCGTGAAGGCTCGTGACGGTCGCCGGAAGGTTCCACAACATCCAATGCAGGGTGTCGTCGGTGCCCGATCCGATCGCCGAATCCGGATCGTGGACCATCAGGACGAAGCTCACGGTCCCGGCCGGAACGTTGCTCCACGACAGCGGCGGAGAAACATCTTCGCCTGCCTGCGTGTGCTTGTCGGGGATGGTGCCGCCATCGGTCCACGCGCTGGACGTCAGCGCCATTACTGCGAATGGCTCCCGCGTCCACGGCCGCCGCCCGGCGGTTGCGGCGGTGGCGGGGCAGCCGGTGTCTGGACCGTGCCCGGCGGTTGGGTGGCCGGAGGCGGCGCACCGCCGCTGACCGGCGGTCGCGTGCGGGCTCGATGTCAGGACCAGGACCGCGAACAGCGAAACGCAGGCGCGTGAGATCGCGTGGCGCTACGTGAACGACGATGGCTGCTTCTTCCGCCACTCGTCGTAGCGCAGCCGCAGCGGCTCTGACCGGATTCAGGTTCTCGCCAGCGCCGGATGACGTTCGCGCCGTGGTCGGGCGCGGGCTGCGACACCGTCAGATACATCGCGTACTTGCCGTTGTTGTGCGAGTCGCCGCTGGTGTCGCCCTGCTCCGCCATCAGGATGTAGGCGACGTGCGCGGTCTTGCCGTCGCACGGAATCGCCGGCTTCGATCCGTCGTCCGGCCAGGGCGGACAGGTGCAGCGGCTGTCGCCGCCGGACCGTCTGCCGCCTCCATCGCCGCCATCACGCGATCGGTGATCGCGCCCGTCGTCTTGAGGAAGGCCTGAACCGCGTTGCGGCACGACCTCGCCCGGGCCGCAGGATGTTCCCTGGATCGAATAGAAGACCTCGGTGCCTGGCACCTGGCCCTGAATGTCCTGCGACACGTAGCCGTTGCCGAGACCCGGAGTGCCCGGCGCGGCGTCCCTGCAGGTCCACGATCCCGAACTGCCGGGACTGGAACGCCGGATCGGCGCTCAGCAGCTCGACGATCGCCTTCGGATCCGTTCCCTTCTGCAGCTCCTGATAGACGAGCATCTGATTCTGGTGGGTGCTGTCGACGCGCGGCCTGACAGGCGGCGACTGCCCTTCCCCGGAACGACGACCGCCTGCACGCCCATCAGGAACTGATCGTCGCGGTCGACGCAGGTCGCCGACGCGATGACGACCCGGCTGGTTGCTGCGATCGACGGCAATGACCGACCAGGTTGCCGACGCGGGCGACGGCCGAACGCCACAGGACGGCGAACGCCAGGACCGAAACACCTCGACGCATGCCGCGGATCATACCGTCGCCGGACGCCGCGCGGTGACCTCGATTTCGATCAGGACGCGCGGATCGATCAGCCTGGCCTCGATCATCGTCGCCGCCGGCCTGACATCGCCGAAGCGCGCCGCAGAGCCGGGTAGCAGGCCGGGGAGTCTTCGGCTCGGGGCGGGATGCTAGTGCACCCGCACGACATCCTGCAAACGACGACCCGGCCTCGGTGAGCGCGGCAAATATTGCGCAGGCATTGTTCGGCCTGCTCGACGACGCCTTCGGCGATGGTCATGGTCTGGTAGCTGGAAGCCAGTCGTCCCCGAGACGAAAATCCAGTCCCCGTCGACGACCGCTCTCGAAAAGCCGATTTCCGTTTCGAACCGCGAGCCCCGAGCTGATCAACCGTCGTGTCAACGTGATCTCCTTGGTGAAGACCTCACCTGCTTGACCTCTTAGGGCATTCACGCCACGGGCTTCGTCGAGGCCGCCGCCGGTTTCAAGGCAGCTTGCCAATCGGCGCGGCTTCGGTAGACAGTTATTCGCAATCGAAGGAGGCTCATGCGATGCGTGCCCCGTTTTGCAGGCACTATTATCGCGGCTTTGGCCCTGGTCGTCACGGCGGCTGGCCTGGCGACGGCGCAGGACAAGAATCACGCTTCGGCCAGTGGAAGATGAAGCAGGATCCGCCGGCGCTGAACATCACGACCTACGAGCCGTGCCGGCAAGGGCGGCATGAAGATTACGGTCGAGGCGACCAGCGCCGAGGGGCGCAAGACCAAGTGGACCTCCACGACACGATGTTCGACGGCAAGGACGAACCGGTGAGCGGCGATACCCGCACCGAATTCACCGCGGTGAAGAAAATCGACGCGCACACCAACGAGATCTCCAACAAGCGGGGCGGCAAGGTGTTCCAGGTCGTGACCAACGTCCTCAGCGCCGACGGCAACACCATCAACAACACCTACAAGAACTACAACGAGAAGGGCGAGCCGACGACGACCACGACGGCCGTATACGAACGGATCAAGTAAGCCTCGATTTCCGCGCCGCCAGATACGCGCGCACGCAGAAGAGGCTGCGCCTCGGCTCTCTTCTGTCGTCATCCAGCCAGCCCAGACCAGCTCGCGGGCGTTGGCCCGCACCGCCGGCGCTTCGTCCGCGAGCGTCGTTTCCCAGACATCGAGCCGATCGTCGTGATACTCGACGGAGATCCGTGCCCTCGTGCGCGAGCGTCAGCCGGTCCGGGTCGACCGCGATCCTCACCTCTTCGAGGAGACTAGCGCGCGCCGCATCGCGGGAGCGTCTCGCCGCGTACCGACAAATCCACCCGGCAGCGAGTAGCGTCGGCGTATAGCTGGTCTGGATCAGCAGGACGCGATGGCCGCACCAGAGCGCAACCGCCGCGCCGTGCGTCTGCGGGCGGCGGATGAACCACCACACGAGCGCGCAGCGATAGGCGGCTCGATAGCCGAACCGGATCAGCGCGTTCCAGATCCGGCGAGGGGACGGCCGTCGATTCGCGGGCCGTCGGCAAGTCAGCGTGCCGACCAGCGTTCAGCGGTGGCTCGCAGCGTCTCCAGCTGCGCCGGTCCCAGTGCCAGCTCGACACCGAACGCACGCTCGACGACTTCACTGCCGCCAGCAAGCGCGATGAACTGATCGAACGGAAGACTCGTGACGATCGAGCGGCGTCCGTTCAGCCGGGGCATGGCCGGGATGTCGCTCCCATCGACGCGGATGACCGCGTCCGGCCGATCTTCGTCCGCGGGATGGTGCGTGACGACCAGATCCACCACGGCCGGCGGCTCAGGCGGGCGGCGGCCGGAATGCCGGGCAATCACATCGATCGTGAAGCTCCGACGCGGTGCCAGCGTCTTCAAAGCCCAGCGTCACGACATCGCGCGTCGTCCCGCTCGCGGCATCGGGACATCTGTCTGCCCAATTGCCGGCCGACCAGTCGCGTCGGCGACGCGGGTCGATCCTGCGCCCAGGCAGGTGCCGCTAGGAGCGGCAGAAGAATCAGCGCCCTGGTCATCATCCGTGCCATACGTGTCCCTCCGGAGACGTGGCCGTCATCGCGACGGCCCACGTCATTGTGACTCGCGATCCCGTCCTCTGGGCGGCGCGACGAGCTACGCGCCAGGCGCCTTAGCGCCACCGCTTTCTTGCACGCCGCGTCCATCTCCTCGGCCGTGATCAGCGGCGTGGTGGACAGCCGCACGGCGCCGGAGCTGTTGACGCTGCCAGGCTGAGCGCGAGGCACGCGGCCGCGTCAGGAAGCTCGGTCACCACATTCACGTCGTGCTCGCCGTAGGCAAGTAGACACGCCTCGACCTTTCCCCCAGCCCCTCCACGAGCTTCTGCACCGCGGCGCGCCGCCGCGTGCCGCCTTCGCACTGGCAGCCCGCGAGCGCCTTCAGCCATGATACGACGCCTTCACCATGAACTTGGCCATGTCAGCCTCCTGTCATCGCTCCGAAGGTTACGTCAGTCCTAGTCGCGCCGGGATGGATCGAGGAGCGGCTCGCCCGCCGGCGCATCGCGGGCACGCGGCCGGCTCCCACATCGCGAACGCCACCGTTTGCAGGGTCTCGAGCGGGGATATGTTCGCGCGCGCAGAGCCTGGCGGTCTCAGGCCAAAAGCACGACCAGCGATCCGATGACGACAACCGTGCCGCCGCAGGCGCGCGCGTCCATCATCGTCCGCGGACAGCCTGATCCGGCGCTGGTGAAGTCGTTGACGATCGCGACGCGCTTGCCCGCAGTTCGGGCCGCAGCGGCGCCGGGATGCGATAGCGAACGCCGAGACATCGATTCGCGGTCGTCGCTCTCGAGCCGGTTGGCGTAGCTGAACGCCCGCGCCAGCTTCGCGGCGACCATCAGCGCGACGAACGCGCCTCGACAGAGCGGTCCGCAGACCACGTCGAAGGCATGAGGTGCGAGGCGGCGTGGCCAATCGGCCGCATGGGCTTCGATGGCGCCGACGTCCAGGCACAGCCGTTCGAGATCCAGCCAAGCGCTCGGGCATGGTGGCCCGATTCCAGCCGGAAATGGCCGGTTCGAGCCCCGACGAGGTCCAGGATGTCTGGGCCGCATCCTACTGCACGCGGCCCGGTGGGACGGCAGGAGCCCGATCGAACAAGGGCGCGGACCGGCCTTGACGCTCCGGCGATGCGCGTCGGCTTCGCGAACGAGGTCCGCCACGACGTCCGGGATGCACGCCGCGACGATCGTGTCGCTCGCCGGGATCAGTCGGCGAGGTCGAAGAGCAGCGGCGGATTGTGCTCGGCGTCTGCGGCTCGCCGTCGCCGTAGGCGCCGCTGCGTGATGAAGTGCGCCTTGTAGCTGCCCTTGCGAATCGGCTCGCAGCTCGTTGTCCCAGTAGTAGAAGCAGCAGCTGCCGCGGACTGCGTCCCGTGCCGCGGCAGCGCGGCGCTGAGATCGACGCCGTCGATGACGGTCGGTCCGCCGGCAGCGCCGCCGCCGGCAAGCCGCGATCGTCGTGACAAAGAGATCCATCGCCGATCGCCATGTCGGTGACGACGGCGGGTTGAATCGATGCCGGGCCACCAGAAAATCGCCGGCGTCCGCACACCGCCTTCCCACGTGGTGCCTTTGCCGTCCCTGAGCGGCCCGGCGGATCCGCGTGCGTGCCGAACGCGCAGCCACGGGCCGTTGTCGCTCGTGAACACGACGAGCGTGCGCCGATCGAGTCCCTGCCGCCTTCAGCGCGTCGAGCACGCGGCCGGTGCTCGCATCGATCTCCTCGACGACGTCGCCGTAGATGCCGGCCGCGCTGTGACCGACGAAATCCGCCGAACGGGCGAGCGGAATGTGCGGCAGGTTGTGCGCCAGATACAGGAAGAACGGACGGCTGCGGTTGCCTCGATGAATCGAATCGCCTCTTCGGTGTAGCGTTTCGTCAGCGTGCGGTGATCGACCGGGCTGCTCGACGACCTCGCCGTTCCGCATCAGCGGCACATCCCAGTACTTCGGGCTTCGGATCGTAGTAGGCCGCGACTCTGAGCCGTTCTCGCGGGGCGCCGTCATCCGCATGTCGTGGGAAAACGGCAGGCCGAACCAGGTGTCGAAGCCCTGACGCATCGGTGGAAACGCAGGCAGATGGCCGAGGTGCCACTTGCCGACGATCTCCGTCGCGTAGCCCTTCGCCTTCAGCAGCTTCGGCGATCGTGATCTCGTCGGACGGCAGTCCCTGCGCGGCGCTGATCGCGAAGCACCTTCGGCGCAACGCCGGACGGCGACACCAGTCATGCCGCTCCTGATCGGCAGGCGTCCGGTCAGCAGCGCCGCACGGCTCGGCGAACAGACTGGCTGGACGTAGAAGTTGGTCCACTTCTGCCCCTCTGCCGCCATCGCGTCGAGACGCGGCGTGCGGATGTTGGGGCTGCCGAACGATCCGAGGTCGCCCCAGCCGAGATCGTCCGCAAGGATGATCACGATATTGGGCGGCGCCGCGGACTGCGCGGAAGCCTGCCTTGGCCCGCGCCCAGGCCAGGAAGAACACTCGCAATGCCTGCGGCCAGAAGCGCCAGGAACGTGCGCGAGCTCATGGCGTCCCAGAGGCCCGCGGCTCCGCCGCCGCGGCGGGCCCTCGGCGCAAATTCGCCGCCACGTCCGGCTCGACCCAGACCGCCCGGGCCTGATTGGACATCAACAGCTGACGTGAGTAGAAGCGCAGGAGAATGTTTCGATCGGCCAGCGGGCTGGCCAGCAGCTGCGCGTAGCGCTCCCCCAGCGCTGCCGCTCGGTCCGCTCTCGCCAGGAAGTCGGCGAGGCAGCGCCACCTGCGCGCGCGTGATGGTCTCATGGTAACCGGACGATTCAGTGTTTGCGGTTCCGTGAGACTCGTTCAGAAGTGCGGATGCCGTGCCTGAGCCGCGGCAGTGCCCCGGCCCTGCCATAACGGTCGACGTGCCACAATCCGACGGCGAGGTGGGCCTTGTGGGTCCACCGTTCCTTCGGAATGCGGCGCGCGGTGAACTGATCGGCGAGAGCTCGTCGAGATCCGATGGATGTCGTCGGTTGTCTGGGGCATGGAATGCCGGCCGGCGATCGGGAGCGACGCCGGCTTCAGAATTATCCGCCAATTTCGAGCTGTTGCGCGAGACGGGGTCGGTGCTAGCATCCGGCCTTTCACGCACTGGAGCACCCATCGATGGCCCAGAAGAAGAAGAAGAAGAAGACGAAGACGAAGACGGCGCCCAAAGCGGAGCGGGAAGTCAGCGAAAGCCGGCGCCGCGTCGACGCGCACGGCGCGTCGAGCGTCCGGCGTGGATCCGTTGCTGGCGCCAGTGAAGGGGCGCGGAGCGCCGCAGAGATCGGCCACGTCCGGCTCGAAGTCGGCCGCGCCGGCGCCGCGCGCGTCAAGCGGATGATCTATCCGCCCGGCTTCCGCTGGTCCGTCGACATGACGCCCGGTGGTCGGCACCGAACTGTGCATGCACGCGCACGTCGGGTTCTGGCGCGCGGCGAAATCCACATCGAGTGCGCGGACGGCTGCGTCGTCGAGCACAAGGCGCCGCAGATCGTCGCGATCGAACCGGCCACGACGGCTGGGTCGTGGGCAAGGAGCCGGTGGTGATGATCGAATTCGACTTCGAGAGCGATACCGTCAAGCCGCCTCGGCATGCCCGAGGCCCATCGTCACGCCTGACGCGGGCGCTTTGCCGGCGCGGCGTAAGCTTCGCGACCAGCTTGCGCACGGTGGTGACGTTGCGCATCGTGCCGCCGTTGCCGAACGCCTGCCGAGCGGGATCGCCACCGGCGAAGGTCGGACAATCGACCGCCGCGACACAGCCAGTGGACCTCGCGCTTGTCGAGGGTGGAGCCCGTCGTCTCCGAGCGTGAGAGCGCCGAACTTGCGGCGGCCCGCGGCGTCGGGCGGCTCTTTGAGGAAGACGACGAAGACCGTGCACCCGTCGAGGAGCCTGCGAACGGTTGATACCCCGCGATCGCGGCGAGATACGTCGACCGACCTGAGAAATACCTCCACCTCCGTAGCCGAGTGCGGCGGCGAGCCCTTTCTCGATGCGGCGCTCGAGCGGTCCCGGCTCGCCGCTCGCTTCGAAGATGACGCGTGCTGCCGCTGGCGATGAAGGTCTCGACGTTGCGCAGCCGCAGCGCTTCCGAAGATCTTCCGCAGCCGATCCATCTTCACGACGTGGCCGCCAACGTTGATCGCACGGAGAAACGCGACGTAGCGCGCAGCGGCCACGGCTACTTCGGTTTCAGATGCCGAGCAGCCGGCGGACGGCGACGAGTTTGGCCGATGTGGTAGGCAGTGTGGTCGGCGACCAGCACGAATTCACGAAGATAGGTCTGTCCCTGGCCGTGCGGAATTCGCGCGGTCAGATCGATTCTTGGCGTCCAGCGCCAGGTCCTGAAGCTCGCCCCGATCCGCTGGGAACTGGTTGATGCCTCTCGTCCCACGCCGCGGGCGGCTCGGGCCCCATCGCCGGCGGCCAGTAATCGTCCGCCACGCGAACCCCTTGTAGTTGACGTTGCGGCAGAAATCCAGGATAGTCCCACTGGGTTCGCCGGATGTGCTCGACCAGCTGCCAGGGCGAGTAGAGCGAGCCCGCCGGCTGCTTGCCGCGGAGGTTTCTGGGGATGTGTCGGCGACGGCGGCTTCGAAGGTGACGTGGGCGTCACCCCTCCATCAGCCGCTTCAGTTGTTCGCGAACCGGAATGTCGGCTTCCATGGGCTACCTGCCGGGCTCAGATGTTCGAGCGTGAGGCCAACCGCCGTGCGCAGGCTTGAACCCCTTCAGCGGACCGTTGGTGTCGAGATACATCAGCTTCGCCGCATCACCCTTCACATAGAGATCGAAGTAGGCGGTGGCGAGAAGTGATCGAGGATGTTGTTCATGCGCGTCGTGTCCCACACCGCATCGGCGTAGTGCGCGAACGGACACGACTTGCAGCGCCTCCGGGTAGGCGTAGGTCTCGGCCGGCGCCGGAATCGGCGCGGCGGCGTTGTGGTTCGCGTCGAGGAACGTCAGCAGATAACGATCGGCGTTCACGGCGCCCTGAAGAATCGCCTTCGTGCCCTTCTCGTATCCAGCCACATCGTCGACGCTGCCGGCGACGAACAGCACCGGCGTCGTGATGCCCTTCAGCCCGTCGGCGTCCCAGAACCCGGCCGTGCATGCCCCACGGCGCGATGGCGATCGCCGCCTTGATCCGCGGATCGCGTCGTCTTCCGGTAGTCGGGGTTGGCGGCGCCGCGCTCGGCGCAGCAGCTGGTTCGGCGGCGCGCCCGGAACGTCGCGCTCGCCTTGCTGTAGCCGCCGCCGATCGACGTTGACCACGCCGTAGCCGCCCATCGAGTAGCCGACGATGCCGGTGCGAGCGGCGTCGACGAGGCCGCTGAGAGAGCTGCGCCGAGCGCCGGCTGCCCAGGCGCTCGATCTCGTTCAGGACGAACAGCTGATCGAACGCGGCGGTTGTAGAGCGTGCTGGCGAACGGCCTTCTGGTCGTCGTAGGTGCTGTCCCTGTGATCGATCGACGCGACGACGAAGCCCTTGCTCGCGAGGTTCTCGCCGAGGTGGCTCATCAGGTAGCGGTTGCCCGGATAGCCGTGCGAGATGATCACAGCGGAAACGGCGCCGCCGGTTGCGGCGGCGCGGCGTCGCGGACCGCCTGGCCGTAGCAGCGGTCGCCGTCGATCGCCGGATCGCGGGTGATCGCCGCGGTAGTCGCCGCCGGGCTTCTGGCCCGCGGCCAGCGCGCGCCGGATACCAGACCTCGAGCGTCAACGTGCGATCGTAGCGCGCCAGTCGGCCGCCTTCCTTCGTGTTGAGGACGTCCGGGCGGTTCTTGTCGGTGACCTGAAGCGTGCGAACGCCGATGTCGTAGGTGCCGTAGCTGCGCGAGCTCCGGCGCCGATCGGCGTGACGGTGTCGACGCGGTTCTGCTGCGCTGACGCCGCTGCGGCCAGTGCCAGGTCAGAATCGCCAATCAGCGCAACGGGCGGCGTGCGGCGCACACTCTGCATGCGCCTCTACGCCGGAGAATTATAGAGAAGTCGCTACCTGGCCGCATTCCGCTTCTTCGCGTAGTAGGGCCGTGCGGCAAGGCCGATCCACGATCCGCGCGTCCACCACGGAGCCGGAGGCGGATTGCCCTGATAGCTCAATTCGTGCTCGGCGCGAAACTTGTCGACGGCGGCACGATCGCTTCCTCGTCGTAAGCACCGAAATCGCGGTTATAGGCCGCAATCGCAGCCCTTGCCTCCTCCATCAGCTTGTCGTGCTTCGCGGTCGATTGGCCTTCTGCAGTTCCGCCATCCGGGGAGTGTTCGTCGGGGGCGGCGCCGTCTGGAAACGCCGCCGGGCTGCGGGCGCCAATAGCCCAACGCGTGCAGCATGCGCTTTAGCTCGATGACGTCGGCGCCCTCGATCCGTGAGAACGTGCGGTAGCCGAGGCGCCGCGCCGTGGTGTAGTAGATGCGCTTCAGTCTCGGCGACCGGCTCGGGGTTCTCGCCGACTTCGATCGCCAGCGCGATGTAGTCGCCGCCGCGTCCCGGATCGTTGGGATCCGCGATCTTGATCGCCGCCGACTGCAGGTTGCCCCACCGGCGATCGCCGCCCTTGGCGTGGCCCGCCTCGAGCGCGAGGATCATCCGTTCGGCGAGCGGCATCCCGGTGCCTTCGGTGGACTCGAACTGCCGCGGCGACGGCCTCGACGACTTCGGGCCCGACCATGATGTTGGCCTGCACGGTGTAGTTCGTCCCCTGCCGGCTGCCGGCCCAGTTGCCGTTCTGCTTGCCGGTGTGGGCCGCGGCGCGGCCCTTCATGTCGATGACGCCGACCTGGCGCGATCTCGCGCTGCGATCGTCGGCCAGCAGCTGACGACAGCACCGCCTGCGGCTCGACGCCCTTCGCGAGCAGATCGAGTCCGCGCGGCCCGTACTCGACGACCGTGGACGCCTGCGTGCAGACGGCGCCGACGCCGGCGCGCACGTAGCGGCACCGCGCGCCCGACGAACGGCACGCGCGTCGTCACCGCGGCGCCGGACTGACCGGTGGCCGGGTCGATGGCGCACGCTGCGAAAACGTCGAATACTGCGGGCAGCCCTTCGGCGTTGAGCGTAGCGTCACCGTCAGCCGCGCGTTGCTGGGCTGACGCGCCATCGGGCAGCGCAAGCAATCCGCAGAGCGCGACTGTTACCAGGCCTTGGCGTGCGGACATATGGTCTCCAGGGATGTGTTGCGGGAGGCGTCACCGGTTGCAGGAACCAGCGGCTGATGGTCATCGGCAGGCTGGCGCCGGGCGCGGGACCTCCCATGTGGCCGCGCCCAGGTTGCTGACCAGAATTACCCGATCGGCATCCGCGCTGTCGGCGATGACGCTCCTGGCGATCGGCTCGAGGAAGCGACCATATGTACGAAGCGCCGCCCGATTGTTGGTCAGGAGTGCTTCGGCCACGGCCCGTTTCTGTCGCCAGCGTCACCAGCTCGACCCGACCGACGAACACCCGGGCGACGTCGGATGGCGCCGGCGTGATCGCCATTGGCAACATGGCGTCGACGAACGGCGCCGGCGCGATGTAGAACAATCGCGAACCTTCCTCGAACCACGAGTCCCGCCACGTTTCGACCATCGCTTCCGCTTCCCGGCGGTGCATAGCCGTTGGCGGTCAGGATGTCGACCAGCGCCGCACCTGACCCTCCGATTCGTCGTCGAGCGCGAGCGGAGCGACGATCTGATTCCCAGCCGATGTCTCGTAAGACTCGATGCGCCGTACGCCCGCCGCGATTTTCGAAGGCCACCACGGTCCCGATCGGCGACGGCCCGGTGCTGGCGACGACGACCGAACCGTCGTCCTCAGTGCGAGCCGTCAGCGGCGGGACGAACTGGCCGACGCCGCGATAGAACAGGGAAGCGCTCGCGGTCGGCGCCGGCCTGAAGCGGCGTTGCGTCCGGTGGCGCGCGCCGCGTAATAGTGACTCGAGCCAGCCTCGGTCGGAAAGTCGGCCGACAGGCCCGGCGAGAACTCGAACGTTCTTCCACGAGGATCCTGCTGCCAGACCATTGCCCGGCCGGCATTGTGGCGGTCGTGGGCTTCCTCGACGGCGGCGGAAACCAATCGGTGATGACGCCTTCACGAAAGTCGACGGTCGACGGACACCGTCACATCTTCCGGCGCATAAAAGTAGATGACTGGCGTTTCCATGCGAACGGTCCCGGCCATCGCGCCCTTCAGATTTCCGCCGCACTGGTCCACGAACGACGGCAAGTCCGACGGGCCATTCAGCGGATGCCAAGGAACCGCACGACCGTCCGCTCCCGCGATGGACGTGAAAGTTCCCCACTCGTGAGCGGTAAACGCCACGGCATCGTTCGATCGCCCGCGCAGAAGCTGCGAGGCGAGCGCCAGCACCGCGGCAAAGATGACGACGGTGGCGACGAAGCGGGTGCGCATGCCGACCTCCAGGTGCTTTCAGCTACGGCCGCTCCATCCCCTTCCTTGTCAGGACAGGAATGGCCGCGGGTGAATCGAGGAATCTGATGAACGCGGCGGCGGCGGCAGGCTCGCGAGCGCCTGCGGCGATACCACCGACCATGACCAGGTGGCCCTTCAGATCGTCCGGGAAGGGACCGAGTACTTCGATTCCGGCAATGGGAAGGATTTCGCTCGTGGGCAGCACGCACAGCGCGGCTTCTCCCTCGCCACCATCGTGGCTGCCTGCACGCCGTTATCGGTCAGGCGAATCTTGGGAGAGACCTCGTCGGTCAGCGCCAGCCTCTCGCAGGAGCGTCGGCGACGAACGGCGCGCTGGCGCCTTCGCGGGCGTAAGCAATCGTCGTCGCGTTCAGCAGCGCTTTCCTCAACGCTTCGATGGTCTGAATGCCCGGCTTCCGAGCGCCGCTTCGAATCCCCAGGGCCATCGCCGATCGCGCCAGCACCGTCCGCGAGCCTCGTTGAATCCTGTGCCGATCGACCGCCTCATCGATCAACGACGCCGTCAGGATCGCGACGTCGAAGGGCTCGCCGGCCTCGATTTGCCTTGCCAGCGTCGCCGAAACGCCATACGTGATGTTGACCTTGTGATTCGCGCCGCGCTCGAATTCCGGGATCAGTTCCTCGACGACGGGCTTGATGCCGTTCGAGCACAGCACCCTGATCTCGGCGGCGGCGGCGAGGCGCGTCGGGAGAAGAGCGACGACGAAGGCCAGCCACGAAAACGCGACAATCCGAAGCAGCCGGTTCGTCATGGCGTTCGTGCGTTCTGCGCTTTCGCGGCCCCTCGCTCTATGACTTCTCCGAAGCCGTCCACGTGCACTTCGAGCAGGTGGTTGACGCGGAAGCCGTAGATGCCGTCTGTCTTGACGCCCGCCTTCGGCATCGAATGCACCACCGTGCCGTTGACGACGTAGTCGATCTTGTCGGCGGCGACGCGGACCTCGAGGGCGTTGGTGGACTTGCCGCTGGCGTCAGGCTTCTTCACGGCGTCATTCGCGGTCTTGGCCACGACGTTCGACGCGTCGGCGTCGCCTTCCCGCTTCTTGATCAGCCAGGTGCCGTCCTGCGCGACGAGGAAGTAGGTGTAGCTCTGCTTGGCGTTGTCGAGGTCGATGCCGCCGAAAATGAGTCCGTAGTAATTCGTGTGACCGCTTGGCTTCTGAAGAACGAACGTGCCCTTGACGATATAGCTGCCGGTCGCGGTGTTGGCGGGGTTCCAAAAGACCGCGGCCTGGGGATTGGTCGCGTGGAAGCCGGCCCCCATCGTGACGAACTTGATCGTCCCGGCGCCGTCCGGGTCGGACGCGGTGGTGCTGCGGTCGGCGCGAACCATCCAACCTTTGGGTGATTGCGCGGCCAACGAGATAACGGCGAACGACGCGAGCAAGAGTGTCGTAACAGTGCGTTTCACGGGTCCCTCCCTGCCGACATCCTACCACTCGGCCTTTTGGCGCCGGAAAATGCGAGGGCACACTGCGAGAGCGGCTCAGGTCAACGCTTCAGGGTCGCGACATGGGCCTTGACGACCTGATACACGAAGTCCTCGCAGGCTTCGCTCGTCTTCGGTCCCAGGCGCCGCCGTTGGTGATGTTGTCGGACACCACCCGGACGCCAAGAAATGGCGTCGCCAGTTGCGCGGCGACCTGGGCAGCCGAAGCGGTTTCCATCTCCTCGACCACGGTGCCATACGTCTGGTGAAGCGCGAGGACACGATCGACTTCGTCGTTCCAGAGATCGCTCGAGCCGATGACGCCCTCCACCACTCGTCCCTTTGTATAGGACGACGAGACCGACCGCGCGGCTGCCATCAATGCCGCATCGCCGTCGAAACTGGCCAGCCTCGCCGGCGCGCGGGTCGTTCGCCGCGCTCCCGTCGGTCGCCGTCAGGTTGAGCGGCTTCCATTCGAGCGGATGACTGCCGGCGCCGGCGGCGCGAAACGGCGTCTTGAACGCGCCGAGGTTGACCGATCGCGATCCGATCACGATGTCGTAGAGATGCAGCTCCGGATCGTGGCCGCCCGCGGTCCCCTGATTGATGATCCCGACCGGCCGATACCGCTGGACCGCGATGACCGTCGCGGCGGCGGCGTTGGACATGCCCTTGAGCGTCTTCGACACGATGACCGGATAGCCGTCGACAGCGCCGCGCCAGAAGGTCCAGCCGCCGATGTAGCTCCTCCGTCCGTCGCTCCAGCCGTGCCGCCAGCTTCTCGACTTCGATGCCCATCGCACCCTGCACGACCAACGGCGGCGACAACGCTTGGTTGCGCGAGCAGGCGGCAGTCACGACGAGCATGACCACCATGACGACCATCATCGGGGGAGCGAAGCACTGGCGGAAGGTCATGTCAGGCGCTTGGCGAAGAAGATATCAGGTTTACCGGGGCCGTTGGCGTCGGGCATCACGCCGACGATTCTGAAGCCCAGACGAAAGTAGAACTCGCTCGGATGGCCGCCGCGGATCTTGCGAAACTCGCGAATCGCGCCGGCAACGTCGGCATAGACGTCCACGCCGCCCATCGTCGTCTCGCCGAGTTCGTCGTCGCTGCCGAGCCAGAGGGTGATGCCGCCGCGACGCCGCGCCTGCCCCTCGAGATCTTCGACGAGCGCCCGGCCCAGCCCGCGCCGCCGCCACGCTTCGGCCACCGCCAGCGGATGCAACTCCCAGACGACGCCGTCGTGCACGACGGCATGGCACCGACCCAGCCGACGACGCCGGCGGCCTGATCGACAGCGACGCGGCTGATTTTTCCGGAGCCAGCGACGAGAACACTTCGGCGCGCGCCGAGTTCAGATCCTGCCAGGCGCCGTTCCAGGTACGGAAAGCATCGCGGAGGACAACCGCGGCGCCTTCGATCAGATCGGGAGCGTCGGGCGTCAGGTCGGTCAACCGGACGCCGTCGGGGAGCGCCACGGCGATTTCAGCGCGCGACGCGCTCCCACACCAGCCGGCTCTCGACGACGTTGGGCCCATTCTCGGCCGGATCGATCCGCAGCGTCAGCCGCCCGTCGGCGTCGAAGCTATACCAGCGCTTCCGCGTGACGCCGACGACCGACGGCGTCTTCTCGAGCTCGACGTGATGAAGGACGAAGCCGTCCGCGGCGTGGACCTCGTAGCGAGCGCAGTAGGCGACAAGTCCCTCGTACGCCGCGCGCACCTGGGCGTCGTCTGGACGCCCCTGCCAGCTGGCGCGGTCGGGATTCATGATCACCGCGCACATCCGCCCGCTGTCCGAATAGATCAGCGATCCGGTGTTCATCGGATTGTGCCGCGTCGTGCCGTCTGCCTGGCGGATGTCCCAGGACACGAGCCGCCAGGCGCCGACCAGGCGCGCGGCGTCGTCTGGAGCCGCAGCGGTCACGCGTCCGGTCACCACGATCACGCCGACCAGCACGCTCGTGATGAAATTCATCGCCATTGATCGTCGAGCCTCGCGAAGACACGGCGGTCATCGCCGATCGTCGGTTGACGTGCGTTCGGCCGGCCAGCCCGAATCGACCGGCTTCTTGGTGTCGGCGGTGATTTGCAGCACGGCGCAGTGGTGATACGAATACCCGCCCGGGTTGTTGAAGCCGTGCTCCGCCATGAACTGCACGACCTGCAGCGTGCAGCGCCGGCAGTTGATGTTGGGCAGCTGGACGTCGGTCTCGAACGGCGGCATCGGCCCGGTCGGACGCGTGGCGTGCACGAACAGCCCGTCGGCCAGCACCGGTATCTGCGGCGGATCCTGGACCTTGGCGGAGACCGAAACCGGTCCGCGCTCGCCTTCGCGAGTCGTCGTCTCCGGATCGAGCGGGCAGCTCGTTCGGCGAATTCACCGCCAGGGCGACCCGGTAGTGGCCGGGGTGATAGATCGTCTCCTGACCTTCAGGTGAATCTTCGACCCGCCGACCGCCTTGAGTCACGTCGAAGCTCGGTTTTCCCCAATCAGTGTTCGAACCGCCGCACGGTCCCGACTTCTGCGGGTCGCCACGTTCGTTTTCGACGATCCACGAAGCCGGCTCGACGAGCTTGAAATGGCCGTCCACGACGGCCGGCATCAGGATGGCGCTGCAGGCCAATGCGGTCAGAAATCCAAAGGCAACTCTCATCGTGTCTTCTCCCAGCGTTGTGCGGGCATGATATCCCATCAGTTGCGCGGGGCGGGAGGCGCCGCCGGATGCCACATCAGGTGACTGATCCGCCACGCGCCGCGCTCGTCGAATCGAAGCAGCATGAGATAGACGTCGTTCAGCGTGCGCGACGGTTGCGGACCGCGGCTGACAAAGGATCCGAGGTTGCGGCCGCGCACGAAGGCCACCTGTCCGCTGACACAGACCTCGTCGAGGTGCCCTTCGATGGCGGGTGAGAATCCGGCGAAGAGTGCCTCGTAACGAGGTCGAATCGAGTCCCAGCCTCGGACCGGCGACTCGTTGGGCGGTATCAGGACCGCGTCCGGCGTGTAGGACGCCTGAACACGATTGAGATCGCGTGCGTTGTCGGCGGCCACGATGCCTTCGGCAACCGTGCGGACCGCCCGCACCGCCGGCCCTTCCGACTGACAACCTGCCGGCTTCGAGACGGCTGCCTGGCCGATTAAGAGCAGGACGAACAGAACGAGCGTCATCGGAGCCGCGCGGTCATCGAGGAACTGGCTTGTCGAGCGAATCCCAGTGGTAGGCGGACTCGATCCGGCGCTCGAGCTCCTCCTGCGACGCGACCGCCGCGATCGCCGTTCGTCATGATCGCTCACGCCGTAGCCTTTGACCTTGTGCGCGCGCATGGCGCAGCGGAATCCCCAGTTGCTGCCGCCGTGGCCGAAGCTACCAGCCTTCACCGAACTTCGACACCCCGAGCCCCACGGCGTCATCGCCGACGCCCACCGGGTTGACCATCTCCCTGTGCGATCGCCCGCGACAGGACCCGGTTCGACCGTCCCCGAATCGACCGCTGCACTTCGATGAGGAACCGGGCGAGGTCGGATGGGGTCGTCCACAGCCCGGCGGCTTCGAGCTCCGGGCATACACGTGCCACTTGGCGTCCATCGGCTGGCCCTCCAGCCCGTGCGCGCGTGCGGCATGGCGATCGCGGGCAGCCGAGAGCGGCTGCTCGTAAGCGCTGTGCGTCATGCCCAACGGCTCGAGCACGGTCTGCCGCATGATGTCGGGGAACGGCCGGCCATAGTGACGTCGGTCAGCGCGAGCTGCATCAGCGTCACGCCGCCTCCCGAATATTTCATTGCCGTCATCGGCGGACGGCCGAGCCGAACGGGGCCGACGTTGGACGGCTTTTGTCCCTCGAGAATCTGCACGAGCGTCGGCACCGGATCGCCAGGAGGGTAACCGGGGAACCTGAAGCCGTCGTCCAGTCCGGATGTGTGGCTCAGGAGCGAACGCGGCGTCACCGGCTGCGACTTCGTGTAGTCGCCCGTCGGCAGCTTCCAGGACTTCAGGATGCCGTTGATGTCGTCGTCGAGGCCGAACCGGCCGTCCTGAACGGCGCGCAGCACCGCCATCGCGGCGATCGGCTTGCTGATGGACGCCGCCTGGAACAGCGTGTCCACGTCCGCCTTGTCCCCGGCGACGACGTCGGCGACGCCGTAGGCCTTGGCCCAAGTGAATCTGGTAGTCCTTGATGACGGCAACGCTCACGCCAGGCACGTGAAGCTTCTCCATCACCTGCGCGAGCGTCAGCGGGGCGAATTCGCCGGTGCCCGGCTGGGCGCCTCGATCTGCGCCGTCAGTGCCGTCACGGAGTCGTCGGCCCGTGTCGACCCGATGGTGATGACGGCAACGAGGATGAGGAAGAGGGATCTGATATGACGCATGACGCGCCATGATAGCGCGACACGCGCGGCTGGGCGGGCGGCTACCCGCGGCCGCGCAGAAAATCGACCAGGAGCGCCGCGGTCTTCCGGCTGCTCCTGCTGCACCCAGTGACCGGCGCCGTCAACGAAATGGACGCCGGTCATGCGCGCGTGCACGCGGCCTTCTGCATCCGTTCGAGCGCGCCGGGATTCTGATACGCGCCCCAGTCGCTCCTGCCGGCGATGAACATCGACGGCTGGTCGATCGTCTCTCGCGGAAAACACCTGCAGGCTGGCGTTGATCCGGGGCGTCGATCCCACTCGATAGGACTGCAGTCCGCCCTGGAAGCTGTTGCGCTCTCGTACTCGCCGACGTAGACGCGAAGCTCCTCGTCGGGCAGCCATTTGCAGCTGGCGATTTCAGCCGGCGTCGGCATTTCCGGCGCGACCGTCTCGGCCATTCCCTTGTCGAGGTCCATGATGTAGTAGCGCGGCAGCTTCGCCCACTCCGCCGCGGTGCGCGCGGCGAGCCTCGTGCGGCTGGTTCGCTTTCCAGTCCGCGCTCTTCATGTGGTAGTAGGCACGCATGAAGGCCAGCAGAAGCCCTGCGGCGCGTGGTGCATGTTGCCGTCGGCTTCGCGCGTCGAGTAATAACGCTGATAGTGCTTGCGAGGCGGCGTCAGCCGCGCCAGATCCTCGTAGATCGTGTCGGCCGCCGGACGTGATGGCGGTCCGGACGCGCTCGCCGTGTTGAATGAGCAGCGATGGCGCGCCCGCGAACGGGGCGCTCATCATCACCACCGATCGGAAGACGTCGGGCCGCACGACGGCGCACCACGCCGCCAGCGGCGAGCCGAAGTCGTGGCCGATGACGGCATCCACCGACCGGTAGCCGAACGCCGACACCAGCGCGACCATGTCGGTCACCCTGTTCAACGTCGCCCACGGGCTCAGGTCGTCGTCGAAGCGCACGTCGGTGCCGCCGGATCGTCCGTAGCCGCGGAGATCCGGCGCGAAGACGCGGTAACCCGCGGCGGCGATCGGCAGCATCACCTTGCGCCAGCTGTAGGCCAGTTCGGGGAATCCGTGGACCAGCAGCACGCCCGGACGGCGATCGCCGTCGTCGCCGGCCTCGAGCACGTGCAGCCGGATCCCGTTGACGCCATCGACGAAGCGCCCGCGTGATACCGCGGGGCAGAAGGCCCTGATCCAACGGCGACAGTCCATCGGCTGGCGGCTGCGATGACCCCGCCGCCCTGCGCGCGATCGCTGCAGGAGCGAGCATGGCCGCGCCCTTGAGGATCTGGCGGCGAGTCAGCTGGCTCGGCATCGGAGGTCCTGGCTAGCGGCGATCGAGGCTCTTCACCGAGGCGCCGACGAGCTTCTGCAGGGTTGGGAGATGGATGTCCGACAACGACTTGATATGGAGACAGCCCTTGCCGCCGGTATGCGCGCCAAGTCTGGCGCGAAGCTCGCTGTAGCCGTCGAACCCGCCCCTGATATAGAGGGTGATCTTGCCCTTGCGTGGCGCGAACGCGACGCGCATCCAGTCCAGCTCGCGTCCGCTGGCGCATTTCATCTTGTAAGTTCCGAATCCGACGATGTTGGCGCCCCAGATTTTCGGGCTGGCCTTCGTCGCCTTTTTCATGATGCCAGCGATGGTGCGGCAGTCGGCGCGAAGCCGATCGTCCTCGATCGACTTCAGCAGATTCGCAACGGATGCGCGCGTCGGCTTGGTTTTCAGTTCGCTCATGCTTGGCACCTCGCCGCGCTCTCGATGCGGCGGTCGTCTCGCCCAGACGCGGCCGATGGTAGCACGGACAAATCCTGACCGAACCCGAGCACGTAGCCGTTCAGGTCCCTGACCGCGAATTCCTTTCATCTGAGATAGTCGGCCTGCACCACCGGCCCGTAGGCGATTCTCCGCGTCGCGCGAACGGAGCTCGTCGAACAAGCGCTCTGCATCGCGCACCCAGAAAAAGGCGTCCCACGTGCCGCCCTGACGCTCGTTGGGCTGATCTTGGTCGCGTCGGCGACCCGGCGGAACATCACCGGAAGCCGATCGCGACTGACGATCGCAAACCGCGGCGGCTCGCCGCCGGCGTACTCTGATCGGAAACCAAGGATGGTCTCGAGTACGCGACGGCCTTCGCCACGTCGTCGACCGGAAGCTTACGGCGCACTGCGAATCAGCAGCGGATCGTGGGAACTTGCTGCCATCGGTGGCGGGCCCCTTCAGCGCGCGATTGGTTCGAGCGCGCTCTCTGACGATGACCGGCACCGCGCCTGGCGATGCCAGGAACCGCAGCAGCGCGCGTGCGGCGTCGGATGTTGCGCTTCGGGTCGCGATGCCCGCCGAAAAGACCGTGACTTTTGAACTTCGTCGGGCAGCGGACCCACGTAGTCGATACCGGGCACGGCCCGGAGCTCGCTGATCTGCTGAAAGCCGATTTCGGCGTCGCCGCGGGCGAGGGCGACGCCGACGGGCTCGCCGACGACCCGCCGGCTCTTTGCCCTTCACCTGTTCGGCGATGCCCAGACGTGGGAACAACTCATTCGTGAGGTATTGCCCGCTGACGCTCGACGAGTAGGCGATGGACGCCGCCTCGGAGAAGCGCGCGGCGGAGCGCGTCCACGGTGCTGATGTCCGGCTGCGTCGCGCCGGCGCGCACCGCCATGCCGATCGCCGACCGCGCGAGTGGCACCTTTACCGCCCGCGGCCACCAGCCCCGCGCGTGATCATCCTCGTCGAGCGACGCATCGTCCACGATGACCAGGTCGACGCCTCACCGCGCTCAATCCGACTCGCAATCGACTCGTTGCCGGCGCCCATCGACGTCGCCGCGGTCACGACCTTGTCCTGCTCTCGCGCTCGAACTGGGCGCTCAGTTCGCGATAGGCCGCCGCGAACGCGCCCGACGTCATGACCGTGATCTCGCTGGCACGAACGATATGCCGCGGCGTGGACGGCGCAGGCCACGACCACAGCCGCCACTCCTGCCCGCCGATGTCTCGGATCTCATGCGCGCTCCCGGCTGAATCGACTCTGCCAGCGGTCGGTCGGAGCGAGTCAACGCTGCCTGGCGAGGCGTGTCCACTGCCACAGGCCGCCGGTCACGGCGATCGGCAGGCGTTTTGCCCATCTGCCGGGCGGCCACGACGATCTGCCTCGCGATGGTGGCCTCGTGCGCGACGAAGTATGCCAGAACGTGGCCGACATCCAGAGGAAGATTGCGCTCATGACGTAGCCACGGGACGGCGGGTACTGCGCCACCCGCGGCGATGCCGAGCTTGCAGTGATTTCTCGATCCCGCGCCCGCTCCGCCGGAGAGCGGCGGCGAGCGACCGGCGCGACACCATCCGGCGATCGACCCGCACGGGGACGGCGACTCTGCGTTCTGCTCCCCAGCGTCCGGATCCAGCTGCACCGGGAGTTGTGGACGTGTGCCGCGATGTCGCGAATCGAGCGCCGCGGAACGTCAGGGATCGCCGCCGACCACACATCCCCGGAGCTGCTCCACGAGCTGGACGTTCACCGCGCTGTTGGTGCGCCACGCCTGAAGCACGGATGCCGACAGGGCTGTGCTCATGGTGCTGCCTCACAGCCGGCTACGGTTGCGATTGCGGTTCGACCGGGCCACGCGCGGCGCTGCTGATCTGACGCGGATCGCGCCGAGATGGTAGGCCAGGTGGGCGATGCTTCCGACGACGCCGTTGAGCTCGACCACCGCGACATCGCGGGCGTGCAGCGCTGCGAGCCAGTGGTGTGCCTCGCGTCCGAGCGCCGCCCTCAACTCCATCCATTCGGCGTCCGATACCGTCGTCTTGCGCCAGCTGGCGCTCCAGTCCGCGTCGGCGAACGGATTCTCGCCCGTGCTCCAGCGGTTCATCAGCGAGAGCCCGTAGCGGAGATGATCGACGTGCGCGGCCACCGTGGCTCCGCCCGCCGTCGACCGCGACGCGTCGGCCGCGGTCAACTTGTCCAGAGAGGCGATCAGACCGGGGTCGCCGCGGTTGAGCACGTGCCCGCCGGCCGCCGGTGCGCCATCAACCAGTTCTCCAAACAAGATCGTCAGCGTGCCGGTGAGATCGCGGGTATTCATCGGCCCTCCGTTGTCTTCCACTGAGCGCTTCGCGACGGCAGCGATGAGAAATGCGACGACGAGACATCCGATCGTGAGGGCGAGCTCAATCTCCAGCTCGGTCAGAAAGAAATCGGCCAGAGACGGATCGCGCCGTCCGCCAGCGGCGCCATTCACGGGCGGCCGCGAAGCCGTGCTGCCCATGCCAGAGCCCGAGACCGGCCATCGCCGCGCCGGCGAGCCAGACGAGCAGGTGATACCACCGGCGTGGTGCCACTCACGTCAGCGCTGTCCGGCGGCGATCGGGGCATCGAATCGACCGGCCCGGCCTGCGCGTCGGTGACCTGGCCCCGATCGACCACGATCTCGCCGCCCACGATCACGTAGGGGATGCCCGCCGACGGAATCGTGGCGTCTTCGTAAGTCGAGCGGTCGATCACCGTCGCCGGATCGAAAATCGTCAGGTCGGCGTCAGCGCCCGGCTTGAGACGGCCCCTTGCCTCGCCATCGCCGGCGTGCGCCGCTCGAGGCGATGCGCCGGATCCAGCGTCATCCGGCGCACGCGCGTCCATCAGCGTGCACCGCCTTGTCCTCGCGGACGTACTTGCCCAGCACCTTCGCGAACGTCCCCGACGTGCGCGGGTGCCCGCGGCCGTTCTCGATGAATCCATCGCTGGCGATCATCGCCAGCGGGCTCGCGATGGCGGCGCGCGTCTGCTCCTCGGATCGCCCGTGGATGATGACCGTTCCGCCAGCGGCGCGCGCCTTGCGCGAACGAGGCGCGCGTCAGGCGCTCGCCCGTCGACACGAGCTGGTGCAGTCCGAATCGCGCATCCGGCCACGACTGCCAGTCGTCGAACAGCGCCGACTGAATCTCCGTCATGCCCGCGCCGTAGGGATACGCTTCCGGTGGTCACGTCCTGTCCGGCATCGCGTGCCGCCTTGATCGCGGCGAGGAACGCCTCGATGGCGGAGTCGGCCGACGAGTTGACGTGGACGATGTGCAGCGCAGCGCCGGTGGCGGCGGCCGCGGCAATCGTCTCGTGCAGTCCCTGAAGCCCGCCGCGCATGTGGATGTGGGCCGAGACGCCGCCTTCGGCCGCCACCTTGAACATGCGCTCGATTTCCGACATCGGCGCGCCAGGGGTGTAGGCGCTGCCGAACCCCATCGCGACGGCGCCCTGCGCCAGGCCCTCGCGCAGAATCGCTTCCATGGCCGCCATCTGCGCGTCGCTGGCCGTGCCGCTACCGCCGATCCCGGCCGGCAGCAGGCCCGTTCCGGGATCGCCGAGCACCTTCATCCGCGCCGGGATGTGCCCGACCGACACGCCGTAGTTCACGATCTGGCCGGCATCGCGCGCGGCATACCAGGCCGCGACGTCGCCGGTGCCCACTTCGAGCTCGAACGCGGACGGTCACGCCGTCGCGCACCATCATGCGATACGACTCGTCCTGCTGACCGTGCTCGTGGAGGTCGATGAAAACCCGGCGCCACCACGTGGCCGGATACATCGACGACGCGAAGTCCCGACAGTGGCGCTTGAGACGGCCTCGACCTTCCGGCCCCTGATGCCCACGTGCCGGACCGCGTCGACACCGGTCTCGGGATCCATCACCTGTCCATTGGCAACGACCAGGTCGTAGGGCGCGGCCGGTTGCCCACCGCAGGCCGCGAGGTTGACGCCGATCGCGGCGATAATCACCGCATATGAGCGAAGCATGGGCGCCGAGATTAACACGGGGCGGGTCGCGGCAGGGCTCCTGGCGCTCACTCTGGCAACGGTTCAGCCGAGCGCGCAGGAACCGAAGTGGAAGCGAACGCCGCCGGTCAACGACCTGCCCGGTCCGTATCGCCGCGACGCTGCCTGGGCACGACTGCCGAACGGATTGAAATGGGGCGCGGTGATTGGCGCCGAGCCCGGTCCCGACGGCAACATCTACGTCGTGCACCGGTGCCACGAGAACTCCTGCGCCGGGCGGCCGGAACCGCCCGTCTTCAAATTCGATCCCGGCGGCAACGTCCTGACCAGCTGGGGCGTCGGCACGTTCATCTTCCCGCACGGGCGCTACGTCGATCCCCGGGAACGTGTGGATCACCGACGCACAGGGCAAGGACGGGAAGGGCCATCAGGTCTTCAAATACGATTCGAGCGGCAGACTGCCTGCATGACCATCGGGACGGCCGGGGTCGAGGGAGACGGCGCCGACAACCGGCTCAGGCAACCGACGGACGTGGTGACCGCGCCGAACGGGGACATCTTCGTCACCGAGGGCCACACCATCGGCGGCGGCGGCCATCGCGTCAGCAAATGGAACCGCGATGGCAAGTTCGTCAAAGCGTGGGAAAGACCGGCGCGGGCGCCGGCGAATCTCGACGTGCCGCATACGATCGCGATCGACTCACGCGGCCGGTTGTTCGTCGGCGATCGCAATAACAACCGCATTCAGATATTCGATCAGGACGGCAGATTCCTCGACGAGTGGACCCAGTTCGGACGCCCCAGCGGCATCGCGATCACGAGCGACGACACCATCTATGTCGCTGATTCCGAATCATGGGGACCAGACGAGCCCGGCTGGAAGAAGGGGATCCGCGTCGGCAGCGCGCGGGACGGCGCGGTGAGCTTACTTCATCGAGGATCCCGAGTCCACGACCGAAGACCACAGCGGAGCGGAAGGCGTGGGCGTCGATCGAGACGGAACGTCTACGGTGCGGTCGTCCGCCGGATGATGCTCGAGAAGCACGTCCTGATCCGGAAGTAACACGCAAAGAGAAAGGGCGGCGATCCTTCGACCGCCGCCCCCAAATGACTCTGATTACCCGATTACCCGATTACCAAATTACCAGATTCTTCTTACTCCGCAATCTCCGGAGTCTTGGGCACGAGCGCCTCGTCCGGTTCGACGAAGCTACTCCATGTCGCGTTCCAATTCGAGCTCGTCGTCGGTCGGCTGCGATCGGCGCCGGCGGCGGCGGCGGCTCGTCCGGCGGAATCCGGACGTTCCGGTAGTACTCGAACCCGGTGCCGGCCGGAATCAGCCGGCCCATCGTGACGTTCTCCTTCAGGCCGCGCAGGTGGTCGACCTTGCCGGAGATGGACGCCTCGGTGAGCACGCGCGTCGTTTCCTGGAACGACGCCGCCGAGATGAACGAGTCGGTCGAGAGCGACGCCTTGGTGATGCCGAGCAGCAGCGGCCGGCCCTGCGCCGGGCGGCCACCGTCGGTAATCACCCGCTCGTTCTCCTCGAGGAAGCGGAACTTGTCCACCTGCTCGTCGACCAGGAACTCGGTGTCGCCGACGTCCTCGATCTTGACCCACCGCATCATCTGCCGCGCGATCGTCTCGATGTGCTTGTCGTTGATGTTGACGCCCTGCAGCCGGTAGACCTCCTGGATTTCGTTGACCAGTACGACTGCAGCGCCTTCTCACCGAGCACGTTCAGGATGTCGTGCGGATTGGACGGACCGTCCATCAGCGGTTCGCCCGCCCGGACGCGCTCGCCTTCCTGCACGTTGACGTGGACGCCGCGCGGCAGCGCGTACTCGCGCGGCTCGGCGCCCGGCCTCGTCGGGGACGATGATGATCTTGCGCTGTCCCTTGACGATGCCGCCGTGCTTGACGATGCCGTCGATTTCCGTGATGACGGCCGTTTCGCGCGGCTTGCGCGCCTCGAACAGCTCGACGACGCGCGGCAGACCGCCGGTGATGTCCTTGGTCTTGGTGGTCTCGCGCGGGATCTTCGCCAGCACGTCGCCGGCCGAGACCTCCTCGCCGTCCTGCACCATCATGTGCGCGTGGACCGGCATGTGGTACTTGCGGTTGATCTTGCCGTCCTTGCCCTTGATCTCGACCGCCGGCTGCTTCTTCTCGTCCGGCGAGTCGACGATGATGTAGCGCGACAGACCGGTGACTTCGTCGACTTCCTCGTGCACCGTGATGCCCTCGAGGATGTCCCTGAAGCGAATCTGCCCCGCCTCCTCGGTGAGGATCGAGAAGTGTACGGGTCCCACTCGACCAGCACCTGGCCTTGCGTGATCGCCTGTCCTTCCTTCACCTTGAGGCGCGCGCCGTAGACGATCGGATAGCGCTCGCGGTCGCGGCCCTTGTTGTCCTGGATGACCAGCGAGCCGTTGCGGTTCATCACCACCAGCCTGCCGTCCTGGCCTGCACCACCTGCATGCCCTGGAAGCGGACCGTGCCGTCGTGCCGCGCCTCGAGCGTCGACTGCTCGCTGACGCGCGACGCCGTGCCGCCGATGTGGAAGGTCCGCATCGTCAGCTGCGTGCCGGGCTCGCCAATCGACTGCGCCGCGATGACGCCGACGGCCTGGCCGAGCTCGACCGTCTTGCCGGTCGCGAGGTCGCGGCCGTAGCACTTGGCGCACAACGCCGCGCCGCGACGTGCACGTCAGCACCGATCGGATCTTGACCTTCTCGATGCCGGCGTCCTGATGTCCGAGGCGAGATCCTCGTCGATCTCGTCGTTGACGTCG
>ERZ1370068.9562-contig-8331_pt1 | contig 53096 bp, 93 predicted proteins | sample MGYA00561227_ERZ1370068 | MGnify/ENA primary metagenome ERZ1370068 (study PRJEB38410, sample SAMEA6850437) | metagenome | study: Metagenomic assessment of the ecological functions of the soil: analysis of the soil microbiota associated with the... | reverse complement strand
CCACGTATTGCTATACGCACAACGGCGGAGTTCCTCCGGGTGCAACCTACCGGCGCGGCGCCGAAGACACGCCGGATCCGGATGATCGATAAGGGCACACAGCCTTTAGTCTGTGATCACCGAGCGAACAAACCCAGACTAAAGTCTGGGCCACAATATGGCAGATTGGCCGCGATACATCGCAATGATTTTTTACGCGCCCATGCGCGGCATGCGCGAAGTGCGTGATCGCGGCACGCTGCTGCCGGCAATCATCTGCGCCTACGCTTCACAGATCGTCTACCTCTTTATCATTCAATGGCTGGTCGGCATATCCTTCACCGCCCGGCCCCAGGTGATCGCCGCAAATCTGTTTCAAGCCGCCACTTCACTTTTGCCGATCGCGATTGTGCTGGTGCCATTGCTGGCGTTGACCGCGAACATGTTCGATCGGCGCGGTAGTTTTGGACTGGTCCTGCAGCAGGAATATGCGTCACTGGCGTCCGTCGTTTTCTATGCCTTCATCGCCGCCAATTTGATGACGATTTTGATCTCGATCTTTTCACTTCAGTGGCGTGCAGGCGGCTTATGTGGCCAGCTCGATGCAATCCGCCGGACAGATCAAATCGCTTTTCAATTTTCCGGTAGAGCTGCAGAAAGAATTCGAAGCCAGACTGAGCGATCCGGCGTTTGTGGGCGGCAGCCTGTTTCGTACCGTTAAGATAGCGATCTTTACCGTTGGGACGCTGGAAGCCGTCCGCAAAGTTTTCCGGCTCACTCTGGTTCGCTCTTTGGCGGTGGTGTTTGTCAGCTATGCCGGGGCGTTCCTGCTGTCGCCACTTTGGGGTTGTTGTTTACCCGGCTAATCGGCTCACCGTTTATCCTGCTGATGTTGTTCTTCCTGTTGCGTGGCTACTTCAGTGGGATCGTCAGCAACCAGCGCGCGCGGGCCGCTTTCAAACAAAACCTCGAAGCGGCCACGGTTAATCCGCGCGATTCTTCGGCGCATTACAATCTGGGACTGATTCATCAGCAGAGAGGTGAGTTTGGCGAGGCTCGCGAGCGTTTTCAGCGCGCGATTGAAATCGATCCGGATGAGCTGGATGCGCATTATCAACTTGGACGCATTGCCCGCGAGCAAAATCGCCCGGCCGAAGCCATCGGCCACTTCGAGCAGGTAGTGCAGCGCGATCAGGCGCACGCGCAAAACGAGATTTGGCGCGAGATTGGGGCGACCTATCTGGCTGCCGGCCAGTATGGCGACGCCCGCGACGCGCTGGAAAAATTTCTCGACCGGCGGACCAAATGATCCCGAAGGTTTGTATTTGATTGGCCGAGCCTACGCGGGACTCGGCGACCAGCAGGAGGCGACCAGTTCGATGCAGGCCTGCATCGACGCCGTCAAAACCGCGCCCGCATACAAATACCGCACTGAGAAGCGCTGGCTGAACGAGGCCCAACAATTCCTGAAGGGTAAGCGACAAGAAGCAGTAGGCGGCCGGCAGTAATGTCGGTACGCACGCCTCTGGCGTGCTGCACCAAGGTCGCAATTTCCAGCACGCGAGACGCGTGCGTACCAGCACGCCAGAGGCGTGCGTACCCGAGGAGTAACGAATGAACTGCCCCAATTGTGGCTCTGAAATCGCCGCCGGCGGAACTTTCTGCGGCCGTTGCGGCACGCGCATGGATGCGGCCCCAGCTGCACCGCATTCGATCAACCTGGACACTGACGGTCGCGGCACGGGCCGTGGCTACAGTTTCGAGATTCTTCACCAGCCGGCGTTTTTCGCTGGCCGTCCTGACGCTGCAGGCCGAAGCATCGATCATGGCGGAATCGGGCGCGATGGTTTCGATGTCGGCTAACGTCGAGTTGCAATCGCAGATGAAGGGCGGATTGCTGGGAGCGCTGAAACGGGCCGCGGGCGGCGAGTCGGCTTTGTCTCGACCTTCACCGCGCGCGGCGTGGACCGGGCGAAGTCACTCTGGCGCCGGGCGCCCCGGCGACATTGCGGCCATCGAGATGCGCAATCAGTCTTTCTTCGTCCAGTCGAGTTCTTATCTCGCCGGTGACGCAAGCCTCGACGGTTGACACGCAAATGGGGCGGCGCCAAATCGTTCTTTGGCGGCGGAGGACTGCATTCGTCCTGATGGTCCAGGGGCAGGGCCTTCTTTGTTGGTCTCTTCCTTCGGCGCGATTCATCGCAAGACTCTGCAACCTGGCGAGCGTTACGTGGTTGATACGGGCCATCTGGTCGCCTGGGAAGGCACGACGCCAATATACTCTGAGAAAGGCTGCGTCAGGTTTCTTTCGCAGCATGGTTAGCGGCGAAGGGCATCGTCGCCGAATTCAGCGGCCCGGTGAGTTGTTGATCCAGACACGCAATCTGGCAGCGCTGGCCGGCTTGCTGAAGCCGCTTCTTCCCGTCACAGCGGCAGTGGTGGGCAGGATTTAATCTCAACTGGTAGTTGGACCTAAAGTAGTCCGCAGATTACGCAGATGAATGGGGCAGTTAAGGGACAATGTACTGATGAGTCGATCGTCAATGGTGTCTTTGGTGGTCCATACCGATTTCGGTCTGCTATGGATTCTGGTGATCTGCGTAATCTGCGGATTGCCTATAAGATTAATTCGCGAAGAAAATGACTAGGTTCAAATCCATCAATCCTCGCCCTCGAAGATGGCCGCGTCTGGCGCGGTCGGTCCTGGGCCGCCGAAGGCGAGAGCGTCGGCGAGATGGTCTTCAATACCTCGATGACCGGTTATCAGGAAGTGCTCACCGATCCATCTTACGCCGGCCAGATCGTCTGCATGACCTATCCGCTGATCGGCAACTACGGCGTGAACAGCGAAGACTCTGAGTCGTCACGGCCCTGGGTCGAAGGCTTCGTCGTGCGCGAAGCGAGCCGCGTGGCTTCCAATTGGCGATCCGAAGAATCGCTCGATGAATACCTGAAGCGCTGGAACATCGTCGCCATCGATCACATCGACACGCGCGCGCTGGTGCGTCACATTCGCGACAAAGGGGCGATGCGCGCCTGTCTCTCGACCATCGGACAGCGACGCCGACAGCGTGATTGAAAAAGCGCGGCAATCGCCGCCGATGGAAAATCGCGAGCTCGCCAGCGTCGTCACTACCAAGACAGCCTTACGACTTTCCGCGGCACGACTCAGGAGCGTTTTCATGTCGTCTGTTACGACTTTGGGGTGAAGACGAATTCGTTGCGCGAGCTGGCGAACGCCGGTTGTCGCGTCACCGTTGTGCCGGCCTCAACACCAGCGGCTGAAGGTTTTTGCCATGAAGCCCGACGGGGTCTTTCTTTCAAACGGTCCGGGCGATCCGGCCTCGATGAATAGAGAAGTCGAAGAGGTAAAGCAGGTCGCTCACCTCAGGCGTGCCGACGTTCGGCATCTGTTTCGGCCATCAACTGTTGGGACGGCGTTCGGCGGCAAGACTTTCAAGCTTGATGTTTGGTCATCGCGGCGGCAATCAACCGGTCAAAGATTTCAGCGACGGCCACGTCGAGATTACTTCGCACAATCACGGCTTCGCGGTGAAGGCCGACAGCCTGCCGCCCGAAGTCGAAGTCACTCACATGAACCTCAACGACCAGTGCGTCGAAGGCATGCGCCACAAAACTCTGCCAATCATTTCAGTTCAGTATCACCCTGAAGCTGCGCCCGGGCCGCACGATGCCGCGCATCATTTCAAGAGGTTCATTGAGTTGATGGAAAGAAGGCCGGCGTTGCGAAGTAATGGGCCCGCGGATGCAAAAGCGACCGGGTAGCGGATTCGGCCGGAGCGGTTTGCCGTCGGAATCAAGTGACCCGTAGTTATCTCAGCATACGATCCCGGTGCCAGCTGACCTGCACATACAACAGTTCTCGGTTGTCAGTCTCGATCCGTTCAGTCCCGAGGTCCGAAGCCGGTCGCGGACCGGAGCATCACTCGGTCCATGATACGGAAACGAAGCTGTAGTATGGCGGTCAAGCGTACTGACCTCAGCCTTGTCGTTTCAGCTGCCCAGGCAGATCAGACGCGCGCGGGCCATCTCGTCACGGTGCCCGGTCGGATGTGCGTTGACGCCACTTCGATATCTGTTCGACGACTGCCTCCTCCAGAACTTCCGCAATCGTTTCGCTGCCGCGATGCTCGAGCCAATGGCGGTAGCTCACGGTCAGGATCGCGATGACTGGAATGGCGAGAAAGATTCCGGCCACGCCGGCAATCTCGGCGCCCGGCCAGGATCGCCAGGATTACTGCGAGCGGATGCAGGTGAATTCCCTGACCGATGATCTTCGGATAGACCACATAGTCATGAACGATTCTCAGCACGCCCGAGAAACAGCAGCACGACGAAAGCCATGGCAAAGCCTGAGTGCAGCAGCGCGAGTATGGTCGACCAGAATCGCGACCATCAGCGGCCCGACCAGCGGCACGAATTCGAGTATGCCGGCCATCAATCCCAGCACCAGCGGGCTCGGTAATCCAATCAACCAGAACCCAATGCTGCAAACAGCGCCGATGATGAAGCAGGCGGTCAGTTGCGCGCGAATATAAGCGGCCAGCGTGTGATTGATGTCCTCGAAAAACTCATCGCCGCGCCAGCGCAGGCGGCGCGCGCGGCAGCATGGCCAGGGCGGAACGCCGGAAAGCTGTCGGCATCCTTTAACAGAAAGAAACCCAGGATCGGAATCAGGATTAACCAGGGCAGAAAGATGATCAGGCCGAGCATTTTTTCGGCCGCCACGCCGACCACTCTCCGCCGCCGGGCAATCAGCGCCCAGGAACGTGTCGTTAACAGCTTTCACCACGCCTTCAGGCATGCGATGCCCCTTGAAGTACTCGATTCACGCGATCAGTCGTGCCTGCGAGATGTTTTGTAGTATGCGATCGGCCTGCTGTTTGAACTCCGGAAACTGGGCGGCCAGTTGCGGTGCGAGGAAATAGACGGCCACGCCGCCGCCAACAAACAGAACCACATAGACGATGCCGATGGCCAGGCCGCGCGGAATCCTGATCAGTCTTCGCGCCGAGTTTGAGAGGCTGCTCAACCAGGTCGACCAGCGGCGCCACCAGGTACGCAAAGAAAACCGACAGCACTAAGAGCAGCAGGACCGCGGTGAGTTTGTAAAGTACCCACAGCACCGCGGCGACGGCGAGCAGAATCGTGATGATGCGCAGCACGACTCGGGTCTGCACCCAGGCTGCCACGGCGGTCTCTTTGGCGGGGACTTGGATCAGGGTCTGGCGACATGAGTCCGTTTTCGGATTCAGACTCAGGTGGATCGCTGGCTTAATAATCGTCTTCGTCGTAGCTGTTGTCGGCTTCCGACATCTTGATCCCGGCCTCTTCCCAAACCAGGCCGCGCCATTCATCGGTTTCACCCACGACTTGCAGGCGCTGCCTGCGGGCGCGCCGGATTTCGCTCAATGCGCAGGACTTCGGCGACCACGGCCTAAGGTTTCGCCGTGGTCACTGAGCACACGCAGGCTCACGCGTCCACCGACGGGCGGCAGATCGCGCTGCAAATGGACCAGAGTACCGTCAGGTCCGACGTTCTCGGTTTCACCTTCGGCGACTACGTGCGCGCCGTCGTTCGTGTCCCATTCGGCGCGAATTGGAAAAGCGTGGACATAGCGTGGTCCCGATCTGCTTTTCAACTAATCCCATTTTGGGGCATCAGGTATTCTCCTCGTGCGAGAACTGGCCTTGAGGTGGCCGGGCGTATGATACAGGGAAAAGGTGAACTGAAATGTGCAGCACGATTGTCGTGGCTAGCGGCAAGTCTGCTCACCTTGGCGGGGTAGCCGTTCATGATAACATTGTCTGTAGTCAGGCTGCAAACCTCAAGCGTCAGATGCGGTTTCGGAAGAGTAAAATGTGCGACATACTTCGTGTCATCGATCGAAAAGCTGAGGTTCGAGGCTCATAGCTCTAACGCGCATAGGTGAGCTTACTCTTCCTCGCTGCAGCTTTTCCAAAACCGAAAAGTCTTCCAGCGTCGTAACATCGCCCGGCGACGGACCCGCTGGTGGCAATCTCGCGCAGCAAACGGCGCATGATCTTGCCCGATCGAGTCTTGGGCAAGGCATCGGCAAACCGAATGTCGTCCGGCCGGGCCAGCGCGCCGATCTCTTTGGCCACGTGTCGGCGCAATTCCTCTTTCAAAGGATCGGAAGGCGTACGGCCGCCTTCGAGCGTGACAAAAGCGACAATCGCCGAACCCTTCAGATCGTCAGGCTTGGCCACGACCGCAGATTCAGCGACCGCTTCGTGCGATACGAGCGCGCTCTCAATCTCGGCAGTTCCCAGTCGATGACCGGCGACATTGATCACGTCGTCGATGCGACCCATGATCCAAAAATAACCGTCCTGATCTCTGCGCGCGCCGTCGCCGGCAAAGTAAACACCGTCGATCTGCGACCAGTACTGCTCGCCGGTAGCGTTCGTCATCACCATAAATTGTTCGCAGCATCGAAGGCCACGGGCGCGTGAGCACCAGATAGCCGCCTTCATTCGCGCCGACGGATTTGCCGTCGCGGGTCATCACATCGGCGGCGATGCCGGGAAACGGTTTGGTCCCGGAACCGGGTTTCGTCGGCGTGGCGCCGGGCAAAGGACGTGATCATGATGGCGCCGGTTTCGGTCTGCCACCAGGTGTCGACAATCGGGCAACGTTCCTTGCCGATGATCGCGGTGATACCACATCCAGGCCTCGGGATTGATTGGCTCGCCGACCGTGCCCAGCAGACGAAGCGACGAAAGATCGTGTTTCAGCGGCCATTGCTCGCCCCACTTGATGAACGCGCGAATTGCCGTCGGCGCGGTGTAGAGAATGTTGACCCGGTGCCGCTCGATGATGTCCCAGAAGCGATCCGGCTCAGGCCAGTTCGGCGCGCCTTCATACATCAACGCGGTCGCCCCGTTCGAGAGCGGTCCGTAGACAACATAACTGTGGCCCGTGACCCAACCAATGTCCGCCGTGCACCAGTAGATGTCTTCATCTTTCAGATCGAAGATCCATTTGGTGGTCAGGTGGGCCTGCAACAAGTAGCCGCCGGTCGTGTGCAGAATGCCTTTCGGTTTTCCGGTCGTGCCGGACGTGTAAAGAATGAACAGCGGATGTTCGCTGTCCAGTTCCTCGGCAGCGGCATTCAGCGTTAACAGTGGGCATCAGTTCATGCCACCAGTGATCGCGGCCGGGCTCCATTTGAATCGTCGCTGCCGGTGCGTCGGACCACCACGCACGATTCGACTGACGGAGTTTCCTTCAACGCTTCGTCAACGGCGGCTTTCAATTTCACCTCGTTGCCGCGGCGCCAGCCGCCATCAGCGGTAACGACCACTTTGCACTGCGCGTCATTGATGCGATCGATGAGCGCAGTGCTCGAGAAACCGCCGAACACGACTGAGTGGGTGGCGCCGATGCGCGCGCAGGCCAGCATCGAAATAGCCAACTCCGGAATCAGCGGCATGTAGAGCGCGACTACGATCGCCTTTTTCTACGCCGATGCGTCTTCAGGACGTTCGCAAAGCGGCAGACTTCGGTATGAAGTTGTTGATAGGTCAGCGTGCGCGTGTCGCCCGGGCTCGCCTTCCCAAATCAGCGCTGCTTTGTTGCGCCGCCAGGTGGACAAGTGACGGTCGAGACAGTTGTAGGAAATATTGATCTTGCCGCCGTCAAACCACTTTGCGTGGGGCGGTTCCCACTGCAGGACTGTTTCCCATGGCTTGAACCAGTGCAGCTCGGTTTCGGCCAGGCGCGCCCAGAACGCTTCCGGATCGGCTTCAGCTTCGGCGCGCAACGCTTCCAGCTCGGCCATCGATTTGATGTGAGCTTTTCAGCGAATGCAGTGGGCGGATCGAAAGACGCGCTCTTCGTGCTGAAGCGATTCGATGTTGGTGTTTGTGGACGACATTTAGCGGCGCGCAGCTCCTTGTGCAGGCTTGTGTCGTGCGTCGCTCTCTGTACCACACAATCAGCGCTACCGACAAATGGATGCCGAAGTCCGACAAACTTCAGTTTGTCGATCTCTTTCGTAGGCGGCGGTCAGATGGCGCGATCTGCAGGACAAACTGAAGTTTGTCGGACACACTAAATCCCCAACCTCGGCTCGCATCTCTTCCACCCCCGGCCCTGGCTGCTTCCAGACTTGCGTTGGTGGCCATTCGATAATAGCTTGATCGCCTCAAGCAGGTTGTTTGCCTTCAAGGCGGCGATGACTTCTCGGATCGTCGGTTGAGTCGCGTGTCCTCGATGAAGGTGACGCCGAGATGTTTGTAAAGGAACTCCAAGACGCGCTTCCAACCTGCTGACGCGGCCTTTGAGCACGGATATTTCCTGTTGTTCCAGAGTTGGCATGCAGCTGGTCCCTAAGAAATGTCTGCTTTGAACAATGCTCCAAACGAGTTGTGAACGCATCCATACTCGCACCGGCGTAGTTCGCAACTGTGAGCTATTGATCCCAGGCTTGGGACGAACGAGAGTGCTAAAGCGTCACCTTGCATTACCAGTGCACTGAGACGAGTCACGCTCCAGATCGAGCTACCTGGCATAGTTGCGCAAGCGGAGGCGAGAATGACTTCTTTGAGGCTGAAGCGCCTACCAGCCGGTCGCAAACAGTCTGCTCGCGCTCTTAAGACCGATGCGCTGATATTGGCTGTAGGCTTTGGCGGCCCGCAATCTTATCTGTTCGTCAGTTTCGTGATTCAGCCAACCGTCGATCGCGGCCGGATAAGGATGTAGGCCTCAGGCGCCATCAGGTTCGTAGTCCAAACCAGAGGCTTGGCGCCGGTTGCTTTCAGCGGGTCGGCAAAGAAATTCTTGCTGGCGCAGGCGAGAATGATCGCGTCGCGCTTTTCTTCGTCGCGTTTCGTGGGGAACGAAGCGAGTTGAAAGTCCATCAGTCCGTCGTGACCGACGTAGGCGATTAAGCTCGCGCTGCCGCCGGAGTGCAGCTCAAGCGGCTTTCCGTCCACAGTGACTTCGATTGATTCTCCGGGCGACGCCGGCGGCGGCTTCAGAAAATCCTCGAGTTGCCTGTTGAATGTAACGTCCGCGGTAAGCTTCGGCGACCAGAAACGCGTCGCGCGTGCGATGCTTGAAGATGCTTCGCTCCAGAACCACCGACGCTGACTTATTGCTCGGTGTCTTACTCGTCAACGAGCCCGCCAGTCTCTGTTCTTGCTGAAGAAAGTCTTGACCCCAAACGCGGCGCCCCAATAGAGGTTCCGTTGCGGGTCGTCGCCATTTCCCAGCGTTCGGCGAAACCGGCACAATTCCCTGATTGACGTTGTCGCACAGGGCGACGAAAACGTGCATTACCGTGACCGAGTTTTTGGGCGCTCTTGCTGACAGCCGGCGTGTGACGCGCTGAAGGATGCCGGCGAGAGTCCATGTGGTCCTGCGCCCGTGACTGGCAGGCACACCAGACGCACAGCAGAAGGAGAAAGAAGGAAACAGACTTCACGGCAGCCTCCGCGACTCGCAGAGACTTAGACCGCAGGTGGTGCGTTTTGTTCCGGGTGTTCGCTTCCAGTCCAGCGGAGCCCGGAACGGCAGCATAAAGCCTGGGGGCGTCAGCCCCCAGGGATCTAAAGACGAGGATGGAATCAAGCCCGCGCAGTCGTCATGACAGCGCAGGAGCCAGACGCCAATCCATACCCGTTCGGCTGCCGCCCGCTCCGCAGGCAGTTCGATTTTACCGCTGCCGATCCTGGGGCCGACGCCCCAGGCTTTGCGCTGACGCCGCCCGCCCGCGGACTGCCGGCCAGAGACTTGCGTCTAGTATCCTTCTGGAGAGTTCCGCGCGACAATTTCTTTCAACGCGGCGCGGCCCTTTTCAACTTCGTCCGGCGCAAATGAAATAGCGCCGACGACCGCGTGACCGCCGCCGCCATAGCGTTCGCAAATTGTCGCGATGTTGTGACGACGCGGACGAGGGACGCCCAGGGTTCGAGCCGACCGAAATCTTTGTTCGCTTTGATCCGCGGGTCAGCGCCACCGTGTAGGTGGCTTCGGGAAACAGGTAGTACGGAATGAATTTGTTGAAGCCTTCGTAGCCCTCGTCGACCAGATCGAATTGGACGACGCCGTTCAGCATAAGCTGCTTTCTCGCTTGATCAGCTTCGAGCGTCTCACGATGGAGCTGCGAGGATCGGCTGAAATCTGGCTGCGACTTCGTCGCTGGTGGCGACCTCGCTCAAGGGCTTTGCGGGTCAGTTCGCGAATGATGTGTTCGATAAACGATTCGTCCGGAACTGATTCGATTACCTGCATCAGTTGCAGCGCCGGCTCTTTCAACTCGACACATTGGGCCGGCGATTCGTAAAGCGCGCCGTCGATGATGTGCGCCCAGTGAATCAGATCCTTCAACGGCTCAGCATCGAAATCGAACTTTGTTTGGGCTACGCGGGCAATGAATTCAGTGCAGGATTTGCTGTTGCGGATCGAGAAACTTCTTTTCCCGAGGCTGTCCGTTTGAAGTGCGCTTCGTCAGCCGGTGTTAAGAATGCGGACTGATGATGATCGAACCACCAGGTCAGTTTTTCCGGACGGCGAATACTTGAAATCGACGATGGCGTTTTCGTCTCCGTCGAACATGGTTTCGTCGAACAGATTGCCGGGACGATGCAGCAGTCCACCGTAGTGAACGTCGGCGTCGGAGTTGATTCGTTCGTCATAAAAACGGGTGAACGTCGCCGCCGAAGCGACCCCGTCAAAACAGTGACCGTGATAAAGGACGCGAAGTTTCATTGGTTAATTGGATCTCAAACAAAAAGCCGGTAATCTTAGCAATTGCGGAATGAGTTAGCTAGCGAGGGTTTTGGAGTGCGGTGACTTGTCACCGCTTTTCTTCGCTGGCCCGATGGTAAGCTGCGACAAGTCGCAGCACTCAAAATTAGGCATTCGAAGTAGCTGCCTTTCCAATGGCACTTGCGGCATTCGCGCGGCGCCAACGAATCACCGTCACAATCAACGCGCCAATGCCAACCACGATCCCGATCATCTGTGAAGTCGACAAGCCGGTCAGCGTCGTCAGTCCGAGAATGTCACCGCGCGGATCGTCGCGCACAAACTCGATCAGAAATCTCACCGTCGCATAAATCATGGCGTACGCCAGAATCACCTGTCCGCTGAACTTCTTTTTCTTATGCAGCCACAGCAGGAAAAAGAAAACGATGAGCATCGCAAACGATTCGTAAAGCTGCGTCGGATGCAGCCGGGCATCGATGGGGACGCCGGTGACTTCGTGACCCAAGTTCGCTGAAGCGCACGCCCCAGGGCAGGTTCGTCGGTTTGTCCCCAGCAGCAGCCGGCGGAAAAACAACCTTGCCGTGCCGAGCACATTTCCCAGCGCGATTCCCGGCGCGCAGGCGTCCGCCGTTTTCCACCAGGGCAGCTTCCAGCGTCGCATCAGAAAATAACCGGTCACGAATCGCGCCGATCAGGCCGCCGTAAAAAACGCCACCCGAGCGCAGAAAATCCAGCGAGAGCAAGTTGCATCGGGTTCTGCCGGTACTCAGGCTCGGTAAAAAACATCAGCAGCTTTGAGCCGACTAAAGACGAGATCAGCAGCCACAAACAGAGGTCGTAGAGCTCTCTCACGCGGCAGTCCGTCGCGCTGGGCCCAGCTTCACGGTGACGAAGATAGCCCCGAGAAAAGCCAGCGCCAGAAACACTCCGTAAGTATTGATGGGAAAGTTCCAGATGCGAAAGAGAATTGGATACATGAAATCAGGTAGGCAGCCGTAACGATTATGATGGCACACCCTCTTTGGTAAGCTGTTCCTGCTTTCCTTCTTCTGCGCAAAGATCAGATCGTAGGCGAGCAAGAGCGCCCCGAATGAGATGCTGGCGTCAGCCACGTTGAAGGTGGGCCAGTGATATTGTCCGGCGTGCAGTTGGATGAAATCGATCCACGAACCCGAGGCGCACGCGGTCAGTTAGATTGCCCACGATGCCGGCCAGCAACAGCGCACAGGCGCCGAGGATCCGATCATCGCTGCGAGGCGTGCGAAAGAAATAAACCAGGACGGCGATCGCCGCGGCGGCCGCCAGCACGACGAAAAACCAGCGGCCAAACGCGCCGCCTTCCTGCAACTGGCCAAAGGCAATCCCCGGATTCTCAGCATAAGAAAAGTCGAGAATCCCGCTGATCACCGGTCACGTCGTGCAAACGAAGTCGCCGCACCGCCCAGGCTTTGCTGGCCTGGTCCATCAGATAGATGCCCAGCGAAGCGATTAGATAGAGCATGCGCCATCTGATGCGATTATTGGACATTGGCAGTTAATTCAAAACTTCGATCTCTTCGCAAGGCGCGTCAACACAACGTTCGCACACCGTCGGATATCGCGAAGATTCGCCGACGCGCGTCGAATAATTCCAGCAGCGCTCGCACTTTTCGCCGTGTGCGCGACTGATAGTCACTGCTTAACTCGTCTGCACCGAGTTCCGCATTCGGTAGCAGCCAGCGCACACTTCGGAGACGATGAAGATGTATCGCAGATCATCGCGATGGTGCGCAAGTTTCTCGAACGCGTGACTGCCGGCTGAGATCTCCACCCGGGCTTCGAGTGAACTGCCAATTGCTTTGGCGATGCGGGCCTCTTCCAGCCTGGCCAGCACTTGATCACGATAACCAAACAGGTGTGCCCAGGTCGTTAACAATTCAGCCTGTTTGTCGGTCCCGTTCGGCTGCAGGGAAACAGACCGACGTGAACTGACGGCAGCGCCGGCTACGTTCTGAGTTTGCCGGCAGGTTCTCCCAAATTTCATCCGCAGTAAACACCAGAATGGGCGCCAGCATTCGGGCCAGCGCGTCGGCGATCTGATAAAGCGCAGTCTGGGCAGAACGGCGCGCCTGGTTCTTTGGCGCGAACGTGTACAGGCGGTCTTTGATGATGTCGAAGTAGCGCGCTGACAGGGTGACGGTGCAGAACTGATGCAGCGTTTGATAGACCCCGTGAAAATCGTAAGCCTCGTAGGCGGCTCGCACATCGGTCGACGATCGAGTCCAGCTCGGCCAGGGCCCAGCGATCGATCTCCAGCATCTCATCTTCCGGCAACCGCATCGCGTGCCGGGTCAAACCCATCAAGATTTCCGAGCGCAAAGCGCGCCGTGTTCCGCAGCTTGCGATAACCGTCGGCTCACGCGTTGCAGAATCTCGTCAGAGCAGCGCATGTCGTCCATGTAATCCGACGACACAGCACCACAGGCGCAGCACTTCGGCGCCCAGCTTGGGAATCACCTCATCGGGCGAGACTGCATTGCCCAGAGACTTGTGCATGGCTTTGCCTTGCGCATCCAGGGTCCATCCGTGACAGAGCACGGCGTCGTAAGGCGCGCGATCGTGAACTGCCAGTCCCACCATCAAAGACGAATTGAACCAGCCGCGAAACTGATCGCCGCCTTCGATATAGACATCCGCGGGCCAGCGCAGGTTTTCACGATTCTCAAGGACGGCAATCGAAGACGAGCCGCTATCGAACCAGACGTCGAGGATATCGGTCTCCTTGGTGAACTCGGCCGTGCCGCAACCGGCACACTTGAAACCTGCGGGCAGCAGCTCGCCGGCCTCGCGCTTGTACCAGGCGTCGGCTGATTCTTTCTCGAAGATGTCGGCGACGTGACGAATAATCGCCGCGTCGATAACCGCTCGATCACAGCCGGCGCAGTAGAACGCCGGAATCGGCACGCCCCAGACGCGCTGGCGCGAAACACACCAATCGGGCCGCCCTGTCAGCATGTTGCGCATGCGATCGCGGCCCCAGGCGGGAATCCATTTCACCCGCTCATCGACTTCGCGCAAGGCCATGCCGCGCAAAGAGCCCGGATCGAGCAGCTCACCGCCGACGAAGTTGCTGGTGAAGTTGGATCGGTCGCGATCGTCTTCATCCTTTTCAGCCGGCTCGTCATCGCTTCGATCCATGGCGATGAACCATTGCGGAGTCGCGCGAAAGATTACCGGGTTCTTGCAGCGCCAGCAGTGCGGATAGCGGTGGTCGTAGTTCTCGCTGAAAGAGCAGCACGCCGCGCTCGCGCATGAACTCGACGATTTTCGGATTGGCTTCGAAGACGCTGAGACCGGCAAAGTGATCGACTTCCGGAGTGAATCGCCCGGCGTTATCAACCGGGCAATAGATTTCCAGTCCGTATTTCTTGCCGATCACAAAGTCGTCGTGACCGTGTCCGGGCGCAGTGTGGACCAGACCGGTGCCGGCTTTGCTGGTCGCGGATTTGTCGCGCGCCTCGCTCACATCGAGTTCAGTTTCGGCGTCGGCTTCGCCGCCCAGCGTCACATGTTCGCCGACCATGAACAATGACGGGCGATCGATCCATGGATGCCGCGCTTCGAGTCGATCGAGTTTCGATCCGGGAAAGCGGGCGACAGCACTGTTCTGGTCGTAAAGCTATTCCCGCGTTCTCGTCATTTGCGGATCGTCCGACGGTTCGACAGTCCGATGCCGCAGCGATCACGTCCATCAGCGGCGCCACGATGTAAACTCTCGTCGCCGCTTTCCAGCGCCACGTAATCAAAATCCGGATGGACCGCGATGCCCAGGTTCGCCGGCAGCGTCCAGGGCGTCGTGGTCCAGATCAGCGCAAACACTTTGCGGCCGGCGAGTGCCGGATCGATCTGAGCCGGATCGCTGGCCAGCGGAAACTTCACATAAACGGACGGGCTCGCGTGTTGATGATATTCAACTTCGGCTTCGGCCAGCGCGGTCTGATCGTGAATGCACCAGTAAACCGGGCGCGCGCCTTTGTAAACGAAGCCGCGCTCGACGAACCGCGCGAACAGCCGCGCCGTCTCGGCTTCGTAATGATCGGACATGGTGATGTAGGGATTGTCCCACTCACCCAGGATTCCCAGCCGTTGGAAATCTTTCGTCTGTCGCTTCAGAGCGTTCGCCGCAAACTCGCGACACGCCCGGCGGATGCTGAGCGGCGGCATATTCGCTTTTTCTCGCCGAGCTTGCGCTCGACGTGCAGTTCGATTGGCAACCCGTGACAGTCATAGCCGGGCACATAAGGCGCATCAAATCCGAGCATCGTGCGCGACTTAACGATCAGATCCTTGATGAATCTTGTTCAGCGCGGTGCCCAGATGAATGTCGGCGTTGGCATAGGGCGGGCCGTCGTGCAGGATGAACTTTTCCGCGCCGGCGCGCGCTTGCCGAATCAGATGGTAGAGATCCATCTGCGCCCATTTTTGCAGGCGCACCGGTTCGGTCTGCGGCAGGTTGGCCTTCTGCGCGAACTTCGTCTTCGGCAGATTAATCGTCTTCTTCAGGTCGAGGGTTGTTGCTTCAGTGGACATAAGCGTCGAGTATCAAAAGCGAAATAGTAACAGTAGCGATGGCCGGCCTCCAAAAGCGTCGGTACGCACGCCTCTGGCGTGCCGCAACGTGGCGATTTGAATTAGCACGCCGGAGGCGTGCGTACCGCAAAAAGCCCGAATCATCTTTCTTATCGAGACGATGGTTCGGGCGTTTAAGCCTTCCGATGTTCTATCAGGTTTCAGCCGATAAACATCTCCTCGTCTCCATAGGTGCTATTAACCGGGCTCGGCGCGGGCGCGACCAAAACTTCCAGCCCGCGTCGCACGCCGGCCAGGATCGCCGCCAGTTCACGCGCCGGTTCGATTACCTTGCGTTGAATGAACTCGGTCGTGTCCATGACCCGTTCATGGGTGGTATCGATGGCGCGACTGACTACTTCCACTTTGTCTTTGGCGACATGAGCGGTTTCGTCCGCGATACGCCATGATGCCGCGTACTTCTTCTTTGATCAGCGCCGTCGATTCCGCCAGATTGCCGGTGGCCGTCGATAGATGGCCGGACATCACATTGAACTGCTCAGCGATCTGCCGACCCTGCACGGCAATACCCTGGGCCTGCTCGCTGATCGCGTTCGCTCGATTGATCAGCGGGTCGAGTTTCTGTTCCGAGTCGATTGACCGATTTGACGGCGCGATTTACAAACACCGCCATCGCGATCATCGCCCCGCGATCATTATGAAACGAGACGGCGATGATCCCGGTGATGATTACCAACCAGAAGAGTGGCTCGTGCGGGTTCATTCTCAGAACAACGATACTTTGTACCTGGTACTTTGTACTTTGTTCGTCATTCACGCGCAGGTTGATGAATTCAACGAGCCGCTGTGGCAGCGAACGAAGATCAAAGACCAAGGCACAAAGTACAGTTTTGCTACATTGTCGTTTCAGGTTTATACGTCGGCGCAGCGTCCGTGCGGCCGGAAAGCTCAGTCTTGCGCTTCTCTTCGACATAAGCCTTCTTCCCGGCTTCGACTGCCGCAGAGATCGAACCAGCCTGGGTCGCGGCAGCGTCACGAGTCTTGGCGACGACTTCGCCGGCCTTGGCTCGAGGCGGTGTCGTAGAGCTCGGCGGCGCGCTCGCGGGTCGCTTCGTAATACTCTTCCGCAGTTTCGCGGGCGCTGTCGTAGTACTCGCCGGCCTTTTGCTTGGTCGGTGTCGTAGTACTCAGTGGCCTTCGTACCCAACTGCTGGCGCAGCTTCCCGCGATTTGTCGATGCCCTTTGCGCGTGGCGTCGGCGATATCGTTGCGGAGCTCTTCACCGGATTTCGGAGCAAACAGCAAGGCCAGCACGGCACCGATTCCCGCTCCTACCAGGAAATACGTTAGCTTGAGTCGAAATATTGTCGCCCGAATCACGATCGTTTCCCATAAAGAATCCTTTCTTTGAGAGGCGGATGCCTGCGTGAGGCCCGCCGTTGCAAATCTAAATTTTTCCGGATGATGACTGCTCGCGACTATAACAAAAGGCCCTGAGCCTGATCAAGGTTGGCTGCCGAAGCCCGTGTCAAAGTGGTTCTTCTCTGTCACGCATCGTGGCGAAGCATCACCGAGAGGGCGTGCAACATTTTGCGACCGGGTCAAGCTTAATCGAGCGCCCGGCTCTCGAATTTGCGCAGGCCGGCCCAGGTAAAGAAGATCGAGAACCCGACCAGCGCGGCGTAGACCAGCCACGGCGACATATGCGGCATCTGCGGGGTCAGCGCCAGACGAAAGCCTTCATTCGCATAAACCAGCGGATTGACGAGCACCGCATACTGAAACCACGGAATTACATGCAGCGTAGCCCAGGGATAATAGGCACAACCGAAAAGATCATCGGCGCCAGCAGCGACGGTGAACACCAGGCTGATTTGCTGCGGTGATACCACCGTGCCGACGACCATTCCGAATGCGGCAAAGAGCCAGCTGCTCAGCAGCGCGACCAGCACAAAATGGATGGCGTCGGTTAAGGTCAGGCTTAAATGCACGCGCATCAACAACCAGGCCAGCGGCAGCACCACGATGCCGGCGATAATTGCCTGAATGACCCCGACGATGATCTTTTCAACGCCCACGCCGACAATGCTGATGGGCGCCAGCAGAGCGATCTTCGATCTCTTTGCTCCAGCCGAAATCAATCACCAGCGGAAGCGAAACGGCCTGCATGCTGGACAGGGTCATACTCAGACCAAGAATTCCCGGCAGCAGCATGTCGGTATAGCCATGCTGGATGACTCCTATCCGCGGCATCACAAACCCGAAGATGAAGGTAAACAAGAGCGGGTTGAGGACGACGCGCAAGAGGAACGACAGGATTTCGCGTCGAACGACTCTGCAGGTCACGATGCAGCAGGGCGATGAATGCAGTCATATTGGTACGCACGCCTCCGGCGTGCCAGGAAAGAAGCACGTCGAGGCGTGCTTACGCTTCTCTCAAACTTCGTCCGGTCAGATGCAGGAACAAATTTTCCAGACTCGGTTCCGAAACGTGAGCGTCGGTTACCATCACGTTTTGCTCGCCGGCCAGACGCATCGCGTTGGCCAGCAATCCTTCAACTCGATCCGCATAGATTCGTACGCGATCATTTTCAGTCTTGATCTCAACGACGCCGGGCAATGATCGCAATCCGTTGAGAAACATTTCGTGGCCGCCGTTCCGGACCTGCAGCTCAATCAAATATCCCCCGGAACGCTTCGTTTCAGTTGCGCCGGCGAATCCAGTGACAAACAGCCGGCCATGATCGATGATCGGCGATGCGGCCGCAAAGCTGGTCCGCCTCTTCCATGTAATGAGTGGTCAGCAGGATCGTCAAGCCCTTTGTGTTCAGCTCGCCCAACAAGTCCCACATCGCCCGCCGCGATTGCGGATCGAGACCGGTGGTCGGTTCGTCCAGAAACAGTAAGGCCGGATCATGCATCAGCGCGCGGGCAATCTTCAGGCGCTGAACCATGCCGCCGGAAAACCCGTTGACCTTTTCATCGGCGCGATCGACCAGCTCGAAGCGTTCCAGCAGATCTGCGAGCGTGCTGCTCACGCTCCAGCTTGGCGACGCCAAAATATTCCGCATGAAAGAGCAGGATTTCTTTGGCCGTCAGACTGCGGTCGAGATTGTTCACCTGCGGAACGACGCCGATGCGCCGCTTCACTGAAACCGGATCGACGCGCGACATCAATGCCTTCAATTTGTAGCCACGCCGCCGGTTGGTCAGCACGCGGGTGGTCAGGATCCCGATGGTCGTCGTTTTGCCGGCGCCGTTTGGGCCCAGCAAGCCAAAGAACTCGCCGCGCGACGACTTCGAACGAAATCCCGTCGAGCGCTTTGACCTCGACGCCCTTTGCGACCCTTCGGGCGTAAAGGTTTTCTTGCAGATCGCTGAACTGCGATTACTGTTTCCATGGAAGTAAACTTTGCAGTCATCTCAGTGGCATCCGGGGTGAACGCCCCACGCATCTAGAGTGCGCGTGGCCATCCGCTGGCGCGGATCGGTATCTGCGATCCCTCGCTGATGCAGATGGTGCGAGACTCGCAGGCCATCACATCATCAGGCGCAGGTGCGTGACGATATACCACCAGGCGAGAATCGTCACCATTACCGAGCCGAACAACAAGAGCCACCAGACTTCCGACGATCATGGCCACAAACCACCAGTCAGCTCGCGCGCCCTCGTTTAGCTTCTTCGGCCGAGACGGTCGCGCGCCGCCGCAGCAGGTTCAGATTGCGTATATTTGGTTTCCACCAGACTGAAAACAAATAGCCGGCGAAGGGAATCGCACCCACGACGAAATAAATGCCTGATGTTCAATCCCATCCGCAGCAGAGTGATTTTCGGCACTCGATACCTGACCGCGGAAACCAAAATGTAGAGCGCGACGATCGTCGTAGCGATATCGCCGAACTGCGGGAATCAGATCGATAATCGCATTTAATCCGAAACGCCAATCGAGCACCGGAATGCGAAACTGGTTGTCCATCACCTGGCTGAGGACTTCCAGCTCGCGCTCAATCTGGATAGAACTCGGGCGCAGGACGGCTTGACGATCGCTTAGGAGTAATTTCCAATGTCTTGGGCGCCTGCATCGCTGGTGCTTTGTACTTTGTGCTTAGTACTTTGTGCTCGGCCTTTAGATACTCGCAGCATGTCAAAGTAACCAGAGTCACAAAGCTCTGCTTACCTGAATCTTCGTCATCTGCTGCCAGAAGAACTTGCCTAACTTGGCGAAGGGCGTGAAGCACAGTTCTTGTCACCTTTAGCATCGGTCCGCGGTGGCGAGTCCCAGGTCCTGGGCCAGTCTTCGGATCAGGCGGCCCGATGTCTTCATCGCCGCGCTTGCTGGACAGCCACGCGATCGAAAGTACGACTGACGGCCCGCCTTTGTTCGACTGGCGCGCCGGCGATGAATGCGCCGCGCAGATCATCAAGGTCAGCCACTTCCAGCGAGTTCGCGTTGTAGTAATCACGCAGGGCCGCAAAAAACTTTTCATCGCCCAGCAGCTTTCGCAACGCTTCAAACATCAGCGCGCCCTTGCTGGCCACGATCGCCGCATATTGAAACGAGTTGCGATACTCGCGCGCAGAGCGGCTGGCTTCCATGTCGTCGCCGCCAAACGTTCGATAGACTTTGTAAACCCCGCGCAATTGCTCCTCGAGGGCATTCTCGGTCTGTTGCTCGCCGTGCGTTTCGCGATAATAGAGCAGCGCCGACCAGTTCGAAAGTGATTCGTCGAGGATGGGTTCGCGGCCGGCGTCATTGCCCACCGTCGCGCCCCACCATTGATGCGCGACGACGTGGGCCACGGTCCACTCCAGACTGTCCTCGACTGAAGCGCGTTGCTCGCGAATCACGTCAGGCATGTTGCGCATGGTCGGCGGAATCGAAATCAACATAGAAGGCGCTGGCGATCGCGCCCATGCCGGCAAACTCAGCGCTGCCCAGAGTCGCCACCAGCGGCACATCGACAATCGTCACCGTTTTCATCGGCAGCGGGCCGAACCTGCTTGTCGTAAATGTGCAATGGCATTAGCCGCGATCTTCAATACGTTCCGCCCGACGACTTCATGATCGGGGCGAAAAATCGATCGAATGGAAACATCGCCAACCTGGCTGATCTCTGAACGCAGATTGCGACCGGCGACGATGGCAAAGTCGCGCAGGTTCTCAGCGACGAAACGCGTGCGTCGACGTTTTCGTCTTTGTTGCTGACGGCCACACCTTCGACCGGAGTGAAGACCATCACGCCCTTGCCGGCATCTGATCGGTAACGTCGAAGTCGGCGGTGTCGGTAGTCAGCGAGTCACCAATGCTCGACTCGACTTTGCGAAACCAGTCATCGCCGTTGCGCGCGGCCAGAATTGGGAACGATGTCGCCAGCATCATGACGCCGCGACAGACGAAATTTGTGTCCCGCGCGCGCCGCAGTTCACGCGTGCTGCGAATGGCCGCACTTACCTGTTGCAGGACATGTGTGACCAATCCCGTTTCTTCGGGATCGATTTCCGGCACGCTGCCTTTGAATTTGATTTGAATGTCGACGCCGGTGTCGGGCGGAACTGCTTCGCGCAGAGTTATGCGCAGCGTTGTCTGCTGATCGTCGAACGCGAAGGGAACGATGGCCTGTTGCTCACGGCGCGCACTTCGGTGACTTCGATGCGCGGCTCGTCAGAAACGATTTGACCGGCACTCGTTCTTTACGGTCGGCGGCACATAGTCGGGCGCGCGCATGTTCGGGTACAAGTGAAAGAAGAGCGTCGAGGTGGGATGCTCACCGCGGTTTACCCAATGCACCCGCTCGGTGCCGGCATAAGTGCGAGTTGTCGAAATCGAGGGCCAGATTGATTTGATAGCGGATGCCTGCTTCCGGCGCAGGCGGCTGGCGCGTTTGCGCGCTGGGCGGCGACGGCTAACAAAGCGCGCGATCAGAAGCAAAGACGATTTACCACAGAGGACACAGAGAAGACGAAACGAATCCGATCTTTCTTTTCGCTTCTCTGTGTCCTCTGTGGTTAAATCTCATCTCTCATTGACTAAGTACTCGCTGAATCGTATCACCGCGAGCGATGCTGTCCACGACATCCATGCCGCGAATCACGCGGCCAAAAACCGTGTAGCCACCGTCAAGATGCGGCTGCGGCGAATGGGTTACGAACCATTGCGATCCGCCCGTATCTTTGCCTGACAGCGCCATGCCGACCGATGCCCGTTCAAAAGGCATCTGGTTAATTTCACAGCGAATTGAATAGCCCGGCCCGCCATTTTGATCGCCGCGCGGGTCGCCGGCCTGAATTACAAAGTTGGGCACGACGCGCGGGAATCGTCTGTCCGTTGAAGTAGCCCTTGCGCGCCAGTTGGATGAAGTTATCGACCGTCAGCGGTGCGTCTTCCGGCAGAAATTCGATGGTGAAATGAGCCCTTCGACGTCACCACGGTGGCGGTAACCTTTTTGCCGATGCGGCCCAGGGCCCGGCGATAATCAAGCAGCTGTGTTGCGCGTCTGCACCAGTGCCGATCCGATCAGAAAAATCACCAGCGCCGCCGGCTTTCAGCAGCGCAACCGCCCGGCGGCGAATTAGTTGATTGGGAGAATTGAGCGCGGTCTTGATCGCATCATTAGCTGCGGCGGTCTTTTGTTTTCCCAGAGCACTCAGAATTGCCATCGCCGCATCGTCCAGATCTTTGTCGCTGCAGCGCGCGGGGCAGCGCTTCAATCAAGGCCCTGCTGTTGGCCTCGCTGACCCGGCCTCCCAATATCTCCCGCAGCGGCTGAGCGAACGACCGCATCCGGGCGATTGGAGTTTTTGCCGGGCAATCTCGTCTGCGTCAGCAGGTTTATAGCTTGCATAGGCCTGGAGAATATCAGCAACCGCCAACGATCGGTGTCTTCGAGTTCCGCAACATCGTCACCAATTCCTGCTGCGCCAGTTTCAAAGCTTGATCACCCGCGCTTCCTTCCAGCAGCTCCGGTAATTACCTCTTTGAGGGCGGCGAGTCCTTGTGCCCGGCGGGATAGTTGAAGCCAGGTTGCTCCAGGTCGAGAAGCTTCCGCACGGTAAGGAGCGTTTTGAAAAACGCCGGGCGCGATGCGCGCAAGTCCGACCCTCAACCTCAACGGCTTCCCCTTTGTCAGACGGTGCATCCTTTCAAGGAAAGCGACGGCGTTCTGATTCGCGTTGTTAGGCAGCAAGCGTCCCAGGGTTGCGGTAATTTCGAGCAATTCATTCAGGGACGACTCGGATCTTCCCTGCGACGCCAACAGCAGGTCCCCACGTTTTATTAACGGTTCGACAGCACGCGCGTCTTTCAATGTTGCCAGAGCACGAATCGCGCTTGCACGCACGCGTGGGTCGGAATCGGTCAGGGCCTTCGCTAACAGGGCATCAAAAGCTTCTTTGTGTTCGGCGGCGCCGATGACGCGGGCAGCGTTGGCGCGCACGATAGGGTCACTGTTATTCAATAACTGCTGCACTCGTTCGTTTCCATCTTTCAGCCGCAGACGGGCCATGGTATTCAGCGCCGTAGCTACGATTGAGGGATCGGGATAATCGAGGAATTGGACGATAAGTTGCCCAACCTCGTCGGGCCTGGACCGTAATACAGTCAGTCAGGCCAAGCAGAATAGTCTGCCGATCGTCCTGGGGCCGACGACCCAATTCAAACCTAAGGGCGCGGACGATTTCCGGATTTAAGTATGTCCAGACGCTCGTCCTCTTCCTGTCCTGCCGGACGCTGACTGGCGGCGGGAGCGCTGCTGATCATCACGGCGATAATCTTTCCCAGCGCTTCGATTGATTGCGCCCGTCCGGATCTGGATGAATCTTTCAGAACGGTAATTAAGGCGTAAGCTCCACCCGGCAATTCCGTCTCACCTAAAGCAAACGCGGCCATCTCTCGGACGCCCGGATCCCTGTCCGCGATTAGCATTTCAGCCAAAAGTGGCAACCGCATCGACGGCGCCGATTCGCCCGGCAGCGAGCGCTGCGCGCTTTCGGACTGCCGGGTCTTTGCTCGCCAGCGAGGACTTTAGATCGTCGTCCCAACGCCGTTCATCCTCGGCGCGCACGATTTGAATTAAGTTGGCCAGGGGAATCGCCGGGGCGGAATTGCCGGCAGGGGACTTTGCGCGTTGGCCGCTGCCAGTGCTGCGCACAGAAGCAGCGAGGTAGAGATCGTTTTCAGTAGAGGCATAGTGGGTCTTTGCGGTGACGTGGAATTGTACTGGATGCGCGCACCCCAAAACAAAAAAGGCGGACCAGAAGTCCGCCTTTCAAAGTCGAGTTCTAAGAAGATCTTAGCTGGCCGCGGCCGTCACCGTCGGCTTGCTGTTATCTTCGGGCTTCTTGGTTACATCAACCTTGATGGGGTCGAGCTTCGAAGCGTCAAACACATTCTCTTTGCGTTCCACCTTTGGGGTTGCTGTTGCTGCGGCTTTCGCCTGGGTCATCTTGCAGCTGCCTTCGAACACGGCGCCTTGCTCGATCATCAGCGACGGTGTCTGGATATTTCCGGTGAGTTTCGCGGCGCGACCCAGTTCGATCCGATCGCTGGCGATGATGTCACCGGTTACGATTCCATGAATTGTGGCGACGGCGACCTCAATGTTCGCATCAACCTGGCCTCCGGAACCAACAATCAGGTTGCCACCGGAAGAAGCGATGCGACCTGAAAAGCGGCCGTCCACGCGCAGCATCGTTTTAAATGATGCCTCGCCGGTGATGACTGTGCCACTGCCTACGAAGCCGCTCAGGCTCCCGTCCTTAATCTCGCGGGCAATCGCTTCGCTTTCAGTCAGAGCTTTTGGACTGGCTACGCCTTCCGGGTTTGGGCGATACGAGTCGTTGTTTTGATACGGGGAATAGCTGCGGTTGGCGTAATCGGTGTCGGGCTGGGTCGGGCTCGGGCTCGGGCTCTTTTCTTCGTTTGGATTCTTTCCCATTCTGAGCATAACTAACCTCCGTTAAATGAATCGCCCGAAGAGTCTCACAAACGCGGGGAGGGGTGCGACATTGTCACGCGATCCGTTGCTAAAAGTAGAAAAACTGGCCGCAGTGGCCAATATCGTGGTGGAAACCGCCTACGAGCGGGGCGACAATAATAAACAAAGCAGGGTCAGGCTGTCCAGTTAATAGTTTTTGCAAGTAGTGGTACGGTTTTGACTCCTCTCCTTTGGGAGGGGATTTCCATACTTAACTCACCTGGGCCTCAGGATCCGATCCATACGGCCATTCCATAGTAGACGTGAACCTTCAACAAAGCTGCGGAGCAGCGGTCAGAATTAAGCCCAGGGCGAGGCTTTGCGAGCCTTGGGTCAACGACCTCTCTAAGGCAATCGAGCCCCGAAGGGGCGACCGCGGTGACTGGCAGTCAGACGGAACCTCGTTACGAAGTCTCTGTCGCCCCTTCTTGGCTCTCCAAAAGTAACTGACCAATTACCCAAGGCTCACAAAACCTCGCCTTGGGCTTAACTCTGATCGCTGCTCCGCAGCTTTGTTGGATTTGGCCGGGTCGCGGGCTGATTCGATGGACTCGAGCCGGCTTTCCAGGATCAGCGTCTCGCGAAAGTTTTCGAGCAGCGGAAAGTACGCGGCCTTGCGGTCCAAAGCCGCACGCGGCACAAGTCCCACAATTTCGGTGCTAGCAATCTCGACCCCTTCCCGGGTGGCCGCTGCGCGCACCGCGTCAAACGCGCGCGCAATGGCAGTTTGTTGGTAATCAATCAGATTCATCGAAACCTGGACCAGGCCGCGGCTCTTCAACTCAAGTCCGAGCGCTTTCACAAAAGGCAAGCCACCGTCACGCTCGCGGACCGCGCTCGCGATCCGGCGCGCAAACGAGAGATCATCGGTGCGCAGATTTACGTTGAAGGCGATCAGGAAGGGGCGCGCCCCGACCGCGATGGCTCCCGCGCTTTCGTGCAATCTGGGTTCGCCCACATCGGGAAACCGTTCAGGATCCGTGGCGATCTCATCAAACAGCCATTCGAAACCTTTCACCCGCACGTGTTCCAGCCGGACGCGATCAGGACGCAGCGCGGCGCGCTCGTAAAAGTACACAGGTATGGAAAGCTCTCCAAATTCGTCGCCCCGCTTCGTGCGCAATGGCGACGCATTCATCCATCGTCACGCCGCTGACCGGAACGAACGGCAAAACGTCGGTGGCGCCAATGCGTGGGTGTACTCCAGCATGACGGCGCAAATCAATCAGTTCCGCTGCGGTGGCCACCGCTCGCAGCGCGGCGTCAATGATCACCTGCGGCTGAGCCACAAAAGTGATCACCGAACGATTGTGGTCCACGTCCATATGACGGCCGAGCACGACGGTGCCCGGCTACAGATTCGATCGATTGTGCGATGCGTCTCGATCGTTTCGACCTTGCGGCCTTCGCTGAAGTTTGGTACACACTCAACCAGCATTGCCGATTTTTGATTTGCTGATTGTTGATTGTGCGATTAGCCATGACGCTCCGTCGTTGGATTCAAATCGAAAATCTAAAATCGTAAAATCTAAAATCGACAATTGCAATCACCTGATGCCCATCGATCGCTTCATCAACGAACGCAAGAACGTCTGGCAAAGGCTCGAGGACTTACTCCGGCTACTCGACCGGATGACGCTGCGCAAGTTGCACCGGGAAGAGGTGCGCGAGTTGGGCCGCATCTACCGGCGCACCGCTTCCGGACCTGGCAATTGCCCGGGCCGAATCGCGCGACCCGCGGCTGGTTAATTACCTGAACAGCCTCGTAATTCGCGCTCACGGCCGCATCTACCGGGCCGACGCGCAGGGCGGACAGCGGATTCGCAATTTTTTCTCGCTCGAATTTCCGCGTGCGTTTCGGCGCACCTGGCGATATACGGCCACGGCGTTTGGCGTCTTCATTTTGTTCACCGGCATTGCTTTCTTTGGCACTCGGCACGATCCGGATTTCTCGGAGTTTGCCGGTATCGACCCGTTTTTCCGCGCCAAGTACATCGAAACCCGAACGCATTGGTGGGAGCGCCTGAACGAAGCAAATCAGATTGGCTCGACCCAGATATTCACCAACAACATTCGCGTGACGTTTTATGCCTTTGCGCTGGGCGCTATGTTTGGGCTGGGCACCCTCTATGTCCTGGCGTTTAATGGCGCTATCTTTTGGAGCAATCCTGGCCCTGGTTTATCGCGCGGGCTTTGGCAATGATCTACTGCTCGGGCTTTGTAGTCTCGCACGGCGTGATCGAGTTGTCGTGCATCTTTATTGCCGGCGGCGCGGGACTCCTGATCGGGACCGCGCTGGTGATGCCAGGCAACTTGTCACGGGCTGATGCCCTGAAGTCGCGCGGCATGGAAGCAGTGCGTTTGATCATTGGCTGCATTCCCTGCTGGTTATCGCCGGAATAATCGAAGGCTTCATCTCACCACAGCCAATTCCATTCGCAATCAAGATCGGAATCGGAGCGATCACCGGTATCACGCTGTATTCGTATCTCTTGTTAGCGGGAAGAGGAGTTGAGCAGGACGAACGACCGGGAGTCTAGAGATTCTTCAGCAGCATCTGAGCGAATTGGATTCCTGATCAAAGCAAGCCACGCTCCTTAACCCTCAAATACGTTTCCAAAGCTTTGGCGCGAGCACTGCTGCGGTTACGTCCAACGCCAGGCCTCCCTGCGATTCCAACCAGACGCAGAGCCGCTTCCCGCAAGTGCATGATTTCTTCGGCGACGCGATTGGGTGAACATCTCGCGCTCGTTTTCCGGGCTCTCGCGCACCACGGCTTTCAAATCGCGATCGGCAATAGTGACGACCAGTGGAAGATGGCGCGGCCGCAAGAGTTTCAGAGAAGCCAGCAACTCGCGCGAACCTTCTTCATCGACCAGGTCCGTGATTACCACCACCAACGAACGCCGCCGGCTGTTGGCCGAGATGAATTCGAAAGCGCGCGAGTAACTCGGCTCGATCATTTCCGGCTCAATAGCGTGCAGAGCTTCGAGCGCGGCGTCGAGATGTTCGGCGCCGCGCTTGGGAGGCAGAAAAGCATGAATCCGGCGGCCAAAAACCAGCAACCCGGCGTTGTCGCCGGCGCGCGCCGCCGCAGACATTAAAGACAACGCGGCATGCACAGCCGAGTCGAGCTTGGTTTCGTTTCCGATCCGCGCTGTCATCAGCCGGCCGGCATCCAGCGCGATCAGGATTGTCTGGTCACGCTCCATCTGATATTGGCGCGTGACCAACTTGCCGCGCCTGGCGGTCGCCGTCCAGGAGATATGCCGCATCTCGTCGCCGCGCACATAGTCGCGCAGTGATTCAAAGTCGCGCCCTTCGCCGCGCCACTGTGACTTGCGCCGCGCCGCCACAAACGATCGCGTGCCCAGAGCTTTCAATTCCGCTTCCCGGGCGCGTCTCATGTTCGGATAAACCTTCACCGTTGTCGGCTCACCGGCACGGGCCTGCTTCCAAACCAAACGCCACGACGAAAGAAATCGCACGCCAATCAAGCCAAACTCAAAGCGGCCGCGCTTCGGTGGAGTCAACCAGTAAGCCAGCGAGGCGCTGGTTTGGGCCTCGACATCCAGCCGGCTTCGCGCGAACCTGATAGTTTCATCTGCGGCGGGTATTCGTCCTTGACGACGAGCGTCAAGTCACGCGGCGCGCGGTTTGAGATTTCGACGCGTACTTCGGTTTCGGCGCCGACGGCAAAGCGGCTGCCGAAGTGACGTTCAATGCGCACGCGGTCGGACAGCTTGCTGTTCCAGGCGTCAAAAATCGCGAAAGCAATCAGCAGCAGATCGTAGGTGAGCGTCAACCAGCGCAGCGATGGGCCGGTTCCACGAGAGCGAAAGCGGAACGAAGCCAACCGCGAGCAGAGCATAGAAGAGTTTGGAGAATACGAAACGCATGTCGGTACGCACGCCTCCGGCGTGCTTCCTGAATGCACGCCAGAGGCGTGCGTACCGGCTACCGCGGCACTTCCGCCGTTTGCAGAATGTCCGTGATCACCGAGTCGGGCGTGGCCCCATCCAGCTCAGCTTCGGCGCGCAGCGTCAGACGATGACGCAGCACCGGGTCGCGCGATATCGCGCACGTCGTCGGGCGTGGAAAAGTCGCGGCCGCGAATCGCCGACAGCGCTTTTGAGCATAACAACAGCGCCACCGCGGCGCGCGGACTGGCGCCGTAGTGCGCCGCCGCGTGATCGCGCGTACGCCGGACGATATCCACTATGTAGCGTTGCACCCCGGGCTCGACCCGCATATTTCGTACTTCGGCCCGGCAGCGAGAAATTGCCGTCGGCGTCCGCCAGCGGCTGGATCTCAACCTGATCCAGGCGGCGCGCGTTGAATCCCGCATCCCAGCGCGCGATCACCTGATGCTCTTCATCGGCCGACGGATAGCTGAGCACGATCTTCAACAGAAAACGATCGAGCTGCGCCTCGGGCAGCGGATAGGTTCCTTCATACTCGATCGGATTTTCGGTAGCCAGCACGGTGAACAATCGGCGACAGCGCATAACATTCACCGTCGATCGTCACCTGCCGTTCCTCCATCGCTTCCAGCAAAGCTGCCTGGGTCTTGGGCGGCGTGCGATTGATTTCGTCAGCCAGCAGGAGTGTCGGTGAATACCGGACCGCGCCGCAAACTGAAAGATGACGAAGCCATGTTGAAGACGTTGGTGCCGGTGATGTCCGAAGGCATCAGGTCCGGGGTGAATTGAATGCGGCCGAAACCGGCATTGATGATGCGCGCGAGCGTTTTCACCGTGAGCGTCTTGGCGGTTCCGGGCACGCCTTCGATCAGGGCATGACCTTCCGCCAGCAAGGCCACCAGGATCTGTTCAATCGGCTTCGTCCTGGCCGACGATTACTTTGCGCAATTCGTTTTGGATAGTTGTGATGGTCGAGGAGACGTATTCAGGCATAGAGTTGTCAGTTTCAGATTTTAGATCTAGTCTTGGGTCTTTGGCCCTTGGTCTTTGAGCCTTGGTACCGGTCAGATTCTGAAGCAGCAAAGTCCAAAGACCAAAGATCAAAGTTCAGTCTTGTCTTGCTTTCTCATCGCGGGCGCGTCCCTGTAATCCCAGTCGTGATTCGATTGCTCGCAGACGCTTTACCAGCTTGCAAGGTTTCTCGTCCGCTGGTCGGTGCGCCGTTGATTGTATCTTCACAGCTTCGCATCAGGGATTCAAGCTGTTGCTGATTGATTTTGGATCGCGCCGCGACCCGCGCGGCAATTTCGTGCGCGCGCGCTATTGTTATTCAGGCCCGGCGTGACGCACCAGGACACGGCGCACCCGCGCGTAGATATTTTCCAGAGCCAGATCGTGGGCTTTGGCGCGCTGTTGCAGCTCAGCCATTGAAGCCACAAACTCCAGACTCGATCTGCCGATCGACCTGTGGCAGCGGCAACGGACGGCCGAAACGTGTGCCGCGCGACCACACAATCGCCAGCCCGATCAGAGCGAGCTGACCGCAAATCGCGAGCACCGGAGTTCCTTCGAAGTACTGAATCAAAGCATTGTGCGTATACGCGCGCCCCTGATGAAATTCGTCAAACGCCGCCAGCCCGCCCGTACCCATCATCACGTTAATCGCCAGCTGCAGATTGTCGGCGCGATTGATTCCGTTATTTGCGACCAGGTAAGGATCAGACAGCAGCACAATGCGACCTTTTCCGTGCGCATAATCGACCAGCAGCGCGCCCCGATCGTTCAGGAAGGTTGTGACCGGCGCCGGAGAAGGCATCTGACTGTCGGTGGTCACCTCGAGTTCCGGCGAAGGGCTGGCGAATGGGATAACGTCATCTTCACCGTCGTCATCGTCGCTGCTTCCGCCTGATGCTTGCTTCAGGCGAGCTGCTTTGGCTTCTTGCCAGGCTTAGCACTCGTTGCGAGCGCCAATCGTGATTGCGCCGGCAAACCGTGACGGCATAATCTGCTCGACATTTGCGTGCGAGTAGCGTAGTTTGCGAAGGCGCGACCGCCTTGACGTCGCGAGTCATCTGCTCGAAATCATTCGGATTGAGTTCCGACCACGGAAAGTTCAGCGTGTGCGCCTGAATCGACCAGTCTCCGGATGTGCGGCAACAATTTCTGGTCAGGGGTGCGATCGATAATCACCAGGCGGCCTCCGGTCTCGACCCAATGCAGAAGCTCTTTGCTTTCGGTTTTGCTGCAAAGGAACGCGGGTGTTGCCGACGACTACGATCGTAGCCGGCTTTGGGCCATTGAAACTCGAGCAGCGAAGCGGTCGACTCGCGCCAGCGCGCCACCTGGTAACCCGACTCGTGCAGAAAATCGTAGAGGGCCCGCGTACCCGGTCGCTCCGGCGTTGAAGGTGGAACGATCGGGAGAGCTTTCCGAGTCGGCGGTCGGTTCGACCTGCACGTACGACGCGGCGTTCAGTAACACCAGTACCGTAACGACGACGATCAGAGTGATGATGACGATCAGGCGTTGACGCATATTTAAGGATCAAGACCGATGGATGAGGGATGAATCATGTGCTCATCCGGATCCCGTTCTCAATGTCTTCTGATAATCGTTTCGAAAATCGTTCCAATCGTTCTCGCCGGCGGGCACCAGCCCGTACCAATGAAGCTCGAAACTCGCCGTCAGCTTTCGCATCGAACTGTACAGAGAACCCTTGTCGCGGACTGAATAGAGATAATCGCGATTGGTTTTGTATTGAGCGATGACTGATCAGTTTGCGATCGCCCAGTTCGCAGAGCAGCGCGATGTAGGCTTTGCGAATCGCCGCGACGCAAATCGCCGTTGCGCGCCAGCGCGTCGGCCTGGGCCAGAAGATCTGCCGCAGTCTGATCAGGCTCAAGCCGTTCTCCCAGGATGATGCGCGCTTCCACGTTTCTTCTTTTTCTTGCGCCGGCCCTGCATGAACCGTGGGCCATATCGCCAGATCAGAAACGCAATCGCGGCGAGGCAGATCACCCACCACCAGGATCTGGGCGACTGCCGAAATCCAAGGCGATCCGCCGGGCTGCATGGGCTTGAGCGTGGGAAATCAATTTGGCAATCCACCGGACGATGCGCTCCAGCAATTCGCTCGAGCGCGCTGCCCTCGGGCGCTGTCTGAAATGTATTCGGGCCGCCGCAGAATTTCAGCGAGCCGGCCCTTTTCGGCGTCCTTGTCAGACGCGTTACCGGATGTTCCAGCGACGAATCTCCTGAATGCGCTCGTCAACAGCGCGCAGGCGCTCGGCAATCCGCGCCGAGTGATTCGGCACGCTTGACGCATGGTGCTGGTCTTCTCGTAAGCCGCGAGTTCCTCGTGCAACCACGGAGTTATCGACCGCGCACGTTCAGTCCATCCAGGCGTAACGGTTTCTTTGGCGGGCAGCATTTGCCGCACGCGGATCAAATTTGTCGTGATGAATGTTCTCAGGCTGCGGATTGCTTTCATCTTCACCGGCGTCGCGTAACTGTTCGACGAGGGCGGCCGCGGCGGTCACCCGATGTTGATAGTCGTCCAAAGTGGCCGGGCTCGCGATCGTGAGAGGGGCGAAGCACGCAAGTCAGAACCAGGGCTGCGAACAACCTCGGAGCGTGATGAAATCAGTCGTGCGCATTCTGATCTAGTCTCAAACCCAGGACGTTTCCGGTTTGCATCTGGCCCGGAGGCGGCGGCACAAACCTTGGCGCGCGGCCGGTTACCAGAGCCGGCGCGAACGGAGAAACCACACCCGGCAGGGTCGGCATCTCGGGAAGCTGGCGCGCGGCCATCAACTCAATGTCATAACCCTCGTGTCGCACCCGTTCATCGACGTAGAGCAGCGACAATCCCAGCATCCAAATCGGCGCCAGCGTGATGTGGCTGCATTGCAAAATCACCTGATATCCAATGGCATACCAGGTTGGCCAGGTGTTCCCGAACGGAGAAAGATCGACGCCGTTCAGATATCCATACCAGCCCAGCGGAATCATCAACAGCATCAGCGCTGAATACGTCGCAAAGAAAGTAAAGAGCGTCATGGCCATCAGACGGCGCACATTCCCGCTGGCCAGAGAGAAGCTGCGGTTGATGGCAGAGAAGACACCGCGGCCCTCGACCAGCATCGTCTGCGGCACGTAAGCCATCCTGCCGGCGAGCATGAAGAAGAATTATCAAGCCGCCAGCGATGGCGACGTACCGTGCCAACGCCTCCGAGCAGCACGCGTCAACCAGGTCGAAACGGTTGAGCCGACGCCGACTGCACATAACCAGAGATGACCGCCAGGAATCCAAACGCGGCCATGATCGCTACCGATGGCAGAAACATCAGCCACAGCGCGACCATGATGCTGGCGCCGAGCAGGCTCCAAAATCGTGTTCTTACGGCGCGATAAGTTGTGCAGCACCGACACCGGCTCGTTCCAGATGAAGGTGCGAGACCAGATTGCGCGTCGCCCCGCCCATGACGATCAAGACTAAAGAGTGCGCCGCAAACGATGATCAGCCAGCCGCCATATTAACGCCAGCACATAAGAGCCCAACGCGAAGTCCGCTGGCAGTGGTCAGTCAATTCGCGGCAAGCAATCGTGGTGATTGTCGACCCGAGCGGCTGAGACCAGCACGGGTGGTGCGGCGATGCGAATTAAGGTGAGAAAATGGCGACGATAAAGCCGGTACCGCGCGATCGATCAAATCACCGGCGCCCAAAGGCTCGAGAGAGAGTTCATTGACCGCGCCGTTCATTGGCCGGAATGATCGCCGTTTTGGACGCTGCGGATCAACCTCTAATTTGGAATCGGTACGCACGCCTCTGGCGTGCTGGCATGGGCGCGGTTCACGGCACGCCAGAGGCGTGCGTATCGATCGATCTTCTCGAGCTGATTGATCAGTCTGCGCGCTTCCGCGGCATAGTCACCTTTCGGCGCCAGCCGCAGATACTCTTCGTACTCGATCTTTGCTCTTTGCTGCTGGCCAACCTTGAGCAGGACGTTGCCGGCCAGCAGATGTGCTTCCGCAAAGTCAGGCCTGAGCTGCAGAGTGCGGCCGACGCAAGGGCCGGCTTTCAGCACGTCGCCTCTCTCCCAGTACAAGCGCGCCAGAGTGAAATGGCCGTGCCAGTTCTTTCGTCGAACTTGAGCCCATCGAGTCAGATTTCGCTCAGCTTCGTCGTAACGTTTTTGGCGCCAAAGACTTCGCCCAGAGCGAGCAATGCCGGGGCGTTGCCGGCCTTAGATTTCCAAGGCGCGCTTCATTGCGGTTTCAGCCTTTTGCCAGTCGCGCACATCCATAAACGCGGTGCCGAGCAATAACTGAGCCTCGAAGAATTCCGGGTAGATAGACGCGGCTTTCTGAAAGTGGACGATCGCCTCGGCATGATTCTTCCGGGCCAGCGCGTCGCGTCCGCGATCAAATTCGTCACGCGCACTCGGCGGAACTCTGGCGTCAATCACGTCGGCGAATCGCAGCATGCAGTCGTCTTGCCTGACTCGCTCGCGGTCAAGGTGAAGATCAGATAAGCCTTGACGAGCAGTGTGAGATCGGCATCCTGCTGTGCCGGAGCAAAGCCGGGCGCATTGATGATCACTTTGTAATAGCCGCGCTGAAGATTGCCGAAGCGAAAGCGCCCGCGCGCATCGGTATTCATCTGATCGATCACGCCGCCACTGAATCTTTCCAGCCGCACCGGCAAATCGCGGGCGACCGAATTCGCGCCGGCGAGGTTAACCTGACCGGCAACTTCAAAGGCTTGATTGTTGGCGCTGTAGGTGTCGCGATCGCGCTGACCGTAAACGGACACGGCCGGTCAACATGATGAGAGTGATCCCGATTGAGCGAGTTAGCACGCGCATGACCAAGCTCCGCTGCGAAGTTAGCGAATCATGATCAACACTGTACCGCAGACTGTCCAGTCTGCGCTCTGCTTAAATGACGGTCGACAATCTCAGCACTGCCGCAGGCTGGACAGCCTGCGGTACATCGAAGAAAGATGCCGGGCGATCATTCGATCGCCCGGCTCGAGTTCAAATTGACCAGACCGCGCGCGGCGGTTCAGTGTCTGGTAGGTTAAGGCCAAATTGGATCAGCCGCGACGGCACTGCCGTCTCGGTGATTTGACCAAAAGTGGCCGGTGTCGCGATCTGAATCGTCGATGGGAACCGGAAGATCGGATGGTTCCACAGATTGAAGACATCCATGCGCGCCATGAAGTGGTGACCTTCCTAATCTGGAAGTTCTTGATCGAGAGAAAGTCCCAGTTCTGTTGCATGGGCCCACGGAACGCATTGCGCGGAATCTCGCCGTAGCCGGTGGCCCCGCCGCGCCGTTGGGAACCAACGCTGCCGAGCTCACAAAATTCGGATTCAGGTAGTGATCGAGGCGGCTACCCATCGGACCGAAGTTAGTATCTGCGAGATCGTGCTGGTGGTTCCGGGAGTGCAGCCAGGCGTAGTCGTGATTTGTTCTGCCAAAGGACGGCAGACCATCAGGCCCGTGCCGATGCCGGTGGCCCCGAAGGCGCCGCCCGAGGTGCTGTCCAGGATCGAGAACGGCAAGCCGCTTTGATAAGTGACGATGCCGCTAATCTGACCAGCCCTTGAAAACTGATTCTGGAAGAAGTCGTTCTTCGGGACTGGAATGTCGTACGAGTAACTTACGACCAGCCGGTGCGGCCCGATCAAAGTCACCGCGGGCCTTGTTGGCCAGAGACAGGCTCGAGTTGTTGAGAATGTTGCCGCCACCCTGTCCACTACGAGTCGCGTTGAGTTCGTCCGTGCTGTACGAGCCACTGACGTTGTCGATCGTCTTGGAGAAAGTGTAGGCCGCCTGGAAGTACATTCCGCGGCTGAGACGCCGGAGAGCGGTGGTTTGCAGCGAGTTGTAGGTGGCAAACCCGATGTTTCCTGAATAGCGCGAGCCGCGTGCGCGTGACAGGCCCAGGACCTGATGGCGCAAGGCCTCGTTGTTGACCGTGTTCGTGGTGATTGCGTAGCTGGCGCCGTTGATGTCCCGCACAGTAACCGGAGCCGTAGGGCTGGCTACGGTCGCGAGGAACGGATCCCAGATGCCCAGGCCACCAACAAAGTGCGATCCGACGTAGCCGACTTCAACCGCCCAACCGCGTCCGCAGTTCGCGCTGAACCGTGAGGTTCCACTGTTGCGTGTACGGTGTGTACGCGCTCGCTGGAACGCTCGGTAAACGAAGCCAGGTTGATCGAACAGTTGGTGGCTGTGCCGCCAAAGTTCGCACAGGCCTGTGCCTGCTTCGTTGACGAAGATTGGTCCGACGTTGGGATCGTTAATATCCAGTGGACCAGTGCCGCTGATGCGTCGCAGATCCGGCAAACCGGCTGGCTTGCGGAATGAACGCGGTGGCGATGGCTGAAGGCGGCGGAATGCTGGCGAACGGATTCTGCAGTTGAAACGAAGTGGGCGTGGTCGTGCTCGAAAGCGGCTGCACGGTAAACGGCGCCGCCAGCGAGTTTTGCAGAATGTTCTGGTTCGAGAGCCGCTGGTAGTAAATGCCGTAACCGCCGCGCAGTACCGTTCTCTGATCGCCGTTGATGTCCCAGGCAAAGCCAAACCGCGGAGCAAAGTTGTTGCCGTCGAAGCAGCTGTCCAGGGCGCAGTCCGTGACGCCGGGAGTGCCGACGAAACCGGACAGATTCACCTTTTCCGGAAACAAGAATGGGTTCCGACCCTGGGCGGCCAACTCGGACTGAAAATACCGGCTCGATAGAGTTTGTCGTGACCGAAAGCTCATACCTTCCCAACGCAGACCGATGTTGAAGGTCAAGCGCTGCGACCAGCGATAGTCATCCTGAAAGAACCCGGAATAATCCGTGGCGATGAAGTTTCGCGCCGGATCTCCGAAGGCCGATTGAATCGCCGTCACGCGGCCCTGAAGGAAATTCTGAAACGCCGTGAAGGCATTACCGGTTCCGGTGGTCGCGGCGGTGGTGAGCGAGCCTCTGACCGCAAAGTTGTTGAAGCGATTCAACTGGTACTGGACCGCTTCGCCGCCAAAGCGCATTGTGTGCCTGCCCTTGGTCCAGGAGAAAGTATCGACCATGTTAAAGGTATTCGACACCGTGCCGCGGTCATCGTTGACTCCGGTGCCCAGCGTAAACAGTCCGCTGACGGCGAACTGATAAATTCCCGGAAACTGATGCGCTATTGCCGCGTTGCGCGCCAACGTCCTGAAGCGTGATCAGATCGGTCGGAATGTTGGCGAACAGGAAACGGCTAAAGCCGAAACGAAACTCATTGACCTTCGTGGCGCTGAAGTTGTGCGTTTCCGTCAGCGCAAAGAAGCGATTCCACTGAGTGTCAGTGCGCGGGAAAGCCAGGTTGCTGGCGGTGCCCAGCGGCTTGGTGGCGTCGCCTTCATCCCAGAACCAGCGACCGGCAATGTGATCCTTGCCGCCACGCATGTCACGGTCATAACTGATCGTGTACTGGTTATCGGTGACCGGCGCAATGCCGTTGAAGGTGCAAGTGAAAGTGCGTTTGAGTTGCGCCGACCGTCGGATTACCGCAACCGCCTTGTCCGGGTCGCGGAATCGCGAACGCGCCGCCATAGATGTTGCTGCTCAGGTTAAGGATGTTGACGGCGATCGGATCAATCTGGGCGGCTGTTAACTGCACAGTCTGTCCCGGATAGACGCCGGCAGCCAGCAGCGCGGCTGAGGTCGTACCGTCGGGGTTGCGCGGGAATGTCGGAATCGTCGGGCGTAACTACCGAACCGGCCGGATCGATGCCATTGCGCGCGCGCACTCCCTGGTAATTGAAGAACCAGAATCCGCCCAGCTTGGGCAAAGGACCACTCGCGTCGCCGCCGAAAACATTTTGCAGTAAGCGGCCGCGCCGTTTCCCTGGCGATTAAAGAAGAACTCATTCGCATTCAGAGCATCGTTGCGATGCGACCAGTAGGCTTCCCAATGGAAATCCTTCTCGCCGGATTTGATTACCAACCCCAGCGCGCCGCCGCCTTTGCTTCCCTGTGAAGCATCGTAAAGCGAAGTCGCCACCTTCATTTCCTGAAGCGTGTTTGGATTGGGCAACGGCACGGTGTCGAAGTGCGCGAGATTGAAATCGTTGACGTTGATGCCTTGCAACGAGACGCTGTTGTTGCTGGTGCGCTGACCGTTCACCGTCACGTCAGCGGTGCCGCGCCCGGCGGAACGGACGTCAGTCGGTTCACCGGTCACACCAGTTGAAAGATTGAGCAGGAACAGAAAGTTAGGTGAGGCCAGCGGCAAAGTGCGAAGCGTTTGACCATCCAGTGCCTGGCCGGTGGTTGCGCTGGAAGGATTGATGAGAGCTCGGCGTGGCTTCGACCTGGACTACTTCTTCGATGCGGCCGGCTTCGAGCGCTCACATTCTGTCGCGTCGTTTCAGTGATTCTGACCTCAACGTTCGCGCACGTTGGCTTTCTTAAAATTGGATGCTGAGATTTCGAGACGATATCTTCCCGGAGGTAAGAGCGTCACCGCGAACCCGCCATCGCTGTCGGTGGTCAGTGAGCGGACTGATTTGCCGGTTGCCTCACTGATGACTTCGACTGCGGCCCCGGCCACGACGGCGCCGGTTTTGTCCGACACTACGCCGGTGATGCCTCCTGTTTGAATTGCCTGTGCCGAGACCAAAACGCACAGCAGTCCCAGCAGTAACCCGCTTGCTAGAAAGCGAAGTACACAACGCATTTGCTGCTTCCTCCTTATTTGGTTTTTCTTTGAGGGGCCGAACAAATTTTCGGCAGCGTAAACCGATTCCCGGATCTGAGAACGATCCAACCTTGTGTTCGAGGAGACTGTGATTTCGGACTAAGCAAGCAATGTTCCGCTTCGCGGCCTCGAATCCGAAAGTCTCGTGAAGTCCTGCGTTAACTGGAATCAGAGAGGAGGCTGCAACCCAATCGTCACAATCGCCGCACCGAGAAATGGTTTTGCTCCGAGTTCTCGGAGTTGGCGGCGGGCCAATACAGTGAATTGGGTTCTGGAACGAAACCGAGTGAGCTTCGGTGCGGAAGACGCACTCGGCCTGTTTCGAAGCGTTCAGAATTCCAATTCGCCCTGATACATCATGTCTGGCGATTTTGAAACGGCGATCGATCTTCAGGACCGTTGGAAATTGCGCGACGAAACTGAATTTCGCCGCTACTTCGCGTCAAAGAATGGCTTGTCGTCGGGGTTTTGAGGAAGATAAAGCGCGCGCCAAAGCCGTCTTTGCCGGGCGGGACGTATTCTTCGAGAAACAGTTGCTTGCCGTCGGTGCGTTGCAGATAAGTATTGTTCTTAAGCGTGGCCGGTTATGTTACTGTTGAATGCCTGCATCACCGTGTTGCCGTATCGCTGATCGGTTGATTCATAGATTACGGTAAAGATGATCGAGTTTTCCGATTTCACTTCAGCGAACTGGCGCAACCTCGACAACCGCCTCGTCCGGCAAGCTTTTGTTGCAGCGTCATTTGTCGCGCCAACGCCTCGCCGAATGGGACGGGCCGAAAAGAGCCGCACAAAGAACTTGACGTTGATTGACTGGTTGGTGGCCCCTGATGGCCTAGACGAGAGCTGTCGTTTGAGCTGCGCGGCGCCGTTCACCCGGCGCTCGTCGGGTGAATACATCATCTGCGAAGTGTCGGTGTCGTTCTGAACTTGAGCCCAGGGGAGAATGTTCGAGCATCTTCTGCACCTCCTTCTTCGACCAGTCAGTCCACGGCTTCTCTGCCTTTTGCGCCAGCGCCGGTTGAGAGCAGAGCGGACAAGGTTAGAAGAGCAAGAGCACAGAATCGGGCGGCTTTTCATTGCAGTTTCTCCTCTGCGGACAGAATTCTGAGACTTCAGTATTCGAGTTTTTGATCGAAGACCATCTCGTCGAACCTTGTAGACCATATTGATTTTGAACGAGTCGTTGAACTGAGCAAAGAACCGGACGCTGCCGCTATCGGATTTCAGAAACGGTTCACCATCCACCAGCCGGGGAAAATGAATTTGGCCCCCAGGTTGTCGGAAATCGGCGCGATATACTGCATTAAGAATACGCGCTTGCCATCCTGCCGCTCGAGGTACGTCGTGTTCTTCAGGGTCCCGGTAGTGCCGCTGTTGATGGCTTGCATGATGGGTCCCAAAAGCCGTCCGTCCGTAGAATCGACTTTGACGGCAATCACTACATAAGAACTGAAGTCGCGCTCGACAAAAGCCTGCAACTGACTTGGCGAGTTGTTCATTCGGCTCGCGCTCAGCTGACAAGAATCATTTTCGCAAAAGCCTGACGAACAGGCCGGGCGGAAAGAAAAGATATCCGGTAACTCGTGTGAACTTCTTCGTTCAACAGCGCCGCGGTCCGCGCGATTGTTGTTTATCGACTGCTGACCGCCGACCGTCCCTTTGTTCGTCGATTGAGCCACCGAAGAAGTTCCCGGTCGCGTGGGAGAATAGAACATCTCTGACGCGTCGGTATCGACTCTGCGTGTGCGACCAGGGAGAATTGGTTAACAGCCGCTCAGCATCCTTACGCGGCAATTCCATCCAGGGATAGTTTTCCTTTTGGGCCGAGGCCGCGATTGTCATAAACAGCAACAGCGCGACCGCGGCCAGGACCGCAAGTCGATAGGGTTGAGGCCGAGTTTTCATCAGTACTCCAGCTTGCCGTCGTACATCATTTCGGCGACTTTGAAACGCCGGTTAACTTTGACGGTCTTTCCCACTTGAATGTTGACGCGCAACTCTCCGCTGTTGGCATCGAGGAAGGGTTGGCCGTCAAGCTTTCGCGGAAAGATAAACTTCGCGCCCATCCCGTCCTGAGCCGGCGGCCGATAGTCCATTAAAGCCACGCGCTTTCCGTCTTTTCGTTCCAGATAAGTGGTGGCTTTGAGTAATTCAGCATCCGCGGCGGAAATTTCCTGCATCGCTGACATCCGACCCGCCTTGTTGGTGCCATCCAGAACGATCGTCACGACGACCTATTCACCGAAATCGCGATCGATGAAGGTGCGGCGCTCGGCAACTTTGTCGGCCGGCGTCTCAGGGTGTTGCAGTTCGATTAGGCGGATGAACGCTGCTCGAACCGGCTTGGCGGTGAGAAATGCGACATGATAAATAGTCGACAAGGCGGTACTTTTCTTTCCCAGAGTTTCACCGCTTTCCGTATTCTGCAGCAGCTTCCGAGATGGCTGCGTTGCGACTCTGGGTCTGGGTTATGGTGCTGCCTGCCGGCTGCGTTTCTGTGAATTCCGTCTGGCTTTGGGCCCAGGCCGAATCGGCTAACACCTTTTGCGCGTCCTTTTCATTCCATTCCGTCCAGGGCTTCGTTTTTTGACCAAACGCCGAAGCGTTGAGCAGAACCAGCGCTGAGCAGATGAACACAATTCTCTTCATCGTGGGCTTCTCCTTGAAGTGATTAGTTACTGCGGAACAAAATTTTTCAGATTGCATCCTCAACCGTCGCTAATCCGGTGGTCAGGTCGAGGGATTACATGGATAATCATTGAAAGTCGAAAATCGATCCGAGCCATGATCCAGGGCAAGGTCGCGACGCACGTAATCAAGGTGCACTACCGACATCAACAAAGTCGCGCGTTCATCCACCAGGCGCAGAGTCAAATCGCGAGCGCGAATTTTTCAGATGCGAGGTCGGAAAGCAAGTAATGATGGCACCCGAAGCCGGGCACTTCTCCCAACTCGATCCGAGCCAGCAAACCGCCAGAAGCAAAAACCTCGATCGTCGGACGGCCAATCAGACCTTTATCGTCGATGTTAATAATTCCGATTACTTCATCGCGTAGCGTGCGGCTGCCGTCTTGTTCCCAGCGGGCGCCGCAGGCGATGTAGTCGGTGGCCAGGCCGCCGCGTTGTTTGGGTAGTTGATAACCCCGGGCTGATTGCAGGCCGGGCCGAAAGTGAGTGAAGGCGTGCGCGCCCCATTCCTTCACGGAAATCTCAACCTTCATCAGGGTATGGTTCGTGGTGGGCGACACCGCCAAAGATAGACCGCCGGAAAATTTCGCGGGCAATGAAAGCCGCGGGCAATCAAAGACGCAGCTTTCCATCCCGGCCAGTTTGATTACCCCGCGCTCAATCTGCTTTTGAGGAATGCCGGGAGGCAAGGGCGTCTCGGCCGTAGATTGCCAGACTACATTACCTCCTGGATCGGTGATCAGAGGGTTGAGCCAGAGATGTTCTTCCAGCGGCGCGCCCGAGCTGAAGTGAAAACGCGAATTCAGAGTCACGCCGCCAATTTGTTTTGAGCGAAATACCAGCGGCGTGTAAAGAATGTTCTTAGCTTTGAAGCGGCCCGCCGAATCAAACGGCGCCGGAGCGGGCTGTGGCTCGGAACGGCGCCTGATGAATCGGATGCTCGACGCTGAAACGAACGCCGCCCGAGCGCCTGAGCATCAGGTAGGCGAATGACTTTTGCGCGCCTTGATGATTTGAAACGGCGATGGTGCCACCATCGCGAGTAAGCGAGCTCAACTTGTGCGCCGTTCTTTGCCGGGGGCGCCGAAAATGGCGTGAGGATCATCGGCGAATTCTCCGCGCCGCAAATCGAAAAGAAGCGAAGCGCCCGGTTTCAATTCATACGACGCTTCGCGGAGCTTCGCCCCCAGTTGATCGTAAATCGTAATCGAGCCGGCGCTGGCTGCAGAGTTGGGATTGAAAAGACTGAATAGTGCTTCGTACTCGGCCAGAGGCGGAAACGGCATCGAATAGAAAAAGCGCGATCGGCCGTTGCCATTGCAAAGGATCGGGGTTGGCGTGGACGTTGTCGAACGAGTCGCTCGTCTTCCAGCGCACGAACGCGGAGCTGAAGAGATCGCTGGCATGCATCGGCTCGCGGCTGCTGGGTCGCAGGCGAATCCGCATGCCGCCCCAAAACTTCTGATCTGTTCCCAGAATCTCTGCCAGGCCAAGAGTCGTGGTTTGCATCGCCGGCACCACCAGGTGTTTGGCGACGCCGTCCGACCCGACGGGCTTTCCAGCGGAATCGTAGAGGTAGATCTGATATTCGGTTGAGTCCTGGCTGCCTTCGTAGCCTTTGGCGCCAAAAAAGTGTCCGAAGTCAGAAAGATATCGGAGCTAACTCCATTCCGGATCATTGATCACGAATGGCGCACAGACATCGAGCCAGCAGACCTTTCCCTGAGATGCTGGAGCAGGTGTCTGGTAATCCTGGGATTGGAGTTTGGGGGAAGCGATTAAGAGGCAGGCAAGCAGCACCGGCAAACGCACTCGGCAAAAGCGAAAGGAAGGTGCGCCTTTTGAATCATTCGGTTTTCAGAGTCTGGGGGCACTGGATTGCCGAAAAAGTTGAGGAGAGCAGGAGTTCTGCTCTCCTCCCCTTTTGAAACACTCAGGGCTGACTTCCGCAGTTAGAAGTTAAACCTGAGAACGAGTTGGACGAGACGGCCACCGGGATCGTTGGTGGTCGAAATGTCCTGATAAGCGGCGGTGTAACGTCCAAAGGTGCGCTGCGCCCAGACCGCCGAGTGCGTTAATTTCACTGGCTGCGGTACCAACGACCCAGTTGATGTTGTTGAAGGCGTTCAGGGCCTCAGCGCGCAATTTCAAGATTCATGCGTTCCGAGAACCTGATTTTCTTCGTCAGGCTCAGGTCAAAGCGGAAGAACGCTGGTCCTTTGAGAACCAGGTTGTTGTATCCGCATTGTCCGGCGTAGCCCTGCTGGCAATTGGCGAAGCCTGCCGGAGCGATAAACCGACCAGACGGTGCGCCCTGTGTATAGACCGCGCCGGCCGCCGTGAAGGTCGTATTGTTGGCTCTGAACGTGTTGATACGAACCTCCGCGGGCAGGAGGTAGACTTCCCGGGTATTCGCGCGTGCCGTCTGAATTTCGCTCATTGCGGTAGACGCCGACCATGTTCTGCAAGTCCTTCGTGCGTCATACCGACAAGCTGAACGTTGCCGAGCGAGAATGGCGAGCCGCTCTGGATGCGGACATTACCGTTGAAAGGTCCAGTCTCCGAGCAGACCATTTACCAAGCCATGCGCATCGGACATGAACATCTTGCCGCGTCCGAAAGGCAGCTCGTAAATGAAAGTTGGTCTTGAAGGCCTGGGTGACGTCGAACGGAGCGAAACCCTTGCGCAGATGGAAATCGCGCAAGGTCGCCGGCTGATCGAACAAGTCGCGCGTTGCTGGCATAGCCGTTAACCAGTGCTTTGCCGAACGTGTAGTTCGCCTGAATCAACAGAGCCGTCCGCCATGCGACGACGAAATTCAAGTGTCACCGCGTCGTACCAGGTTTGGGAGTTGTTGTCGACCAGGAAGGCGCCACCGCGTTTGCCCGGGTTGACCACAAAGAAGTTAGATGGAACTGCCGCCGCAGGTGCGGTTGGCGACAAAGTGCCGTTCGTTACGCGGTTGAGGCCAGTGAGCCCTGCAAACGCGGTACTGCAGCAGCGGCCGCACCCACGCTCGGGTTGATTCAGGGTTAAGCAGCGCCAGAGAACGTCGTGTTGGCATAAAAGCGTTGACGTGTAAATCGGCGCGCAGTTGTTTGGATCCGCCTGGCAACTCGGCACCGACCGCTCCGAGCTGATAATCGCGAAGATGATCTGGCAGTGGGAAGTTCCAGTCCCCGGGCCAGAAAAGCCTCATGGTTGAAGCCACGGCCGTGCAGCTCAGGTTGGCCAGAGCGTTCTGCCTGCGCCAATCTGAATTCATTAAGGAACGCCGTTCTCGAAGACATTGACTTCATTGAGATCGATTTGCCTCCAAAGCTGGTGTCCCCGATTGCCAATGTAGCGAACCTCAAATACGTTGTCCTTGTTGATTTCCCGCTGAATGCCCATCGACCACGACTCGACATAGCCCGTCTTCAGGTCTGGTGCAAATGCATTCACCGCGTCAGTAATGAGCTCCCGTATTTGGATAGGTTGGGGTGACGGGAAGTGTTGCCGGCGCGGCGCCGGCAGTCCATTGCGGAAAAGATTACCGAAGGTCAATGGAAACGGAGTTCCGGTGATGTTTTGGGTGGCTGAGAGGGTTAGTCCCGGATTAGCCGACATGATGCTCAGGAACGTGTTTATGCCTTCCCGCACATAGGCCATCGAGAAACCTCCGCGCAGCACGGTCTGTCCCGAATCACCGAAGAGTTTGCGGAACCTGTCGCCCTTGAAATTCGGACTCCAGCTAAATCCCACGCTGCGGGGCAAATGTTACCGTATTGCGTCTTCCACGTGCTTTCGGCCCTGTGGGAATTGCGTGTACTGGCTGGGCGCTCCGGTCAAGGTGCCTGGCTTGAAAAGATTGCCCTCACCCGACTCGCCAAACAGTCCCGCATACGAGACCTGGGATGATGCGTGTCATTCAGTGAGTAGAACGGCCCCTGAACCTCCCAGCGCAGGCCTCCGGTTACGGTCAGATTCGGACGGACGCGCCAGGCGTCCTGGCCATAGATGCCCCATTCAGTTTGCTGTGCACGGCTGACAACAGTCACCCTGGAGAGTGTACCGGCCGGTTGTTTCGCTCAAAGCTTGCTGGCGAGTAATCGACGAAATACGGCCGACCAGCCCGGCATAGAAAGTCGCCGCGCTGCGCCTTGCTGGTGACTGACGTAGCGTCTAGTGGCGAGAAAGCCGTTGAATGCAGTCGCGTCAGGCGCCGAGAGTCGAACTGATGCCAAAAGCGACCGTCGGCACGACTGTCGCACTGGTGCTCCAGGTGCTGACCCGGGTGAGGTTGAAGCCAAAGTTGAACGAGTGATTCCCGCGTACCCAGTTCAGGTTGTCGTTGAATTGCTGCACCGGCGTATTGCGACGTGATGGGCTGCGTGGTAACGGTGGCATTGGTAATGCCTAAGCGCGCCGTTAAGGTTCAGCGCTACGCCACCCTGATTACTGAACTGGTCGGGCGTTACTTCGCTAAAGAAGAACGCCGTTCCGCCCTGCAGGCCAAAACGCGCCTCGTTAACGAGGTTTGGACTGATCGTCCAGCGCCAGGCCGAAGAGTTCGAGAAACGGTTCGATCGCTGGCTGCCATGATTCGGAAAATCCGGAAACGCCGGATCGACATTGTTAAGAAAATCGACGATACCATCGAACTGCTGATAGTTCGTAATGTTCTCCAGGTGGTGGTTCTTGCCGAGGTTGGCGTCAAGCCTGACAGTCGGGAAACGGCGAGTCTGTCCGCCAATGTTGAAGAACGTGAACTGGTTAACGTTCGGCGCTCCGGCAGGATTGCGTGAAGCACCGCGTTCACGCTTTGCGCCGACGAGCGCATGCTTCCCAGCAGCGTGCCGATCGTTGGATCGATCGTGCCCGCAAGTCCGGCTGCCGCCGCCATCGTCAGAACGTTGACCGAGCATGTCCGAGTTGTTCCAGTCGTGCAGGTTACTCCAGTCGGCGGTGCGTATGTCTGGCACTGGTCGTGGTGGAACTTGAAGATACCGCTGCCGCGTCCAGTCAGGTCAGCAGAGTTCGCGTGCGCTGGAGAGCCTTTTCCGGCAAGCGATATTCTTCGTAATTGATGAAGAAGAAAGCCCGGTCTTTGCCGCTCCACACCTTGGGAAGTGAAATCGGGCCGCCTACCTTGCCGCCAAACTGATTCAGCAGAATACGCTGCTGCGGCGCTTTGTGCGGTTACCGGATCCGGCTGCCAGGTCGCGATTGTTGAACCAGTAGTTCGCGTTAAGACGCGGGGTTGCGGTGATACCAATAGACGCCACCGTGATAATCGTTCGAACCGCCCTGGGTATACGAACTTGATCTGGACGGCGCCTTCAGCACGAGCTCTCTGCGCCAGGATTCGACGTCGAAATCGTCACTTCCGGACATCGCGTCGGTGCGGGGACGAACATACGTAAAGAAGCCGTCACTCGACTTCAGCGAGTTGTCCTGAACGTTGATGCCGTCAAGCGTGATGTTGAGCGCGCCCTTCGGCAGACCGTTAACGGACGACGTTCGCGGACGGCCCGGCGTGGTCGTGCCCGGCAAGGCCAGGACCAGGTCGAGGGCATCGCGCGAGGCGGTCGGGATGTCCGGTGATCTGACGACCGGTTAGCGTCGTGCCGACCGTGGCGGTTCTGCGTCTGAAGCAATTCACCGCCGCCGACGATGGTCACGGTCTGCTGCCTTGTGAGCCCAATTTCCAGCGTGACCGCTGATGCTGGAAGGCTTGCCCACGTCGATCTTGATTCCTGTCACCTTCGGCTTAGCTTGAAGTTCTTGACGAAATCGTGGCCGTGTAGACGCCGGATGGCCAACGCCGGGACCGTAAAGAGTACCTTCGTCGTTGGTTTTGGCGGTAAACTGACTGGCCGGTTTCCGCATTCTTTACTGTCACTGCGCGCCGGGAACGACCGCGCCGGTGGGTCAGTCAGTTGAAGTTCCGGTTAGCGATCCGTCGACAGTGGCTCTGCCCAAAGACCGGGAGACCACCGACCGCAAGGAACGCCAGAACGAACAAGAACTTCGCAAAACAAATTTCTCATTGGGCTCCTCCGAGGAATGGTTAGCGGCCCAATCAATCAGACTGATTGGGCGCGAGTTAGTTGTTTCTTGACTGTTCGCGAGCACTAAGAAGCTTGGCTCTTGATTATGATAATTAACTGAAGGGACTACCAGCAGGTCAGGCGAAAAAGCAAATGATGGGCCAGCAGGATGCGTGGGCATAAAGCGTTTATTTAGGGCAATTACCGTCAGAGTCGGGACTGCGGAGACCCGCTGCCGCCCTTCGAGTTTTTGAATATTCATACAAATAATCGGATGCCTGGATCCGGAGACAACGTGCGTTGTACTCGAGGTCTTTATGAGCTGCGTATTTAGCGGACGTGGTTTTGGGAACGCTCTGTTCTGACGGATCACCTGGCGTACTCTGTTCGGCGTCTTTAGCTTTGGGCGCAAGTTTCAGGTACGGTTTCGAACTCGGCCACGCCTTTTCGCGCTCGCCTCGCTGGAAATAGATTGCGCCGAGGAACCGGTGGGCATCCTTCACTTCGTCTCCGCCCAGTTCAACCGCGCGGGTCAGTTGAACCTCGGCGTCAGCATAAGCGACCCAGGTTGGCCAGCGCCTGGCCAAGGTAGAGGTGGCCATTTGCTGATTGGTCCTTCTGCTTCAGAGCCGTCTTGCAATTCCGTTACTGCCAAATTGAACTTGCCCTGACCGTGAGCAGAATGCCATGGGTAAGCAGCGGCGTGGCTGAGTCAGGCGCCAGCTTTAAGGCTTTCGCCAATGCTTCGTCAGCCTTGTCCAACTCGCCCAGCCGCAGGTATTGAACACCCAATTCATTAAACGCGAGCATGAAGTCAGGGTATTCCGAAATCGCCTGTTTCAACTGTTCGACAGCGGCTTTATTGTTTCCAGCCTGAGCTAGTTCGAGGGCCTTGTCATAAGACGCCCGAGCGTGTGCCGGCACGTTGGCAAACTCGGCATTTAGAACTCCGGTCCTGGTTTCAGGTCGTCCCTTCAAATTCAGTCGGATACTCAAATAAAGGATCTGCGGCGGCAGTCCACGTGGCTGGATGACCGACACGGTTTGCGAGAAGGGTTCAAAATCCGGCTCCCTATCGATTACCAGGACATAGTCACCACGGGCAACGCCACGAAACACGAAGTTTCCGTTGCTCGTCGGTCGTCGAGATGCGATCTCCTCTGGTCATGAGTTCGTAGACGAACCGAAACGCGCCTGGCGATACGCGGTCCGTTTGAGGAGACGATCATGCCGCTGATAGCGTTAGCCCCTCCCAGACCTGAATCGGTTGATGCCGACCCCGGGACCCCCAGGAAGACCCTAGACCCTGGGCGGTTACTCGAACTACGACCAAAAGCGAAAACAAAACTAAAGATAATCCGGGTCCAGCTAGATTTCTCTTTAACATAATACCCACCTCAATCGGAGTATCGGCTGAGTGCGTCTTTTGAGAATTCTTCGGACTGAGTATGTCTGACCTTAGGGCGGCCAGTGGACATTTCTGATGATGGCAATGAAAAGGGCGTTGCCGAAATCTCCGACAACGCCCCGAAAATGGATCGAACCTCGGAGGCAGATCCATCAGTTATCAACTTCGTCGGACTAGAACCTGAGTTGTCGCGATAATGTTCATCTGACGTGAGACCGCCACGCTGACTGGTAACACGACCGAACGAGGTCGAATCAAAGTTCAGTCGTTCCCGTAAGATGAAATTGGGATGGTTCAGGATGTTGATTGCCGTGCCCTTGATCTCAAACTTGACTCGTTTCCGTGATCTGGAATTCTCTTGGTGACACTCAAGTCGAAGTTGAAGTAACTCGGACCGCTGAGGCTGTTTACCGGGAAATCGCCGAACGTGCCGGGCGCCGGAGCCGACATCAAACCTGGCTTAAGTACCGAAGCGGTAGCCTTGCCGGCTGACGGACCGGTTGTCGGATGGTTATGTTGAGGAGATTCGGGTTAACAAAGAACACGCCGCTCGGTGTCTTGAACAGGCCAATGTTCTTCTTAAACTCCTCGAAGGTAATACCGGTGAGCTGAGCACCGTTATTAGCCGTGGCACTATTGAACGTCGTCCGGCCCGACGATCACGTAGAATGGAACGCCAGTCGCCCACGTGACAATAGCTCCACAGTCTGAAGCCTCCCACCAGCCTGTCTACGACACCATTCGCACCGCTCAAGAAGTGACTGGCCCTTTCCGAAAGGAAGGTCGTAAATGCCGTTTGCGACAAATCGCTGCGTCTGGTCCTGCGGCGAACGGCGATAATCGGCTTCTGGATTGCGCAGTGTCAGGCGAGAGACCAGATCGCTCTGGTTGTTTCCCTGAGTCATCGAGTAGCGTTACCCATTGCCTTGCTCCAGGTGTAATCCGCCTGGAACTGCAATCCGCTTGAGAAACGGCGGCGAATCTCGATCTCCATCGCGTTGTAGTTGGAGTACGAGTCATTGGCCAGGATATTCACAAAAGCCTGCATTTGGATTTGCCACGAAGAAGTTCCCGGCCAATCCAAGCGCCGGGTTTTCGCGATTAGCCCTGTACGTTGGATTGAACGCCAACGTATTGGCAAAGCCGCCGACGTTGTTATCGGTCAAGTTGGTTAAGAAACGCCGCGTTCGTATAACCGTTGTGCGACTGAACCGCCGTAAAGAACTTATCGAAGATGCGGTAAGAGGCAGACAAGTAGCAAAGCCGCAGCCAGCCTGTTCGGCGCAAAGCTTGTACCGCCGCGAAGGCCGCGAAGTTGACTCTGCGCATTCTTGAATACTCTTGCAGGAACCCATTCTCGAAGATGTTAACTTCGTTAATGTTGTAAGCACGCCAGGTGTTGGGCGCATAGTTGCCAACATATCGGATCTCAAGCGCGGTGTTCTTCAAGATCTCGCGCTCGATACCGAAATTCCACTGGTGCACGTAGGCGGCGCGCAAGGTTGGGATCGGCCGTCCACAGACCGCTGGCGCCATTAGTCGCCAGGAAATTCTCTCGATCGGTGATCGGCATCTTGAAACGTCGGGAAGATCAAAGGCACGCCTCGCGGCAGTCAGTTGGCCGAGAAGTTGATTGTTAGGCGGATTGGCGCCGCTCAGCGTCGACGTGGTAGCCGTTCTGGATCAGTCCGGGATTGGTGTTCCCGGTTCCCAGAAGGTTAGTAAACGTCGTGACGCCGTCATGCAGAAAGCTCATCGAGTAACCGCCACGGATAGAGCTGGTCCCTTCATCACCAAACAACGCGTGGAAGAAGTCCCGACTTAAAGCTGGGCGAGTAGGCAAAACCAACGGAACGGCGCAAAGTTGTTCCAGTCATTCTTGTAAAGGCCGATGCCGGTATCGCCGCTGACGAAGTCCAGCGAGGCGAAGGCCTGCGTGTTTGACTGCCCGGAGCTGCGGTCGGTTTAAAGAGATTGCCCGCGCCCGAAACGCCCCAGATAGAATCGAAATTTGTTGGTTGAATGGCCAGACCATTCGGAACGGTCGGAACGCCCATGTAGTCCCAACGCACGCCATAACTCAGCGTAAAGTTACTCTTCATACGCCACTGGTCCTGAGCGAAGAGCGCCAGATCCTTTCCCTGGACCGTGCCTGATCTCGAGTGTAACCAGGCACAAAACCGGACGTCGGACTCTGAACATTTAAGGTCTGGGCTCGAGCTACCTAACAGGCCGACGATCGCGCCATAGACCGTGTTAGCAGCGGTCAATTGTGCAGAGGAAGCTCCAGGCAAATTACCGTCTGAGGCTAATCGTCAAATTGTGTAGGAGTTAGCCGTTACTCGCGCCCAAGCTGGTTCAACTGGACGATACCGGCGTCGTTCCGGCTGATGCCCAGGACATTCTGCCAATCCATGCCAAACTTGTACAGCGTGATTGCCTTTGACCCACGTGAGCGGTGTCGGTTACCTGATGCGACGATCGTGTTTCGCGGCTGGGGCAGGAACGTGTTGTCATAGTTCGTGAGCACGCCCGGCAGCGATATGAACGGAACGGTCTGCGGCAGGTCGCGGTTGAAATCTACCGGAGCCCATTGGCGGCCATACCGTAAGAACGTTGGTCACGTTGCTTCCAAATGTTGAAACCAGCGCCGGCGTGATCAGATTTCGGGTTGACGCCTGAAACCCATTTACGCCGCCCGGGAATGGCGCTTCAAGTCCGTTGGTGGTGACATCAGGGAACGTCCTGGTAATGACGCGGCTGAAAACAAATTCAACCTTATGCGAACCCAGGTCGCGGTTCTTAAAGATTGGTGGTCATACCTGACAACGTATTTATCGTTTGAGGTAAGTTGGTCGGCATTGAACGTGGAAGCAACTGATATTGAAACCATCGCCGCCACAGCCTGAATCATTGTTGGGAAGAGGTATCTGGTCCAGATGGGCCGTCATGACGCGGATTCAGCGTATGGAAGGGAACGCTGGCCTTGCGTTAGAAGATTGACCGTCTGAGGTGACACCCGCCGGCACGTCATGCCTGGCAATGATTGCCGTGTCCGGTGCGTGTACTGCGCCGTCAGGTACACGGTGCGGTTACGCGAACGCGAGTCACTCTGGACAAATCTTTCGTACGAGAAGAAGAAGAACGCCTTGTCCTTTCCGCTCCAGTACGATCTGGCCACCTTCGCCAAATTGCGGAGCGTACACCGGCCCGCCAATATCAAAACCATCGTAATGCTGGCGCAGGATCGGCTTGGCCGTGCCATATGGCATTGATTGAACCAGTACGTTGGCGTCGGTCCAATTATTAATAATCTGAAGGAATGCATCGACCGTGGAAATCGTTTGTACCACCCTTGGTTACCAGGTTGACCTGAGCGGCGCCGCGTCCTGAATCCGCTCCCACCGTGCTGGTGGTAACACTGAATTCAGATGTGGAGTTCAGCGACGGCGTAGTGATGGCAAAGAACGAACTCGTCTTCACGAAGTTGTCCATCGCGTTGATGCCGTCCTGCGTGAGATTGACGGCCGTCTGCCGAAGACCGCTTACGGAGGAACCTCGCACGTCAGTTCCGACCACCGCGATACCCGCCTGCAATCCAGCAAGGTCAACCGGGTTACGACCAGCCAAGCGGAAGATCAACGACCTGCCTGGTGTTGATAATATTGGTAACGCTTGGGCTGGTAGTATTGATGACCTCCTGGCTGGCCAGTGACCGTGACTGTTTCACTCGCCGCAGCCGATCTCTAACGGTATGGTCACTTGAAGCAACCTGCGTAACTGAGACGATGATGTCGCGGGACACTGCCTCGCTTGAAGCCTTTGCGTCGACGGTAATCGTGTATTTGCCGGGCTGTAGAGTCTGGAACCTCGAATGCTCCCTGCTGCGTTGGATTCGGCGCTGCGTGCGGCGCCGGTCGCCAATGTTGGCAACCAGCGAGTGGTCGCTCCGGCCACAACTGCACCGCTGGGATCGGTAACAGTGCCGCTAATGCTGCCCGTCGTTGTTTGACCAAAGGCAGTAAGTGTCAATAAGCATGTCAAAAATACTGCAACAGCTATCGATTTGTTTTTTCGGGTAACCAAGATAGCTGCTAAAACTCTTCATGGGTGGCTCCTCCAGGTTAGGGTTATTCTTGAGACGCGGCAGCTCTTTAGAAAGGTGCTGCGCGAGAAAATTCTCGCTGTGGGAAACCTCCACGGTGAGCAAACAATGTGCCGCTAGGGATCTTGGCAAAATTGCATAGATTGCCTACGAAAATCGGGCCTGCCCCCGAGCGGGCTCATTGAAGATTTCGGATGATTATCAAATGTCTGAATTTGACAGTGAATTCGACGTCGTCCTATTCAAGTCAACAGATCGGAATACCGGTGCCGTGATGGTGCTCGACAGTTCGGGATCAAGCCATTTTCCCAGCAGAATTTATCGATTATATGCGAGCCTGGATGGTTTTGTTTCAGACTACTCTTGAAAACGGCATCAAAAGACCCTCTTAGCGTCTAAATTGATCTCGTTGCTCTGTTGTGACAGGATCGCCACCCCCGACCTCAGCAGGAACGAGATTTTTATGAAGTACCTTCAGGAGTTCCGATCGGCAAAACATAGTCGCCATTTTCTTGCTGTTTTCTTGTTGGTTCCGGCGGCCGCAACCCAGACCCCATAAAAACTGGACAGGAAATTGCTCCCGACGACATCATCAGAATCAGCACGCGCTCAATCCAACCGACGTGGTGGTCACTGACAAGAATGATCAGACGATCCCGGATCCTCAAACTGGACGACTTTGAGCCTGCAGAGAACGGAAAAAGCAGTCAGTCAAATTTATGGAATATGTCGGTGTTGATACTGGTCGTCGCACAGAGGGTAATCGGCCCGTTGGTGTTATGCCCGCGACGCGCGAACCATCAGCTCGAGATCTTAAACGCGTCTTCGCTTTTGTCGTTGACGATCTTACTGTGCCTCCTTCGGATCTGGTTTGTGGCCGTGACAGGAGGCCATGTAACTGAACGGAAGCACGT
>ERZ1370068.9224-contig-8016_pt1 | contig 53117 bp, 89 predicted proteins | sample MGYA00561227_ERZ1370068 | MGnify/ENA primary metagenome ERZ1370068 (study PRJEB38410, sample SAMEA6850437) | metagenome | study: Metagenomic assessment of the ecological functions of the soil: analysis of the soil microbiota associated with the... | reverse complement strand
GTTACATTGTCCCAGGCTACCAGCACTTCCAGCAGTTGGCGCCCTCAGCCAGCGCTGCACGGGTCGCCGTGCCGTCGCCCTGATCGCCGACCAGCAGGGCCAGACCCGCCCCCTTCTCCGGGGTCGAGGAGCTTCACCCGAGACGGACTGGGCCACGCACCGTCAGGCCCAGGTGCTCGGGCAGGGCACCCCGCAACGGGGCGGTTGCTCCGCCTCCGCCGGCGGCGGACATTGATCCGTTCGCGGATCTGACTCGCCATCTAGTGATGAGCCGAGGCCACGCTGGTGGGAAGCGGTGCTCAAACGCATCCACGAGGACTGCCCCGACGCGGGCAATGCGGTGCTGGTCTTCGGTCGTCCCGCCACATTGGCCCCGGCCACCCCGACCTGTTCGCGGTCGTCGGTCGGTTCCCTCCTCGCTCTAGATCAAGGTTGCCGGAAGTCGCAAAAGCTCCACGCCGTTGCAGAGATCCAACGACGCTCGAGCGATCTACGCTCGGCCAGGGCTGGTACGCTTGGGTCGTTCGCGAATCCGCCCGCCGCCACCGGCGGCGGTGTGTGGCCAAGCAAGGAGTGCACATTGGTCATGCCCGTGACGATGCGCCATCGACTTCGATGATCTGGTTCAAGGAGATCGTCTCCTCTGCTGCCGGTCGCCACCACCGGTACCCCGATTGATAGCACTCCGATGAAAGGCCCAGCATCGCTGACCCGGCTAGCTGCGCCCAGCACCGAGGCCGACGTGCGGTCGGTCTGGACGAGGCTTCATCGACCTGGCAGCGGAAGCCGCCGCGCAGCCTCACGGAGGTGGTCGACCGCCCCGCCGGGCGCCGCGAAGCTCCCACAGTCGACCCGCGTGGCGCCAAGGGTGAGGCGGAGGTCGCCGCCCCTGGAGGAGCTGCCCAGCTCCGCACTGGCCGAGCCCGTCGCCGCGCTGGTCGAGGCCAGGAGGACAGCCTGATCGAGCGTATCAAGGCCGTTGGGGACCGAGTCACCGAGTGTCTGGTGGAGCAGAACCAGCGCGCATCGAGACAGTCGATCAAGCTGGCGTCTGACTTCCAGCCGGTCCCCTGCTGGAGGACGAGGCTAGCGGATGGGCCAGCACAGGCCCCACACCCGCACGGATTCAGGGCTCTTTGGTCGGGATGTGGCTTGGAGACATTGACCTAGTGCTGACCAGGCCTCAGGAGAGCCCGCTCGAGCCCTAGCCCTAGAACGACGGCGGCGGCAGGGGTTACCATCGGCCCCCATGATTCTGTGGTGGCTCTCCGGCCTCGCCTACCTTGACCACCCCCGTCCGCCAAAGTCGATATCCACGGGGCGCGCGGTGTTCCCATCAGGCGATCGCTGCGCTCCCGCTCTTCGCACGCTTTCGGTCAGCGCGCTTCCGCAGCATGGCTTGTGCAGCTGCTCTTCGCGCCGCAAGCTGGCACCTTCGGCGGGGCAATTTGGCTGGCCGGCGCTGCGGTGAGGGTGACCCGGTTGGCGCGAGCGTTCCGTTGTTAGGCATGCCTATGCTACGCCGATAGTCGTCATGGGCATGGCGTTAGCGCGCAGTCCGATCAGGTTGGTCTGTTGGCTGTGGCCCTGCTCCCCCACAGTTCATGCCCGGCACTGGTGAGGTGTGTGCCGGTGCCGATGCCGCCAAAGCCATCGCCTGAGCCCCGGTCCATGTTGATGCTCGCCACGCTGACGCCGTTGAAACGGAGGTCGGCGCTGATAACGTGGGCCGTACCCCTGCGCCGCCGCGACGTGGTAGTACCCCGCTGCAGCCCAATAATAGCCGGTGCGGGTGACCGTAATGCGGCCCAGGACGCGCGGCGGGGACTCGATGTAGGTCCCGACCTGCGTCCCGTCAATGATACAGTCAGCGCGGCGACGGCCAGGTAGGTCATAGCACCCACCACTTCCGCCGTCGCTGTAGCACGAGACCGAGTCGCCCATGCGTGCAGGGTGTACTGCCTGAGCCGTACCAGGTAAGTCTGGCAGGATGAAGGTGCCGTTGGTCAGATAGATAATCATGTTCTGGCCCCACGCCTTGATCTGCCGCCAGCGCCCTGCGTCCGCCGCCACCTCCGGGAAGGCGTAGCTGGCCCCAGCCGAGGACCACGTTGTTGGTCTCGCGCGGGTCGGTCGAGACTCTTGTTGAGGTCAGGGTCTGGGTGCTGTTGATGCCGACGATGGGATCGTTGCTCGGGTACAGGGCGTACGCCCGCTGGGGCGTGAAGTTGATGCCGTTGGCCAGCGCGCTGTTGCAGATACCCACGCTGGGGCCGGGCCCACACGGAACCAGTCCTGGCTGGTGATATGGCCCCGGTGGTGGTAAGCTCCGGACGCTCAGCGTTCCCGTCAGCGCCCTAGATTACCGCTGACCTGCAGGGGTGCGGCCGACGAGTCAGGTCGTAGTCGATGGTGGCGTGGTTGAGCAGCCGGGCCAGAGCATCGGTACCCGAGACCATCACCGAGCCGCCGCCCTGGAACGTCAGCCGCGTGCCCGTCAGCGAGGCCCCGCCAGGCAGGCCGGATCTGCGACCCGGTCGTGATCGCGCGCCCGCCACAGGTTGAGCGTACTGTTGAGGGTCGTCGTGCCTGTTACGGCCAGGTTGCTCCTGCACATCCAGGCCCGGGGTGTGCAGGATGCCACCCGCGCCCGCTGGGGACACCATTGAAGGTGGCCGTGCCGTCGACGGTCAGCGCCCCGTCCACCTCCGGCGTGACCAGCACGCCCGCCGTATCGCTGCTGTTGCCCGCTCCTGGGTGCCGATGCGGCTGACGTAGGTGTCCTGCCCGGGGCGGTGCTGCCAGGTCCCCCAGGCGAGGCACGCCGTGGTGGCCGTCAAACCGAGCCGGGCTGGGCCTGGCTGCGGTCGACGTACGGGCCGATCAGGTTGGTGCGTTCTCTGCCCGACCGCGCCGTAGATCTTGAGCGGCGTGGTCGTCGAGGCCCCGGTTGCCGCCGACCGACAGCGCGTTCCGGTACGTCACGGGCTGGTCGAGCATGACCCCGGTGCAGGTTGTAGAACTGCAGCAGGTCGACGCTCTTGACTGGGCCGAGCGGATGGAAGCTGGTCTGGTCGAGCGGCATGGTTGGTTACCACATACCGGTGAGCCGGTTGATGAAGGTCATGTCGATGGCCTCAGGCTGGTGTAGCCCGTTGACCGCCGACTTGATGAGCGTCCGTCTTCCGGGGTCATGTTGAAGGGCCTCGACCTTGAGGTCGGTGCCCAGCAGGCTGTCGTAGTCGTGGCCGACGGTCTCTTTGATGTCCACGAACTGCCGCAAGTGGAGACCCACGGAGGCGTTCACATCGTAGGCGTTACCCGGAGCCAGGCCAGGGGTCGTCTTGCCGTAGGTTGCGGGCGGGATGGTCATGTGTTCCCTAGCCGGGATAAGCATCGGTCGGGATGAAGGTGGCGTACAGGGTGCCACGCCCCTCGCCGCGATCCGGTGAGCGAGCATCAAACCACAACGCTGTGCCGACCCCGATGGCACCGTGCCAGATCAAACCGATAGTCTGCGTTGACCCCCTCGTCGCCGCCAGCGTCCAGCCTGACCCTGATCGACAACGCCGCCACCAACACCGATGCGGAAGTAGGGTCGGACCTCCGGCCCCATAGGCTGATGCCCCGGGGGCCAGTTCCCAGTACCCCGTGCGGTTCGTGGTCCACGTAATCCTCGTCCGGAGTCCAGGTATCGTTGCGCGGGGGCTTTCGCCTGAAGCTGCGCCCCAGATCCGTATCGCTGGAGGTTGGACAGCCGCGATGAGGCCACCAGCGCAGGTGGCCATCCACCGTTCTGCCCGCCACGTAGGCAGGCTTGCCGCCCGGCAACATCGGCGGTGATGTTCAGGTAGTTGGCCAGGATGTGCGCCCCTCGGGGTGCGTCTGACAATCATGCTGCCGGTTACGCCTGAGATCGCATCGCGCTCAATCCTCACGATCTTGTAGGCTGCCGCACCCGGGCTCCAGCCACCGATCCGAAAGCACATTGTCTGAGTCGAGGCCCGAAGTGCGCCGCGTAGTAGCCGTGCCGGTGAAAGCCAATGTACGCTGCCTTGCCCCGCCCCCGGCCACCCCGATCTCCAGCGGCCCCGTGCCGCCGGGCGCTTGCCAGATATTGCTGCCACTGGTGACGGTCAACGCTGCCCGGGGAGAGGACAGCGTCGCGGCGCTCATGCTGCCGGGCACGCTCAGGTTGCCGCTGGTGTCGAGCGGCATGAGTTGCCGCAGCACCTGCCTGGTTAGCCCAGCGATGCTGGCCGCCGCCCGCGCCCCAGTACCGGGTTGCCTCTGCCGCTTTCGGAAGGCGACCGACGGGGGCTGGCTGCGTCCCGCGTGCCCGACGTCCCAACTGGCACTCCATTCCGCCTGCGGCGCTAGGATCGCCCGCAGCGTACCGATCACCAGTGGCTCGGGCAGGATGTACACCGAGCCGACCTGCGCCTCGACCCCGCACTGTCCAGCTTGTAGAAGTTACCGTCCGTCTTGGGGTACAGCCGCATGCTTCCGCCGGGGGCTGGCGGGCTTGGCGATCTGGACTTGCTGGACCGGGAATTGGATCTGCTGGCGGCTCACGTCACATCCCCGCGAGTTGGCTGATGGAAAGGCTAGCTGGGATCGCGTCGAAGCCCGTGTCGAGGTCGCGCTACCCCGGACTTGATCGTGGCCTCCTGGGCGTCGGTGAAGTAGTACGGTGGAGCCTTGAGGTCAGTCACCAGCAGGAACTCCCGCTCTGGTTGGCGCGGCCCTTGAGCGCCAGGAAGTCACGCATCAGGCTGCCGACCAGGCTGTTCATCTCGGCCGAGCTTTGCGGCTGGGTGCCGATGTGTCGATGGTGGCAGCGGTGTTGGTTGCGTCATGCGCGGGCCTCCTTCAGGGCCTGACTTCGGCGCGTAGCTCGCGCAGGGCTTCCCACAGGACAGGGATCATGCCGACATAGTTCAACCCTTGATCCCCGGCGCGTCGACCACGAGTTCGGGAAGTCCTCGGCCCACTCATCCACGTCGAAACCGTACAGATGCGGGGCGTCAGGCTCCGGCTCGTGCCAGGTGTAGCGCGCGTCCATGTCCCACGTGGCCGTCATCTGCTGGTACTTGATCGCTCTCCGCTCGCGGTTCCACAGCCGCCCGACGTGCAGCGGCGTGATGTCTCGCTTGTGGCTGGTCTGGCTCCAGCCGACAAACTGGCTGGTGGTCGAGTAGTAGATCCCGCCGTAGTAGTTGCCGTGGACACTCAGATACACGCCGTTGCTATCGACGTTCGGCTGGCTTGAACCCGGGAACACCCCGGTCGGGCAAATCATCAGCCGGTCTGCAGCATTGCGATTGATCCTCGCGTCGCCGTACATGTTGATCTGGTTGCCGTTGACCTGTACCGGTCGGCTGACCGTGAACCATGAGGCTTGCAGCGCCATCGCCGTGGCGTAGCCCGCCGACGTGTCGCGCCAGTACCACTCCACCCAACCGTCGAAGAATGTCCTGCGTGCCGGGGACACCGAGATCCGGCGTTGCAGCGTCGACCACGTAATCCCGGTGTCGGCGTTCGGAAGACCAGCGATTGCCGCTACAGGTGATGCTGCCGCTTATGGTTATGGTGCCGGACAGAGACATGTTGCCGGTAGTGCTGATCGGCCATCCCGCTGCGCCCACGGGATCGGGCTGGCTCCAGCCGGGGCTGAGTAGAAGAGCATTTGCGTGGGGAGGCGATGATTGCCGTGGCGCTCGAAGCCACGCTCGGCAGCGTAGCCACTGCGCGCCGTCCCAGTGAGCGTTGCCCGTCACATGCGAGGCGTCCCTGGAGCACAGTGGAACTGGTGACCCGGCCGCCAGCCTCTATCGACAGCGAGGTGAGGACGACGCGGGATGGCCCAGATGTACGGGTGGTTGCTGCCTGCGGTGCCAAACCCAATCCAACTCTTGGACCAGATCGCACCGCCTGACCCGCATGCTGAGGTTCAGGGTGGACGCCGCCAGCTCACGACCCGATGTCCAGGCAGGTGTTCTCTGGTCGCCCTCACCGCTGACATCGTCAATCAGAAAAGCCTTGGCGTAGGTGATGACGCCCCCGGCTCAGCCGACCGGGAGCGCACGGTGGAAGGTGGTGGCCTCGGTCGTCCCGCTGGCGCTGCCCGGACGCTCTGACGTTGAACGCCTATCGACCTCGGACGGTGCCCCGGGAACTGTTGGCCCAATACTCGATCAACGCTCACTACCAGGTGAAGCTGCCCGTCACGTCGATCGGCCGCCGACGGGACGCCGGGATTGTTGACCGCGAAGTAGGTGATCGGGATCGGAGCCGCCCGACTGCCGCCCAAAGTTGACCCGCCTCGGCGAGATGCCGTCAGCGCCAGAGTTCTTAGAGGCTCTGGCGATGTTGAAGCCTAGATCCACGAGCCGTGACCCACGCCGCCGGGATTCAGGGTCTACAGGCCGCGAGACCTTCTTCGGGCCGGCAGCTCACCAATGCCGACGACCAGGGTGTTGTCGAAAGCAAGGGTAAAAGCTGCGCTCGAATCCACACCCCCAGCGCCACGTGCCGCCCGTATAGAACTGAGGTTGTTGGTCGGCTTCAAGCCGGGTTACTGCAAGCCGGACCGGACTCTCCAACGACCGGGGTCTGGACCGGCGTTCGCCGGCGCTACACCGATGCGGGCATCGCGCCAAGCTGGCGCCTGATTGTCGTAGGTGTTATCTCGGCAGAGCGCGTCGACGCCGTGCGACAGCGGCAGGGTCGGCCCGCCGCCCCCTGCCGATAGCTACCTGACGCTGCGCAGTCAGGCTTGTAGGATTCCCGTCGGCCAGCAGGGTACAGGCGCATCGAGCCCGACGGGGGGTTTGCCAGGGTGACGATCTGCGTCCTGGACAGATAGGCGCGAGGACGATGGAGCCATCCAGCCGACGTGTAAAGAACAAAAACGGTGTTGGCACCATGAGACCGTGGTTACCATCCGTCGCCGTTGGCGCGACCGAGACATCGGGAGTTCGACCGCCCGGTAGAAGGTTCTCTGAACCTGGACCTGGGCCCCGACAGTAGTACCGGCAGTACACGCCTGGGTGATGGTGATGGTGGTGCCCCACCCGCGTGCGTGTAACGCGTTGTTGTAGTACCTGCTGCGCGGTAGCCATCTCGCGCGCCGCCTTGTCGTCTGCCGCCGCTGCCGCCGTTACCGATGAGCAATGTGCCCGTTATCAGGCCGTGTTCAGAACGACCGCCGGTAACCAGCATGGCGTTGATGACGCTGGTGTTAAGTTATCACTGGATGGTGTCCGGTGTTGACGGTGATGCCCCGCGCCCGCGCCGATGTCAGGGTGTTGCCCGTCAGCAGCGAGCCCGCGCCCGCCGACGACACCTGCCGGAGAACTGGGCGAGAACCGGCGCCGTGGTATCGAGGTGATCGGGCGTTGATCGATGGATCTTATCGTGGCGTTGGCCGTACGCTAACTGATCAGAATTGAACAGGCCGGGGATGACCTCTCGGCACTTCGATATCCACGTCGGCAGCCACTGGTCATCGCCGCCGCCGCAGTGGCCGGACGTAGATGCCGTTCTGGCTACCGCCGCCACCGGTTCTTCGGCCAGGACGCCGGTCGTTGGCGACCATGGTCACGCCGTCAATGGTTGCCCCTGGCGGCGCCTGATGGTCAGCCGTGGCGGCGTTCTCGGCCCGCACGGCAAGGACAGCTTGACATCAGGCGCCTGCGCCGTAGCGTCGACTACTCATCGCCCCAGTTGGTTGCCGCGTCGGTCGCTGCCGTCGGCGATCCCAGGCCGAGTGATCTTCCTGGTTGTTGAGCGCCACCGCGCGCCCGGTCCGGGGCGAGCGATGGTTGTCGGGCCGCGTGCTGCCGGCCGTAACGGCCTGCTGCGCACCCGTACCGATGGTGCGCATGCTGGCGGTCCCGACAGGCCCCGACCGTCCCAGTTCTGCCGCCGCTACGTCGCGCGTCGTACAATGACGCCCGCCGCGATCTGCGGGCTGGTCGCCGTGCCCGCCAGGTCACCGCAAGCTGGATGGTACCGAGCGCCAATCGTCGTTGGCTGGTGGGGTCCGTCAACTTGCCGCCGCACACGGGCCGAGACCCCAGGCCGAGGCCGTCCCACCAGTACAGGGTGGTATCGCCGGTGTTGTATGTGAAGCTTCGGCCCGTAACCGGCGACGGGGGGCCGAAATCCCCGAAGCTGATGCGCCCGGACCTGGCGCGCACTCTGCGCTTTTGCTGAAATCCGGGGTGCGCCAAGCGTAGGCATCCAGTTCAAGTACGCCTTTCCTGAAGTTGCCGAGCCAGAACGATCACCGTCAGCACATTGTTGCTGTCGTAGTTGCACGCTGGGGATGAGGGGACACTCGCCGGTGTCGACCGCCGTCGCCGGTAGGGTACTGGCCCAGGTTGTTGCGTAATGACCCAGACGGCCGACGGCGACGGTTGGGTGAAGATGTAGAGTCGCTGAGCCAGGTCCGGGGGACCAGGCGGACCAGCCCGGGTCCCGTGGCCGTGTAAGATCGCATCAAGCGAAGCCGTAGGTGACCATCACTCGCGCTCACGCTGCCGTTGAAGGCATCAGGTGAAGGTCAGCACGCTGCGCCGCGCGCAGTCCCGGTGCCCGCTTTGCCTCCGACTGTGCCAGCCCGTCACGGGAGACGGAGCCGAACATCCAGGGGCGTCCGAACTGACGGTACTGAGCCAAAGTGAGTCGCCCCGTTGGCGGAGCGAGGAACTCTTCGGTGTCGCCCGCGTTGACTGGTAAGGGCGGCTGGCCCGAAGGGCGGACCCTCGGGCCTCGGGCCCGCATCGGGACCCTCTGGCCCCGGCGGGCCAGGGAACCCCTGCGGGCCCCTGCATGCTCGACTCCGCGCCCGTTGGCGTCGAGCTTGTAGAACTGCGTACCGTCAACCTTGGGGTGCAGCTTCACGTGTTGCCCCGGGTTGGGCGCCGGTGCGGGCGTGCCGACGATCAGCATGGTCGCCGGCCCGCCGATGTTGAGCTGCGTGCTCAGCGCTCAGCGTGACGGCCTGGTCCGGCAATCACCCCGTCGGCGAGGATCGGCGTACTGCCCCGGTGTCGACGGACATGAGAGCGCCGCCGGGGACCATGCGCGGGTGTCGAGAGGCACAGCTAGAGTGACCCGTGCCGAAGCTGGGCTGCTGGCTGTCGTACAGCGCCAGTTCTGGTCGTAGGCGGCCACAGGCCTGCTGCTGATCCGCGTCGGGCGCGACAGTCCACGCGCTCATCGTGGTGCCGTCCCGCCCGCCTTCCACCTCGCCTGCAAGAACTCCCGGCGGGTCAGTCGAACCCCTCGCGGGTCCGGTCGGGCTCACGCAAGGGCCTGCTGCTGCTGGAACTTGAGCAGGACCGATGCCGGTACTGTCGTTCCAGGGATCCTGGTAAGGGATCGGCACACCCTGGCCCCTGATCCGCCACGACTGGATGATTTTCAGGTAGAGGGTTCTGCAGGTCGTCGGCCAGCGTATTGAAGCTGCCGCTGGGCAGCTTGGTCTGGAAGACAAATAGCCGGTACGTCTTGGTGTTCAGGCTGACCCGGCACGAGCACCCTGGCTGGGCGTGGCTCCGCGTCGTCGGTGTACATCCACAGCCGCAGGGCGATCCGCTTGGCGGTCGTCCCAACGGGAGCGCACCTCCCCCGAAGGCGAGGTGGTGATGTAGCCAAGCTCGATTGCAGTCCTGCCCGTCGATGCTAGCCTCGACCCGGATGTAACGGTTGCGGCTGACCATCGTCGGCAATGACCCGCACGGTGAAACCGCGATCTTGTCCTCGTCGGGAAAGCCCCAGGTCGATGTCGGGCATGTCAGAGGTAGCCCTGCATGGCGTATCGGCAGTTGGGGTCATCGAACTCTGCATCGCCGTCCAGCGGCAGGGTGATCTGCCCCATCTGGTTGCCGATGGTCGGGAACACGCAGGGCGGGTTGCCGGTGAACATGTGGCTGATCTGCATCGCCCGCACGTCCACGTGGCCCAGGTACAGGTAGGTGTGCGGCGCGCCCCGTGCTCTGGTCGTTCTTGTAGATCAGGTGTTGCCGGCCGCGTTCTGGACGGCGTGGTAGAGCCAGCGCGACGAGCCCTGGATGGCGGTCACCGTGCCGCGTGCGTTGGGCGGGCGGCGGTAGGCGATGGACCACGGCGCAATGCACGAGGCTGTGCCCGAGAGCTGGTCGGCAGGGGCGTACTCCCACAGGCTGCGCTCACGGGGAGCGCCAGCGCCAGGGAGCCGCGCGCCTGGTCCGCGCCGCTGGCCAGCATCCCACTTGAGCGGGCGGCAGTTACTGTCCATGCGCGAGTCGAGAGGGGGATCAGGTCGTGGTACGTGGCGTCGTTGTCGATGGCCCCAGGGCGTCGATCTTGCCGACGTAGACCAGCACCAGCCGCCGCCCGGGGCGAGTGAGGCAATCGCCGTGTCGCCGCACGAGACGGGCACAGCGTAGAGGGTGGCGGGCGCGACGCTCGACATGACCGGAAGTAGTGGCTGTTGCTCGGCCCCCGGCGATGTAGTTGGCGGCGTGGTCGGAGGTGTAGGCCCACACGTACAGCGGTGCGCTGGCGGGGCTCTCACCGGGACCCTGCAAGACCTGGCCGACCGTGCCGACCAGCGTCGACCGACGCCGCCAGGTGGGCCGAGCCGCTAGCCGACGATGAGGATCCCATTGCTAGATGCCACAGGCGGTGCCGACGGGGGTTGAACTTACCCGGGATGGTCACGTCCAGCGACCACGGGCCCGTGGTCTGGCGGCTGAACACCCCGGTGCCCGTGGCGGTCTCGGCTATGGCCGCCAGGCGGCGGGCCTCGCCAGACATATTCGAGCGCCAGTTCTCCCCGATCCAGACGGCGGGCTTGACCGCGCCAGGCAGGGTGTACAGGCTGACCTGCGGGCTCAGCACGGCGGGGGCGAAGGCGCAGTTGACGTTGTTCGACTCCGGTGTACAGCGTGGCGACCTTGCTCGGGTCGTCGCCCGCGTCGGTATAGCGGCGCAGGCCCGCACCGCCGGTGAACGCGGCCACCGCGTGCGCGGACTCATACGGGTTGAAGTCCGCGTACTTGAGCGTCCCCCTGAGACACCTTCTCCCCGAAGCGGTCGGCCTCCTCGACGCTGTACTTGCCGGGCACAAGCTGCAGCGGCATGCCGTCGACGATGATCTGGTCGGGTTGCCCCGGGATGGGGTTGGAGCCAGGGGCAGGATCGCCACGGGTTAGCCCAGCCTGAAGGAGCTTGACTTGAACGCGCCCAGGAAGCGCCAGTCCTCGGGCGACGGGAAGGCCATCGCATCGCCGTGCCCGGGCGTCACGATGCGTCCGGGCTGGTGGCTCGGCGCGTTGGCCAGGATGTCGTTCTTCTGGCGTTCGAGACGGTCCATCCGCCTGCTGCCTGATACGCCTCGGCTTCACCTGTCGGTAACCGATTCGGAGATCGAATCGTTCAACCTGAACTCCGCCCAGTCGTAGATCCACTCCAGCGCGCCGCCTTCCCACTTGCCCGCTACGGCGAGCACATCGGTATCGTGGGCTGGAGGGTCGGGTAGTAGCCCTCCCCGAAGATGCGTAGCCGGCGCTCAGGGGGCGGCAGGATACCAAACTCGATGGCCCACGACCTCGATGCCCGCGTTGTCCACCCAGCGACGCGGACGCCAGTTCAGGTACTCGGCGTCCGCGAACGGGTAGCCGATCTGCTCCTCGGCGGTGTTGATCTGAATCTCGACCCGGTAGATGTTCGACCACGCCTGGGCCAGCGGCGGGGTGTACAGCCAGGTGTTGGCCTTGGTCGTCAGGGTCTCGTCCACGATCTGCCGGAACCACGTGAGTCCCAACTGACTGATGGCCGAGTTGAGCGCCGCCATCTTGCGGTGCCTGGGGTAGCGCATCGAGATCTCGTACTCACCGCCCGTGATCGGCCCAGGGAAGCCCGGGGGTAGAGCATGAGCACGCTGGCGCTCGGCTGCCACTGCTGGCCGCGCCGCCCAGGCCCCGATTGGAGGCATCCGGGGAGCCCTCGGTGCAGTACACCCAGCCGTTGAACTGGCTCAGGGGCTGCGGGAAATACTGCTGCAGGTCGTTGTCGACCAGCGTCGACGCCCCGCCTGCGCTGGGGGTCGAGATGACCAGGTCGCCTATGCGCTCCGATAGCTCACGGATCAGGCTCAGGGCTGTCTGTGCCAAGTACGTCGCTCCTCAAGCTGGGGTCCCAGCTTACCTCGGGCGAGGGCTCGGGCATCAGCACCTCAGCCTTGACGGTCCCGGCCTCTTTGAACCAGGCATCCATCCACGACCGGGAGTAGGGGTCAGGACCATCTTCACGTCGCTGCGCTTGAGCATGGCCACCATGTCCCGCCCGTGCTTGATGACCGCGTGGCCCTGCAGGAACCTGACCGTGCGGCCTGGCATGCTGGGCATGGACACGTTGCGCGCGGGGCGCAACGTAGGCGTCGCCAATACTCTCGGGGAACTGGATCACGGGACCTCCTGTTGCGGGGCGGGGAAGGCGCGAACGCCGGTCGGCATGGGTCGCAGCGTGCGCACGCCGCGCCGACCGGCAAGCCGCTGCGCGTCCGCACAGTCCTGCTCAGGAGGATGGCTGATGCAGGGCCAGCGAGTGTGGGTGACGTTCTCCGTCAAACGTCACCAGCCCGATGTGCCCCGGGTTGTGCGTTCTTGATCTGCACCTAGCTGTGCCCGAAGGCCCGCTCGTAGTTGTCGCGGAACTCGTCTGACGGGACCGACATGAAGCGCTCCCGACCGGCCGACTTGGTCTTCCAACGCGACTCACGGCCCAGGCCGTGGTCCGCTCGACCCACCAGTCGGCCAGTGCGGGTCAGGTGAAGCCGCACCCGCCCCGGCGTGGGTCTGCGTTGAAGATCGACCAGTCGTGGTGCGCCTCACGGGGGCCAGTCTTCTGGCCCTCGTTGCGGTGGGCGGCGTCCACCTCGATGCACCCGTCCTGCGGGCGCGTGTGCGTAGTCGCCGTCCTTCTTGGAATTGACGGGCGGGTCGACGTGCTCGCCCACCCCTTGATGACGATGCTCATGACTACGTCTGGCTGGAGCCTACTCTCACCCCGGAAGAGCCACGCATTACGGGTTCGGGCGTAGCCCTCGATGCCGTACCAGCCGAAAGTCAGGAAGCGGCCGAGGCGGTCGAACGGCCCGGTGACGACGGTCTCGCCGTAGGGGCCGGTCCAGTCCGAGCTAGCCTTGGTCACCGAGTTCGGGCCGAAGACCGGCACGGGGAAGACCGAGTTGGCGTTGGTCACGGTCGCACCTGATGCGTGGGCGAACCGCAGGCCAGCCACGTCGCCAGGACCAGGGTCCAGAGCAAAGCCCGAGATGGTCGTCCCAGCAATGCCCGTAACCATGAACAGTTCGTTGCTGTCCGACCAGGTGTTTCCCGGCTCGGTGGCGTCGATGATCGACAGCCACTGACCGACCGCGATGTTGGTCGCCGGCCGTAACCGCGATGGTCGTGGTCACCGGGGTTGCCCGCTGCCGACAGGGTCGTCGCCACGGCGGGCGTCGCCGCCGCCCCGGCACCCCAGAAGCCCTTGGCATTGGCGGTGACGATCATCCGCAGCCCACCCCAGTAGAGCAAGCTCGCCGTTGAAGAGCAACTCCGGGGTGGCTGTAGCTGAGCTCCATCGTGCGCAGGCCACCGTTGGTCTGGTCCTGCATCAGGTCGTAGAACACGAACGGGTGAATGGCCGTGGCCACCGCGCCGTCCTCGTACAGCGGCATCTTGGTCGACCGCGCGCTCCAATCAACGACAGCAACTCAATGAACCGGATGGTCATCTGGTCGGCCGTCGCTGCGTCTGGCCGGGAACTGGCTGCGCGCGGTGCGCTTGTTCTGCAACCACACCGGGAGCCCTGGCCGAACACGGCGCGGGCGATGTAGTCGAAGCTCTCGGCCAGGTTGTAGCCGTTGATGTACGCGGCCTGCTTGTACACGTCCGCATACGCCGTGGCCACCAGGAACTTGGTCACCTCGATAGCGTTGCCGTACTCCTGCAGGGTGATGATAACCTCGGAGCCGCGCATCTGCTGCGGGGCCACGTCGATCAACTCATCGAGCACAGTGGGGTTAGGCTGGAGGGATTCGATGATCGGGAAGTTCTGGCTGATGCCCCGCTGCCCGTTCATGATCGGGCCCTTGAGGTCAGCGAACTGGTCCCAGTACAGGACGCTCTGCCCCTGCAGATAGAAGTCGGCGTCGTACATCGCCTTGACCTCGGGGGCCAGAGCGACGGTGCCGGTCGTACCCTGCGGCATTGGTTTACTTCCTCTTCTTGTTCTGAGAAGACCAGGGTTTCCCCTTGCCCTTCCCGACAGGTACTTTTTTGCCGTAGGACGCTTTTACCTGGGCGCTGAGCGCGGCTGTACCGGTGGTGCCTGTCACCCCATGCTGCTCCGCAGTTGCTTCATCCGCTCGATGTTGGCCTTCGGCCCGAGCTTGGAGTCGTAGCTCTGCGCGGCGGTCCGCACATCTGCCTCAGAGGCAGCCTTCTTGCGCCCGCCGGTAGCTGCGGCATCGGGGGCGGTCGGTGACGTAGCACCGAGCCGTTCGCGTTCCTCTTGCCGGATTCGTTCACGCATTTGCGCGGGGGTTTCGTCCTTCTTTGCCACGGTGCCATTGCCTCCGGCCCAGTGCTTGGCGCATAACCGACTTGTAGAACGCGTCTTCGGTGTCCCAGTCCGAGTCCGGGATCGAATCGCAGCTGGGCCTGCACCCCGTAGGTGCGCTCGGCCTCGGCTACGATCTCCTGCTGCTGCTCCATGTATGCCCGACGGTCGTCATCTGACGCCGTGCTGGGTCTGGCCTGCGGGGGAGCCTGACGCGCCGGTTGCGCCTGTGGCTGCAGCGGTCCGCTGCTGTTGCTGGGCGATCCCAGAGATTTGACCCTGCAGGATTTCAATCTGACGCTGCGTCCCAGGTCGGCGGGAGGCTGGCCAGTTCGGCCTCTAGCGCCTTCTGCTGCGCCGCCTGCTCGCGCTTGTCGCGCTCGTTCAGGTTGGCGCTGACCCAGGCCAGGTAGTCGCGCATCTCCGGTCACCTGGGTGGCCGATGCCTGCGCTGCCTGCAGGCTATCTCTGCCTGGCGGCGCGCATTGGCTAGCTCGCGTCCCTGTTGGGAGGAGGCGTCGCTGGATCTCGCTCACGGGCGTCCGCTTCCGTCTCCGGGCCGGCATCCTCAGGCGCAGGGGCTTCCGGGCCCTGCGGGGTTCTTCGATGTCGGAGCGCGGTGTTGTCGGCGGTGGTCATCGTTAGCCGCTGTAACTACCCTGGGCAACCGACGGCCCGGAGTAGCCCAACCAACGTGGTTGGTCAACCCGACCTTGGTGCCCTGCATGCTCTTCGGCACCGGACCCCGGGCGTAGCCGTCCTTCTTGTAGTCGTAGTTGGTCCCGCTGCTCTTGCCGCGGCCTTCTGGTGCTGCTGTTGATCGTCACCATGGCTATCTCCTCACACCTTTTCTACCGCGCCGCAGATACATCGTGCCCTCTAATCAGGGTGCGACTTGCCCGCAGGCTTGCGTTCGCCACGCAGGTTGTTCCCCTTGGCTCCCGATGGCCGATCCTTGTCGGCCCAGCGCTGCAGGGGCACCGGCCCTGCAATCTTGAGCTTCCCGGAAGTATGCCTGGGCCGGGGCTGCGAAATCCGTCCATCCAGTCCTCCAGCGAGGATACAGTCTCGCCTGTGGCGGGGTCTATATCACCGAGCTTGCCGACCACGCCTGGTACTTCCAGCCGTTGATGTAGTCGATGTGGTTGGCCAGCGAAGTCCTGCGTTTCTGCAGGTGACTACTGGTTGTGGGCGACCACTCGATAGGCCGGTAGCCGTAGTTTGACATGCCGTACTGGCCCATTCGTCGGGTGTCAGCGAGATACCTGGAGGAGTCGCCTCTCGTTGCGGTTCTGGGCCTCTACGGCATCGGGCTTATACGCGCCACATATCCGTATTCGGCAGCAGCGCTTCTCCCCACTCCGCGTCGGTGAAGTTATTTCCCCGTCGCGTACCAGCGGTGGCCGAAATCCCTCAGCGTGAAGTGACTCGCCGCACATCCTTGCCTTGTTGGCCATGGCGTACTGCTTGGCCTCGTAGACCCTGGTCAGCCGCTGGTCGACGCCTCGGGCGCGGCGTGATGTAGATGCGCGAGCCGTTCTTCTCCTGGAAATCCCAGCGCGACTGCTTCTTGGACAGTTCACTGCGTCACTTGGCCCAGTCCGGACGGCGTGCCATACGGTCGCCGTCCGAGAACTATTACTTGTACAGCCGCGCGTCGATGAGCACATCTCGGGCATGGCTGTAGCTCAGCGCGCCGAAAGAGTGCTGCTCGTCGGCGAACCGAGGAGCGCAGCTTGATCCGCTGGGCCAGGTTCTTGGGGTCGACGCCGAGATCCTCGGCCCGTCTGGGCAGCCCTCCTGCTGGAAGATCGCCGCCATCTCCGGGTCGGTGATGGCCTTGCCCTCATGGTCGCGGCCCTTGGCCTGGTACTGGTCAGCCAGGTCGTCAAGCTGATCGGAGTTGACCCTCGGCAGCGGCGGCGGCGCGCCGATCTCACTACACCCGCGCTTTGATGATGTCGTTCATCACTGGCGGGGTCGATGCCCCACTGCTCAGCCGTCTGGACTGTCCAGCGTGAGCGCAGACTGCTGCCGGTTGCTGCTCCTTGTCCTTGCCCCCCGGCGCGCGGTTTCAGCGCCTCGCGCGAGGCCGTCCTGGATCTTGCCAGCAGATCCTGGGACTTCGGCGTCTCGCCCTTGAGCCAGGCGACCTGGGTCAGGTCGCGGTTCCAGAGCCAGCCGCAGACAGCTCCTCGGGATCCAGTTCGGGGTGGCGGACCCAGGTCCGGTCCAGCGGGGACGGCCCGACCTGGCACGACCTCCCTGTCTCCTGCTGGGCCTGGATGATCTGCTCGGCCTCGTCGCTCCGGGCCCCTCGACCTGGGCTGCCATGTCGGCGCAGCCGCCCGCGCATCGACCGTCGGGTAGCCCCCAGGGCGGCGACCCGGTTCTTGCGGTCGGTCGGCGTGGCGTTCGACGGCTGCCCTGGTCCCAGCAGTCGTCGCTGCCCTTGTTGGTGCGGCTCGACCGGGGATCGTTGGCGATCTCGCGTCGATCCCCCTGGTTGTGGACGAAGTCGCCCCCTGGCGCTGGGTCCGGTGCTGCTCGTCGCTGGTGTGGGTCGTTGCGCTAGAGTTCCTCGATGTTCTGGAAGTGCTCCGTCGATGAGTCGATGCGGCGGGGCCGCGACCGGTCGGGATCAGAAGCCCGCCGCGATGCGCGGGTCCTCACCCTGCGCGATGGCCCGCTTTGGCAAACTCCGCCTGGCCCGTCGGTAGCATGTTGAGCATGAAGTTCAGGACGCGGTTGCTGACCTGGTGGTACATCTGGTCATCGGCCCGGTCGATGGGAGTTGCCGCGAGAGATCCTTGCCGGTCAGCACCTCGTGGAAGGCACTGCCTCAGGACTCCGCCGCGCGCCGGCAGGAAGGAGGCGTCCAAGGCATCCCCAGGGGGTTCTTCGGCCTGGGGATCGGGTCGTTGTCAGGGTCCCGCGTGGAAGCTAAACCGCCCGACCGTCTCGGCGTAGGCCGGGATGCGCTCGGGCTTGAAGCCCAGGCCCTGGTAGGTCGCCGCCAGCAGCCAGCGGCTGCTCTCCACGGCGCCGGACTCCAGGCATGCCCCGAAATACGGTCCCCGAGATGTCCCCGTGCCGGCCGGTGTCCTCCCCCGGTGCGGGGGTTGGTGCGGCCGAAGCCCATCAGGTCGTGGCGAGAAGTTCGTCGCCTGGACCATCAGCGTGCCTGTTGGGGAGTCGCGTTCTGCCACGACCACGTCCCGTTCATGGCCAGGTTCATGCCCTCCAACAGGACGCTGACTGGACGCCATGGCGTTGCGCCAGTAAAGGCGCGCCATCTTCCCCTGGGGCGCGTCGGCTCCCCGGTTGAACGAGGCCGTTGCCAACCGGGCGGGCCCAGCCCTCCTGCCAGTCCGGGAGCCACGGACGGCCAGCCGCATGGCGTCCTGGACCGAGCGCGATGCGCGGCCGATAGCCGGGACGTTCTGCCCGCCGAAGACCTCGTTGGCGAACTCCGCCCGCCGCCCGCCCGCCGAACTTGGGCGCGTACATCTCGTAGGTGGTGTACTTCATGTACGGGATCAGGTTGTCGAAGGTCCGGTTGGCGATGTGCTCAGCGGTGGACCGCTGCTCCTTGCCGATGCCCATCGAGGGTCGACAGGACGCCACCGAAAGGCCGCGCCACCGATGCCCCACATCATCGCTTCCTGCTCAGCTGGCCGCCGCCCATCAGCGCCGCCTGGTAGCTGCCGATCCCGCCGGAGGCGTAATGTTTCAGCCCCGCCAGCAGGAAGCGCTGCTTGGTGCTGAGGTGCTCGGGCAGGTCGGGCACGATGGTCAACTGCATGCCATCGCGGATGCTGCGCTGGATGCGCTTGGCGGTCACGGGATCGCGCAGCCACTTCTGGTGCAGGCTGGGGTCCAGCGCGTGGGCGAAGGCCATCCATAAGCGATGCCTGCCCGGTCTCCATCACCGACTTAGGCGACCCAAGATCGCACGCCGCGGCGGCGAGCGGTGACGCGGAGGCCCGTGCCCGCCAGGAACCCCGCCCCCGCCTTGACCCCGACCGTCGCTTGGGGCTGGCAGGGTGCTCTCCTGGCTAAAGCTCCTGGGCCGCGCCCAGCCCGGCCCCGACCGAGGCCGCTGGCGACCTGCAGCGGCGCGCCCTTGCCACCGGCGACGGCGTTCCAGCCCTGGGTGGCGAACAGTTGCCGGGTCTCGTTGGGGATGTGGTAGGCGTCGATGCCGCTGAGCACATTCTCAAGCTTGAACATGGCGTTGGCGTCCATCAGCGGGTCGCCAATGACGGGCATGTCCCGGACGCCCCCGCCGGCCCCATCATCGTGTTCAGGCCCTTCTCCATGTTGGGCGAGACGTAGGCGATTCTCAAGCTCCAGGGAGAGTGCTTGAAAGCGCGTCCATCTCCCGCAACTTTTTCCATTCTGCGCAGAACCGCTTTGGGGTCAGCAACGCGGATCAGGTCGTCGGGCTGGAGGTCCACACCGATCCCCCCAGGAGTGCCGGGGTCCGATCTAGTGACACACCTCGATGCAGCCGCTGGACGTACAGCCGATGTGCTGCCGCCTGGATCGTCTGCTCGCTCAACCGTAGAATTGGCCAGGTTATCGGCCATGTCTTCCAGAAGTAGGTGAACTCCGGCGTGCCGTAGTTGCGACTTTGGAACATGCCGTCCGTACATCGTGAAATACTGCCGGTGCTGGTCAAAGTAGCGCAGCGGATTGCGCGCCAGCATGCCTGGTTCTTGTTCTTACCGGCCATCCTGACCCCGATCATCGAGCGCGTCCTGCAGGATGTGCGGGATTGTAGACCTTGGGCGAGCCGTGGGTCCCGGCCATCTCGATGATAGCGCCGCTTGATGAGGCCCTGCAGTCGCGGTGGCCCACTTGGCCACGGACGCAGTGGTCCGATGGCGTCCTGGGCTTTCCCGGGCAGTCGCATCATCCTCGTCGGAGAAAGCGGCCGTTGATCTCGAAAGCCCGCCTGCTCCTCGGCGCTTTGATCCTCTGCCGAAAGGTGCGGATCCACTCGCTCCTGAGTTGCTTGCTGGGATCGATGGGCTAAGCTCCGGTCGCCGGCCCACTGGAACGTGGCTTCCTGGACGGGCTTGCTGGGGAAGTTTCATCACCGGCGCGAAAGGCCTGCTGCCGCGCCCCGTCGAGCAGCGAGCTGACACCCTTGTTGACCGGGCCCACTGCTGGCCCCGCGCCGATAGCCGTGGCAGAATCCCGCCACGCCCGCCTTGAAGCACAGCCTTGGGGAGGTCGACCTCCTGGTCACCGGGGGTGGTGGCGTACTCGTGGATCGCCCCTGCCGCCCCGCCCACCAGACCCTTCAAGGCATACAGGAAAGCGGTCTGGGTGGCGTCGCGGATCTGGCGCAGGGTGTCGTGCTGCTTGTAGCGGTCCATCGCCGCGAAGGTGATCTTCGCGCTGCTCGTCGTAGGCATGCGCGCGGCGCGACGCTTCGGTCTCCCACCAGCCCAGGCGGGCGTCGAGGATCTCCGACGGGGATGGCACCCGTGAGGCGACGGCGTCGCTCTTGCAGCGAGTGGCCCGCGCGTCCATGATCTTGTCCGTCTCGCTCAGGATCCACTCCGGGGTGTACTCCGGCTCCAGGATCTCGGCGCTGCGGCCGACGCCGTTGATGATCCGCCGACGGATCTGCTCGCCGGTCAGCGGCTCGACCTTCTGGCCCGCTGCCACCATCTCCTTGAGTGCCTTGGCGTCGGCCTCGATGATCGGGTCGTTCAGGTGCGAGCAGGCCGACTGCAGCAGTTCGAGTTGCTCCTTGGCGCTGTACGGACGGTCGACCGCCTCGGCCACCAGGTTGCCGAAGGCGATCTCCTCGGGGCTGCCCGCATCGCCGCCTCGGCAGCCAGGTAGTCCGCTGCCTTGGCCGTGCTGCTACTGGCACGGGCGGCGGTCTCGACCTCTTCGGGAGTTCCGACCGGCACCGCCTCGGTGGCTTCGCCAACCGCACGAGCCACTGGCGCGGCTCTCTCCTCCACGGCAGCAGCGACGCGGGGCCACCCGCTGCGGGTCCGCTCCGCCGCCAGCCTGGCCGCTTCGTCGGTGTTCCGCTCGATGGCCTGGACCGCCCGGGCCACGCTCGGCGTCGCCCTCTGGTACCCTCAATCGCTGCCTGGATCGCCGCCGCCCTCCGGGCTGGCGCGCTTGATGCTCGATGCGGCTCCCTCCAGCAGCAGCTTGCGGCCTGCCTTGGCGGCTGGCCCGCTCGCGCCCGTGGGGATGTAGTTCGTCACGTCGGTGGCCATAGTGATGGCCTCGGTGACCGCCACGCCCTCCGGCGAGTCGCGCGATCTCGGGCGGCGCGGCCGCGCGGATCGACTGGCGGCGCATCTCCTCCGCCGCCTCGTAGCCCTCGTGAGATCAGCTTGAGTTGCTCGTGCGGCCCGAGTTGCTGGCCTGCTGCGGCCCGCGCCTGGATGCTGCCGGGCGTGGCTCGACAGGAGTTCGACAGGCGGCGGGGCGGGCTGGTTCATCATGCTCTCGAAGCCGTTGGCCAGGTTCCAGTCGAGGATGGCCTTGATCCCAGGGGCCATGGTCTTGGCGGTAGTCATCGGGTTCAGCGCGCCGGCGAGGGTTGCTGGCCGTCGCCACGCCCGCCTGGAACTCAGGGCTGGTGACGGCCGACCAGACATCCCGCCCAAGCTGGCCCTGCGGTTGCGGCGGCTGGATCGGCGTCGGCTCGGCCAGCCACTCCGATAGCGGTCCGAGGTAGTCCCGCACGGCTGAGGTCACCGGGCTGAACACGTCCTCGACGGGCCTGCGCGGTGCGGCCCACGGCCTGGGCCAGCCGGTCTCCGGTCCCCGCGACGGTGCCCTCTTCGATCAGTGGGGCCTGACGACGGGCCTCGTCTTCGGCCTGCAGCCGCGCGTTAGCCGCCGCCCGCTCCTCGTCATCGGCTTGCGCCCGCGCCTGGGCGGCGTCGGGCGCACTGCGGCCAGGGCATCGGCCGCGCCGCGCGCGGTGGTGCCGACGGCACTGGCCGCGCCGCCGATCATGCCCGCTGCGGCCTCCCCGATCTGTCCGGCGGTCTGCTCGATGGGCTGGTCCAGGAAGCGGCCGAACTGGTCGAAGCCCGCCTGTAGCCCTCGGTTGGAGACCCTGCAGGCCCTCCCGCCCGGGCACTGACGTGCTCGGCTGGATAGCCGTGGGCGAGGTGGGTAGCTCGAACGGCTGTGTTGATCTCGTTGATCTGCTCTGCCGTCGCGCCTCCTCTTCCCGTGCCCGGTTCTCCTGCTCCTGGCGGGCCTAGCTCGGCCTGCCGCTCTTCTTCCTCGCGGCGCATGCGGTCCAGGGTGTTCAGGTCGAGGATCTCCAGTCGTCCTGCCCCGCGCCCATGCCGCCCAGGCGCTGGCGCAGATCGGGATCCTGCGGCGGCACGTAGCGCTCACCGTCCCAGTTGCCTGCCCGGTCGAGGGTAGTCACCTTGGCGTACTTCGATTGGTTGGAGAACGTCGGATGGTTGGGCTTCTTGTACGTGTCCGGCCAGTGCCCAGTCTCGGGGTCGGGCGTCAGCCCTGACGTGAACGCGCCGCGCAGGTCGTAGTCCCAGCCCGAGTCCTTGGGTGCGTACTTGCGCTTCCAGATCTGGTAGGCGATCTCGCCGTCCTGCGACAGGGGCGTGTCCAGGAAGCTGTAGTCGGTCTCGTCTTCCTGGCCCGCGCCGATCTTCTGCATGGCCAGGCCCTCGTCCTGGACATACGTCTCGTCGCCGGTGTTCTGGCCCGCGCCGAAGTCGTTGCCGCCGAACTGGTCGAAGCTGAGCACCTGCCCGGTCCAGTGCGCCCTGGGGGGCGGGGCCGAAGTCCTCGCTGATCGTGTTGCCCGCCGCCGTGGTGGCGATGAACATCTGCCGCCCGCCGTGGACGGTGATGTACCAGACTGGATGTGGTCGTCGGGCGCGATGGGCTCGCGGCCCGCGTCGCGCGTGCTGTAGTTGGCCAGGTTGAGTCGACCCGGGGACGCGACGGTACGAGACGCCTTTCCACAGCGGGGTGATGTCGACGCCCCCGTTGGGGTTGATGCTGCTGTCGTGCAGCATCATCCCGTTGCCCGCGTAGATGCCCACGTGCTGCTCGTGCGGGTCGTTGACGTTCATGTTGTACATGACCAGGTCGCCCGGCGCAGCGTCCTTGGCATCGACGGCGATGAGGTCTGCGTTCCAGATGGCTCCCGTGTAGGCCGTCAGTTGCTTGCCCGTCGCCTGCTGGTAGGCCCAGGCGACGAACCCGCTGCAGTCAGAGCCGACGAAGTTCGGGTCGAAGTTAGTCCGCCCCCGGCCCCACCCCAGACGTACTTGCTGCCAATGGCGGTCGAGCCCACGTCGATGACCGACTGGACGCCCAGCCGCCCCGACTTGTCGGCAGGCAGCTTGTTCTTCTGGCCAGGGGCCATCACCGATCGGCGTTGCCTCGTCCCCGATGCCGTTGCCGATGTTGACGATCTTGTTCGACCACTCGGGGTCCGTGGCGTACCCGCTCGTCGTGGACCTCGCGGATGAATCCGCGCCAGTCGTCGGGCTGCTGCTTCAGGTAGGCGAGGGCGTTGTTGTAACGCGGGTTTTCGTGCAGGAAGTCCACGAAGTCCCGTGCCGACTCTTCATAGCCACCGTAGGCACGGAACTCGTCATTGATGTTGACCTTCTGTCCGTTGATGACCTCCCACGTCCCCACCTGTCCTGACGAGGCCCCGGTCTTCGACTTGCCCTTGATGCCGAAGTAGTTGTTGCCAACCATCGCCTGGCCCCAGCCCGTCTCGTTGCCGGGGATCGCCAGCAGAACTTGCCGGGGATGCCCGTCTCGGCGGAGATGCGCTTGGCGGTCTCCATGTTCTGCGCCACGAACGCCTGTTGCGTCGGGGGCGCGTCACTCCGCGCTTCGGTCGTGGTGCGTGCGGCAGGGTCCGCTCGCCCGTTGCCGCCTGTGGCTGAACAGGCGGCAACGGGCGCAGTCACACGTCTGGCGCGTCTGGCGTGTCTCGGCGGACAGCGGGTCGCGGGCAGGGACCCTTGAGGGAGGGGCGCTTGCGCGCCACTTATACCCCCGCCCGCGCCACCGTTTGCGTTGCAGAGTCGGAGTCCGAGGGCACACCTCGGGTCTCCGGTACTGCTGAAAGCGAACTGGACGGGTTCGCTTCTGTCGAAACTGTAGCAGATGAAGTGCCCGTGGTCAAATCAGGCGCTGGTTCACTAACCTGCGTGCGTTGGGGGAGGGTCTGTACTGTGTCCCGGCTACCAGGGAGCGCCGCCAGGGCTGGGTCGAGCGCGGCCAGTGCCTGCGCCGCTCTCCCCGGCGTTGTCGAACAGGTCGGCTCCCGCGCCCAATCCCTCGGGCACGTCCCAGCCCTGGACAAGTTTGACCTTCGGACCCGGCTTAGGGGCCCAGCCTGGCCTGAGCCGGGTGGGTAGCCGGGGCGACGGTTCGAGGCTCGGTTGTTAGCCAGCCGGGTGCGACCACTCAGTACCCCTGGGGCGAGGCCGTCAGTTGCTGCTTGACACCAGGTGCCGTGGCCTTGGACCAGCCCCGGTTCTGATTCTGCCAGAACTGCGGGGCGGCTGCCCGAGCACATCGGCAGTCATCTCCATACCCGCCCGACCAGTTTCGCCGCTGCCCGCAGCTTGCATGCGAGTCACGTTCTCATTGCCGCCAGAAGCCGTGAAGTCCTCAGCCAGTTGCCACCGACCTGCTCCCATGCACCGGGGCCGAGCGCCTCAGTGTCCGTGCGGTACGCCGCTTTCTGGAATGGGTCCCAGCCCTGCCAGGTATTCCAGTCGACGCCCTCGACGTTCTGGCCAGCATACCCGCCGCCCTGCTGCTGTGCCGCCTGCGGTCGCCCGCCTGCTGGCTATAGACGGGTGTTCTGCTGCGGCCCGCCCGCTGGCCCGCCCGCCTCGGTCGCGCCGGTATGTGCCCAGCCCCGCCGAGATGGGCGCGTTCTGCGCGCCCCGCTTGCTCGGGTCGTAGGGCTGCAGGATCTGGCCCATCAGGGCCTGGATGTTGTTGCCGCCGACGCCCGCCTTGTTGTAGCCGGCACCAGGGGTCATGCCCGACAGCCGCTGCAGCCAGGGGTTCTTGAGCGCCGAGCCGAGAATGTCCAGGCGCGCCTTCTGCGTCTGCTGCCAGTCCGCGAACGCCTGCTGGCCCTGCTGCCCAGATAGATCTGGTTGCCCGCTTCCATCTGCTTGACCTTGATCTCGGTGGCGTCCTTCATCGCCTGGATGTCTTTGTCGGCCTGGATCCGCTCGCGCTCGATGGCCTCCAACTGCACATTATGCCTGGCGTCCTCGGCCTGCTTCTCCTGTGGCCGGCGATCCTCGTCCTGGTGGATCTTGAAGTCCGACTCGATCTTGGCCAGGCGATCTTCGTTGCTGCCACTTAGCGTCCTCGCGCTTCTGCGCGATCTCGGCCATCTTGATCTCGTAGTCCCGGTCCTGGCCCTTGCGCTCGGTGTTGATCTGTGCCTGTTGCGCCGCCGTGATGACGTTGTCGCTGGCTCCGGCACCCATGCCGCTGTCCGCGCCCGCGCCCATGTCGTTGCCCATGCCCTGCGAGGCTGGCCCGGGGTTGCATTGGCACGGGCGGCTGGCCCGATGGTGCGCCAGCCGCCGCCCCAGGCGAGGGAACCGGTCCCGCCTGGGGGCCCCATCATCTCAGTCCCTGGGACGGGTGGGAGGCTGCCCATGGGACCCAGCGCCGGGTGTGGGGTCGGTCGGCTGGCCCGTCTGGTCTTTCACCGCCCAGTGCAGATGGCTGCCCGTGGTGTTACCAGTCGAGCCGACGCGGGCCAGGTTCTGACCCTTGGCGACCACCATACCCCGATACGCACGGGTGTCCTTGAGGTGGCCCAGTTTGTGCTGCATTCCATTCTTGTCACGAACGATGACCGTCAGGCCCAGACCCTGCGGATCGTTGCGCACGTCCTCGATGATCCCGTCCTCGGGCGAGATCGTCTCGGTTCCTTCCAGGGCCTGCAGGTCGACGCCGGGTGGAACGGCTCGCCCTGGTTCATCTCCTGGCCGAAGCGATGGCCGATGCCCGCTACGTCACCCTCTGGCACAGGGGGCTGCCAGCCCGGTTGCCCACCTGGCGCGCCCCCGGAGAGGCGGCGCACCAGGCATACCACCAGGGGCCTGACCACCAGGCGGCGGGGGCTCCAGTAGCGCTCGCACCTGGGCGCCGCCCATGCTACCCCGCAGCGTCTCGATGTCCTCGGGGATCCCAGGCAGCATGCCGCCCGTCAGGTCGTTGGGGTCGGTCGGGATCTGGGGCATGTCGCCCTCGGCCCCCGCCCCCAAGGAGTTTTGTTCGCTAAGCTGCTGCCCTTAGCCGGGCGAAGATATCTTCCCCGTCGTCCTGCCCCGCGCCCAGGCTGATGCCTGGCAGGCCCAGTCCTGGCAGCCTGATCGGGGGCTTGTGCCCTCCGCCGGGCAACTCGGGCAGCGGGGTCCGGTGTCCGCCCGACAGAGGTAGTTCGTACCCCCTCGCCCGTGTGCCCGCCCGCCTGCATCTTCTTCTGCAGGGCGTCCAGCCAATCGGGAGCCTTGATCTCAGGCAGTTCGACGGGTGGCTTGTGACCACCCGTCGGTTCCTGCCCGACCGACCCGGTGTTGAGTCGGTCCTTCGGGTCCTCAGCCAGGTAGTCAGGCCCGCGCTCGACCTGCCAGCCCTCCGGGTTGGAGGGCGGGATGTCCCACGGCTTGAGCGGGTACGGCCGATCCTGGCGGTCAGGCGGCTCCGTATTGCTGGGGTCAGCCGGGTACTTGAGTTCCCGATAAGGTCCCGAGTTGCGGCTTCTGCTTGATCTCTTCCTCTTCCAGCGTGCGGCGGATTCGGTCCCACTCGGCCCGCGCGCTCGTCCAGCTTCTCCTGATCGGTGCGTATTGTCGGGCGGCATGTCCCGGTCCAGCGGGCTGGGCGCGCCCATGGCAGGGCCCTCTCCAGGTCGTCGGGAGGTGGGAAGAGACTGTATAGATCCTCGTCCCGCGTGTTCTGCACCCGACGAATGTCCTCGTCGGTCAGACTCGTCTCGCCCGTCAGTTCGGGGTTCTGCCGCTGCCGCCGCTCCTGCTCCAGCCGCTGCCACTCTGCCTCGGTCCGGGCATTCTCCTCCGCGTCGTGCGCCCGATCATCGTCGCCCTCGGGGTTCATGGCATCTTCGGCGCGCCGCCGCTCGATCTCCTCGGGGAGATCAGGTTCCCGTGCGCATCCCGCCAGTGCTCCTCGGGTGTCTTGGGCTCCCTCGGGGTCGACAGGCTTGGTGTCCCGCTGGCGGTACATCTCGTCCAGGTCTTCGTTGGACGCCTGGTCCCCGTAGCGCTGGTTGTGCAGGGCGTCGGGGTCGTTCAACTCAGGCGGGTCCCAGCCCCCCGGTTCATGTAGTCCTCTTTGCGCAGCCCGAGATCCTCCCACATCTGGTCGGACTCGCCCGGCTGCAGCGGCGGGAACTCCTCGTCGGTGATCTCCTCTGGCTGGGTGTCCTCCATGTGCCCGCGCTGGAGGTTCTGCCACCACTCCATGAACTGCTTGAGTCGGTCCGGGTCCTTCGGCAGATCAGAGCCTGAGTCCGCCCCGACGCCGTACATGCTCTTGCCGTAGTTGGGGCTACCACTGCCGCCAGTCGGCCGCGCCCGTCTCCTTGAGGAACTGGTCGATGGTCGAGTCCAGCACGTACTGCGGGATCATGTCGGGGGCCGACCGACGGAAAGGTGTTCATCAACGCCTTGCCCGACTTGGCCAGCACGTCCGCGCCGTACTTGCCCATCTGCTTGCCCTCGATGGTCTGCAGGCTGGGCAGGTTGTGCCACCACTCCTTGCCGATACCGGCCTTGACGGCGTCGTCCAGCAGGGTGTCGTTGATCTCGTTGGTATTGACGATCCCCTTAGCGATCTTCTCCAGCCCGGGCCCACCAAAGACAGGCTCGGCGTTGACGGCCTGCTCAAAGGTCTGACCGACACCCCACTCACGGTTGGGGATGTTGGCCGCGCGCCAGGCAGGGTCGACCTGGCTGGCGTCCCACAGGGTGCCCAGCTTGCTGGACTTCTCAATCGGGCCGGACATCAGGTTGCGCACGCCACCGGTGGCCTTGTCGTAGGTGTTCAGCGCACCCCGCCCGATGTTGCCCGCCACGTCCTTCGCGCCCTGCAGCGGATCGTCGTTCACGTCCTGGCCCGTGCCGTACTGGTTCTCCTGCTGGTTCTGCTCCTCCAGGTACGGCGTGCCCCAGCCGCCCAGCCCCGCCCCGCCAATGGCTTGCGCGCCAAAGTCGTAGGGCTGCTCGGGCTGGGGTTGGGGCTCGGGAGCGGGACACCTCCACCCGCCCAGCCCAGCCCCTCGATAGCCTGTTTGCCGAAGTCATACGGCTTAGCCGGCGCAGCTTTGGCCTGGGGTTTGGCCGCAGCCTTGGCCTGCGGCTGGGGGTCCACCCGGCGGCCTCGGTGCCGATGCCCTCGATGGCCTGCTTGACGAACTCCTCGCCCTCGCCCTCTTCCTCTTCGGGGGCAGGCCCTGCTGCTGCCGCTCCCAGTCGCGCTTGGCCTTCTCGATCTGCTCGGGCGTGGCCTTGCTGCCCAGGAAGTTGGCGTCGCCAGGGTTGACCGTCCCGGTCTTACCCGCCTGGCTGGCTTGCTCATCACCCTTGGGCGTCGCTCCTGAAGTCTGGTCGGCCCGCTCCCCGCCGGGCTGCAGCGCGCTGCCGCCCGCGTCGCCCTGGTTGGCCGTCGAGGTGGCGGTCGGGGCGAGCGGCAGTTGTAGCCGGCTTAGCGGCCCCACCACCAGTGGCGGCTCCGCCCGTCGCCGCCCCGCCCGTCGTTGCGCCTATCTTGTCGACCGCGTCAAGCTCATTCAGGAAGCCGTTGATCTGCGCCGCCAGCCGCGTCCGCTCCGGGCTCATGTTGGCCTTGCTGCCGAAGCGCTTGGTCCCCTCGTCCATGTAGTGCAACATCGACCTCAGCCCCTCGGGGATGAGCATGTCGCCGGTGCTATAGATGGTCGGCTCGGGTTCAGCGTCGTAGGCCAGCTTGGCCAGCTTGGCCTTGGCCTCGATGTTCGAGATCTTGCCAGTGAGCACATCGCTGTGGATCTTGGCCGTGTCGGCCTTGACCTTCTCAATGTCCGCCCCGGCCCGCTCGATATCGACATCGCCCTTGCGGAGCTTCTGCTCCTCGGTCGGCGCGTAATACTTGTCCTCGGTGATCTCTTTCCAGGTGCCCTTGGGGTCGCGCTCGTCGTACTCGACGGTCTTGCCGTTGATCGTGTCAACTTTCTTGTTGCGCCCCGCGCTATAGACCACATCGGCCTTGACCTTGCCGTCGGCTCCCTTGCTGAGCTTGATGACGTTGTTGTCGACCGTCATCGTGCCCTTTGCTCAGGTCCGGGTCACCGATGGGCAGCATGGTGCCCTTGTTCTCGTTGACCAGGTAGGTCTGCCCGCTGGCGTCGGTGGTGACGGTGTAGATGCCCGCCGTGGCCATGGCGGCGTTGGCCGAGATCTGAGGCCCGGTCGGTCGCCCCCTTCTCCTTGCGCGCATCCTCGTCAATAGCCTGCTTGCGCATGTCGGCGGTCAGCTTGGGGTCGAAGTCCCACGTCCCATCCGCGTTGGCGCGGAAGACGACCGTACCCGCCCCGGTGCCCTGGACCTTGACATCGCCGGGCACGTCCCGCTTCGGCCCGTTGGGCGACTCGTCGGGCTTGATGCTGATGTCCTTGATCGTCGCCCCAGTGTCCAGGTCGATCAGGACAACGTGCGGCTTGCCGTCCGCACCCTGGACCGTGGTGAGTTGCGAGCGAGTTGGGTCCTTGCCGCCGCCCTCCATCTCCCTTCCGCGTCGCCGCGTCGAGGGGGTAGAACGTCAGGACCTGCTTGAACTTATCTGGCTGCTCGCCGGGTAGGAAGTAGCCCGCCATGATCGGCTTCTTGCTCGGGTCGGGCGGGTCGGGAATCCACATGATCTGCGACGGCACCGAGTCGCCGGTGAGTGGGTCGGGGCGTAGAGGACCCGCGCTCGGTAACCCGACGGGGCTGGCGGCAGGTTGTCGGGCAGCGCCTGGTTGGCCCCCGCCACGCTGGGTCGCCCGCCCTGGGCCGGGTCGGTGCCGCCCGCCGCATCCGCCGCTGCGCCGCTGACGGCAGCAGAGGTCCGCGAGGCGGGCGTGACGCGGCCCTTGTTGGGATCGGGCACGTCGCCGGAGGTGCCGCTGAAGTCCTGCTTGGGGGTGGGCTTGGTCTGGCCCGCGCCCATGCCGCTGGCCTGCCCCGCGCCGAACCCGCCGCCGAAGCTGCCCATGTCCTGGCCGAACGTGCTGGCGTTACCGATGCTCGTGCCGCGCTGCTCGAAGGGCGCTCGGCAGGACCCGACGCCTGCAGGCGGGGTCCCGGCCCGACGCCGTAGGGCGTGGGCGAGAGGGCGGCTGGCCAGGGGAGAACGTGTTGGCCCGCATGTTGGCGTTGCTCGCGTAGCGGCCAGTCAGGTTCTCCCACCCGGGGATGCCCACGCCTGGCGGCGAGTCCGCGCCCGAGCCCATGCTGTCGTGCGGCATGAGACTGTAGTTCAACTCGTGCGCGGGCGCGGGTACGCCAGGGCCGTGCACCTCGCCCGTCTTGGGCGTGTAGTTGATAAGGTGCGTCGGCGCACGGGTCCCAGGGGCTGGCCACGATGTGCGGCGGCTGGCGCTCCAGGCCATCCATGTTGTGCTCGGCCAGCAGGCGGCGGCGCGGGTTGGTGTCCTGCCGCGTCGGGGGTTCCCAGAAGCCAGGCATTAGCTCATCCGCCGCCGGTTGGCCGAGTTGATCTTGGCGATGTGCCGGCCGGTGCGACCATCAAGGATTTCAACGGGGCCGAAGCCTTCGGGGCCAGTGGCATCCCAGCGCTCAATGATCGACTCAGGGGCTGCTGAGCCCACCAGGCGTTCACGACTGAACTCAGGGGTGCCAGGCTGCGGGGATCGGTAGCCGTGGGGTGAGAGGTGCAGGTCGGCGTCGGGTGGCGCGTGGTAGACCTCATGCAGGCGACGCAGGAGATCATTTGTTTCGGGCATGATGCGCCTCCAGATACTGACGGACCACGTCAGCGGCGCTGTCATCGAGCAGGACTTCGCCGCGCATGACCTTGCCCAGGTATTCGCCCTGCTTCTCGAATGCTTTAGCCGGGCTTATCCTTTTGCGACCCAGGGGCGTCTGGTCCTTAGTCGTCGTGGGCTACGATCTCCAGGGCCCTCGGCACCTCGCCCATGATTTTGCGCAGATTTGCTCCAGCCATCAGCGTACTCCTGTTCCAGCATCACCAGATCGCCGCCGGTCTTGTCGTGGATCTTGACGCCCAGCGCACGGGCCATCTGCACCAGCGGCACGACCTGCTCAGGCTGGACCTTGAAGGTCTTGGTTGACTCCCAGTCGGGGCTGACTCGACGGCGACAACGTAGGTGTCCCCACGCCCGACATAGAGCGCCACCCGCTGCGCAGGCGCTGGAGGAGCCGTAACCTCGGGGGCTCTGCGGCGAGCACGTCGGACGGGGGACGGCGCATGATAGCGCTCGCGCTCACAGGTTCGTCGTGCACAGGCTCTGCCTCCCAGGGGTGGCCGTAGTCCACATTCGGATGATGGTCCTCTCCGCAGCGGAAGCAGGCGGGCTTGGGGATCCGTGCGTTGTAGCCTGGCGTCCCGGGCACCATGGCCAGGTTGTGCAGGTCGGGCACCCCAGCGGGGAGACTCCCGTGCTCCGGCGAATATCCGAGTTCAGACTGGGCGGCTGTGGCCGCATTGCCTGGAACAGGCCCAGCGCATCGTCAGACACGCGTCGAGTCTATCACGGCAGTGCGCGCTGCTGGCCACGCTGCGGCGGAGCCTGACCCCTGTCCGCCCGGAGGTGCGCGCCCCACCGTGGCGGGCAGCGGCGTTGCCGATGGTCGCGGCGCCAGCGGGTGGCCCCGATGCGCCCCGCCTGACGGTCCACCCATCGCTGGGGGCTGCTGCGTCCCGCCCTGCGGATCCATCGGTGAGGTCTGCGGCATCTGCTGCTCCAACAGCTTCTGGCTCAGGGCGATGAAGCGCTCGCTGTCCTCGCCAAACCAGTTCTTGACGCGCTCCAGGCCAACCTGTTCGATGACAAACGGCAGGGCGTCGACGGCCTCCCGGACCAGTTCGTCGAGCCACTCCTGCGGGTTATCCGTCGCACCGGAGAGTTCGATGGAGGTGCGGTGCGGCATCCACTTGTTGGTCTGCAGCGCCTGGAGGGCCTTCCATTGTTCGAGCATCGCCGGGTCGAGCCGCCGTCCGAGACTGACCTCCCAGCCGTCCCAGTAACCGTCGATGTCCTCGGGCTTGATGGTCACCTCGCCCATGTCTTCGCCGTTGCGATCCTTGCCCGGGACCGGCATGGTCAGTCGATCCTGCAGGCAAACTTCAAGCTCCATCGCCGCCAGTTCCAGCGCCCGGGTGATCCCCGGACCAGCGCGTCTTTGGCCGACTCGATCTTCAGCGTGCGCATGCTCTGGATTGCCCACAACTGCTGGGCGGAGCGTGTGCCCTCTGCGGAGCGCGGACCCTGGGCGACGCCGTTACGCTGGATATAGTTGTCGACTACTGAGTTTGTTTGCAATAGCTCATCCGGCACCGGCTGGCCTTCGAGCATCTGCAGATACTCCCCGATCCGCTGGTCGATGGGGATGTACTGACCAGGTCTGATCTGGATCTCACGGCCGTCCTTGGTCCAGCCCAGGTACGTCCGCCAGGCATTGATGGCGAGCATCCAGACCTGCATCGTGAGCACATTGCTCTCGATGGGGTACAGCCCGGCAGCGTTGGTCAGCATCCCGCGATAGCGTCGCTCCATGTCGTCAAAGGTGAGTTCTCTAAAGGGCACGATGACGTATGGCAGTTCAGGATAACCATGCTCTGCGACACCCCGGTAGGGTCCCATGCCCCCACCTCAAACAGGGGTATGTCGTTGAGGAGAAGGCAACGATAACGCCCGATCCAAACATCTGAGACCCAGACCAGTTCGTCCGGCATGAGGTTGCGTAGGGCATGGGCCGTCTCTTCGTACCGCGCGAACGCATGCATGGCCTCCATCTTGCTGGTCTGGTAGTGCTCGACCACCACCAGCAACTCGCCGTCGTCGGCCTCCGCCAGCGCACCACGCGCGGATCCCGGCGCTGGAAGAGGATCGGGTTCTTGCGCCGATGCCGGACCTCCCAGACGGTCTCGGAGTCGGCCTCCTCCCAGGCTAGCTCGCGGGCCTGGAAGTCCTCGTCAGGCTCGTCGCTGAACCGCTCGGGCTTGGGCCCGCTGGCCTCCAGGCCGTCGGGCTTGTTGGGCCACAGCGACCGGTCGACCATGATGCGGAAGACCCCCACGCGGCGGATGACCATATCCGTCGGGATCTGGCGGAGCACGTCCTTCTGCTTGCGCCAGGAGTGCAGCATCGCCTTCCCGAACCGGGTCAGCTTATCGGCTTGATTGCGGTACTTCTGCCGAGCCCGGGCCGGTCGTACACGCACGGAGATATCAGGAGGTACCAGCGAGTCGATAGCGGCATCGGCGTCCGCCGGGGCAGACCCAGTTTTGACCGCCAGCCGCCCACCGGGAGACTCGACATCAAATGTCTGGAAGTACAGGTCTTCCTCGTCATCCATCGCCTCGTCAAGCTCGCCCCACTCGCTCAGCAGATGGTCACGCCAGTAGACGACCTCTTCGTAGGTTGGCTTGTCGTCAATCTCGTCACGGTATGCCCCGTGCGGGTTCGTCTCGCTGGTATCCGGGTCTTGCATCAGTTGGCCACCGAGAGGTAGGAGCGCGGCTCAAGCGGGCCGCGCTGATGATACGAGCGCATCTCGTCCATGAACATTCGCCCGCGCGTCTGGGGCTGCCGCGCCAGCACTTCGGGCGGCATGCGCGGCTGGCAATGACGTTCTCTGTCGATGTCGGGCTCGATGTGCGTATCCAGGTAGGAGTAGCTTGCACCCCCTCGGGCTCGCCCTCAAAGCGCTTCTTGACCCACACGTAGTAGCCCCACGCGTCCATGGCGTGGTTCATCCAGTCGCGCGGGATCTCCTTCAGGTAGTTCTCGTTCGTCTGCCGGCGACGCTTGCCGTAGGTGTACGACTTGAACTCGAGATCGTGGTGAACGTGCAGTGCCGGTCGATCCGCATCCGCGCGCACGAGCGCAGGTAGCTCAGCGTCTCGCCCAGGAGGTGCTCATCGTTCAGCCCCTCCTCGACCTGAATGACCAACAGCCCGCTGCTCAGCTTCGTTCAGCATGATGGTCGGTGTCGGGCTCCATGGCCATGTCTTCGAGCAGCAGGTTGACTCGTGACCGGTAGAAGCGGAAGAACCGCACCGGGTCGCGCAACATGATTGCGCATGAACGGAATGCGCTCGGGGATCTGCGGCTTCTTCTCGACGCAGTAGGCGGGAAACCCCATCCGTTGCCAGCGCGCGCATCTCCTCGGGCTGCGCCGAGTCGCACGATCATATCGCGAGACGCCCTCGATCTCCCACTGCGGCAGCAGCGCTCCGTCGGGACTGATCTGCTTGGCCTGCAGCCACGACGCGCGAGGCCAGGATCTCCGCGATCTCCTCGGTCGACCGGTGCGTCTCGTAGATCTCATCGAAGATAACCGTCATGTCGGTGTATTCCTGGATGGCACAGGATGCAGTAGCGGGTTGCCACCGCCGCTGGGGTCGACGGCCAGGACTATCGGGTAAGTCAGGGTTGTAATCCACGTCGGTAACGTGGACCTTCTCCTTGAACTCGGGGAAGACCTGCTCCCGAGCACTCGCCGGTATACCGCCGAACTGCTCCAGGAACTCGTAGCGGCTCCATCTCTTTCGCCGCTTGGACCAGGGCGGGCGACTGCCGGCCCTGCGGGAAAGCGTAGAAATTGATGTCGTAGCTGGCGTCCTGGAACATCTCCCAGGCTGCCTCGGTGCCGTACTCCACCATCTCCGCGCGGGCGTCGAGCGCCTTCTGATGGAAGAAATCACCCTCACCCTCCCAGCTTGAGATCAGCAGCGCCTGCCCGTTGCGGTCCGTCAGCGGCGGGAGGATAGCCCGGGACCAGGCTTCGGGGTAGATCTGGGCAGCCTCGTCAATGATGGCCAGGTCAATGGCTGCGCCAGCCGCACTCCAGACATTGTCGAGGGACACACCCTCCAGGCGAGCACCGTTGTCCAGGATGCACAGCTTCTCCTGGTTGGTGTCTCGAACAGTGCGGGTCTTGAGTCCATGGTCCCGGATCGTCTCCATCACCTTGTCGAAAGCACGCGAGACCAGGCGCATGGTCGGCGCGGCCAGCCAGATCCAGGAACGCGGCGCTCATGTAGGCCACACCAATGGCCTCCATGGCAGCCTCTGTTGTCTTGCCGCCGCGCCGCCCCCAGGCGGCAATGCGGAATCTGGCCCGTGAACGGGCCAGCGCTTGCTGACCCGTCCAGTGGCCTGGGATCCCTGCACGAGACCAGGTCTCCAGTCTCATCCTGCAGGGCGTGGTACTCCCGTAGCCGGTCGTCGGGCGTCTCTCGCTCGCCTATCCAGCGCAGGCGACGCCTGATCTCCCGTTCCTGGTCCACATCCTGGGGGATAAAACAGCCCGTGCGGGCGGAAGCTGGAGTGCTTAAACGCGGCTAGCCGCTCCTCGGGGTCGACAGCCTTGAACGGCGCGACCTGTGCCGCCGCGCGGTCCTCCCAGGCCCGCAGCCAGTCGTCGCTGCTGGTTCTGGCCAGCCTGGTGAAGTCCAGGCCGGCGAGACCGGGCAGGTTAGTCGACGGCACCTAGCGCTCTTGGCCTTGGGCGGCGCAGCCTTCTTGCCCGCTGACCTGGCAGGCGCAGCCTTGGCGGTGGGTTTCGCTTTGGGTTTCGCTTTTGGGTTTCGCTTTGGGCGGCGCGGTCGGCGGACCGCCCGCGAAGGGTTGGGCTGACGGCATCCCGCCGCCGAAGGGATTGGGCCGGGGTGGCGCGCCGCCACCGAACTGCGGGGGGCATGCCCCCACCACCGAATGGCATGTCCTGCCCTCCGCCCATCGCACCCATCGCTGAGCGCTGCTTGTCCATCTCACCCTGCATCGCGCCGCCCATGGCATCGCGGCGCTCAGTCCGCATGCCGCCGCCCTGCTGGCCCTGCATCCAGGCGGCGTTGCCACCCTCGGCCTGCCCACCGCCACCGGTCATGGCCGAGCCGACCGAGCCACCACCACCCGCGCGCTTCTGCTCCTGCATGCGCATGATGTTCTGGTTACCCTGCTCGTTCTGAGGGTTACCCCAGGTCGCGCTGGGCGGCGTCCAGTTCATCGTCTGCCCCGGGGCTGACGCGCGAACGCGCATGTCCTCCGCCTGGCGCATGTTCTGCGGGGCCTGGTAGCCGTCGGCCGCACCTCCGTGGTGCGCATCTGGTTGAACGACGCCTGCGGCGCAGCGTTCTGGTACGCCTGCTGCGCGGGTTGCGGGCGCTGCATCTGCGGCGGACCCGGCCTAGCTGCTCCTGCATCCGCTGCTGGAGCCCGCCCAGGTCGCCGCTAGTATTTGCTGGGGTTCTTGCTGGCCGGGAGGTTGGGCGTGGGTTGCTTCGGGACGCAGCGCGAGCCCGACCCGCTGCCGGAGCCGCCTTTTTGGAGCCTGAGCCATGACTAGTAGCCTTTCCCACTTGATGGTCCTTTCCGGGCGGGCAGTTTCTTACCCTTCGGTTTACTGGCAAACCCGAGAGTTGTTTGTCACTCATCCCGGTCTGCGTCTTCTGACCCGATCTCTTGCGCGATAATTCCGCGCCCATGAACCTGCGCTGGGCCTCGCTCTTGGGTGGCATTCAGGCTACTCCCTTCGATCTCCACCCATGACGTGTTCCCGGTAAAAGTCGCGGTCCTTCTCCAGCGCACGGATCTGGTCATTCTTCGACTTCAGTAGCTGCCTGGTCAGGAAGGATATAGCCCCGGTCAGCACTTCCATAATGCCGCCTATCGCGGCCAGGGTGGTCGTGTTGAGAACGAACTGCGGCTCTTCCATACCTCACGGGCGGGGGTCGCGGGTCGGCTTGGGCTCGTTCGTCGGCTTCGGTTCCTGGTCGGCCGCTCGTCGCGGTTGGGTCGGTTGCCTGGCTGATCCGGGGTCGGGACTACGGGCGGGACCGGCGTCGGGGGCACAGGGGTGGGGGGTGGGACCGGCGTCGACGTGGGTGGCGGCACGGGTGTCGGCGGGATGGCCGTCGGCTGCGGCGGAACGGGCGTGTTCGTCGGCTGCGGCGGGGGCACGGGCGTGCTGGTGGGAACACTGGGCACGGGTGGCACGGGGGTTGCGGTAGCGGCTGGCCCAGGTTGCGGCGCGCCCGGTGCGGGAGTGGCCGTCGCAGGCTGGCCTGGAGCTACCGGTGGGACCGGAGGTACCGGAGTTGCGCTTGACTCCGGGGCCTGCCCGCCGGTAGACCCCTGATTACCGGCGGCGCGCGTCGGTTCCGGCGTGGGCTCCGGCAGATCTGACACCTCCGGCGCAGGCTCCGGTGACGGAGGAGTTGGAGGAAGAGCCGCCACCGGAGCTTCAGCGGGCTCCGCGCTGAGGCTCCGCCTCCGCTTCTGCCTCCGGCGTGGCCGTCGGCGCGACGATGATAGGGGCGGGTGGTTGCGGTTTGGTGGCGGGTTTGGGCAGGGGCGCGGGCGGCAGGATCACGGTGGCCACGACGACGGGCTCGGGCGTCGGCTCTTCGACCTCGGGCTGCTCAGGCGGGCTCAGGTCGACCGTCACCACGGCATCTTCGCCTTCACCCTGGATGTTGATCGAGATGCTGATCGGCGTCGGCGTGGGCACAGTGGGGGTCGGGGCGTCGGCCACCGGGGTCGGCACGATCTCCTCGGCGCGGACGACGACCTCGCCGTCGGGCTGCTGGGCGATGGTCACCTCGACCACGCGCGGCGCGGGCGTGGCGGTGATGACGATGGGCGGCGGCGGGACCGGTTCGCTATAGCGCGTGGCACTGGTGTTGAGCAGCACCAGCGTCAGCGCCACGCCCAGGGCCCCCAGGCCAAACATCCACAGCCAGGGCCCAACGAACTCCCAGGCCCGCTGCCAGGTCATTAGTCACGCAGGCTGCGAAAGAAGCGCGCCAGCAGGTAGGCCAGCATGCCCCGCCAGGATGCACCAGCCGACCAGCCCCAGCCCCAGCCAGTATGCAGCATAGGCACATCGGGCACTAGCGCAGGACGACGGCCAGCGCCAGCGCGCCGATGAGCAGCGCCTCGCGCGGCTCCATGGCGTTGGTGATCCAGAACACGAAGCACGCGATCAACACCAGCAGGGCGATCAGCCCACCGATCCAGCCGCCGTAGACCACGGGATACGGACGTTGTGCAGCCATTAGCCCTCCAACCAGACGACCGAGAACGCGCCCAGCCGCACGAAGTCCTCACGGCTCAGCGTATCCCACACACCCTTGTAGCCGGGGGCGCTATTGGCAATCCAGATCTGGTTACCGCGCACCCCGCGTAGGGCGACCCAATGGTACCAGGCTTGCCCCGACATCTGGCCGGTTGTGTACTGAGCCAGGTCCCAGACCTCATCGAAGTTCAGCCAGCCCTGCCCCGTGGCCAGAGCCGTAGTCGCTGTAGACCCGCCTTAGCTGGCTGCCGCTGCCATCCATCAGCCCGTACTGGCCGTTGATGTTCTCGGGGTAGCCGATCTCCTGGACGTTCTGCCAGGCATTGTGGTCGTCGCCCGCCGCACCGGTCGAGCGCAGCACCCAGTCCTGGGCGCAGGCCGCGCAGTCCCAGCTATAGACCTGCGGGCGCATATAGAGATACGGGTCCCACTGGATGCCCGTGGGCGGCGGCGGCTCCGGTTCCCCGGCTACCTCAAAGGGGGACCTCTTGACTGAGTTGTCCCTCTCCAACCAGTAGTAGATTGCGTCCCGGCCGAACGTCTGGGAGACCTTGTCCCCGTCGACCAGGATCACAAACTGCTCGTCGGAGCGAGCCTCGTCGCCATTCGCCTCGATGGCCGTCTTGACCCGGGGCCGATCACGAAGTCGGTCACGAGGTCGTCATCAGGCCCGACTGGGGGCCGCAGATCAACTGCCCGTCGGCAGTCCGCATGACCGGCATCAGGTAGTAACTGGTCAGCGGCTGCAGTTCCCTGAGCGCGACCACCCCGGCGGCTGCCGCCGGCACGCTCAGCGAGCGGCGGTCGTAGCCCTGGTTACTCTTGATGTTCCACATCACGCCCATCACCGCGCCCGTGTACGGGAAGCTGGACGGCGGGGTGACGGCGACGCTGGCAGTCGTAGCTGCCAGGGGTGGGGGTGACCGTCCAGCCTGCCGCCACGTAGCGGTAGGTCGACGGCCACTCGTAGGCGTTCCAACCGTAGAAGCGCCAGTTGCGACCTGGGGTGACGGCCATCAGGGTGTCGGGAAGGTGGTGCCCTGGGGTTGTACTGGGCCCACGTGTAGGACGACCAGTTCCCCGCGTTGGGCCCATTCTTGAGCGCGCCGGTGCCGCCGCCGTCGACGGGCCGCGTGCCGTCACCAAACGTATTCCAGCGCACCGGCACCGAGCGGCCGGCGACCGAGGTGCGCGACTTGGGCATGCGGAAGGTGCCCTGCAACGGGCGGAAGATCTTACCGGCCGGGATGCTGGCACAGTAGAGTTCGTACCAGATCGTCAGGCCCTCTTTGCCGGAGCCGACGTTGAGCGTCATCGAGCGCTGGCCGACCGTGCCGGCGTTGTCGAGGGCCGTGCCGCTGGCGGCGACCGACGGCGCGTTGGTGTCCAGGGTGTTCCAGCGGCAACTGATGTCGATGTTCTGGCTGAGTTGGTAGGTCAGCTTGGGGAAGGTGGTCGACGCCTGAAGCTGGATGTCACTCAGGGTGATCTCGGGCGGGGTCCCGCGAGCGGCAGATCAGGCACTGGCAGGCTCCTCCGTGGACTCGGCTTGCGCCGCGTCGAACGCCTCGGCTTGCCGCGTGGCCTCGGCTTCCGCCTCGGCCTCGGCCTCTTCCTGGGCCTTGTCGTCCATCACCGGCTCCTGGACCCCCATCGTGATCTGCGGCGTGTTGGGCACCAGGTCAGCGGCGTTCTGGCTGTCGACGACCACGGCCCGGTTGAGCACGATAGCCTCGCTGGCGTCCTGGCCCTCGGCGCTCTTGAGCGTCAGATCCTGCGGCGCGACCACGTCCTCGGCCATCTGGGCCACCGGTAGCTCGGGGTTCAGGTACGTCCCGCTGTCGGCAGGGGCCTCGGGTCCGTCGCCTTCGGGCGGGATGGTCGGGTCGAGCGTCGGGGGCCCCGCGATCTGCGGGTCGACATAGCCTTCGTCACCGGGCTCCAGGACGATCTCTTCGCCCCCGGGCCGGTGCGGACGTTCGGGTCGCTCATGTGGGGATCCCTCCCAGGATCAAGGATCGCGTGGCGGGGAAGGTGACGTGGCTCCGATAGCCCGCCTGGTAGACGGACACGCCGTCGGGTCGGCGCAGGATAAAGCTGTACGGGCAGTCAGTCAGGTAGTGCCACTGGCCAGGCTCCCAGCCCGTCGGCACCTCATCGAAGAACATCGTCGGGCCTGCCGAGCCGAGCACATGCAGGCTGAGCAGATTATGCGCCTCATCCCACACGCCGCACACGACCGCTGGTTTGCAGATCGCGTGCCGGTCGTAGGTATTGCGGGCCGGTCGCCAGTGAACGATGCTGCCGATGGCCAGGACGGGGTTACCGTAAGGATCACCAGGCGCGCCCTGCGGCCCGCGCGGGCCCTCGGGGCCAGGGTCGCCCTGCGGCCCCACGGGACCCTGCACGCCCTGTTCACCCTGTTCACCTTGCGGCCCGTCCGCGCCCACGGTCCCCGTCGCGCCCTGCGGCCCCGTTGGCCCAGGCGGACCGATGGGTCCCTGGATTGGGCCCAGGTCAATCCACTGCGTGCCGTCGCTCATCCAGATGCTGCCGGGCGGCGGGACCGCTGACGGTGTACGCATCGCCGTTGGGCTGCGGCTGGGCAGGCAGGTTGCTGACCGAGTTGACCGTACCCTTGAGGGTGATGCCCGTCCCGGGGTACCCTGCGGCCCGGTCGGCCCCGCTGGCCCCGCCGCGCCCGTGGCCCCCGTCGCACCGTCGGTCCCGCTGGCCCCGTCGGGCCAGCGGGGACGGTCATGCTGTCGTACAGCGTGTCGAGCGGCATCGTCATGCGCTCAGGTCCCCAATGATCTCGGGCGCGGGGTGGTCGTAGGGCACGACCTTGTACCTGGTGGTGCGCAGGTAGTGGCGAGTCCAGACCATATACGTAGCGTAGTGGTCCCAGTGCCCCGCGCAGACGCGTGCCCCGCCGGTCGGCTGGCAGCGGCCGTAGGCGTGCAGGCTGATGATCTGGCCCTCGGGCGCTAGACGATCCCCGTCCACACTGCCGCCGCCGTCTTGACGTAGATGCGCTGGTTGGCCGTGCTGGGCGTGTCGGTGCGGAAGTAGTAGTCGCCCACCACGCCGAGCCCCGTGGCGGGGGCCCCGGTGCCGCTGTACTGATGCGCGCCCATGGTCACGCCGTTGCTCAGCGCGCCCGTCAGCGTGCCGCCGGGCATCAGGCTGGCCTGGACGGCCATGATCGAGTCGGCCACCTCGGCGGGCGTGAAGTTGATCTCGTCAACCGCGTTGGGGAAGTTCGACGCGGGGTAGCGCGTGTTGAAGGCCACCTACTTACCCTTCTTCTTCAGCCACGGCGGCAGCTTCTTGGCCTTGTCCGCGCCCGCGCCGAGCGGGTTGAGCTTGTTGGCCGCGTGCCCCGCGCCGATGGGGCACGCCGCGTTTGCGGTCCAGGGCGTTGTCCTTCTTGCTGCCCTGCTTGATCCCCGCGCGCTTGTCCGCCGCCATGTCCGACTTCTCAGTCCACTTCCGCGCCATCAGACATTTCTCCAGGTCAGGTTGTGCGACCAGTTGGGGCAGCCGTCCCAGCCGATAGCTTTCCAGTGGTCTAGCCGGGCCCTGGACATCCACAGCCACACCCCCGGCCCCACGGTCGCCGCCTCACCCGTGGCGCTCCCGCGACGGCAGGTTCAGCGGGTCGGGCGGCGTCGCCCACAGCAGCAGGGTGAAGATCCCGACGACCAGGCCGATACCGAACAGGGCCCCCAAGGCGAAGCTGCCGAAGTCGAACGTCATGCCGCGCGCACGGCTTCGAGCGCGCCGCGCACATCCTTCATGATGGCCAGATAGAGTTCAGGGTAGGTCGTGCTGCAGTGCCAGCTCGACCAGGGCCAGGATGTGCTCGGCCACCGCCTGGCTCTCCCTGGAGATGCTCTCCGACTTCATCGACTCGGTGTACTTCTGCAACTGGTTGATGTAGCTCAGTAGCTGCGCGTTCAACTGGCTGTGCTCTGCCGGCGCGTAGGCTCGCCCTGATTGCTCAAGCTGCCGGAGTTTCACGTGCAACCCCGCGACCCGCTCGCACAGTAGCTCATAGTGCGGCCCGCCGTCGAACTGATCGGTCAACTGCTTGAGCAAGAGCGTGTACTCGGCCTGGAACTGGACCGTGTTGGGTAGCTCCAGGGTCTTGCGGCGGAGACTCTCGCTCAGGCTCTGGGCCTGATCGGCAATCTCCGACCAGCGCCGGTAGGCATTCCGAATGTTCTTGCGGGCCTGCTCCAGCAGGTCGGGATCCTGCTCGGGGTCGATGTCGTCGGCAATGCGGCAGCACTCCGTCCCACTCGTCCTTGGCCCGCCGCAGGGCCTCCAGGACCAGCCCCAGCCGCTGCTCGGGGTCGAGCCCTGGATCGTTGAAGATGGTCGGCCCGGAACCGGGTGGCAGCATGCGCAGCGCCATACGGCGAGGGTAGCACAGTGGGCTGTGCTGAGATAGACCCAGGGCCCATTGTTGACATGACCGGGACGCGGGCGGTAGACATAGGGGATAACACCCTATCGCTGGCTCGACTGTGGGAGGTTTGAGCCTGGGCGAGGTTGTGTCGGAGGACACGCGCGTGATACGAACCGGATCGCTGACGAGGGAACTCCTGGCGGAGGATCCCGAACTGGTGGCGCTCCTGCTGGATGACTATCAGCATGGCGGTCGCCGCGAGCATTGCAGCCGCGCCGACTTCGCGGCGGGCTGGCTGGCGCTGGCCAAGCGGATGCAACTGGGGGCCAAGCTGAAGGCCGACCGGAAAGCCGTGCGGAGCGCCGCTTGATGTAGACAACCTTGACAGCGGGATTTCCGGTCTGGTACGCTGTTTGGTGTTGGAAAGGAGGAGCAGCGAATGCTCCGTAGAAACCCGAGACAGGCGCGTGGGAGCGCCGCGAAGGGGACGCGTGGGTGCCTGCCCACAATGTCGATGAGGCCGGTCTGGATCTGGCGCTGGAGGATGCCTTCGAGCCCGGTCAGGAAGTCATGGTCACCGAGCCCGCGCCCGTGGGCACAGTGGTAGCCGAGGTGGAGACCGAGGTGCCCGGTCAAGATGACTGGGAGTTGCCCGGGTTAGTCAGTTCGGATGGGTCCAAGGGGACGAAGGGCCAGGCGGGCCTCCGCAAGCGCCTGCAAGACCGTGCCCGAGGCAAGCGCAATGGGGCGGGCAACAGCGTGGCCAAGCGCGTCGAGGTTGGGCCGCGTAGTGCGCGGCCGGTCGGCCCAGCGGTCAAGGAGGGCACCGAGGCGCGCCAGGTGCAGCGCCGGGTACGCGGGGCAGCCGATGCGGGTCAAACCACAGCGCTACGTCTCGAAGCCCCCGCCAGGGCTGTTGAGGTTCTCGCCCGCGCTGGGTGCAGGATCTGTTCGAGGCGCACTTCCGCAGCGAGGTCACCCTGCAGATGCGCAAGGAGAACAACCGGATGAAGATCAGTCGGACGGACTACGCCATCGGCTGGCTGACGCTGCTGGACAAGCTGAAGGAAGACCCGTCGATTGCCAGGTTGAAAGAGAGGGGGCGTGACCGACGCCCCGATCCACGACGCGCTGGTCAAGAACGCCGATACGGTAACCAGCGACGTGCATCTTGCGTGCCGCGCGGCGCGGCTGGCGAGCGCGGCGCACCTGGTGGAGGTCCAGGCGCGCCTGAACGCGGCCATGGAAGTGGTGCGGCACCACGCGGCGGCGGACCCCGACTGCAAGCTGTGTGCACAGCTTGGTGAGGGGGTAATGCCCCCGTCGACCTGTATCGGGACGATGCGGTGTTCCTGATGGGGATTCTCCGCGCCTGGGTGGACGAGCACGAGGCGGCGGATGATGAAGGGCCGGATGTGGAGCGGGGGCGGGTGATCCTGGAGCGGTGGTCCGTCGCCCGGATCCTGCATGGGATGAGGAAGGGGCTCGGGCAATCGCGCGGGGAGGCGTCGCTTGCCCAAGGTGAATGGGGCGGTTTTGAAATAGCCGGGAATTAGGGGCCCTCGAATGGCCCCGCCGGTGGTGCCAGCACCACCGGCGGGCTCCCGGGGGCGCGTGGAGCGCGCAGCGCTCCACGCGTGCTGGGCGGCGCGCCGCAGGCGTGCCCGCTCAGCTTAGCGTCTCGTCGCGCGCTGGCTAGCGCGCGGCGTGACCGCGTGGCGCTCGACCCGCGCGGAGCGCTGGTCGCCGCGCCAAGCGCGCTCGATGGGCAGGCGGCGGGCCGCTGCCCATCTCGTCGCGGCGAGCGGGTGGCCGCGCCCCTCGCCCGCGTGCGGGCGAGCGCGCTCGCCACCAGGCGCGGACGCGCAGGCCGCGTGCGGCGCGAGGCCGCATGCGGCCACTCCGTGGGTGCAGCGCAGGGCGCTGCGCCCCAGGCGACCAGCACGGTGGCTCGCCACCGTGCGGTCGACTGCCCCGTCGGCACGCACCGCGTGCCGGCGGGCCTGCGCGGGGCCGCACGTGGGTGCGGCGGCTCCCGCCGCCCCACCTACCGCCTCCAGGCGGCTGGCCTCGCCAGCGTGGCCGGATCGGCCACGCAGGTGGGTCGTGGTCGGCCGCGCCCTGCTGGGGCTCCGCCCCGCCGCTGGCCCGCTGGTGGACGCCCTCCTCCGTCGGGCGATGCGGCACACCGCCTTCGCCCTGCTCGCGCATGGCGAGCCGTCGGCCCGACGGCCGCGAGGTGCGTGGAGGGTTGCCCTCGGCGGGCGCGCAGCGCCGTCGAGGGCGGCGCTGGCACCGCGTGCGAGTGCCCGGGGCGACTCCGTGGTGGGGCTCGCAGTTCGCTGGCCTCGGGTCATAACCCCGGGTGCGCTCGCTGCGCTCGCCAGCAGGATCGCAGGGGCGACACACAGTGAGTCGGCTGCGCCGACCGCCCGCAAGGGGCTCTCACTGTGACTCGCCTAATCCTTGCAATCCGGCTGCCCAGGTGTTATAACTCATTGCCAGCGAAAGCTGAGCCCACTCACAGGAGTCGCCTTCAATGGCACTCGCAGACCGCGCGGCTAGCACCGCGATCACCTCGACGGCCAAGCCCGTCGTCGCCCGCTTCGAGGGCAAGCTGATCCTCCACACGTTCATGTCGCGGCCGTCGAAGCTGGCCGACGGCTCGTACTCCAAGCGCGAAGCGACGGGCGAAGTCGCGCTGGTGTACCGCATCTGCCCCGTCCTGGCGGACGGGACCGTCTCCACCAGCGGGGCCATCTGGCTCTGGCTGGAGCCGCAGCGCAAGGCGAGCGAGCCGACCAAGCTCGACCCCACCATGCTGCGCGCGTTCCGCGCTTCGCTCGCTGGCATCGGGGCCAGCATCGACGCCCTGGAGGCGGTCGCGGTGGAGGACGGCGACTGGGAGCCGCTCGTCGCCCCCAAGGTCGCGGCCCCGCGAAGAAGGGCCTCGCCGCCAAGGCGGCAGCGGAGGCCGACGGGGCCAAGGCGGTCGACCTCGACACGGCGGTCGACGCCCTCCCGTTCTGATGATCGCCTGGATGGCGCGCCTCGCGGCGCGCCTTCCGTTCCACGGAGTGACCGAACGCATGACGAACCTCGCGCAATTGCACGCCGACCTGATGTCGGTCCGCGAATTCCTGGTGGAGGTCGAGCGCAAGCTCGCCGTCGCCATCGCGGCCGAGATGCGGGGCCCAATGGCCAACCCGCTCAGCACGGACGAGATCATCGCCGTGGCGAGCAGCAGCACCGCCGTCTTCAAGTCCATCGAGCAGGAGCTTGGCGCGGGCTGGGACCAGCGCACCATTCGCGGCAAGGTCGAGCGCCTGATCGCGGTGCACAGCCTGCAGGCCCGCTACCCCGAGGGCTCGCGCGACGTGGGCCTGGCCAGAGTACCTCGCGGAGCGCATGCCTGACGGCCGCTTCCGCATCCAGCACGCCCTGGAGGCGCTCGCGTAGCGAGTCGCGCTTCGCGCCCGCCCCCACCGGGGCGGGCTTCGGCATGCCAGTCGCGGGGCCAGCACGCTGGCCGCAACCCGCACGCGGGTGTTGGCGCTGGTCACCTGCGGCACCCCGTGCCCGGGTGAGGCGCGCGCTGCGCGCCCAGGCGTCAACTGCCCGCGCGCGAGGCGGCCAGGCGTGTCCATGTGATTTTACTGGCCTTGGGGCCATTGCCAATCCCCTCCGGGGTAATCAAACAGAGGGCTTAGACCCCTGGATCGCCCGGGTTAGCGTGTGGTGGCTCGATGAGGCAGGTGGATTGGGCCCGGGCGTGTAACGCTGTTACATGAGCAGTGGCCCCTGGAAGCCACCACACAAGCCCAGGGGGCCCCCTCCTTTGTGATCTCAAAAGTAGGGGTATATGTGTGTGCCATGACAACTACCTGGATGCGCTGCAGAACCATCATATATACCGAGATGGCCCTCCGGTATGGCCCTACTTCTTCGCCCGGGGACATTCGAGCCTCTTAACCCGCCACCCAGGGCAAAAGGTCATTTGGCAGTCCCGGCGTTAACCTTCTAATTCATTGAAAATAAAAACGTTATCTGGCACTTAAGAAAGGGGTGCTCTGGCTCCTTGGTTGACACCTTTACTAGATATGGACCAGTGTCCCGCCCCTTGGGACCCCCAAAAGGATCGAGTTCAGAGGGCCGCAAGCAACGTCGTGATCGTCGAATCGCCTGCCAAAGGCGAAGACGATCAACAAGTATCTGGGCCCGGCTACGTAGGTCCTGGCCTCCTACGGCCATGTGCGCGACCTGCCGGCCAAGGACGGCTCGGTGCGCCCGGACGACGACTTCGCACATGATCTGGGAGGTCGACGCCGAAGGCGCGAAAGCGCCTGACCGAGATCGCCGCAGGCCGTCAAGTCGCGCCGACAAGCTGATCCTCGCCACCGACCCCGACCGCGAGGGCGAGGCGATCTCCTGGCACGTGCTCGAGGAGCTGCGCCGGCAGCGAAGGTGCTCAGGCGACATCGACGTCGAGCGCGTGGTCTTCAACGCCGTCACCGAAGAGCGCGGTGCACCGAGGCCATGAAGCACCCGCGCGAGCTCGACAGCGAGCTGGTCGACGCCTATCTGGCGCGCCGCGCGCTCGACTATCTCGTCGGCTTCACGCTGTCGCCGGTGCTGTGGCGCAAGCTGCCGGGCGCGCAGCTCGGCCGGCCGCGTGCAGTCGGTGGCGCTGCGCATCATCTGCGAGCGCGAGGCCGAGATCGAGGTCTTCAGGCCGCAGCGAATACTGGACCATCGAGGCGCATGCTCAACGACGCCGCCGGCGACGCCGTTCAAGGCGCGCCTGACCGCACCTCGACGGCAAGAAGCTCGACAAGTTCGACCTGTCGGACCAGGCCAGCGCCGCCGAGGCCGGCAGTCGCCAAGATCATGGCCGGCGCACCGTTCGAGGTCGCCAGCGGTCGAGCGCGAAGCCGGCGCGGCGCAATCCGCTCTCCGCCCTTCACCACCTCGACCCTGCAGCAGGAGGCGTCGCGCAAGCTCGGGCTTCGCCGCCAGCCGCACGCATGCGCATCGCCCAGCAGCTCTACGAGGGCGTCGACATCGGCGGCGAGACGGTCGGCCTCATCACCTATATGCGGACCGACGGCGTCGCAGCTTCGCCGAGAGCGATCGGCCGCGGCCCGCCGGTTCTGATCGACCGCGTCTACGGCATGGACGTATCTGCCGGAGACGCCGCGCGTCTACAAGTCGCCAGGCCAAGAACGCCCAGGAGGCGCACGAGGCGATCCGCCCGACCGACATGGATCGCCGCCCGCAGGACGTGGCGCGCTATCTCGACCCGACTGAGCAGCGGCTCTACGAGCTGATCTGGAAGCGCACGCTGGCGAGCCAGATGGAGAGCGCCGTGCTCGATCAGGTAGCGCCGATCGACATCGACCGCCGACGGCGCGCGATCGCCCTGCGCGCCAACGGCTCGGTCGTGGTCGTTCGACGGCTTCCTCGCGCTCTATCAGGAGGACCGCGACGATCCGGCCGAGGACGAGGACGAGCCAGCGCCCGCCTGCCGAACGATGACCGAGGGCGAGGCGGTGACGCGCGACAGCGTGACGCCGGAGCAGCATTTCACCCAGCCGCCGCCGCGCTTCTCGGAAGCCAGCCTGGTCAAGCGGCTGGAGGAACTCGGCATCGGCCGGCCCTCGACCTACGCCTCGATCCTGCAGGTGCTGCAGGACCGCAAATATGTCCGGCTGGAGAAGCGGCGCTTCATTCCCGGAAGACCGCGGGCCGGCCTGGTCACCGCCTTCCTGACCAGCTTCGGCCGCTACGTCGAATACGATCTTCACCGCCGCCCTCGAAGAGACCAGCTCGACTCGGTCTCGGCCGGCGAAGCTCGACGTCGAAGGCGCTGCTTGCGGGAATTTCGGACGGCCTTCCACGCCGCGGTCGGCAAGGCATCGCCGAGCCAGCGCACCACGCGCCGTCCTCGACGCGCTCGACGACGCGCTGGGCCCGCACATCTTCCCCCGCCGACCGCCACGGCTCCGTATCCGACCCGCCTGCCCCAGCTTGCGCGACCGGCCGCCTGGGCCTGCGAGTACCGGCAGCAAGAACGGCTGCCTTCATCGGCTGCTCGAAATACGGCGCCGAAGGCGACGAGTAGTGCAGCTATACACGTCCCCTCGCCAACAGCGGCGAGAACGCGGTCGAAACGCGCGTGCTGGGCGTCGATCCGGAAACGGCCTGACGGTCACGCTGCGCCCCGGTCGCTTCGGGCCCTATTTGCAGCTCGGCGAATCCAGCAAAAAGAAAAAGGACGCGCCGTGGAAGCCGAAAACGGCGAGCGCGCCGAAAGGCGTCGACCTTGCAACGCTCGACCTTGTGACCGCATTGAAGCGCCTATGCTGCCGCGTCTCGTGGGCGCACATCCTGAGGACGCAGACTGCCGATCGAAGCAAACTCGGTCGCTTCGGCCCCTTCATCAAACACAACGGCGGCATCTACGCCAATCTCGAAAACTGGATGATATTTTCACGATCGGCTTGAATCACGCGGTGACGCTGCTGGCCGAGAAGAAGGCCAATCCGAAGAGCCGCTTCACCGCGAAAGCGCCGCTGAAGGAACCGGGCGAACACCCGGATACTAAAGCGGCCGTCAAAGTGATGAACGGCAAATACGGCCCCTACATCACCGATTTGCGACATCAACGCGAACGTGCCGAAAGGCACCGACCCGCAGAACGTGACGCTGGCGGAGGCCGTCGAGTTTGCGCATCCGCGCCGAAACCGGCGGCGGCGGCAAAAAGAAAGAAGAAGGCCCCGGCAAAAAGCCGCGTGAAGGCCGCGCCTTCGCGAAAGCGGGCCAGGCGAACGGTGAAGTAAAAGCTGACGCCAAGCCGGCGAAGGTCAGCCAAGACCGACGCCAAACCGGCAAAGGTCGCTAAGGTCGAGCCAAAGAAAAACCAAACCGGCGACGAGCGCCGAGAAAGCGCTGTAAAAAGAAAGTATTTGAAGAGACGTGAATAACAAGAAGCAGCGCGAACCGCGTGAGCATAACAGCAACGCGGACCAACACCGACGCGCGCCGATCGTACTGGCCTACCTCGGCGAACATCCCGGCGGCCACCGAGCGCGATCTCGCCCGCCACTTCGATCTGAAGAGGCGCCGACAAGATCGCGCTCGAAGCGCATGCTGCGCGATCCTCTCGACGGACGCAGGGCGACGTCAGAGCGCCTTGGTCCGCCGCAAGACATTGCATCCGCACCGGCGACCTCCCACGAGGTCACCGTCGTCGAAAGTCATCGAGGCGACGATGCCGACGGCGAACTCATCTGCCGCCCACGCCTAATGGGATCAGCAAGACGGCGGAGCCGCCAAAGCATCGTCCCTTCCCGCGCCTGGCGCCGACAACGGCCGGTCGAAGGCCCCGCGCTCGGCGTCGGCGAACGCATCCTCGCGCGCCTGAAAGCCGGCGAAGGACGGCTGCGACGCGCGCATCATCAAGCGCCTCCGGCGCTCGGCGCGCGAAGACGCTCGGCGTCTTCCCGCCGCCAGAAGCTCAGCCGTGGCGGCGGCCGCATGTCGAACCCGTCGCGACCGCAGAAGCGCGCTTTGTAACTGCACGTTCACGATCTGCCGACGCCGACACCGGCAACGCGACCGGCGCAGCTGCCGGCAGAGCTCGTGTCGTCGTCGAACCGCTCGCCGGCCGCGACCTCAGCCCGCCCAAGGCACGCGTCACCGAACGCCTCGGCCGCATGGCCGAGGCGAAGAGCCGTCAGCCTGAAGTCAGACCGTCACACCACGGCATCCTCGAGTCGATTCCCGTCAAGTCGGTCATCGACGAAGCCGAGCGCGCCAAACCGGCGACAGCTCGAAGAGGCCGCGTAGACCTGCGACGATGCCGCTGAGTCACCATCGACCCGCCTGACGCCCGCGACCACGACGACGCGGTCTGGGCCGCACCCGACGACGACCCCGAACAACAGGCGGCTTCAAGCGATCGTCGCGCATCGCCGACGTGCCGTCCTACGTGCGACCGGGCTCGGCGCTCGACCGCGAAGCGCTACAGCGCGGCAACCCGCGTCTACTTCCCCGACCGCGTCGTGCCGATGCTGCCCGAGACACGTCTGTCGGCCGATCTTTGCTCGCTGAAGGAGAAGTCGGCCGCGCTATCATCGCCTGTCACCTGACGTTCACGACGCCGAGGGCCGCGTAGAAGCGCACACGCTCGAGCGCGCGTTGATGCGCTCGGCCGCGCAGCTCTCCTACAACGAAGTCGCAAGACGCCGCTCGACGGCAACCCGAACGACAGAACCGGCCCGGTCCGATCCTGAGACACCGCTCTGAAGCCTGCTACCGCACGCGCTGCGAAGGTGCGCGATACAGCGCGGCCTCATCGAGCCTCGACCTGCCCGAACACAAGATCGAACCTTCGACGACGAAGGCCGGTCGCGCGATCGCGCCGCGCTCGGCGCTTGACGGCGCACCGGCTGATCGAGGAGAGTTCGCTGTTACCAGGCCAACGCCGCCGCCGGGAAGCGCTGGAGAGCAAAGCGCGAGCCCGCTGGTCTTCCGCGTCCACGCCGCCGCCGTCGGAGGAGAAGCTGGCCGGCGCTCGTCGACTTCCTGCGGCACCCTGAACATCAGTCTGCCCGAAGAGCGAGGCGCCGCGCACCGACGACGCTTCAACACGCATCCTCGGCCGATGACCCGCGAACGACGACCGAACGCCGACATCGTCAACGAGGTGATGCTGCGCACTCGCAGAAGCAGGCGCGCATATACAGCACCGACAACATCGGCCACTTCGGCCTGAACCTCGGCCGCTACGCCCACTTCACCTCGCCGATCCGCCGCTACGCCGACCTGATCGTCCACCGCGCGCCTGGTCCGCGCGCTGGGCCTGGGCGCACGACGGCCTGACCGACCGCGACATCGACGCACGCTGGAACGGACGGACCGCCGGCAGATCATCTCCGTCGCCGAGCGCCGCGCCATGGCCGCCGAGCGCGACGCCACCGACCGCTACATCGCCGCCTTCCTGCCGGACCGCGTGGGCGCCGAGCTTCGACGGGCAACATCACCGGCGTCACCCGCTTCGGACTTCTATCATCCGCCTCGCCGAAACCGGCGCCGCATTTGCGTGCGCTCAACTGGTGATCGCGCTCGCTCGGCACGCGAGTTCCTCCACCACGACGAACGCACCCACGCCCTCATCGGCGAAAAGAATCAGCCTCACCTACCGCCTGGGCGACCAGGTCCGCGTGCGCCTGGAAGAGGCCACGCCGCTCACCGGCGGCCTGCGCGCATTGACCTCGCTCGAAGGCGGCAGTACTGGCACGCCGATGCGCCGCACGAGCGGAAGAGCCGAGAAGCGTGGCGGTGACAAACGCGGCAGCTTCAAACGCGGCGGCCGTGGACGGCGCTGAAACCTAACAAAAACCTATCGATTGGTGCGCGTTGCGCCGGACGAAGAAAATGCAGCGCCGCTGTGTCGAGCGCAATGACGCGCGCACTGTCATATTCGAGTCAGATCGCCTCACCCGTAAACAAACCCTTGCATCACGGGTTCTTGAACCATTACATGCCACCGTCCTTACGACGCGTAACGCACGCGCCGCTGGCCCCTGGCTGGTTTATGCAACGACGGAAGGCGCCATACTGCGGTCACGCCGGTTCGAAATGCCGGGTCTTAAAGGGTGTTGACGATGCTGACCGAACGGGGCGTCGAAAGCCCGCGCGCGTCAATTCGATTCCCGACATCTGGCCGACGACCGTCCGCCGAGCAGCGCCAGCGCGCGCCGTCGCGCGCAGCGGATCTCCCGGCCGAACGTGCGGCGGCCTGCCGCCCCCAGCATCGCCCGCTGCTGCCGGAGACGGCGGCGAACGCTCCCCTCGCCCTGCCTCGATCGTCGACGTCGACCTGGTCGCGCACCACTACTGCCGGCCTCGTCCGCGCGCTCCCCGAAGCGCAACGTCTTCTACGCCGTCAAAGCGCACCAGGCCGGCCGACGAATGTCATCGCGCGCCTGGCGTGCTGGGTGCCAACTTCGACACCGCCAGTCATCGGCGAGATCGATCTCTGCCCTGGCCCACGGCGTGGCGCCGGCGCGCTCTCCTTTGGCAGCAGCGATCAAGCAAGCAGCGCGACATCGCCGCCGCCTACGCGCGCGGCCAGTATCCGCCTCTTTCGCCTTCGACAGCGAAGCGGAGCCGGAAGCTGGCGTCGGAGCGCACCCGGTGCGCGCGTCTTCTGCCGCATCCTGGTCGTACTGCGCCGGCGCCGGATGGCCGCTGTCGCGCAAATTCGGCTGCGAAGCATCCCGATGGCCGCCGACCTGCTCGTGCGCGCGAAGGCCCTCGGCCTCGACGCCGTACGGCGTCTCGTTCCACTGTCGGCTCGCAGCAGACCGACCTCGCGCCCAGCTCGACAGAGGCGATCGCTGCAGGCGGTGCCGGCCTCTTCGCCGGCCGTCGCCAGCGCGAGAACATCACAGCTGCGCATGATCAACGTCGGCGGCGGCCACCCGTCGCTACCACAGCGACGTGCCCGCCGATCATCGTCCTTACGGCCGAGCGATTCGCGCGGCGCCCAAGCGCCACTTCGGCGCGAACGCGCCCAGACATCATCGTCGAACCCGGCCGCTACGACCGCGTCGGCGACGCCGGCGTGGTCACCAGCGAAGTCGTCCTCGTCGCGCGCAGGCGGCGCGACGAACGCACGTTGGGTCTACAGCAATACGTAACTGAACGAAGTAATACT